>SDBT01016766.1_pt1 | contig 11587 bp, 8 predicted proteins | sample 2277101 | NCBI WGS metagenome assembly SDBT01 (sample SAMN10404973, study PRJNA504765) | marine sediment metagenome | isolation source: marine sediment core GS10_PC15, 103 cmbsf | place: Arctic Ocean: Southern Knipovich Ridge | collected 2010
GCGCCGAAACAGAGCACCAACGTCGTGACTCCAGCTGAACCAGCAGTTAAAGGCCAGCTTCTCAAGCGGCCTCAGCGTCTCAGGCAGCCTGGCCAGCACGTTGTATTTGAATATGGCTTTCATGCGCGACTTTCTACCTTCACCAACTCGGCAAGCTTGGCTTTGAGCTCAGACAGATCATATGACTTGACTACATAGCCGTCAGCGGCAACGGACTTGACGTCTTCTCTGTAAGAGTCATAAGCAGTATTCAGAATAATGGGCAGGCTCGAGTTGGCGTTACGTATCTCCTGAAGCAAGTCCAGGCCGTTGCAATCTTCCATGCGGATGTCCAAGACCACGGCAGCCGGATGGGCCGATTCAATAAGCCCCAAGACTTTCCCGCCTTCGCCGGTCGAGATGACCTCGTAGCCTTCTTCGCCCAATTCTTCGGTACAAAGGGCCCTGATGCTCTCCTCGTCGTCAACCACCAATATCTTAGGCATAGTTACCCCCCTTTCTAGCCCCTTGCCAGAAGGACCCCATGGATAAAGGGATCCAGGTTTCCATCCAGTACGTCATTGACATTACCTACCCCAAGTCCGATGCGATGGTCCTTGACCATTTGGTAGGGGTGGAGTGTATACGATCTGATTTGACTCCCCCAAGAAATCTCTTCCTTTTTCTTGTAGTCAGCCTGCCTTTCTGCAGCCCTTTTCTTTTCCTCATTTTCGTACAGCCGGGATCTCAGGACTTTCATGGCTATGGCCTTGTTGCGGTACTGGGACGATTCCTGCTGAGACTGCACTACAATGCCGGTAGGCAGATGTGCGAGGCGAACAGCGGAACTGGTCTTATTCACATGCTGGCCGCCGGCGCCGCTGGCACGGAATGTCTCAATGCGCAGATCCTTTTCATCGATGTCGATAACTACTTGCTCATTGACTTCCGGATAAACTGCGACTGAAGCAAAAGAGGTGTGTCTGCGCCTGTTCGTATCAAAGGGGGACAGTCGTACGAGCCGATGAATTCCGATTTCGCCTTTTAAGTAACCATACGCGTTGGGACCACTGGCTATGAACGTGACGCTCTTGATGCCGGCTTCATCTCCCGGCTGGAAATCAACGATAGTCGTTGCGTACTTTCTTCGCTCAGCCCAGCGCGTGTACATGCGCAGAAGCATCTCTACCCAGTCCTGGGCCTCGGTTCCGCCTGCACCAGCATTAACGGAGACAATGGCATTCTTGCCATCGTCCTTGCCGCCAAGCATGCGGGCAACGGCCATGTGGTCAACGGCATCTTCCAGCCCCTGAATAGTCCCCGCGACTTCTTCAGTGGTACCTGTATCGTTTTCTTCTACGGCCAGGTCCAAAAGCACCGCGGCATCCTCAATCTCATTGTGCAGCTTTTGCCAGACACTGACGCTATCAGAAAGGATAGTTCTTTCTCTCAGGATCTCTTTTGTCTTTTCAGGCTCATCCCAGAAACCGTTCTTGGATATGACGGCCTCAATTTCGCTGAGCCGATTCTGTTTTCCTCCTATGTCAAAGATAACCTCTGAGTTCTTCCAGCCTATTTCCAAGAGATTCGATCTTGTTCTTTAGTTCCAGTGACATGGCAGTACCTCCCTTTAAGGATTGACGATTGGCCCTTCAACAACGAAAAATAAAATAAAACAATTACCACGAAAACACGAAAAAGAATATGGTTCAGTGTTTTGTGGCCTGCGTCTTCAACAGCACAAGTCTCAAGTTTCCAATCACAATATTCATTATTTACTATTCACTATTTTCAACCTAGTTCTTCCGAAAAGCTGTTATGCAAACACCCAAACTTATCAAAGCGCAACCTATGGCAAAAAGATCGCCATAGCGTGCATAGAAGGTTTCTTGCACCATCATGGGCAACGAACGGGTTTGAACAGCCTCCTGGAACAAGGCGGTCTTGCCAATAATTCTGCCAGCGGGATCGATAAAAGCGCTGATTCCCGTGTTGGCCGCCCTAGCCATAGACCGGCGATTTTCAACTGCACGAAACACCGCCATGGAAAGGTGCTGATAAGGGGCGCTTGACGTGCCGAACCAGGCATCATTAGTCATATTGACAAGAAGTTGGGCGCCGTTTTGGACCATTGCTCGGGCAAGCTCTGGAAATATGACCTCAAAGCAGATCAAAACGCCCAGCTTCTCGGTGTTCAAGGAAAAGACTTGACCCTTCTCGCCGGCTTCAAAATTTCCAACAGGCTCCAGTAGCCTTCCCATCAGCTTGCCCAGGAACGGAAGAAATCTCTTTAGCGGAACATATTCGCCATACGGTACCAAATGCACCTTGTCGTATTTGCCCAGGACTTTTCCAATGGGGCCAATCAAGTAAGCACTATTGTAATACAAAACCCTGCCCCCTTCTGAGCGAAAAGAGGGGCTTCCCAAGAGAAAATGGACCTTGCAGGCTCGAACCAACTTCAGGACCTGGTCTGTCAAGATCCCGTCATGCAAGAAGAAGAATGGCAGGGCTGTTTCCGGCCAGATTATGAGGTCTGGGTCCGCCTTTAATGCCGCAAGAGACAGCCTCTCGTAACGTGCGACAGTCTCACCTTGAAACGAGCCAACCCATTTCTTGGACTGATCGATATTGCCCTGGACCAACGCCACAGCTTTTTTTGGCGCAGCTTCAGCCACCCTGTCGATTTGCGCTATACGCCAGGCGCCGTACAGAACAGAACTTGCCAAGATAAAGGCTACGACCACTGACGGCTTCCACGAAAAGCGCCTGCCTCGACCAATTGCATCCTGGAGTTCAAAGAGCGCGACGTTGACACCCGCTATCAGGGCGGACAACCCGTACACCCCAAACATATCCGAAATCTGGATAAGGTGCAACTGGTTATATTGCGAGTATCCCAAGTTCTCCCAGGGAAAGCCAGTCAGGAGAAAAGCCCTCACATACTCCAGTGCCACCCACAAGAAGGGAGCGGCCCAGACATAAGAAGGCGACCTGGCCATGAATCGGCTGATTATTACGGCAAAGACCATGGGATACATGCTGAGATAGACAACAAGCATAAGAAATATGAGGCATCCCACGACGATGGGCAGGTGACCATAGGTCTTCATGACTCCTACGATCCAGTACATGAGCGTGCTGTAGTGTGTGAGGCCGGTGAGAAACCCCAGCTTGAGACTTGCGACTGGATCCTTTTGCTTGATTGCGCAAAAAAGCGGAACAAGGGCGATCCATGCGCAAAAATGCCAATCGAACTTGGGAAATGAGGCGGTGAGCAGGAGTCCGGAAAGGACTGCAAGGCCTGCATCACCTAGTGCTACCCCGAAAACCCGTCTTTTGATCAGCATCTGTGTCATGACGTCAAACCAGGTAGTTTTCAATTCAGAAATGAGCAATTTTTCGCAAGGTCAAGGAAATCAAGGGATTGCGCGGAGGCGTACATTTGGTACGTCGCACAAGCGATCCCGCAGATTGACGCCGATTCAGCCGTCGTAGCCATGAAGGCTACTATGGCGAAGTCGGCGATTGCGGAAAAGGGCCATTTTTGGATGGAAACTAGCTAGCACTTCGCCATAATTATTGAAAGGGAAAATGTTTGACATTCTTGTATGTTACAAAGAGTGTATCAAGGCGAAGCCGTCTGAATTGTATTGACACCGGAGGCTCCGGTGATTACCTGTACTTTGTTTCATCCCCGGGGCTGGATATGCATATGACGCCAAGACGCAGGAAAATATTGCGATCCGCGACAGTGCTTGGCATTGCGGTGCTCGTGGCTATCGTACTCGTAATGCTTAAACGAAAGCCGGAAAAACAGCCTCCTGTTCAGGCAAGCCTTTTGGTTGACATTATTCACGCCACGGCTTCTTCTCCCACAATGACCATAAGGTCATACGGCACGGTTCGCCCGATCGAGTCCCTTAACTTGATCTCTGAGGTCAGGGGAAGGGTCGTGGAACTGGCCTCCAGTTTCAACGAGGGCGGTTTCTTTGAACAGGGGGGGGCTCTGATTCGCATTGATCCAAGATCCTATGAACTGGCTGTGGCTCAGAGGAAGAAACAGCTCAAACAGCTTGATGCTCAGTGCAGCCGGCTTGAGCAGGAAAAGAAAAACCTTCAGACTTCCCTGAAAATTGGGCGTGACGAACTGGAACTGGCCAAGGCCGAGTGGCAGCGGTTCAGGGCCCTGGCCAAACGGGAGGTGGCTGCCCAGACCACGCTGGATCAAGCAGAGCAGAAGTACCTGGCAAGCCGCAACAGGGTTCAGGAGATCGAGAATCAGATCGCCCTGATAGACCCCAGCGCTGATCAGGTCAAGGCGCAGAGGGAACTTGTGGAAGTTCAGCTCAAGGAGGCGCTTTTGGACCTTGATCGCACGCGAATCAAGGCGCCATACAGTGGCCGGGTGTTGGAAAAGGGGGTCGAAAAGGGGCAGTTCGTCACTGCCGGCAGCTTCCTGGGGCGCATCTACCGGGCTTCAGCCATGGAGGTGGAGGTGCACGTTGCCTTTAGGGACTTGAAATGGTTGGGAGACTCTGTCTGGTCTGCAAATGACACTGCGAGCAATCCCAAGGGGAAAATGTCTGGGAAGGCTGTCGCAGCAAGAGTCATATTTGACAGTGGTGGCAAACTCAGCACGTGGGACGGTCGGCTGGCCCGGATCAAGGCCGAAGTGGATGAAAAAACCCGGACCCTTCCTTTGGTTATTGAAGTGCCCCTTGAAGGTGCGTCCAAGCACCCATCCTCATCGTATCCCCTTATGCCCGGTATGTTTGTTACTGTTGAGCTCATGGGGGTCAAAATAGACAGGGCCTATCTGCTGCCCCGATCTGCAGTACACCCGGGTGATGTTGTCTATGTCTCCGAAAACGGCCGCCTTGCGGTTCGATCAGTTGAGGTCATACGGCGCTTGAACAACTCCGTGTATGTGGGTGAGGGGTTGAAAGACGGGGACCTGGTGATTGTGACGCCGATAAGCGTCCCCAAAGAGGGCATGAAGGTCAAGGTCCGTCAGAAAAGCGCATGAAATCCGTTGTCCGCTGGTCCATAAACAACAGAGTCACGATTACCCTGCTCATGATCCTTGCCATTGTGGCGGGCGTTCTTGCCTTGACACGGATGCGCAGGGAAGCCTTCCCCCAGTTTTCCCTGGATTTTATCCATGTGTCAGTAACATATCCCGGGGCAAGTCCGGAAGAAATCGAAGAAGGTATCTGTATCAAGATAGAGGAACAGATTAAGGCGATCGACGGGATCTCCAAGATTTTGTCCACCGCCAGAGAGGGGTATGGTTCAGTCACGGTCGAACTGGATGTGGACAGTGACGACGAAGTCAAGGATATCCTGGATGAAGTGAAGGCAGAAATAGACCGTATCGACACGTTTCCACAAGACTCTGACAAGCCGGTTGTTATCGAAATCCTCCTCAGGGACCCGGTTGTTGGCGTGGCCGTGTATGGAGATCGGCCCGAACGACAATTGAGGCAGGTGGCCGAAAGGATCAGGGATGACTTGACTGACGCCAAAGCAATATCTCAAGCAGACCTGCTGGGAGTTCGGGATTATGAAATATCCATTGAGATCTCTGAGGAAAACCTGAGACGCTACGGCCTCAGTTTTGACAGGGTGGCCGAGGCAGTGCGATCGGCCAGCCTTGATCTGCCCGGGGGGCTGATCAAGACGCCGGGCGGAGACGTTCTGCTGCGGTCCAAGGGGCAGCGGTACGCGGGCGAAGAGTTTGAGGATATTCCCCTTATCACACGCCAGGACGGCACCATTGTTCGTCTTGGAGATGTGGCAAGTGTTATCGATGGATTTGAAGACATCGATCAATGGGGACGGTTTAATGGCAAGCCCATGGCCATGGTGCAGGTCATGCGAACAGGCGATGAGGACGTCATAGAGATTGCCCGTACCGTGAGAGACTATGTGGAGTCCCACAAAGACTTGATGCCACAAGGCATTCAGGTTGCCTTGTGGGCGGATCTCTCCCAACTGGTCCAGGATCGGATAAGCCTGCTGTCCAGAAACGGCATAACCGGCATTGGGCTGGTCTTTCTCAGTCTCGCCCTTTTTTTGAATTTCCGGCTTGCTTTTTGGGTAGCCGCGGGGATTCCCATCTCATTTATGGCTGCATTCTTTGTCTTGGACTGGCACGGTGACACCATCAACATGATTTCACTGTTTGCCTTCATCATGACGCTTGGCATCCTGGTAGACGATGCCATCATCTTCGGCGAAAATGCCTACTCTCATTTTTATCGAGGAAAGTCAGCGAGCCAGGCCGTGATAGATGGAATCGGAGAAGTCGGCTGGCCCGTGGTCATGGCCGTGTCAACTACCATAGTGGCGTTTACACCCCTGTTGTTTGTCGCCGGGATTATGGGGAAATTCATTGCGGTCATGCCAACCGCCGTGATCATCATATTGATCGTCTCACTGCTCGAGGCAGTTCTGATTCTTCCGTCTCACCTGGAAGGGGCGCTTTCAAAAGCCTCTGGTGGGCGGGCTCACGTTCACCATTATCATAAGAAGATTCGCTCCAATGTGGACAAGGCCTTGGGCGTCGCCATAGAGCGGTTCTATGCACCTGCTGTCAGGGCCGCCATTAGAAACCGGTATTTCGCACTGTGCATAGCGCTGGCCGTGCTCATTGTCATGGCCGGACTGGTGTCTGGCGGGCACGTGTCATTTGTGCTCTTCCCAAAGGCAGACAGCGATTGGATGATTGCCGAAATCAGTTATCCCCTGGGTACACCTGTGCAGGTCACAGAGGCCAGCATGAAAAGACTCGAAAGGGCGGCCCTGGCCTTGAACCAGGATTTTTCTTCCGGTGCGGCCGATGGGGACAAAACGGTCAGACACGTTCTTTCCTTGGTCGGTCAAATACCGCCTCGGGACTGGAAGGCCGGTGAGAATGGCGGACATTGTGGTCAGGTCACTGTGGAGCTTCTCTCAGCAGAAGATCGCCCCGGACTTTCTGCAGAGCGCATCATGAATGGGTGGCGAACACGAATGGGGCAAATCCCGGGGGTTGAAAGGCTGTCATTTTCCCTCCTTCACGGGGGGCCTGCTGGAAATCCCATTGAGATTCAGCTCATCGGCCACGATTTTGATGTCCTCAAAGAGGCTGCCTCAAAGCTCAAGACAGAAATCGCTTCCTATCCGGGCACTCATGATATTTCCGACACCTTCAAACCCGGCAAGGAAGAGATAAAACTCAAGGCCCGACCAGGAGCCAAGCCTTTAGGAGTGTCGCTTCAGGACATTGCCCGGCAGGTGCGCCAGGCCTTCTACGGCGAGGAGGCGGTCCGAATACAGCGGGGGCGGGACGATGTCAAAGTCATGGTCAGATATGCCGAAGCCGAGCGCCGAAGCTTGGTTGGCATTGAGGAGATGCGGATCAGAACGCGCGACGGGGACGAAATCCCGTTGCACGAGGTCGCCGAGGTGGAGCACGGACGGGCATATTCAGCCATAAGGAGAGTTGACCGGAAAAGGGTCATCACCGTGGTTTCCGACCTTGACCAGGACGTGGCCAATGCGGCCAAGATCGTTTCCGACTTGAAGTTAAATTTTTTGCCCCAGCTACTGAGGCAATATCCAGGTGTGAACTATGGGCTGGAAGGGGATGAAAAAAGGCAGGCAGAATCCATTGGCAGCCTAAAACGAGGATTCCTTTTGGCTCTCATGGGCATGTATGTGATTCTTGCCACCCAGTTTCGTTCCTATTCACAGCCCGCGATCATTATGATGGCCATCCCCTTTGGCCTGACGGGGGCCGTGATTGGACACATGGTCATGGGTCTTGATGTGACCCTGTTGAGTCTTTTCGGTATGGTTGCCCTGTCCGGGATCGTGGTAAACGACGCCCTTATCCTTATTGACTTCGTCAACAGGACTGCAAAGGGTGGTGGCTCCCTTGAAGAGGCCGTGGAGTCCTCAGGCAGGGCGCGATTTAGGCCTGTTATTCTGACTTCCGTGACCACGATCGCCGGGCTTATGCCGTTGATGCTTGAGCGAAGTTTTCAGGCCCAGTTCCTCATTCCCATGGCAGTGAGTATTACCTTTGGCCTCTTGGTGGCTACCGTCTTGACGCTGCTGCTGGTTCCCACGCTGTACATGATTGTGGCTGATGTTTCGGGCTTTGCTCGAAGAGTCTTGGCACCTCACGGACAATAGTTGGTTTCCATTCAGAAATGGCATGTTTTGGCCCGATGCGGCGTTCTCCGCGGGTTTGCGTCCTCGACGTAGCCCTGCTACGCCTGCGGCGAAAACCCGAGACCTTTGAAAAACGCCCCCTTTCGCCCAATTGAGCGCTATGCTTCACTCCGTGTCTGCGTCAGGCTCAAATCTTAATCCTCGAAATACTCAATGTATTCCCGTGGTTAAGATTATCGCCTTCCTTGAACTTGAACGAAATTGAGCATTTTTCAAAGGTCTCAACCCTTGTGCGGCCTTGCCTCGGACCAAAATCTACCATTTCTGAATAAAACGGCCAAACAAAACTTCATAATTCGAAATTCCTTGTTCGATATTCGATATTCAGTACCCTTTGAACCATGAAAGAGAACATACTCGTCATCCATCAAGGCGCTATCGGCGATGTTGTGCTGGCATTTCATGCCCTTGTGTCGTTGAAGCAACAGCGGGGCGCCAGCGTAGCCCTTTTGTGCAAAGATCAGGTCGGCAGGATAGCCCATGACTTTCATGTGGTTGATGCCCACTTTCCCCTGGAGAGTGGACGTTTTTGTGGGTTGTTTTCCAAAGACATGAATCGTCATATGAAGGACTTTATAAACCACTACGATACCGTGATCTATATGGGTCTTTCAGGTGAGGTGGCAGATTGCATCAGGGAAAATCACAGGGGACAGACACACAGAATATCCTCTCGCCCGTCGGCAGAGGAACAAACCCACGTGGCAGTCCATATGGCCAGGCAGATGGAGGCGGAGGGTTTACTGGGAGGTGACAGGGATGTTCCTTTCCCCGGACCGTTTCCTGACACACTGAAATTGGGCAGTGGAGCCAGGGACACGTGCGACCAAAAACGCCTCACCCGGAACTCTCTTCTCCTACACCCCGGGGCAGGGAGCAAGAGAAAACGCTGGCCCTTGAATCACTTCATGGAAGTGGCCGGTGCAATGAAAGAGATGGATGCCATAGAGGTGGCGTTTCTTATAGGCCCGGCAGAACCAGACGTTTTGCCGCTTATTGAAAAAGGAGGGGTTTCAATACACAGAGTTGAAAATCTCCCCGAGACCGCGGCCCTGATAAATACCTGTACATGTTTTGTCGGCAATGATTCGGGCCTGGTCCATCTTGCCGCCTTTATGGGCGTTCCCACGGTGGCGATCTTTGGGCCGTCAAGCCCTCATCGATGGTCGCCGCTGGGTCCTCGGATAAAGATCCTCAGAGGTGAAGCAGATTGCGATCCTTGTTTTGAGGTGTCAGACACCAACTGCGACGAACCCCAATGTCTGCACGGGGTCTCGGTGGAGATGGTAGTTGAGGGTGTGAAAGGGTTAATCGTGATTTGAAATCCTTGCAAAAAGTATAGTTTTGTTTAAGATCTAAATTGCCCAGATCGTGCAGACATGACAGCAAACGTGGACAAAGAACAACTCCTTGACCATTTCCTCGGCTCCACCCTGGGAACCTTTGTGGGGGACGCGTTGGGGGAGCCCGTGGAAGGATGGTCGCACGTGTCCATACAGAGTCGGTTTGGTCTGCTGGATAAAATGGTGCGTGAGGAGGGGCGATATACAGACGATACGCAGATGATGATAGGGATCTTGGAGGCCCTGCTTGAGAGCAAGGGGTTTGATCCTGCGGTGTGCGCAAAGAAGTTTGCAGAGAACTTTGACCCCGACCGCGGGTACGGCCGGCGCATTTTTGGCGTTATGGATAAGATCAGGCAGGGAATCTCGTGGGATCAGGTAGGTACTGACAGTTTTGGAAATGGCGGGGCCATGAGAATAGCGCCCATTGGTTGCTACTATTATCACGACGCGAAAGCGATCAAGGAAAACGCCATCCTCTGCGCCCGCATTACCCACAACCACCCGGAGGGTCTGGCCGGTGCGGTGGCGCAGGCCACGGCAGTGGGCCTGGCGCTTCAGAGCGGCCTGTCACACCAACCAATTGATCCGGAAAAATTTCTGAACGAGATCACAGCTCAGGTAATTGATATAGACAAAGGGTTTGCCCAAGCCCTTGACGGAATCAAAGGAACTTCCAGAGATTCCATGCTTGAAACCCTTGAGGCTATTTGGGATCAATACGGCTTGAGCCTCAGGGCTGTAGAGTCTGTGCCGGCATCCATCGGGGCTTTTTTGTGGACCAAGAACTTCCGAGACGCAGTAGTTTTGGCAGTCAACCTGGGCGGCGATACCGATACCATTGGGGCCATGGCCGGCGCGGTTGCAGGGGCCTATTATGGACACTCCCAGATACCACAAGAGTGGCTGGACCCCCTGGAAGATCGCGTCAAGGGCAGGGACTATGTGATCAATTGTGTAAAGGAGCTTGTTTCATGACAAAAGGAATGGAAGATGACCATCGCCCGTGGGGCTACTATCAGGTACTTGCTGATGAGCCGGACCACAAGGTGAAGCGAATCGTTGTTTACCCTGGCAAGAGGTTGAGTCTGCAGCGGCACCATCGCCGGGCCGAGCACTGGTACGTCCTCAAAGGAGAGGCCGTGGTGACGCTGGATCAGGAACAACTGCACCTGAAGGGCGGTGAATCTGTCGATATTGCCCGCGGAGCGGTGCATAGGGTTGAAAACCCCGGAACCGAAGACATGGCCTTTATTGAGGTACAGACGGGTGATTATTTTGGGGAAGATGACATCGAGCGGCTGGAAGATGATTTTGGGAGGATGTGATTTTGAATATGCCGGAACAAAAACTGGATTTGGTAGTTGTCATTATGGCCGGGGGGGTTGGCACGCGATTCTGGCCGTTGAGTAACGACAGGAAGCCCAAGCAGTTTCTGAATCTGTTTGGTGACCGGACGTTGTTGCAGATGAGCCTTGATCGCATTTCCGGTCTCGTAGCCCCTGAGCGGGTGCTGGTTTTGACCAATAAAACCTTTGTGTCCATGGTCAAAGATCAGCTTCCCGAGATTCCAGCGGAAAATGTGATCGGAGAGCCCATGAGGCGTGATACAGCGGCAGCGGTGGGCCTGGCTGCGGTGCTGTGCCGCAAGCGCTTTGGCAACCCTGTCATTGTGACTCTCACTGCAGACCACCTGATCGAACCTGTTGATCTGTTCTGCAAGACCCTGCTTTCAGCTGCTCGCAGGGCAGCAAATGAGAACGCCATCTACACCTTTGGTATAGAGCCGACATACCCGGCCACGGGTTATGGGTACCTGGAACGGGGTGCGCGCATCACCAACGAAGATGGGAATGATGAGGGGGTTGAACACTTCCAACTGTTGCGCTTCAAGGAAAAGCCGGATTTGGAGACAGCCAGGCAGTATGTTGAATCCGGCAGATACTACTGGAACTCAGGCATGTTCGTGTGGACGGCCGACACCATTTTAAAAGAGATCGAGGCGCACCTTGTCAATCATGCCAAAGCCCTTTCCCGCATAG
>SDBT01016767.1_pt1 | contig 11587 bp, 3 predicted proteins | sample 2277101 | NCBI WGS metagenome assembly SDBT01 (sample SAMN10404973, study PRJNA504765) | marine sediment metagenome | isolation source: marine sediment core GS10_PC15, 103 cmbsf | place: Arctic Ocean: Southern Knipovich Ridge | collected 2010
GGTGAAATCACTTGACTCCACACCCAGTTCATCGCCGATATTTAGGCTCAGGGAACTATTGGTCAGGTAGCCCGGTACGGAGAACAATCGCCAGGTGCTGTCGGGTATACCATTGGTACTGGTGAACATGCCCGGTAGTGTACTGGTGTCCAGTGTATCAGCGCCGTAGCTCACCGGCACCGATACCGGTGCGGTAACCGAATCATTCCCGGCGGCATCTATCGCCTTGATCTGCACCAACAGCCCGGTGAATCGTACTTCGCTGCCAGGGATGGTATAGCTGAACTGGCCGGAACTGCCTTCCTGCATGGTCCTTATGGAGGTATCCGCTATCCCGCCCCCACCGACCAGATAGATCAGTTCCACCACCGGCGTACTGCGGTCTTCTGTCACCTGGGCCGTCACGGTTACATCATTACCCGCCGGGGCTACCTGCGGCCTGGCAAAGGTGATGCTCGGTGCAAGAATATCCGGCGTGGCCGTGCCTATAACGAACTGGCTGAAGTAGGTGATGTTGGGGAATGTGACCGAGGAATCGGTGGCAGCGCTGGCGATGGTTCTTATCTCCCACCTGTCGGTGCTGCCGGTGGGTCGGCTCAGGAGCTTGATCCTGCTGGGGTTCTGCTGGAATTTTAGCGGTACTTTTCCTGCGCCCAGTTCGAAAGTGATTTCCAGATCAAAACTGCCACTGCCGGAATAGTCAAACCTCCACGAACTGGTGGTGGTCAGCAGTTTCAGGGTATCGGGAATCTGTCCGCCGGGAGCCTCGCCAATCAAGGCCACCTCGATCACGTCATCACCCGAGCCCGTGAAGGAGCCAATGTCCAACACCACCCCGGTGGAAGGAAATACCACTGTCCCGGTGTCGGTAATGGTTTGCACGTCGACTATCTCGTTCTCCGAAGCCGGCGTGGTGAAGCTCCCGTCATCACCGTAGCTGGTCCCGGCGGGGCTGGCGGCCACCACCTGGTAATGGTAGGTGGTGCCGGTGGTCAGCGCCTCCAGTGTTGCAATCACCCCCACTGCCGCCGTACCGGTGACGGGGCTCGGGATCGCCGTGATGGTGCTGCCGTAGTCCGTGGTGGTCCCCCATTTAAAGCTCACCTCGGTACTGAGGCCGTTGGGGTTCACCCGGCCGCGGAGGATGGCCGAGGTGGAGGTGATGTTGAGCGGCACGCGGGTGAGGGCCGTGGGCGCGCCGGCCGCGCCCTGGGGCGTGACATCGGCAATATTGGAAGACCCGCTCTCGTTCAGGGCGTTATCCAGGGCAGTTACGTAGAAATAGTATCGGGTGCCGTTATTCAGGGACGTAATGGTGCGGGTAGAGTCCAGCGGCAGGCTGGCGCCGGTAGAATCCACCTTCACCCAGTTTGTCTGGTCCTCACTCTGGTACACACGATACCGCAGGAAATCGGCCTCGCCATTGGGGTCCCAGCTGAGCACCGCCGAGCTATCCCCTGCTACAGCAGCCAGGCCGGAAGGTGACTGCGGTGGGTTGAGGTTGGCAGGAATGGCCCAGTCCTCGTTGGAAGAACCGCTAAGATTAGCATCGTCGTCCATGGCGGCGATCCGGTAATAATAGGTCTTCCCGATCAGTAAGCCACCGATGGTGACGGTGGTATCAGGGGCATTCACCTGGGCCACCGAATCGGCCGTGGTGGGGGTGAAACCCAAGGTATCGCTCTGGTAAACCAGGTAGTATAGCAGGTCGCTCTCACCGTTGGGGGTCCAGTTCAGTATCACCGAGCTATCCCCGGCACTGGCTACCAGGCCGGTGGGGGCGGCGGGGGCGGTGGTATCCCGGGGGGTGGCGCTCGCGGCCGCGCTGAATATGCTCTTCAGGCCGGCGGTATTCACGGCTGTGAGCCAGTAGTAGTATGTGGTGTCGTTGACCACGGCGTTGTCGTCATAAGAGGTATCCGCGGCAGCGGCGGTGTAGATGCTGTCGGCGGCCAGCGAATCGCTCACAGTATGCCGGTAGACCACGTAACCGTCCAGGTCGCTCTCGCTATTGGGGTCCCAGCTCAGGTGGACCACGTCCTCCCCGCCGGTGGCGGTCAGGCCCGCGGGGGCGGCGGGGTGCCCTTCGAGGTATAGCGCCTGGACCTCGGCATCCGTCAGGGCCCGATTGTAGATGCGAATGTCGTCGAGAAGGCCCGAATAGTACCGCGAGGCGGAGGCATCATCGGTGCCTATCTTGAAATTGTCGCCCAGATCGATACTCCCCGAAATAGGGGTGCTGTCCGCAAGGACATTATCAACCAGCAACATCGCTTCAGCACCGGTGATCACGCCCACAACATGATGCCAGGCATCATCCAGATAGTGCTTACCGGAGGTTGTGATCGAATACTGGGTAACTGTTGTCTGCAACGCAAACCTCAGCTCGGTGGCAGGATTGTTCAGCATAAGCCCCGTCATCTTGATATCGTCATGGGACAGAACCAGCCCGGAGTAGATCGCCGAAGTGCTGCTCTTCATCCATAATGAGATGGTCAGAGCATCTGTAACCGGGCGGACAGGCGTGTAAACAGCATCATCCACCCCATTGAAGCTGTAGGCGCTGCTGTCATTACCGAAGCGGTCCGTGGCAGGCACAGGCCCCACCCATATGGCGTCGTTGCCGTTGCCGCTGGCGTCATCGGCGTTGCCGTTGAAGGGGTACCAGGCCACCAGGCCCACCGGCGTGGCCTCGACTTCCGCTGAATACTCGCTCTTGTTGTCGGCCGTGTCCACAGCTGTAATGCGAAAGTAGTAGGTAACCCCGTTTTTAACGGTCTCATCGGTCCAGAAATTGTTCCCGGCCGGGGTGTCTCCGAGCAAATAGGGATCGGGGCTGTCTGGAATAGTATCACGGTAGACCCGGTACCATTTAAGGTCTGGTTCCGTATTGTGATCCCAGCCTAATACTACCTGCCCGTCACCTGGTGTGGCTACGAGGTTGGCGGGGGCGGCGGGGGGCACATAATCGCCGGGGGTGGCTTCCACGACGGCAGACCAGGCGCTCTCGTTGCCGGAAGTGTCACTGGCGCTGATCCAATACCAGTAGGTGGTGCCGTTCACCAGGGCGGGATCGGTGTCCATATAGCTGGTATCCGGTGGCAGGACCGTGGCGATGAAAACGGCCCCGGTGGGATTCATGTCCAGATCGCGGTAAAGGGTATTGTGCGAAAGGTCCCCTTCATTGTTGGCTATCCAACTTAATGCCACCTGCCCCACATCGGGAGTGGCAGCCAGGTCCGGCGCGATGGGGGCTGTCAGGTCGGGCGTCCCCCACGGGTGCTCATAGGCTCCTATATCGGGGCTGCTGCCGCCGGGATCGGGCCTCGGGTTACCTTCGATGTCGGAAGTGATCCCCAGGTCGAGGGCGGCCCCGATAGGCGGCGAATTGCTGCGCAGGTGGTAATTGCGACTGGTCTCATCCACAAAGTTGGGGTTGTCGTCCAGGGAATTGGCGTCCTGGCCGCTGGCGGCTTGCAGGGCAGCCAGGGTGGTGTAACTCGTACCCCAATAGGCCAGGGTAGAGCCGGTTGTGTAATAGTTGTTATTATCGGAGAGGTCGAGATAGCCCGCATTTTCCACATAGTAGGCGTATCCCCCGCCGGTATTGACGAAAATGTTATTCTGGACATCCACCGATGCGGCAACATTCCCGATCTTATGGAAAAAGGGACGGCCGTATGAAGTTGATGTGCTGGTCACATGAAAGGTATTGTGATAGATGTTCCAGTAATCGGCAGATTCCATCACAATGCCCTGAGACCAGCCGCTGCCCCCAACATGGACGGTGTTATTGGCCACCAGGCCGGGATAGAGAGAGGTGCCGTCACTGCTGTTGAGGTAAATGCCTTTATCGGTGCCGCTGGAATTGATCTGGTTGCCAACTATTTTCATGGCATTGCTGCAATAATAAAGGGCGATACCTTCATACGAGGTGGCGCCGAGGCGAGATTCCAGATTGTTCCCCTCGATGACGGGCGCGTCCTGGTATCTCAGCTGCATCCCGCCGGCGTTTTGGGCCACAAACTCATTCCCTTCGATGCTGGTGAAGGTCGAATGGGTGCCCGAAGGGGCCTGGAGGTAAATGCCGTAGCTGTTGCCCTCGAAGGTGTTGCCGGTGATGGTGGTGCTGTCAGGGGTAGACCCTTCGCCGCAAATGTGCACCAGGGCGATGTTGTCGCCGTCGGTTTCGGCTGCCATGAAGTAGTTGTTCTTGATGGTATTGTTGTCGGCATCGCCCGCGAAAACCACCCCCCGGGCGTTGCTCGCGCCCAGAGCCTTAATGGTCAGGCTGTCAATGGTGACGTACTGCGCGCCGTCCAGCTTGATGACCCAGTTGTCGGTGGGGGAGGCGGCCTGGTACTGGAGGATGGGTGTCTCCCCGGCGGCAGCCTTGAAAGTGATGGTGTTGGCGGCGCTGGCCCCGGAGATGGCGGGCACAGTGATCTGCTCGCTGTAGGTATTCTCCTTCACCTGGAAGACCACCGATCCTGATACACCCCAGGTGGTGAGGTCGCTCACCGCAGCTGCAAAAGATGTATAATCCCCGGTGCCCCCGGGATCTATGACGTAGGTACCGGACAGGGGTTGGACGAAGCTCTGCTCAGTGGCAAAAGCCGAGCCGGCGAAAGCGGCATCCACCGCCTGCACCGACCAATAGTAGGTACCCACAGGCAGGTTCTTAAGGGTCCAGGTGGTATCGTGGTTGGTATTGCCCAGTTCCGGTACCCGGCGCAAACCAGAGCTGGCATCGGCATGGGATGTCATGATTTCGCTACCGCCTGAGGTAGTCCCCACCCGCAGGTTATAGGTCAGACCCGGTGAGGCGGTCTCGGGGTCGGTGGAGCGGTTCCAGCTCAGGTCCACATCGGCTCCCGACACGGAGGCGTCCAGTCCGCCGGGCGCCGTGGGCAGGGTATCGGCCTTGGTGCTGTTGTTCCGGTAGACGTGGGCGTGCTTGGTTCCGCCACTGTCCCGGCCGATGAGCAACAAGTCCAGGTCGCCATCGGCGTCATAATCGCCCCAGGCCTGGTCTGAATATTGGACCTGGGCAAAAGTGGTTATGCCAGTAAAGGTGTTATTCCCGTTGTTACGGTAAATCTTGGTCGCGGGGGCTGTTGAGTAATAACCGGTCCACAGAATATCCAGATCGCCGTCGTTGTCGTAGTCTCCCCAGATGGCCTCACCATTGGAGAAAATACCCGCAGAAGTCACATTGGCAAATGTCCCGTTAGTGTTTCGCCAGACCTGGCAGATGTGGTAGTTGGGAGAGCCTCCCCAGGAACCGCCGATGAGAATATCCAGGTCTCCGTCATTGTCGTAGTCCCCCCAGGCCACCGAGCCATGCCGGATACCCGGTATGCTGGTGCTGATGAGGGTGAAGGTATTCAGCTCAGCGATATCGTTGCGATATAGTTTGAAGTTATACCAATTCGTGCCTCCCCCTTGCCCGGCCAGCATGATATCCAGATCGCCGTCATTATCGTAATCGCCCCAGACAGCGCCGCCTCTCGTTACGCCATACAGCCCATATGATACATAGGTAAACGTACCGCCGTCGTTGCGATAAACGCGAGAGCCATTCCCTGTCATCAGAATGTCCAGATCACCATCGTTGTCATAGTCTCCCCAAGCGCCCGATCCATTAGTCGCGCCTGCTATCTCTGATTCGTACGTGAAAGTGCCGTCGCCGTTATTGCGGTAAATTTTGGATGTTGACGATCCCATCACCAGCAGATCCACATCGCCGTCGTTATCGTAGTCGCCCCAGGCAGCCGCGGCATAGATCACGCCTGTCAGTCCGGCGCTGATGTCGGAGAAGGTACTGTCGGTATGATCGTACTGGTAGATCCTGGCTTGTCCTGATCCGGCCAGGACGAAATCTAGGTCGCCATCGTTGTCGTAGTCGGCCCAGGCAACGTCGCCATATTCAACGGTCGGCAGGACGGCGCCGATATCCGTGAAAGTCTGGGCCGCCAGGGGGAGGGCCAGGCATGCCGTGAGCAGAGCCGAACGGGCGAGAAGGAAACCCACCCCATTCACTGCGTGAAGTCCCCTCCCTCTCGAGGGAGGGCCTCGGCGTAGCCTACGGCGAGCCGGATTAGGGGTGGGTAGTGCTCGGTGAAGTGGTAAACTGGAAACTTCGGGACCCCCTCGCAATGACCATCGAGAGTGGTTGCCGCGTTGGCCGTCTGAACTGATCAAGCTGGAGTTCATCTGTAAACCTTAATGATAATGAGCGAAACTGCGATTAGTCCTCATGTGGAACCGTAACACCCCGATCAATCCCCTTAGTTGGCTATTGAAACAACATACCCCAGCTAAAGGTAAGCATGGCCGGGTGGCAAGGCAAGTGACGGAGATCACACCAGTGGTATTATCGCACTGTTGGCAATCCGCGGGAAAAACCGCTTTTGGCCACCAGCTGGGCTGATTCACGGCCCTCAGCATGGATGTGCCATGTTCTTTCCTGGTGCGTGCCGAATCCCGCTGTAAGTGGGGCAAACCCACGGCTCTCGGCTTATGGAAGTACAATAGTTTCCTATTTCGTACCCTTGCCCGGACTCGAACCGGGGACCCTCTGCTTAGGAGGCAGATGCTCTATCCAGCTGAGCTACAAGGGCGTCAGGTGGAAATTAGGTGTTTTATCGGCCATAGAAAAGGTTCCCGGCCGGTGCGGGCTTAACGCAGCAACACCAGTTTCCTGATTACCTGGGTGTTCCCGATCCGCAGCCGGGCCAGGTAGACACCGCTGGGGGCCGGGCGCCCGTTACCCAGGGACCCGTTCCAGAAAAGGGGTGCCTGGTCCTCCCCGGATCGCCCGGGATGCCGGTAAACCCGGCGGCCCAACAGATCGAAGATAGTCAGTTCCACCGGCCGGCCCGGGCTGAATATCGGCAGCGCCACCAGGCCGCCGGATCCGCTCCCGGCAATAAACGGATTAGGGTAGAAATGCCCCACGCCCGGGGGGATTTCATCGGTAGCCATCCCGGCCCCGGCCCGGTGATAGGTCAGCCGGATGGTCCAGTTGCCGCTGAGAGTCTCACCGCCCATTGTGTACCGGTCCAAGAGATTGAAGTCGGTTCTCCCCGGAAGCCGGAGGTAACTGCGGATCGGTTCAACGTCGGGGTTGTATGCCAACCCACTTCCCCAGCTGCCAAGCAGCACATAAACGGTTTCACCCTGGGCAACCGGTAACCCTTTAGGTAACCAGTGCGTAGCGAGCGTACCGGCCAGGGGTGAGGCGATTCCGCCGGAATAATAAGATTGCCAATTATAAGGCTGCCGGGGAAAGTTACCGCCGAGGTAAATCTCGACCCACAGTGATTCACTGGAGAAAGGGACAAACTGCACGTTGGCCAGCTCACCGCCCACCTCGGTGAGGGTAAACTCGATGACGGCTTCCCCGGAGGCCGTGTCGTTTCCCAGTGGCAGGAATTTGGGCTGGTCGGGGATCTCCGTGTCATCGTATGACAGTACCACTTCCTGCACCCCACCGCTGGCGGTTACGTAAAGGCTATATTCGCCGCCGGAGTTGAAAGACAAAGGAACGGTTGCCAATAGGTATAGCGTCTGGTAATCGACGCCAAAAGTGGTGTCCAGCCAACCGGTCTGGGTAAGCGCCGGGAGGGACACATCGACGAAACTGCCGTCGTCACCGCGGATCAGCGTCAATTCAACCCCCTGGCCGGATCCGATCCCGCCAGCTTTGAGATACAGGTCGCGCCCATCTGTGATCATGGTCCAGCGAGCCCCTTGCAGGGCCACCGATCCGCCCGCGTCGGTCTGTGGAAACTCGACGATTGTTTCGTGCATGGCCGGTGCAGGTATGGAAAACTGTCCCTGATAGCCGAATATTCCGCTCCCATCTATAAAATTCGCCACGTGCCAGTTAAGGGTGAATTCATCAATCGAGTAAGGGGGATAGTCATACAACTCCTCCCGAAAAGCCGACCAGCCGTTTTTCCGATTCTCAATCAGGTCCTGGATGAAGCCGGTCCCCAGCTGCACCCATGAATACAGGAAAAACAGGCCGGTGCGGGCGTAATCGGCCAATTCGCCCGAAAAAGCCGTCAACGGCACATTCGTGTCAGTCAGGTAATACGAGTATTCCCTGTGGGGCAGTCCCATCAACACAGGGGACAGCTCGCTCAGTCCCTCGTTGACCCAGGTTTCCTCATCGGCATCCCGGCCATAGTGGATCAGATGCTGATATTCATGGGCCAGGGTCTCCAGCATGAGCAGGGTGTGAGCGCCGCCTGGATTGGTATCTAAATAAATAATATCGGCGAAGTTGCCCCCCTGGCCCTGGTCCAACGGGTCAAAATAGCCGGCGATAAAGCTGGTGGAGGAGGTAGAATCCCAATCATCCCGTACATCCAACAGCAGGATGAAGACCTGGCCGTTCCCGTCGATGTCAGGGGGCAGGCCGAATATCTGCTCGGCCAGGTCCTTGATCCCCAGGGTAGGATCGATGGAGCCGGGCCGGCCCTCATCCCGGAAGGCGGACACCAGGTTCGTGACCGCCGTAGCGCCTATCCGTTCAGCTTCCACCTCGGCCACCTCGCCATAAATCAGGAAGTTGTCCTCTTCAAACAGCAAATCAAAATCCACCTCGATCAAATCGGCCTGCTGCGAGAGGATATTCTTGCGGACTTTGAACGTGCGGTCGCCTGTGACTTGCGCCGTGGATTTCCACAGGGTGATGGGCGCCTCCACCGGGATAGCGGTGATGTGCGGTAAACCACATAAAGGATGGAGCCCCTGTCCAGAGAGGAGGCTGCCGGCGATAACGAGGGCCTGGGCGACCCTATGTAGCGGTCTCATCCCGGAGGTCGCGGGTCATGAGATCAGTGATAGCTTGCCGCGGATCCTTAGCTTCAAATAGTACCCGAGAGACCTCCCGGCAAATGGGCATGTCCACCCCGTATCTCTCAGCCAGCCCCATGACCGATTGGGACGTGTAAAGCCCTTCGGCCACCATCTCCATCTCATCCAGGATATCCTTCACTTTCCGGCCCTTGCCGATCTCCAGACCCAGGTAGCGGTTACGGCTATGACGGCTATAGGCGGTCACGACCAGGTCACCGATCCCGGCCAGCCCCGCGAAGGTATGGCGGTCGGCGCCCAGCGCCAAACCCAGGCGGGTGATCTCCGCCAGACCGCGCGTTACCAAGGCGGCCATCGTATTATCACCGAAGCCGATCCCCACGCAAATGCCGGCGGCAATAGCAATCACGTTCTTCACGCTCCCGCCCAGTTCCACTCCGATGATGTCCCGGTTAGTGTAAACCCGCAAGCGCTGGGTGCTGAGCAGCTGCTGAAGCCGTTGGGCGTAGTCCAGGTTCTCGCTGGCGGCCACCAGGGTGGTTGGCAGCTGCTGCATGACTTCCTCAGCGTGGCTGGGGCCGTAAACCGTCGCAATACGTTCAGGCGGCACCTCGCTGGTGTCCAGAATCACCTCCGACATACGCATCAGGGTACCCTGCTCGATGCCCTTGCTCAGGTTCATTACCGGGCGATCTCCGATCAAGGGAGCGGTCTGCACCATCACCTTCCGCACCACTTGCGAAGGCACCGCCACCGCCACAATATCCGCGCTGTCCAGGGCCTCGTGGAGGTTCGAGGTAATGCGTAGCCCGGGTGGAAATTCGAAGCCGTCGAGGAAGGGATGTCTACGGGTACTTTCGAACTCGCGGGCTTCTTCCTCAATAAAATGCCAGCAGGTCGTCGGGTGGCCGGACCGGTGCAGGTGTGCAGCCATGACGGCGCCCCAACTGCCGGCTCCCAGTACGCAAAACCCTATCGGCGTCATCGCACTTCGCCGATGATTTTATGTGCCTCTCCCTCACACTGGAGATATGCTTGCAAGTCCGCCCATCCCTCTACGGCGATCACCAGCACCCAGCCGATGCCCAGGTTGAAGGTGCGGCGCATGTCGCTTGTTTCAACCTTTCCGGCTTGCTGGATCAGCTGGAAAATCGGCGGCCATTCCCAGGCCTCCCAGTCGAGCGCCAGGCGCTGGTCGGAGGTCAGCAATCTATATAAGTTACCTTCCAGGCCGCCGCCTGTGATATGGCCGCAACCTCGCAGCCAGGACTTATCAAGCAGGGGCAGCGTGATCTTCAGGTAGGAACGGTGGATCGCCAGCAGAGCGTTCCCCACTGTGTCGTCGAGTTCGGGCAGCCTGGTATCCACGGTCCATTCCCGCAGCAAGGCCGCCCGGGCCAGAGAATATCCGTTGGTGTGCAGCCCACTCGACGCCAGGCCTACCAGTACATTGCCGGCCTGCACTTCCCGCCCGGTGAGCAGCGCTGCCTTTTCAACCGCCCCCACGATAGTCCCGGAAATATCATATTCACCCTGTTGATAGAAACCGGGCATCTCCGCCGTCTCGCCACCTATTAAGGCACAGTCATTCTCCCGGCAAGCCTTAGCCAGGCCGCGCACAACTTCCTCAAATACCGGGGGATCGAGCCGGCCGGCGGCGAAGTAATCCAGGAAAAACAGCGGCCGGGCGCCGGTGGTGAGGATGTCATTGACGCAGTGGTTCACCAGGTCCTGGCCAATCGTGTCGTGCCGCCCGGTGAGAAAGGCTATCCTTAACTTGGTGCCTACCCCATCGGTGCTGGACACCAAAACGGGGTGTTCGTATTCACTGTTGGGAAAGTCATAGAGCCCGCCGAAACCGCCCAGGTTGGCCAGGACCTGGGGGCCCTGGGTGCTGCGGGCGAGCGCCTTGATGCGCTCGACGGCGTCTTCGCCGGCGGTGATGTCCACGCCGGCGGCCTTATAACTCAGGCCTTGACCGGCACTCATCCCCATTCAGACTCGGGCGGCCTGGGAAATGGCCCCGGCGTACATGGCCTCGATCTCATCGGCAAAATGCTCGATGACCACGTTGCGCTTCACCTTCAAAGTGGGCGTAATCTCCCCCTGTTCGATGGACAGTTCCCGGGGCAACAGTGTGATTTTACGCACTTGCTCGAAGCGGGAGAATGATTCCATTGCCTTGGCGACCTCCTGCTCCACTGCCGCGATCACCGTATCATCCTTAATCAATTCGGCCGGAGCGCGGGCCGCCAGCCCTTTCTCCTCGGCGAAGGATCTGAGCTTCTCGAAGCTGGGCACCACCAGGGCCGAGATGAAGTTACGTTTGTCGCCGATCACCAGTACCTGCTCGATGAACGGGCTGGTGACCAGTGAATTTTCCAACGGCGCGGGGGCCACGTTTTTGCCACCCGAAGTGACCAGAATGAACTTCTTCCGGTCGGTGATCTTCAGGAAGCCGTCCTCATCCAGCTCTCCGATATCACCGGTATACAGCCAGCCGTCATCGTCGATAGCTTTTTTCGTAGCCTCGGGATCCTTGAAGTAGCCTTGCATGACATTGGGTCCGCGCACCAGCACCTCGCCATCGGCGGCGATTTTTACCTCCACGTTGGGGATCGGCAAGCCCACCTTTCCGAACTTGAAATTCTCCAGCTTATTCACCGTGATTACCGGAGTAGTCTCAGTCAGTCCATAGCCCTCCAGCACCACCATGCCCATCATGGCGAAGAACTCCGCAATATCGGCGGCTAGGGGT
>SDBT01016768.1_pt1 | contig 11587 bp, 8 predicted proteins | sample 2277101 | NCBI WGS metagenome assembly SDBT01 (sample SAMN10404973, study PRJNA504765) | marine sediment metagenome | isolation source: marine sediment core GS10_PC15, 103 cmbsf | place: Arctic Ocean: Southern Knipovich Ridge | collected 2010
GATCAATAAGGTCGACCTGGCCAATGCCCGGGTGGAAGAGGCCACAGCCCAGTTGGTGGACTTAATTGGTTGCGACCAGTCCGAGATAGTTATGGTCAGCGCCAAGACCGGCCAGGGGGTATCGGAGATACTGACGGCCATCGTGAACCGGATACCTGCGCCCCGAGGCCGGCTCCAGGGACCGGCCCGGGCCCTGATCTTCGATTCGACCTATGATTCCTTCCGGGGGGCGATCGCCTATATCCGGGTGGTGGACGGCGAGTTGCGCCCCAAACAGATGGCCCGCTTCTTCGCCCACGACCGGACCTACGAAATTGACGAAGTGGGCTACTTCCGCATCAAACGGGAGCCGGTGGAAAAGCTGCTGGCGGGGGACGTGGGCTATGTCATTGCCAGTATCAAGGACGTGCGATACCTGCAGGTGGGGGATACCCTGACCACCGGCCACTCCCCGGCGAAAGAGCGCCTGCCCGGCTATAAGCCAGCCAAGCCCATGGTCTTCACCGGTTTGTACCCGGTTTCTTCGGATAATTTCGAGCTGTTGCGCTCTTCTCTTGACAAGTTGCGCTTAAATGACGCCTCCCTCTCCTTTACTCCTGAAACCTCGGCCGCCCTGGGGTTCGGCTTTCGGTGCGGGTTCCTGGGGCTGTTGCATATGGAGATTATCCAGGAGCGGCTGGAGCGGGAGTTCAACCTTAATCTGATCACCACTGCTCCCAACGTAGAATACGAAGTAGTCACCAAGTCCGACGGGACTTTCACCGTTGATAACCCGGTCGACATGCCGCACCCGGGCTCCATTCTGGAGATCAGGGAGCCCTATATCGCGGCGGAGATTATCACCCCTCCAGATTACCTGGGCAAGATCATGAAACTGTGCCAGGATAAGCGGGGTGTTTACCTCAATACACACTACCTTTCTCCCAGTAAGGTGATGATTACCTACGAGATACCGCTGGCGGAGGTTATTTATGACTTCTTCGACCGGCTGAAATCGGTCAGCCGGGGTTACGCCTCCTATGACTATGAACTGCTTGATCACCGGCCGGGCAATGTGAAACGACTCGACATCATGATCGGCGGCGAAGTGGTGGATGCCCTGAGCACGGTGGTTCATCAGGACCACGCCCTGGCCCAGGGGCGGGCTCTGTGCAAACGGTTGAAAGCGGTGATCCATCGGCAGCAGTTCGAAGTGGCCATCCAGGCGGCGCTGGGCAGCCGCATTATTGCCCGGGAGAGCATCAAGGCGCTGCGCAAGAACGTCACAGCCAAATGTTATGGCGGGGACATCACCCGTAAGCGGAAACTGCTGGAAAAGCAGAAAGAGGGGAAGAAACGCATGAAGCGGGTCGGACACGTGGACATTCCCCAGGAGGCCTTCCTCTCCATTATGGAAGTGGAGCCTGGGGGATGAAGATTGAAGAAAGAAGAATGAAGAGAGACCGTTTACCACGGATATCTCATGCCGGATGACGGCGAACGCTTGTACAGATAATTAGGGGAGAAATCGATGGCGGAACATGTCTGTCCGGTGTGGATCGGTTACCTGCTTGCCAGTCCGGTAAGAAAATTATTTCAGAATCCGAAGAAGATACTTGATCCATACGTCGAAACAGGTATGAAAGTTCTGGATACAGGTTGCGCAATGGGTTTCTTCAGTTTGCCCCTTGCACAGCTGGTTGGTCCGGGGGGCAAGGTCATCTGTGTGGATATACAGGAGAAGATGATCAAGTCACTCGAGAAACGCGCACAGAAGGCAGGGTTGTCCAATAGAATTGAAACGCGCCTATGCCCTGATAGCTCTCTCGGTCTGGATGACCTCAAGGAAGAAATCGATTTTGCACTTGCATTTGCTGTGGTACACGAAATCCCTGATGCCGGCGCCTTTTTCTCTCAGGTCTATGAAACGATAAAACCCGCCGGGAGATTGTTGGTGGCGGAACCGAGTGGACACGTATCGGGAAAGGATTTTGAGATAACCGTTTCGGTTGCTAAGCAGAATGGTTTCAAAGTAATCGGCAATCCCCAAATAGGTCGCAGTCGAGTTGTCCTGTTTGTAAAAGAGATGCTAGTATCTGAGGCCCAAGCCGGGCTCTGCTGCTGACTGACAACTGATAACTTTTGCCCACCGCTATATCATCGTAGGCGACCTCCACGGCAATTACGTGGAGTTGGAGCCACTACTGGCAGCGACGGGGTATATTCCCGAAGCGGATCGGCTGATTTTCACCGGGGACTATAACGATCACTTTGAAAATCCTGATTGCTCCACCCGTACCCTGATCGAACTGTTGCTGGCGGTTCACGCCGCCGCGCCGGAGGGGGTCACCTTTGTCCGGGGCAATCACGATCAATGGCTGGCCGACTGGCTTGCCGGTGGCGGGCCGCCCGAGTTCAGCTGGTTTTACCAGGGAGCGGTGGAGACCCTGAAGTCTTACGGTATCGAGCCCGGCTCAGAGGCTGCCGGCCGCGAACTGGTGCCTGCGACTCACCGGGGGTTTTTCTGCCGCCTCGTCCAGCAATATTATTGTGATGACCGGGTGGTGGTGATCCACGGCGGTTTTACCGGTACGTGGCAGATGGCGGCCGTTTCCCGGGGGGAGCAACTCAGCACTGAAGATCTGCGGGCCGTACTTTGGGATCGGAGTTATATTTTTGACGAGCGCGCCCGGACCCACGAGCACTACCGGGCCTATTTCGGGGAGCGCTACCTGGTGACCGGCCATTCCCCTTATGGGCCGTGGTTCAACCCCCGGAATGCCCGTTGGCTGCTGATCGATTCGCCCGGCCGGGGGCAGCATATCTGTGCGGCGGTAATCACCGGGGACCAGCCGGTTCAGGTCGTCGGTCCCGAAGGGCCTGTCCCTCTGGGCGTAGCCCTGGCCGGGCAGGCCCAACGGGCGAGCCTGAACCCCGTCCATCGGCGGGGGAGCCTTGTCGAAGGACGCCTGCGGCCGGGCCGGGAGTTCAACTGAGGTCCCGGGTGGAAACAGGCCCCCAAGTATCAGCCGGTTTGCTCCCCGCCCTGATTGAATATGGCCGCCTGTCCCGCACGCCGTGGTACAGCCTGGTATTCATCCTGCCGCTGGTTGTGCTGTACGAACTACTGGCCGTGATGGTAAATTGGGGCTCCGTGGTTGAGTGGCGTAACGCGGCCGACGTGGTGTTGCGCCAACTACTGGAAATATTCGGGTTGGGCGCTCCCTACATACTGGGAGCGTTGGCCGTCCTCGGCCTGCTGGGGACCTGGCTCTGGCAGCGGCGGACATACGACTCGGCTACCGTTTCCGGGGCCATATTGGTGGGTATGCTTCTGGAGAGCTGTCTCTGGGCGGCACTGCTGTTGGTGGCATTGACTGCCACCGACCGGTTCCTGATGCTATCCACCGCGGACAATGTGCTCAAGACCGCTTTTCTGGCAGTGGGGGCCGGAATCTACGAGGAGGGATTATTCCGCCTGATCATGATATCAGGCTTGCTGTACTTTTTCCGCCGGGTACTGGCCTGGCACTCCGTCCCGGCCATGGTCATAGCGGTAGCAGGCGCGGCTGTTCTGTTCGCATTGTTCCACTATATCGGGCCCGCCGCGGAACCTTTCGATTGGAACTCCTTCGGCTATCGTAGCGTTGCTGGGGTATTCCTGGGGGCACTCTATCTGGGCCGTGGATTTGGGATAACAGTATATGCTCATACTATCTATGATCTGCTGGTTTTGGGAATCAGGACATTAGGACTTTAAAGGAAACAAGCATGCGCGGAATCAAGTCGATATGGGGGCCGGCGCTCTGGTTGCTGCTGGCAACTTGTCTGGGGGCTCAGGCCGAAAGCCCGTTCAACAGCTTTGATGTATTCATATATCCGGAATACGACCACCCCGGGGTGGGTATTTTTGTGGAGGGTTCGATCAAACCGGGGGAGTATCCCCGCTACCTGGAGCTGCAGGTCCCGCTGAAAACCACCATCGCCCTTTTGTATAAGCAGGTTGAGGGGGAAGATGCCAGCGAGCGGATAGAAATTCAACAGCGCGAGGGCCGGGCTTTTCTCCCCCTGGACCTGACCGAACCCCAATTTCGGATCCAATACTATTTCAACCCCTTTACCGGTGAAGGCGCTGACCGCAGTTTCACCTTCGATGTGGTCACCAACGAAACACTGCCTGAATGGCACCTGATAGTTCAGCAACCTGCCAGGGCGGAGGATTTTCGGCACTCGCTTGAAGACACTGAGGAGTTCGATGGAGAATTCGGACTGAAATTCTACCGCCAGCACATCGAGGGCCTGGCGCCTGAGACCCCCTTTACAGTGCAGATTTCTTACCGTAATCCGGATGGCGAGATCACCATGAATGTTCTGCAGGCCAGGATGCGGCAGCGGCAGGCTGAGGGCCGGCCCGATCCCCGGGCGCCGGTCAACCCCCGCACCCGGCTGCCGTTGGTCGCCACTGTGGTGATCCTGTTGGGCGCAGCTATCTTTGCGGTCCTCAAGTTCATGGGGCGGCGCACAGGGGCGGAAAGTGGCGCTTCTGCAACAGCAGCGAATTCGCCTGCAACCGATACCGGACGCAAACCGAAAAGGGGGGATAAATTCTGCGCCGGCTGCGGCACACCCCTGCGGCCGGGAGCCAAATTTTGCGCTAGTTGTGGAAAGGCGGTCTGATGTATCCGGAGTTGCTACACCTGGGTCCCTTTGTGGTATCGTCGTATGGCTTTATGATGGTGGTAGCCTTTATAGCCGGCTACATTTTTCTTCAGGCTGAAGGCCGGCGTTTGGATTGGGAACCGGAACTGGCCCAGGACATGGTCTTCTGGGCGGCCATGGGCGGGGTGGCCGGAGCGAAGATCTATTACCTGATCGAGAATATCGGCCGGGGGGCCGGTCGTAACATAGCCGGCCTGGGGGAGTTTTTCCTGGGGCTGTTCACCCTCGACCTGCAACGCATGGCGGCCGGTATCCAGAATTTTGGCGCCGGACTGGTGTTTTTCGGCGGCCTGATGGGGGGCATGTTGGCGGTGACCCTGTTGCTCCGCCGCCGCCAAAGAACCTGGCTGCCCATGGCGGACGCCGTGGCTCCGGTACTCATACTGGGGTACTCTTTCGGCCGGGTGGGGTGCTTCCTGGTGGGAGACGACTACGGCCTGCCCAGCACACTGCCCTGGGCCTTGGCCTTCCCCAACGGCCTGCCACCCACCACCGTACCGGTGCATCCCACCCAGATCTATGAAGTGTTGATGGGTATGAGTATTTTCGGGATACTTTACTATCTGCGCACTCGCACCAGGTTCGTAGGCCAGTTATTCTCGATCTATCTGATCCTGGCCGGCGCCGAGCGCTTCCTGATAGAGTTTATCCGCACCAATCGCCACTACATTTTAGGGCTGACCGGCGCCCAGTTGATCGGCGCCCTGATGGTCCTGCTGGGGGGTGTTCTGCTGTACTACCTGCCCCGCCGGGAGGCTGCGGCCGATACTGGCTAGAAAGGCCGGTGAGTCTCCGCACTAAAAACTATAATATTCTGCTGTGGTGGGCCTGGCTGGCCCCGCTGACCGGGCCGCTGGCGGGCCAATCGCTGGTCGAAACCGCCCGGATTCCCCTGCCCTTCCCCGTTGACGGCCTGACGCGGCTGGCGGCTACCCCCTGGGGCGACCGGTTCTACCTCCTGGACGAACAGAACCTGGAGGTACTGGCGGTGAACCGTTCAGGGGTCGTCACCGGCCGGTTTGGGGGCTGGGGCAGCGGACCGCAGGCCCTGGATCTGCCCCGGGATATACTGTTCGCCGAAAACTCCCTGTTCATCCTGGATGAGGGTCAACGCCGGATACTCCGGCTGGACGCGGGCCTCAATCCCGTGGCGGCCACTCCTCTGGCTATAGACCGCCGTCCCCTGGCCTTCACCCGCGACAGTCAACAGCGCTTCTGGGTACTCTTCGAAAACATGGCCGGAGCGGTAGTCCTCTCGGATGACGGCAGCCGGTTGGATGTAGTGGGGGACGAGGCCGGAGGGGCCGCCATGGTCCTCGACCCTACCCATATCGCCCGGGGCCGCCACCGGTTGGCCATTTGGGAGCGTAGCGCCGCGGAAGTGGTGATTTTTAAAACTAGTGGAGCCTTGATGGAGCGCTTACCGTTGCCGGCCCCGTCCCAACTGTGGGACCTGGTGCTATTCGATGGCACGATTGTGCTGTTCACCGAGGGCGGCCTGCAGCAGCTGGATCCCGTAACGAGGCAGTACCGGTACCTGGGGAATGCCGGTTGCCCACTGGCTCTCGACGCCATCCCCGGCGGACTGGTCACCCTGGACTGCGAGGGCTTCATTCGTGTGCTGCAGCTCGCGCCTTAGTATTGGCCTATCCCTCGGCCTGGGGATCGGATGCCTGTCAGGCCAGGTGATGGATTCAAGCACTACCGCCGTCATCACTGACGACCGATCGGTGGCCTGGGGCGATTCGGTTTACGGTCCCGCCTGGCTGAGCCTGCCGCCCCTGGATCAGGTGTGGGTGGCTGGTGAACCCCCGGCGGACACTGCCGCCACCCCGGGGCCGGTACGCCACCCGCCGTCCACCGAGCTGGTCACGGCGGGCAGCCTGTTCAGAGGCTTGAATGTGGCCAGCGGCCGGGGGGCCACTCTCACCGGCGGTATGGACTTAAAGCTGCAGGGCCGGATTGCCGAGGGTATCTTTTTAAGCGGACATCTCACCGACCAGAACCTGCCGATTCAGCCTGAGGGCAATACCCGCACCTTGAACGAGTTGGATCAGGTCCGCCTGGCTCTCAAGGGTCCCTGGGGTTCGGTGGAAGCGGGTGATTTCGTGCTGCACTCAGGCGGGGGAGGTCTGTCCACCTTCAGTCGCAAGCTGGAAGGCATGCAAGCCCATCTCAAACGCGGGAGCTGGCACGGACAGGGAGCACTGGCCGGTACCAGGGGCCGTTTCCGCCATCAGAGCCTGACCGGTCAAGACGGCCGCCAGGGGCCCTACCACCTCGCCACCGGGGAGGGCTCCCGCCTGTTGATTGTGTTGGCCGGCACCGAGAAAGTCTGGCTCAACGGCCGGCGCCTGGTGCGCGGTGACGGCCAGGACTACACTATCGATTATGATACCGGCGAGCTGACCTTCACGCCCCGGCATACCATCCGCAGCGATAGCCGCATCGAGGTGGATTTCGAATACTCGGACTTGGTTTATAACCGCACCACCGGTTTTGTTTCGACCGGTTGGGAGGGCCGCAAGTCCCGCCTGAATATAACCGCCCTGCGGGAGAGTGACCGCCTGGAGAGTAACCTCGAGTTCAGCCTGTCCCCGGCGGACCGGGAACAGTTGCGCGGCCAGGGAGACGCCCCCGGCGGAACCTGGGTCAGTAGCGCCGTGCTCGACAGCGCCGGGAACTATGGCCTGGTGGACGAACACTACCAGTGGCGCGGGGTGGGGACCGGAGATTACAGGGTATCATTCCACAATGTGGGGGAAGCCGGTGAATACCGGCGGCTGGTAGTGGATAATCGCATCATCTACCAATGGGTTCCCCCCGGGGAGCGTAGTGCTTACCAGACCGTCTATGCGCCCCAGCGGTTGCTCAAGCCCCCCGTGCGCCACGATTACCTGGGGCTGGACTGGCGCTTTGATGGCTCCACCATCGGTCGCCGGGCCCAGCTGGAAGTCGGGCTCAGCAACACCGACTTAAACCGGTTCTCGTCCCTGGACGACGGCGATAACCTGGATCTGGGTTACAGGGCGCAGCTGGGTTGGGACACTGGTCCGGCTACCGTCCGGCATAGACCCATAACCCTCGGTGCGCGCTTGAACGCGGTTGGAACCGGCCGCCGGTTCAAAGCCCCGGGACGGTTCGAGGCCGTCGAGTTCCGGCGGGATTGGGACCTTGACGCTCCACCGGGGCAGTACCAGTGGGAGACAGCCGAGCTTTACGCTCACACAGCAGCAGGAACACAGGCCTTTGCCGAAGTGGGACTGCTTGCGGCGGATTCCAGCACCAGCGGGCGGCTGCGCTGGGGCTTGGAGCAGGCTAGTCAAGGGCCGGCCAGCGGCCGGTTCGAGCAGACCTTCCTGAGCCGGCGGGCCGGTGACCGGTACTGGAACCGCAGCACAGGCGATCTGAAGTACAACTATAAGTGGTTGCAGCCGACGGTGGGGTTCGAAGCCGAAAACAGGGCCCTGGACGATACCACCGGCTATCGGGTCGAGCAGCTCAGCAGCGGTCTGCGCGCTACCTTTGGCCGGGGCGCCACCTGGGGACTGAACCGAGAGCAACGCCGGGAAGTCTACCGCTCCGGGCCCACCGAAACCGCCCGGTTCTGGCGGCTGTCCCTGGCTCGCCGGCCGGGACCGGATACTCGACTGGAGACCAGCATCTCGTTGAATGATAAACTGTTCAGCGATAATCGGGAGGACATCTCGTATTTCATGGGCGATTTTGCGCTCACCCATCGCCCTAGAAACCGGCCCTGGTGGCTCGATCTGCGTTATCGGCTCGATCGCAGTGTGGCCGAGACCAAGGCGGTGGTATACGATTCCGTGGCCGCCGGCCTGGGGCAATACCGCTACGACCCGGTTTATGATAACTATGTACCCGACGAAACGGGACCCTTCGTGCGCTATGTCATTCCGGCCGGGGAGCTCAGGCCGGTGAATTCCGTACAGGCGCGCTTTCGCAGCCAGGTGGAACTGAACAAAATTAATTTGCCCCTCGATTGGTTCCGGGGGCAACGCGAGGCCCGGCTCAATCTGCATGGCCGGTTGGAGTGGCAGGCCCGCCGGCACCGGCTATCAACCTACCATATGCCGAGCCTGGGCGACCCGGCCACCTCACGCTTCCAGTCCACCCTGCGGCTCGATCTGGCACTCCAGGCCCAAAGATCGGCCCCGCGCTACACTCTGCTGTTGAGCCGGCAAAACCGCCTGTCCCGCGATGAACTGGCTGCCACCCAGACCAGCGGGCAGATTGGACAGGCCCGCCGGCAGCAGACCGCCGACCTGGGGCTTTTTTCGCGGATTGGCAGTGGAAACTGGCCGCTAAACCTGGAAGGGCATCTTGAATATGGCCATGATTATCAACAGTCGCTGGTCAATTCACTGCGCAACCACAAAATCATCAGGGGCCGCGTACGGGGTATCCTGGCCGCCACCCTCTCCCGACAGACCACCGTGACCGTCAACGGTCGCTGGATGCAAGAGGTGGACCACGCTCTGGGCGACCTGACGGTGCGTACAGCGGTGCTGGGTGCCGGGATGCAGCGGCAATTGGGCCGCCAGGGCCGGTTGCGGGTGGACGCTGAACGCCTGCGGGTGACCGCCCCAGGTGAGACGGCCCTGCCCTACCTGATGTCCGAGGGATTTCCCCGCGGCTGGTCAGCTAACATCCGTCTCAGCGGACAACTGCACCTGTCGCGTAATCTATTGCTGTCTCTCTCGGCATTGTCAAGGCAGGCCCCCGAGCGGCCCGATTTTGTGAGCGTTAACCTGGAACTCAGGAGCCGGTTTCGAAGTTGATCACTGCCCTGGTTCTCGTGCTATGCCTGGCGAGCCCCTCCATCGCCCGGCAGATCAGGTTGGTATTGCTTGACACCACCCTGGAGGCGGGCTGCCAGAGCGCAGTAGGCCCCGCGCTCAACCGCGAACTGGCCAGCCGGGCAGCTGAAGGCCGCCTCGGACTGGTCTACGTCCTGGAAGACCGGACTCACGGCAGCGCTGACGGTAGTGAAACGATTTTACGGTTTGGCGCCGCCGACCGGCCCGTGCCTCCGGCCGACACATTGGTTATCGCCGATACCTCCGGCCGGGCAATCCACGGCCTGGAGCGGTTGCTGCGGACTGTGGACCCGAACCGGCAGGCCCATTTGACAAGCAACGGCCGGGCCGGCTATGTCGTGCAGCGGAAATCGTACTTCAGCACCTCCAGCGGCGCCAATCCCGGCTATGGGGTGCTGTACCACTTGAAAGATATATCCACTGCCCGCATCCAGGTCCTGGGTGCTTATGAGAGCGCCGGTCGCGGCGGGGGACACTGGGTGGGAGAATTATCGCTGGAACTGCCCAACTTGCTGGGGTCACTGCGCTACCTGCGGGTCGAGCTGCGCCGGCTGAGCACCGCCACCCAGCAACTCGGCCTGACCTATGCCGAACCTTACCTGGCAATTTTCCCCGTGGGGGGGCGGGTATCGTTTTTCCAGGATACCCGAGATTCCTTATATGTACAACGTGACTTAAAAGTGCAACTTACCTCTTTGCCAGGCCAGCCCTGGAACGTGGCTCTGGGAATTGGACGCAAGGAGCTGCGGGCCACCGGCGGTTCTGCCGGCCGATCCTACCGGTCCAGCACTATCAACCTGGCCCTGTTCCGCTCCACCATAGACCGGAATCCGAACCCCGGCCGGGGCTATCAGCTTGACCTGGAGTCGGAAACCGGTACCTTGGATGGTCCACAGCTGCGGCCGGAGGCGGCTCTAAGCCGGGCCCGGTTGCGCGGTCTGCTGGTCGGCAGTCCCGGTTGGCTGGGCAGGTTAAACCTGGTGTGGGCTCAAGAAGTGCTGGCGCTGGGCACGGCCGGCCATCATTACGCGCCCCAGGCGGCCGATTTCGGGCGCTTTGGCGGCAGCGCCTCCCTGCGCGGGTACCGGGAAGACCAGTTCGCGGCGGTTTGGGGAGTGGTATCGCGCAGCGAGCTGCGCTACCGGTCCGGGCCAACCTCCCGGCTGCACCTGTTCGTCGATACCGCCCGGCTAGCTGGCCTGGAGCCCCTGATGGCAGCCGGGGCCGGGTTGGTGGTGGCCGCCGGGGGCAATCTGATCCAGGTAGACTTCGCCTGGACCCGGCACGATCGGTGGCAAGAAGGCAAAGTGCATCTCAGACTTACAAATCCTCTAGGCCAAGGAGCGGCAAAACCGTGAAAGACCTGATAATATCCTACCTGAAATCCCGGCCCGGCCGGAGTGCCTCGCTCAAAGGGTTGGCCCGCCACCTGGGGTTGCGCGGCAAGCAGCAATCACAATTGCGCGCCGAAGTCAAACGCCTGGTCGCCGCCGGGCAACTGGTGGAAGACTCCCGCCATCGGGTCGTTTACGGCGGTGGGGAAAGTGCCGGTTCACGTAAGTCTGCCGCCCCGGGGAAGCAGGTTGAGGGCCGCATTTCCGTCACTCGCGGAGGCTACGGTTTTGTGGCGGTCGAGGGCATGGACGATGTCTTCGTCGCCCGTCGTGACCTGCGCAGTGCGGCCTATGGCGACCTGGTGAAGGTGCAGCTGCTGGGGCGACGGCCTCGCGGTCCGGCGGGTAAAGTGCTCCAGGTGCTGGAACGGGGGCGTAACTCCCTGGTGGGCACCGTGATAGAGGTACCGGGGGGATTCGAGCTGGTGTTCCCCGAACCGCTGGCTAACCGGGCTGTGAGGCTGAATAAGGCTACCGTTAGTAAGAACGATGCCGGGTCGCTGGTGTATGCCCAGGTGACCGACTGGGGCGACAGCTCCACCGCTATCCGGGCGGATGTACTGGAGGTGATCGGACCGGCCAATGATCCCCTTTCAGACTTCAAACTGGTTCTGAGGCAACACGATCTGGATGAGGCCTTCCCCGCCCAGGTGG
>SDBT01016769.1_pt1 | contig 11587 bp, 9 predicted proteins | sample 2277101 | NCBI WGS metagenome assembly SDBT01 (sample SAMN10404973, study PRJNA504765) | marine sediment metagenome | isolation source: marine sediment core GS10_PC15, 103 cmbsf | place: Arctic Ocean: Southern Knipovich Ridge | collected 2010
GAGAAAAAAATCATTGATTTTCGATAAACTGATTATCTATTTTGAAAAAATTCTTACTTCTTTTATTATTATATTAGGATTTGCCCTAGTGGGAATAAATTCTGTACAGATAATAATTAGAGGATTTTTTGAAAGTTCATTTTTATGGGTATTAGAATTATCAGAATTTTTAGGGATTTGGATTGTACTTTTCGGTGCTTCAATTATGTTTTTGAGAAACACGGAGGTGAAAGTTACTGTCATAGTCAATTCTTTTCCCGCAGCAACAAGAAAGATTATTGAGATTATCGTAAGCCTTTTAGGCATTGTTTTTGGAATTTTCTTAATTTGGGGAAATATAAATTATCAAAAATATGTGGGAGTTATTCAACCTGATTATCTTCCTTTTTCTTATCAAGTTCACACTTTCCCTATTTATATTCTTGGAATTTCTATGATCTATAATTGCCTATATATCATATTTAAGCCAAAGGAAGAGGCCGATAAGGAGGAGATGTTTCTAGAATGATATCGTTATTATTGATTATTTCGCTATTGACTTTAATCGTGTTTAAAACCCCCATTTCGGTAGCAATGGGATTAGCTAGCCTTTTTGCAGCCTGGGCCGGAGGCTATCCGATTCATTTATTACCTCAGGGAATATTTAATGGTGCAGTGACTTGGAGTTTGTTGGCTGTTCCCTTTTTCATTATTGCCGGGAATTTAATGAACGAATTCGGGATAGCAGGGCGTATTTTCAGTTTTATGAATGCTTTAGTTGGCCATGTAAGAGGTGGGTTAGCGCATGTTAATGTCTTATGTTCGATGGTTTTTGCTGGCATTTCCGGTTCGGCTACAGCGGATTGTGCAGGCTTAGGTCCTATTGAATTAAAAGCAATGGATAGCGCAGGATATGACCCCGGACTAAGTGCGGGAATTACTTTGGCTTCCTCCACTTTAGGTCCAATTATCCCTCCAAGCGTTTCTTTTATTATATATGCGGTCATCTCCGGTACTTCGGTAGCAAAAATGTTTGTAGCAGGAATAGTACCGGGGGTACTAGCAGGTGCTGCATTGATGATTACCAACTATATTATCTGTTTGAAATATCCTGAAAAATTGCCCAGAAAACTAAAAAGTTCTTTAAAAGAAATATTTAACAGTTTTTATATGGCCATATTCTCTTTGGTTGCACCTTTTATTATTCTATTTGGTATGGTAAGTGGCTTAGTAAGCCCTACTGAAGCAGGAATTGTTGCGATACTTTACTCTGTTTTCCTGGGAATTTTTTATCGAACATTTAGTTTTTCAAAGCTAATAAAAGTCATGGAAAGTTCAATGCTCACTTCGGCTCATGGCCTGATATTAGTTGGTCTGGCAACAACTATGAGCAACATTATGACTTTTGAGAGAACACCTTATATGATTGCTCAATTTATCATGAATATTACAAGTAATAAAATCATTATTTTATTACTTGTTGATTTATTATTGTTGATGGTAGGATGCATCATGACCGGAATCAGTTCAATGGTTCTTTTGGCGCCCATCTTTATTCCCTTGATGCGTGAATTAGGGGTAGACTTGATACAATTCGGTGTCATTATGGCATTTGGAACGGTTATTGGCATTACAACGCCACCGGTAGGAGTAGGACTTTTCATTATTGCTGATATTGCAAAACAGTCAGTAGAAAAAGTTGTCAAAGGTGTATTGGTTTATTATCCTGCCTTAATCATTACTTTTCTTCTCATTACTTTTGTACCTTTTTTAACGACCTGGCTACCTGCATTACTGATGCCGAATAGGTAAATAGTTTTAGTGAAAATCAAAAAATATTTTTAAATTAAAATAAAAATCCTAATAAAATTAAATCGGAGGAACGAATTATCATGAATAAAAAAATCGCAATTTTAGGAGCAGGGAATGGCGGCTATGCGATGGCCGCAGATTTATCTATGGTAGGTTATGAAGTCAATCTATACGAATACCCGGATTATGCTGATAATCTTAAGCCAATTATTGAAAAAGGTGGAATAGAAATTATATCCCGCACACCTGCAGGAGAAGAACTTGAATTACCCGCAGGTGGGAAAACCGGTTTTGTTAAAATAAAGGGAAAAGTAACCTCAAATGCCCAGGAAGCGATAAAAGGCACTGAAATCATTATGCTGGTTGTACCGGCATTTGGAAGAGAAGCTTTTATAAGAGACTTTGCCCCCCATCTGGAAGATGGGCAAATCATAGTTATCTGGCCTGGTTATTTTGGTGCCTTACAATGCGCAAAATTATTAAAAGATATGGGAATAAATAAAAAAGTAAGTATTGCTGAAACCGAAAGTTTAATTTATAACTGTACGAAACTGGGAGAAGCAAAAGTCTATAATAAAGGGAACAAAGAACATTTATTAATATCATTTCTTTCGGCGATAAAAAAAGAAGAAATTTTTCGAAAGTTAAACAAAATATATCCTCAGTTTACCTTAGCAGATAATGTATTACAGACTACTTTAGCAAATGGGAACCCTTCTTTGCATCCCATGTCAGTTTTACTAAATCTTTACCGAGTAGAAAGAAAGTTTTATCCTTTTGATGAAAAATTAAATAAGCCAGTGGAAAAAGCCTATGATGTTACCCCAGGAATGGCACGTGTAATGGAGGCGGTAGATATGGAAAAAGTAGCTATGGGTGAAAAATTAGGCATCAAAGTTCCTTCTATAAAAACCCAAATCGAAGCATTTTACGGAGCCAAAGGGAGTAATCTTTATGAAACTTTACTAAATTGTTACGCATATCAAGTACAAGGAGCGCCGACTTCCCTTGAAGACCGATATGTCACCGAAGATGTACCTTACGGTTTGGTTGCATATGCCCTTTTGGGTCAACAAATTGGAGTACCGGTTAATCATTTGGAGGCAATGGCGTATATAGGATGTGCTGTAACCGGTAAAGATTTTTGGAATGAAGGAATGAATATGGAAAAAGCCGGATTAGCAGGAATGTCTATTGAACAAATAAAAGCCCATATATAGAAAGATGTTTTAAACGATAAAATTTCGAAAATTATTGAAGTGAATAAAATCACCAAGGAGGTTATTATTGCATGCGAGTTACAATTCAAAATGCTAACATTGTCATACCACATAAAGATTTAATTCTAAACCATTCTTCTATTATTGCTGAGAATGGGTTGATTGTAAAAATTGCGGAAGGCGTAAGATATTCTTATGACCCTGCATCACATAACATTATTGATGCAAGGGGAGGATTTTTGATTCCGGGAATCATTAACCATCATGCTCACGGCGTATCTCTGGGACCTTTATTCTCTGCCGGTAATCCTGCGCCGCCTATAGAATTGATTATTAGCAATTTAAATAAACATTTGCTTCACGGAACTACTACCCTTCTAAACGAAGATGGCTTTGCTACAATAGAAGAAACTGAAATCATGAACAAATTGCACCCGATAAAAATTAAAGCTGCTACTTCGCATACTCCCCTAAATGTCAAAGCGTCTGAAATTACAGATGGAACAGGCTTGGATGACTTTCATAAAAAGTTGACCGTCAAAAAAATGCTGGAAAATGGAGCGGTCGCATTAGGCGAAATTGGTGGAGGAGATACTTTGGGAGGTGGAGGCGCCTGCTATAATCTGCTACCCAGAACGATAGAAGCAAAAACTGGCAAAAGAATTAATCCTGCAGGTGCCGAAAAATTAATGTGGGCTGTCCTGGGGAGATATATTGACAAAAGTGTAACTGACCGGGAAAAAGTAGATATAGTTTTGAATGAAATTGGATTAAAAGGATTGATTTCTATTAACGAGGCCATCGATATTATCCTGGAGGATGTGTATGCGCCTGTTGAAACCGGTCGGGAGGGCATCAGGGAAGCAGCAGACCTAGCCATTAAATATAATATGCCAATTGTTATTCATAATGCTGCCGGATGTAAAGAGGTAGTATTTGAAGTCGCTAAAAAATTAGGTTCGAGATTGATTGCAGCGCATTCAAGCCATCCAAGTTTTAGAATGGATGAAATTGTGGAAAATATTAAGCGCTTGAAGAGTTACGGGGCCTTTATAGATATTTGTAATGGTGATTATTTTGGTGCAAAAAATCTTTGTCCCCCTGAATATTTAAATATAGCTTATGAGCTATTAGAACAGGATTTAGTTGATTTGGTTTCCACTGATTTTATGGCCGGAAACTGGGACCCGATTATTTTATTTATTGAAGAAGCTGTGAATAAGAAAAAAATTACACTTACGAAAGCTTTAGCGATGACCTCTTGTAATGTTGCGAAAGCTATTCCTAAATTGGCAACTAATACTGGTTTTATCGAGGAAGGGAAGGCTGCTGATTTGGTTGTCCTGGAGCCTGACACTATTGCAAAAGTAAGGCATGTGTTGATTGACGGGATTCCGGTTGTTATGAACGGTCAAATTAAAGCACCAAGTGCGAACTGGGTTTGGTACTAAAAATATTTGATGAATGCTGTCATTTGAAATTTATTAATATTAAAATATAAAAATTAGAGGAGAATATAAATTATGTCAAAAAAAATTGCAGTATTGGGAGCTGGCAACGGCGGCTACGTCATGGCTGCTGATCTATCGATGGTAGGGCACAAAGTAAATCTTTACGAACTACCGGAATATGCAGAATATAATTTAAATCCAGTTATTGAAAGAGGTGGCATTGAAGTCATTTCCCAGGATACTTCAGGTAATGAAATTGTGCTTTCTGCTGGAGGTAAAAGTGGTTTTACAAAGATTTCCGGAAAAGTGAGTTCAGATATTAAAGAAGCGATCTCGGGTGTCGATATTATCATGCTGGTCGTTCCGGGCTTTGTTCGCGAAAAATTTATTAGAACATTTGCTCCCTATTTAGAAGATGGACAAATTATCGCAATTTGGCCCGGGTATTTTGGTGCACTCCAATGTGTAAAATTATTAAAAGACCTGGGAGTCGAAAAGGATGTTGCCATTGCCGAGACTGAAAGCTTGATTTATAACTGCACCAAGCTTGGAAATGCAAAAGTGAGAAATAAAGGACAAAAAGAAAAAATGCTGGTTTCTGTATTTCCGGCTAAAAAGAAGGAAGCAGTTTTTAATGAGCTCCAAAAAATATATCCTCAATTTTTACCGTCAAATAATGTTTTGGAAACCACTTTAGTAAATGTTAATCCACCTCTACATCCTCAATCAGTTTTATTGAACCTTTACAGGGTGGAAAGAAAGTTTTATCCTTTTGACGAAAAATTAAACAAGCCGGTCGAAAAAGCCTATGACGTAACGCCTGGAATGGCCCGTGTTATGGAAGCCGTAGATTCGGAAAGGTTAAAAATTGGTGAAAAACTAGGCTTAAAGCTCAATAGTTTGCAGAAAACTCTAGGTATATTTTATGGAGCCAAAGGGAAAGATCTATACGAAACTATTTCTACTTGCTATGCATATCAGGTGCAAGGAGCACCAACTTCTCTTGAAGATAGATATGTTACCGAAGATGTGCCATACGGTTTGGTGCCTTATACATTACTGGGAGAGCAGATTGGCATACCGGTAAATACAATAAGGGCAATGGCTACTATCGGATGTTCAGCCACCGGACGGGATTTCTGGAAAGAGGGTTTGGATATGGAGTCAGTAGGTCTTGCGGGTAAAAACGTAGAAGAGATATTGAAATTTTTAGAATAACATTTTCTGTAAATGATCAACAATTGAGGCGGATCACTTTTTTCAGTGATGCCGCCTCGAAAAATTATTGTTAAGCAAAATGAAAATTTGTTGAGTGGAACATATGGAGAAAAAAATAATGGAAAAACATTTGCAGTACATGACCTGGCAAGATGCAAAAGAAGCCTTTAAATCAATAAGAATGGCTATTATTCCTACAGGCAGTACCGAACAACACGGCCCTCACTTACCACTAGGGACAGATTATTTAATAGCAGAATATTTAGCTAAAAGAGTTGCGGAAAGAATTGATGTGGTGGTTACGCCGGTTATTCCTGTCGGATTCGCTCATTATCATAAAAGCTTTGAAGGCTCTTTATCAGTTAATCCTGAAGTACTTGCTTCTTATTATCAAGGGATTGCGGATAGTTTAATATCTTATGGTATAACGCATATTATGTTCATTAATGGTCATGGTGGAAATACGACGACATTAGGGAGTGTCTGCCGTAATCTAAGAATTCGTGGCGTTACTGCGGCCTATCTACAATGGTTTTGTATTGCCGGACAACTCAATAAAGAATGGGCGGAAATTGCTCATGGTGACATAATAGAAACCTCTTTGGTTATGTTGATTTCTCCCGATAATGTTGAATTAGATCGAGTGGTAGCTCTAAATAATAAAATGGTCACTGATAAGATTCAACCGGTAAATGGTACAACCGCTAAGTTTAAGGGAGCAAATGTTAATTTTTATTTTATGTGGAAAGATATTACTGATAGTGGAAATTTATTGGTATATGACCGTTTTCCGGATTCTGATTTTGCGGTTTCTCCCACCGGTGCTTCGGTTGAAAAAGGAAAAGAGGTTGCTGATGCATTGGTGGATTATTTTGTAGATTTTGCTGAAGAATTTAAGAAGATCAAATTTAAACCAACAAAATTGTAGATTAATTAGGGCAGGAGTTTGAGAAATTTGAAAATCTCTCCACATAAGGAAATGATTTGCGATTCTTATTCAAAAGCAAGACCTTTAAATGAGATAGATTCCATAAGTAAATAGTAAAACAAAAAATGATAAAGCAAAGAAAATATAAAATATTTAATGCTAGATATACAATGGGGCGAAAAAATGAAAAAATCATACAAAATTATATTTACCGACTACTATTTTCCGAATATTGATAAGGAAATCAAACAATTGAATAAATTGGGTAAAGTAGAAATCATTGATTGTAATGATTTAGCTAAAGGAGAAGTCGCTTCTGAAGATCAAATTTTGGAGCACTTAAAGAAATGTAAAGCATTGGACGCAGATGCTGTATTGGTGAATCATGCTTTGATAAATTCTAAATTCATTTCTCAATTAACAAATTGTCAAGTCATTTTAAGATATGGCATAGGGGTAGATAATGTTGATGTTAAATTTGCACAAAAAAAAGGAATTAAAGTTGCAAATGTTCCTGATTATTGTATTGAGGAAGTAGCAGAAAATGCCATTACTTTAATGCTTTCTACCACAAGAAAAATATTTTTACAAAATAAATTATTGCGAAATCAAAAATTTAATTATGATGAAATTAAACCCGTCAGGAGATTTTCTAAATTGACGGTTGGATTACTTGCTTTTGGTAATATAGGTAGAAAGGTTGCTGAAAAATTAAAAAATTTTAAAGCCAAGATTTTGGCATATGATCCCTATTTTGATCAGAAAGATTCCTATGACTGGGTGGAATTTGTAAAATTAGAACAACTATTGAAGCAGTCAGACGTAATATCGATCCATGCTCCATTAAATAAACAAACTCGCCATATCATTAATGAAAGGGCGATAGAAATAATGAAAAATGGAGTTTATATTATAAATACTTCTCGAGGTGGTTTGATTGATGAAAATGCCTTGTATAAGGGATTAATGAATGGCAAGATTGGCGGGGCCGGTTTAGATATTTTGGATTATAAAGATGAAAATGATTATTATATGTCAAATCTAATGGATTTGGATAATGTATTTATTACACCTCATACCAGCTGGTATTCTGAAGAAGCAATATACGACCTACAAGTAAAAGCCGGCAATTCTGTTTATCGAGAGTTATCAAAAAATAAAAGAGAAGATTGAAAGATATAATTTTTAGAATAGAATCAATCTTTTGGATAAAAAACATTGGTGAGACAAAGAAAATAATCAAAATATAGTGATAGGAAGAGATAAAGTGCCAAGATTTATCACTCAGAGCATTGCTGAATATATTAGCCAAAAAAAAATTGAAGATTTTCCATTAGAGGTGATTAATAAAGCCAAGTATTGCATATTGGATTCCATCGGATGTATGTTGGCTGGAATCAAAACCAAAGAGGGAAAAATTTTATTAAAAAGCTTATTGCATAATGAAAAAGGATCTTTGTCTATTTTGGGTTTCCCCCAAAAGACTACTTTGTCTAATGCAATTTTTATCAATTCTACTTCAGCTAATGTATTAGATTTTGATGATTGTTATATTGGACACCCCGGCGCAACCATTATCCCTCCCGCAATTAGTTTTATTGAACTAATGGAGTTGACTGGGAAAGAATTAATTACAGCAATTATTATTGCATATGAAGTTTCAATTAGACTTGGGTTAGGGCTAAGACCGATTGGAGAGAGAAAATATATTTTGGGTCATGGCACTTGGCAAGTTTTTGGTTCTACATCTATAGCTGTAAAATTATTAAATTTAAACTGCAGTAAGATTACCAACGCCTTTGGCATTGCGGGTGCTAATGCACCTTTGCCATCAGTTATGAAAACAACATATGGTTTGGAAGGCCCAACAATGGCTAAGAACAATTTTGGGACAGCTGCATTAGTCGGAGCCCAATCTGGATTTTTAGCTAAGAACGGATTTACAGGGCCAAAAGATATTTTTGATGATGAAAATGGTTTCTGGAGAATGATAGGATGTAAAAAAAATAATTTAGATAGTACGCTTATGCAAAATAGCGAAAAAGAATTTAAAATTCTTGATGTTAATTTTAAAATATACCCATGTTGTCGATTAACCCATTCAGCTATCGATACCGTAAAGGAATATTTTTTTAAAAATAACATTGAATTAAAAAATGTAGAAAAAATTTTAATAAAATCTTTGTCTCCATTAAGTAAGCCTCCCTTTACAAATATAAAGCCCAGAGATGCCAATGAAGGAAGATTTTCCCTACCCTATGCTTTGGCTTGCGTTCTTTATAAAATTAATCCTTTAGATTGGTATAGTAAAAAGAATATAAATGACTCTAAACTACTTGATTTTTCAGAAAAAGTGATGATTGAAAAAAATGAAGAGGCTGATAAAATTTTTAAAAAAGATTCTAAAGAAATTTTAAGCGAGGTGGTCGTTATGCAAAAAAATAAAAAAGAAGACAAAACTCAGAAAATAATAAAGAGAGAAAAAAAAGAACAAACAATACAAAGGGTTGTCCTTTGGGAGAAATTTTTACAATTATCTGGTGATCATTTTAAGGATGAGAGAAAAGCAAATATCTTTGCAGAAAGCATTATGGATTTAGATAAAGTGAAAAATACTAAAGAGTGGCTGAGCAATGTTCAGGTCTTCAAATGATGTTTTTTTTACAATTATAAGTAGGCTTAAAAGAGGAATATTTTAAGATAGAGGAGTTTTCAATGAAATTTAAAGTATTGCTTACTCGGGTTTTACAAAAAGAGGGATTGAAAGAATTGGAGAAAATAGCTGACTTAATTATACCTGAAGAAAAAAAATTATTTTTTACAGCTGAGGAAATTCTAAACTACGCCCCTGTTTTAGATGGTATTATCGTAAGTCGTGCTCATATTAATGCTGAATTTATAAAAAAAGCAAAAAAATTAAAAGTAATAAGTAAATTTGGGGTAGGTTGTGACACTGTAGATGTAAAAGCAGTTTCAGGAGCTGGGGTTATTTTAACCAATTTACCTACAACAGTTACCGAAGTAACAGCTGAATTAGTTTTTGGTATTATGTTGTCCTTAACCCGCCGGATTGTAGAGGCTGATCGTTATTTAAGAAAGACCCAAAGTAATCGCTGGTATCAAGAAGCACTTTTTATGGGCCATGGATTATGGGATAAAAAAATTGGGTTTATTGGTTTTGGAAGAGTAGGTCAAGCTACTGCAAGAAGGTGTATTCCTTTTGGTATGAAAATATTTTATTATGACATTGAAAAAAAGAATAATTTAAGCATTAAAGCTCAATATATACCTTTCGATCAATTATTAGAAGAAATGGATTATATCATTTTACAAGCACCTTATTCTAAGAGCACCCATCATTTAATTGCTAAGAATGAAATAGAAAAAATGAAAAAAAGTGTATATTTTATCAATACTGCTCGGGGCCCAGAAATAGACCAGAAAGCTTTGATTGATGCTTTAAAAGAAAAAAGAATAGCAGGGGCTGCTTTAGATGTTTATGAAAATGAACCATCTATTCCTCGAGAGTTAAAACTATTCGATAATGTCGTTTTAACTCCTCATCTTGGAACAGATACCTATGAAACAGATTTACAAATGGTTAAAGAAGCTGCTGATAATGCAATTAAAGTGCTTACAGGAATTATTCCTGAATTTGTAGTAAACAGAAAAGAATTGGGATTATAAATTCTGAAAGCATTTTATACTAATAAATAACTATTTTGCTGTATAAGCAAAAAAGGAGAAAAGCAAATGTCACTTATTAATATCAATTTAAAATGGTGCAAAGCCTGTGGTATTTGCATAGATCTTTGTCCTAAACAAGTTTTACGCAAAAACGAAAAAGGTTACCCTGAAGTAAAGGATGAGACAAAATGTACGAAATGCAAGTTATGTGAATTGAGATGCCCTGATTTTGCTATTGAAATAAAGGAGGAAGTTAATGTCTAAAAAAGTATTGATGCAGGGAAATCAAGCAGTTGCAGAAGCAGCACTTGTTGCAGGAGTGAAAGTTTGTGCCGGATATCCCATTACCCCATCGACTGAAGTTGTTGAGCTTTTATCCAGAAAATTACCTGCTCATGGAGGAAGATTTATACAGATGGAAGATGAAATAGCAAGTATTGGAACCATCATTGGTGCATCAGCTGCCGGAAAAAAGGCGATGACGGCAACTTCCGGGCCCGGTTTTAGTCTCATGCAGGAACTTCTAGGTTATGCTGCGATGGTAGAAATACCTATCGTAATATATAATGCGCAAAGAGTAGGGCCAAGTACTGGAGGTGCGACTAAACCTCAGCAAGGAGATATCATGCAAACCAAATGGGGTTCTCATGGAGAAAGCCCACGAATTGCTATCTGTCCTTCCAGCGTTGAAGAAGCCTATAAATTAACCATTACCGCCTTTAATTTATCTGAAAAATATATGGTTCCGGTCGTCATTTTAGCGGATGAAATTTTAGCTCATATCAGAGAGAGCATTACCATCCCTGAATCAGATTCATTCGAAATTATAAACCGAAGAACTGATGCGCCCCCTCAAGAGGAATATCTCCCGTATAAAGTTGATGATACCGGCATACCGATTCTACCTCCTTTGGGTGGTGGCTATCGGTACAATATTTCCGGGATGATTCACGGGGATAAAGGTTTTCCTGATTTAGCCCCGGAGACTATCGATTACTGCATCCAAAGGATAAATAGTAAATTAAAAAAATATTACGACGATATTGTTATAGTCGAGAAAATAGAAGAGGAAGGCTCTAAAATTGCGGTTTTGGCTTACGGATCAACCGCCAGACCGGCAAAAGGTGCAGTAAGAATGGCTATTGAAAAAGGAATCAAAGTTGACTTTATTCGTCCTATTACCATTTGGCCATTTCCGGAAAAAGAAGTTAGAGAAATAGCTCGTAGAGTAGATAAAATATTGGTACCGGAAATGAATTTCGAAGGACAGGTTGCCGGCTTGGTAAAACAGT
>SDBT01016770.1_pt1 | contig 11586 bp, 13 predicted proteins | sample 2277101 | NCBI WGS metagenome assembly SDBT01 (sample SAMN10404973, study PRJNA504765) | marine sediment metagenome | isolation source: marine sediment core GS10_PC15, 103 cmbsf | place: Arctic Ocean: Southern Knipovich Ridge | collected 2010
TCGCTTAATGAGGAGCACAAACTTCTGGTGAGCAGGGGGGCATTAGAAGGCGAGCTTCAAACGGAAGCTTTCGGGCATTTACTCACACAACTGTACAAAAAACGTTGGAAAACGGTGGTACGCTCGATAAAGGCAAAACTCGCGAATGCAAAACGCGAAGGAAACAACGCAACGGTTGATAAAATCATGCGCGACTTTTTAGAGCTAAAGCAAAAAATGACGGAAAAAAATCTTATATAAAACGGTGGGATGAACGGGAATGGTAAAGAAAAAAGAAGATACAAAGAAAAAAAAGACGACGACAAAGCCTCGCACAACAGGCAAAAAAACAGCCAGCAAACAAGCTAAGGAACACGATCTAAAGCAAGAGCTGATTAGTGAGCTCGTTGAGAAAGCCAAAAAAGGCGGCAGCGTTATCACGTACGAAGAAATTATTGAATTTAACGATAAAAATCATCTCACCGAACAAGAAGCTTCCGATCTTCTTAAACTTTTAGAAAAAAAACATATTGAGCTGGTTACCCAAGAAGAGCTTGAACAAACAGGCAATGCCGCCGGCAAGGACGAAGAAGAAGATCAATCTTCAAAACTTTCACTCAAACAAAAACTAGCTAGCTCTCTAGGCCTTAGTGGTGATGATGACGACGATGATGCAAAAGAAGAAAAGCCAACAAAACAAGCTGCTTCTTCTGTACAACTTGCTGACGGCGTAAAATCATATCTACGCGATATCGGTAAGATTCCCCTTCTGAACAAAAAAACTGAAAAAGAAATTGCTGATCAGATTGCCAAAGCCAAAATTGATTCGATTGATATGATTTCCCATTTCCCTTTTATTCACAAAGAATTTGTTCTAATTGGTGAACGGCTGCAAAAAGATACCGCTCATCCAAAAGACATTATCCAGTTTTCTGCATTTGACGAAGAAAACTTACCAATGATCGATGAGGAAAAAAAGGCACTCATCAAAACTATCAATCGCATCAAAAAACTGATTGATAACGAAGAAAAAATCTATCACTCTTATCGTGGCAAACTCGATTCAGCAGCGCAAAAAAAGAACATGCTGGGGGAAGTACAAGAAAATAAAAAAGCGATTGTTGCTACCATCAAATCGATTAAACTTGCCAACAAATTAATCCGCAAACTTGGCAAACGCATTGAAAAATTTGTTGCCCGCATCAAAGAAAAAGAAGAAACTATCCGCTTTGCACGCGAACAAGTTGAAGGCTACAAAAAGCTTAAAAAGCCAACTGAAGAGCAAAAGCAACTGATCGAGGAGCTAGAAAAAAATATCCGCATGGCAAACAAAGCCATTAAAAAGGCAGAAGTTGAAGTTGGCTTGTCAAAAGATAAGACACTCGTACTTTATAGAAAGTTTGTTATTGCTCAAAGGCTCGACAAATATGCAAAAGATAACTTGGCAAAAGCAAACTTGCGTCTTGTAGTAAACATTGCAAAAAAATATGTTAACCGCGGTCTACACTTTTTGGATCTGATCCAGGAAGGCAATATCGGTCTGATGAAAGCGGTTGAAAAGTTTGAATTTGAGCGTGGCTACAAGTTTTCTACCTATGCCACCTGGTGGATTCGTCAAGCCATTACGCGTGCTATCGCTGATCAATCGCGTACCATTCGTGTGCCAGTACACATGGTAGAAACCCTGAACAAAATTAATAAAATTAAACGAACCTATCTTCAGGAACATGGCAAAGAACCAACACACGCGGAACTGGCAAAAGAATTAAATCTTGATGAGAAGAAAATTAAAAATATTATCAAGATATCCAAAGAGCCAATCTCGCTCGAAACACCTGTTGGTGATAGCGAAGATGCATTCATTAAAGATTTTATTGAAAACGAGAATGATTTTTCACCATCAGACACCGTTGCCAATAATGATCTGAAAGAACGCGTGCGAGAAGTACTCAAAACTCTCACACCGCGAGAAGAAAAGGTGCTGAAAATGCGTTTTGGTATCGATGTTTCCTCCGAGCACACTTTGGAAGAAGTGGGCAAAGACTTTTCGGTTACCCGAGAACGTATCCGTCAGATTGAGGTAAAAGCGCTGAGAAAGCTTCGCCATCCATCTCGCAGCAAGAAATTATTGCCTTTTCTCGAAAAAGATATCGATGAATTGCTAAGCTCTCTTTTATCAGAGAAAGAAGAGTAACTAAAAAGGACCAAAAGCCCATATGGAACCCTCCCTACTGCAAACCTTACAAATTCCCATTATCTTTTTTTTCGTATCGTTAGCAACTAGAGCCGTGTTTTCATTCTTGGAAACCAGCATTACCGCGATGCGTCTGTTTAAACTCAAAGAACTTTCGAAAAAAACAGACCACTATAAACCACTTTTTCAAGCATTGGAAAAAACCCCACACCAAGTATTGGTAGCTATTTTGATTGCCAATAGTTTGGCTGATGTACTTACCGCGGCACTGGCAACACAGATTACTGAAACCTTTTTCAAGTCACTGCAATTTTCAAGCGGTCTTGGCTTCTTTTTGGGTATCGGTATCGCAACCATTGCCATTATCATCTTCGGGGAGATTATTCCTAAGAATCTTGCCAAAGTTCGTGGTGAACGCTTGTTCACTTCGCTCTTGTGGTTGATTAACCTTGTTTTTTATACCTTCTATCCATTGGTCACCTTCCTCACACGATTTTCTAACGCATTTCTTTATAAAATCGCTGGGCCCTCTAAAACAAAGGGTGAAGGAACTGCATGGATTTCTTCAGAACAAGAAATCCAATTCCTCATTGATTACATCTATCAAAAAGGCTTGATGGAAGAAGAAAAAACAGAAATGCTGCAAAACATTTTTGAGCTCGGCCATACGCCCGTAAAAGAAATCATGGTGCCTGAGACTGATGTAATTTCTATTCCAGCCAAATATTCCATTCAAGATACCTTGCGCGTGTTTCTAAAACACAAATTTACGCGCCTTCCCGTCTATGAAAAGCAAAAAAATAATATCATTGGCATGGTGCATCAAAAAGATATTTTTGAGCTTCTCTCCCACGGTCAAGAAAAGCCGCTCAAAGAAATTGTACGGCCAATCATGTTTATCCCTGAAAGCGTGAAGGTTAACCAGCTTTTGCGTGAGTTTCGTTCTCAGCATATGCACATTGCTATGGTCATCAGTGAACACGGCGGCGTTGTTGGGTTGATCACGCTGGAAGACGTGCTAGAAGAAATTGTGGGAGAAATTAGTGATGAGCATGAGCCAACCACTGAAAAAATTGCCAAACTCAAACAAGGTGGCTTTTTGGTGGAGGCAAATATCACGACTGAAGAATTGGGAGAATTTCTTAATATTACCTTTGAATCAGAAGATTCCCTCACGCTGGGCGGTTTTCTGACTGAGCAGCTCCAGCATTTGCCCAAAAAAGGCGAACGCATCTTATACAAAAAATATTACTTCCAGATTCAAAAAGCGAGCAAAAAGCGCGTGCAGCAGGTGCTTATTTTTGAAGGGAAGAACGCACTGAAGGTGTAGCTTTTGGCCCTCTTTTCTTCCGTATAGGCGGTCGCCACATTTTGTTTCTTTCTTCACGCTTATTTTTTTTGAAAATTGCAAACAGCTCCATTTTTTGCTCTTCAGAATCTTCAGTTGAAAGATTGAATAATGTCTTGATCTGAGCTGGCCTTAGATTCGCCATTTTGGACAACATTTTTTTAGCAAATTCCTCCCGTAACTCACGCTGTTGCAGTTCATAAAGCGTTAACGGTTTTTTATTATCCATAGCGTGCAGTCCACTCACCACACACAAAAATAGTAACCACTTCCCTGTCGGACGAAGCTTTAGCGTAGACTGATTCATTACCTTCTCCTAAAACATTGCTCCATACGTTAGAAACATTTTATGGTTGGGTGCAAGAATTTATAAAAGAAGGAAATAAAATGAAAAAGTTAGCGATCACTCTATTCTTTTTTCAGTTCACTTGTGCCTCACCAACTACGGTCGAATTGCCCTCTCCTCAACCCTCATCAACCCAAGTAATGAATACCATGATTGCCCAAGAGATAGTAGCCCTGGTGGATGCCACGAGTGAAATCGACCAGCTCCACCAAGAAGATGATATTGGTGCCCTGGTACTGAGTGTGTTTGCCAATGAGATCGTCACCAGCTTTTTTGCCCTGGTTCAGGCACCAAACAACCCCGCCATAGTGGCTCCCTGCATTGCCAATATTCTCAAGGGAATCGTCAAAATCGCTATGAAGGCGATCAAAGGCAATCGGTCCCTTAAAAAAGCCCGTGAACAGGAGATTTTGGCCTATGTGCTCCAGGAGAGCGAAAAGCTCATAAAACGCCTTGAGAAGCTCAATATCCAGCCTATTTCATAGCCCCCCATACGGTCCCAATAGCCTCTACCACAGCCCTCTTTGGCGTGCAATGTTTTCTATGTGTATCAAACCATTGAAAAACAATGCTCAAACCTGCTACTATCAGTATAGAAGCTGGGCGTATCCCTTGATTGGGTAGGCCTAAAGGAGAATAGTACAAACTTACAAATCGATGGAAAAAAGGAGACTAGTAATGAAGAAACAAATCCTTCTTAGCTCACTCATGGCAACTGCACTATTGATCAGTGGCCAAGCATTTGGTGTTAAAGTAATGGGGTTCGGTTCAATAAAAGCAGCCGTTCATAGTGTAACGAATAATGAAGAAAATCACGTTGAGTTGATCAGAAGTAACTCTGGTCTTACCATTGATGTAAAACCTGGTGCAACAACCAACCTTTCTGCATCACCTCAAGGTTCTGCTTCATTGAACGAATTTACCCTCAAAAGTATTGAGAAAAAGGGTACACAACCAGTAGAAAACAAAACTTTGAGAATTTTCACCAAAACCAGAATGTATCACCTTTATCGAGATAGTTCAGGTGCAGCACCAGTAATTCTTGCAGATATTCACGATAGAGATACTGGTACAACTCAAAACAGCCAAGAACTTCTTACTGTTAGTTCTACTAAGGTAAAAGGTACTTTCAAAACATCAACATTCTGGCATACACTTATCACAATTATCGTCAATGAAGACGGTACACTTGAACTTACAGACCAAGCTGCCGCGCAAGATATACCTAAAATCATTGCTGCAAACGAGAAGCTAAAAGTAGCGATCGATAAAGAGATTGCGAAACTAAATATTTCTATCCAGAAGGTTACTACCAAAATAGAAAAGAAACAGGCTGAAACGTATAAATACAACAAACAATCTAGAGAAGCAAAGCGTGCGAAAAAGCTAGAAGAATTTGGTACAGAACTAAGTGGATTGCAAGATCAGCTAGGCGCAAAACAAGGTGAATTATCTACCTTACAAAGCGGAATAGCTACTCTGAAAACACAGCTTCAGTAACTCGCTGTTTTCTTAAGGAAATTGTGGCCCGCCCAAAAAGCGGGCCATTTATAAAAAGCGACATATGGAATTGAAACCACAAATCGATGGAAAAAAGGAGAATCGTAATGAAGAAGCAAATCCTTCTTAGCTCACTATTTGCATTGTTAGTTAGCGGTCAAGCATTTGGGGTGTTTGGAACTAAGGCGAGTATTTATCAATTTTTTGTTAGCAAGGGAACAGAAACCTGCCCAAATAACAACGCTTCAGTTATGGCACCCAATGCAAACGACTCTATAAATCTTAAAGCAGGAAAAGATGAAGTATTCAGCCCAGGTATCACACTTAATGAAGTTAAACTGAATGCTATACAGAGTAAAGGACTTCCTGCAAACCAAAAAACAACCCGTGTTCAAACGAAAAATCGTACCTATTACCTATGGCGAGACGATAAAGGAAATACGCATGATATTCGCGGAACTATAATGAATAGAAACACAAATCGAGCAGACTTGGGTCCACTTAATCAAGGTAAGACCTTCCACTCACTCGGCCATACACTAGAAAAAAGATCAAAATTTAAAGGTGGTGACAAAAAACACTGGCATACTGACGTTATTGTTACGATAGACGCAGGTGGCGCTCTTTCATTCGCAGATCAATTGCCTCAAGAAGTAGCAGCAAAACTAGAAGGTGAAAATGCTACAACGGGGAGTATTTCAAAGTAGGAGCACAATAATTTTTCCCCTCGGCAAACTATGGCCCGCCTTTTGGCGGGCCTTTTTTTATTGTCCTACCCCATAAAAATATATTAGCCTGCCTGCTATAGAATAATTTCACTCAAAAACTCATATACCACTTTAAAAGTGAACCATGAAGTTTCAAACAATTTTTGCTTTATTTCTAGCCCTTCCCCTTCATGCTGGTACACAGCTGACAAAACAGCAAGCTCAAACAATTGGCCAAAGAATTTTCCGCAATGAGTGTGGTGGTAAGAAAGAAAAGCTCTTATGGTGGGGCCCGCATGAAGAATTCCCCTCATTGGGCATTGGTCATTTTATCTGGTACCCAGAAGGAGCAGAAAAAAAATTCACGCAAACCTTCCCCGCACTGCTCTCCTTCCTCAAGCGCAACGGCGTCAAACTTCCATCCTGGCTGATAAAAACCAAATCTACCTGTCCATGGAAATCCCGTGAGGAGTTTTTAGCAGCTCGGCCAAATAAACACATGAATCAGTTACAGCATCTTCTTGAGACCACCTTCGATCTGCAAACGCGGTTTATAATCCAACAATTAGAGAAATCACTGCCAAAAATGCTGAAAGCCTCCACCAATAAAAGAAATGTTAAAAAACAGTGGCAACGATTACACAAAACCCCACAAGGAACGTTTGCCCTTATTGATTATCTCAACTTCAAAGGCGCCGGCACCAACGAGCGCGAACGGTATCACGAACAAGGCTGGGGATTATTGCAGGTGCTTGAAAACATGCAAAAAACCGGATCGGCAGTAGAAAATTTTGTTGAAACAGCAGAAAAAATTTTAACAAAACGGGTACACCATTCACCACCCGAGCGGCAGGAAAAAAAGTACCTTATTGGATGGAAAAAGAGAATAAAGAGCTATTTCAACTGACTCTGTACACATAAAAATTCAATATGAAATGCAATGTTTTTAAAAAAACCCACACAATTGCTAACAGATTAATACGTAAAAAAATAAAAATACCGTCAATAAAACCCTTTTAATAAAAGAAAAGATTGACCAAACATTAAAACGTTGGATGTAAGAAGAATCTAAAAAAACCTACACAAACTGCAACAAAAACCTTTTTTTAGAAAGTGTTGCATCGAATGTTATTCTGTGGTAATAAAAGTAGAGTAAGTAGTTTGAAAATGTTAAATGTAAGCAGTTTAACTTAACCACAGGAGTACCATTATGGTTACTTATCACACACCACCCCCGCAAAGTAGAAGCGGTCCAGCTTATCTTTCTACTCATTCCTTAATCGACAAATCAATCTTTTCTTCTTTTTTTCCTTTCATCCTGTCCTTCGTAGCTTTTAGCGAAGTAGGATCATTTTGTTTTTGGTGCTGTACTAAGCAAACGCTTAGGATGCACACGTTTGTCCCCGTCCAGGGCTAACAGACTGTTTAACTTCTAACCGTAGTAATGATTTTTTAATTTTTTCTGCATGTAAGCAATAAAGCACATGTGGGAAGCGGTTATAAAAAAACAAAAAGTAAGGAAAAACCATGAACCTAAAATTAGTACGAGAAAATATCTTAGTTGTTAGTGTACTTGTACTCTTAATGCTGTTGAAACTCAGCTTATTAGTAGCACTCTATTCGATACGCCCAGAAATTGAAGAGCTGCCGCACGATTTTTATCATGTTAAAAAGATGAAAGTGCAGAAAACAACACTACTCCTACAATAACCCCAGGCTTCGCTTATCCAGGCCTTCCTGCTTGGCAAGCTATGCCGGACACAGTTAGTAGTTGTGAAGCGTTTAAAAAAGGAGAGCACGTTTTGAAGCTTCTCCTTTTGAAAAACAATGAGCAGCACGGGCTTGAAGGCTTTTTCAATTCATACTATACTTCCCCGAGCTAAATAAGCATAAATATTTTCCTAACACGAAAGGTATCGTATGAACGCAAAAATTTTTGCACTCGTTTTATTGGTAAGCATGCCAGGCATGATGATGGGGATGTTGGATGGTGATAGTGATGATGATGTTTCCCCTCCCCCTGCTCAGCCAACCGGCACGTTTACTAAAGCAAAATCACCGGATAAAGTTGTTGCGATAAATCCTCGGAAGCTGCAATCGTCTGAGGTTAATCCGTTCGTCCAAACTGCGCAATCTGCAAAAGATTTGGCGGCAATGGTGGGCTACTTAGCTGGCTGGCCATCAGACCGGTTTCCAGCTCAAGTAATCGGTACAGAGGATCCGAAATTCTTAGAAAAATTAGCAACCGCACTGCAGGAAATGGGGCCAACAAATAAGCCTGCTTTACGAGGTAGTTCTCATCTACTAGATGAAAGTGAACAACCAAAGCCAATCATCATCGATGTGAGAGGTTTTTCAGAACTGATTGCCGGTGGCGGCGATGCGGGCCTCACCGCATACCTCAAAGCGCATAAAGTTCAAGGAACTGTTTTCTCACTTGCTGCTGCGTATGGTGCAGTGCAAGGTGGCTTGAAGTTGTATAAACTTGCTAGCGGTTTCCTAGGCAAAGGCCAAACTTCACCTGCATAGAAAACTTAAAAATAGATACAGCTCTTTAAATTTTTGACTCTATACTAAAAGGTATCGTATGAACGCAAAAATTTTTGCACTCGTTTTATTAGTGAGCACGCCAGGCATGATGATGGGGATGAGTAGTGGTGATGATGATCTTTCCTCCTCTCCCCAACTTGCCCTCTCTGCTAAACCAACCGGCTCGTTTACTACAGCAGAATCACCGAGTAAAGTTGTTGCGATAAATCTTGATCAGCTGCATGGTGGAAAATACGCCACCCAAATCGCACAATCGCTGAAAGATGGGGCGGCTGCACTAAAAGACATTAAGGGGTGGCTAGAAGGTGAGTCATCCTCATCTTGCCCAATCAAAGTTGTCGGCTCCACTGATCCTCAAATGCTCCTAAAAATTGCAGCTGCATTGCATGCAATGGCGCCGAAAAATATTTCTGTTTCGTCAAGTGATTCTTTATTAGGGGATTCATCACAAAAACCGTACGCCATCGATGTAAGCGGCTTTTCAGAACTGATTGCTGGTGGCGGAAAAGCTAGCCTTCAAGGCTATTTAAAAGCGCATAAGGTTCAAGGAACTGTTTTCTCACTTGCTGCGCTCTATGGTGGCGTGCAAGGTTGCTTGAAGTTGTACCAACTTGGCAGCAGCTTCTTTGGCGGCGGCCAAACTTCACCTCAATAAAAAATACGTTATTTAAAAGGGTCAGCACACGCTGGCCCTCCCTTCGATACGAGAATAAAATTCTCTACTCAGGACAGGTTTTTTTTATATGAAGCATGCCATGAAAAAATATCTGTTACTTTTTGCACTTCTGTTCCCATTGCACCTTTTTCCAGTAAAAAGTTCAAAAGGCTCAAAACGCGTTCGTTGGCGCAAAAGGCTCATCATAGGGAAAAGCCGGAAAAAAGGAATAACAGAACCTTTAAACCCAATTTTAAAACGTTCTCCCAAACTACTCGCACCGCCGTGGCTAAAACCACCTGGCCAACTAATTTCACCGCCCACCAACCCCCCTTATCGATTTTTGTCAGAGGTGTTAGTACTCGTACCTGCTGCTTACCCATTAGGATCTACGCGGCCCTCTCATTTTATTCTCCTGCGATACCTGGTTTCATCACCCTACCTTTCACCACCAAAACAATTAACATTGATAGGACTAAAAAATTCAAATCAAGAAAAAAGCTGACTACTGGACAAAAAGCAGAAAAATAGTTACGATTTTTTAAAGTTTTTCTTTGAAAATCAAAAAACTTCCCTCCTCCCCGATCTCCCTGAAGGTAGTGAGGATTTGTCCGAACGAACTTGAAGGGTCAGCACGATCCGAGGAAGGTAAATTTTTATTCTTCTTAATTGGAGTTTTCATGAAATTTTCTAATTTATTTTTTGCTCTCGCAATGAGTATCAGTTTTTCAGTAATCGCCATGGATGATCCAAAAGATTCAGGAGATTCAGGTAGCCCAAGCGTCAGCCTCGCCGTTTCCAAGTTCCCCACTGCTGGCCCAGTATCCAGAACAATTAGTCCTAAAACACTCGCTGGCCTTCGGTTTTTGCTCGGAGACAAAAGCACATCTAAATTAAGTCCATTAAGTTCGCCATCAGTTGATTCACTGGATTCAAAATCTACAAGCGCTGAATCATCCGAGCTTTCCATAATACTCCTCGATCTGCTCAAAGCAACGGCGGGAAAATATGATCCGGAAACAGGAAAAATTACAGGTGGTTTGTATGGAATTGCTGCACAGCCATTGGTTACGCTTGATGACAAAACCGGCATGCCAATCCTTGATGGGTTAGGTCTTCCTGCGCTAAAAAATCTTCTCTTGCAAACGCTTAACACTCCTGCCGGCCTCCAACTGATGGGTGCAAAAACAACTCTAGCTTCGCTTGCAAGCAAAAGCGAACAAGATCTAAGAAATTCTATTCTGGCATTTTCACACATCGTCAAAAATCCTGGCCTTGCAACAATCATCTGGCACGAATCAACTAATCCTTCGCTTGCACTAGGAATGGGCATGCTGCGCTTGAAGCAGGAAACTGGCAGCGATAGTAAAGCAGTAACAACTGTTGCTGCACTAGCCGATTCGGCAACATTCTTGCGTCTTGCCGCACTCCGCTTGAAACTATCTGGCATTTCATCGGTCTCTCGTTTGCACGAAGGTGATTCGCCACAAGAAACGGCACTATACCTTAATGCTTTTCTCACAGCTCTGGCACAAATGCCGCAAGCTGTAACAAAAGATGATGGCACACCAGGCTGCCATATTAATCTCACTGGCTTAGAACAAGTTGTTGCCGCGGGCAATCCACAGCTTACCCAATCTTCCAGCAGCTTCTGGTCTGGCACTCTATTTGGTAGCACTGTTGGTCTAACCACTGGTATTCTTGGCGCATTGCACTACAAAAAGCTTATAACCTTGCTGGCCGCTGGTGTTTCTTTGCTCCAGGGTGGAAAAAGCTAAAATCCTCGATCTGATCGGCCGTTTCAACAGATAGCCCCCATTTGCCCAAATTTACAAATAGTGTATATTTAAGGGTAATTGGAGGTTTACGATGAAATTTATCAAATCCACTCTTTTATACCTGATTCTTATGCTCGCAGCCCTGCCAATGGGGGCTATGGACACTTCTCCGTCTAAGGCCAATTCTCAAGAATGCATACCCGATCCGATGACGATTGAAGGGTATAAAAACACTCCAGAAACAGTGAAAATTTTTCTACGAGCCAATGCGCGCAAAATTCGCCACACGGACAAAAACGATTGTGTCTGGCAGCATACGCTGAGTTCGCCAGACTACCTTGAAGAACTCAGAAAAATTGCCTTGGAATTGCGAGAATCTTTTCCCAAAGCAACCATTTGCGGGCTTGGGCAATCACCAGCCTACATTATCGAAGCTCTGCAAAGACTTGATGAAATTGATGGAATAAAAGAACAACGTGCTCATCGTATCGCGTTTTCTGGCAGATGGTTTACCTCTGATGGATGCCTC
>SDBT01016771.1_pt1 | contig 11586 bp, 9 predicted proteins | sample 2277101 | NCBI WGS metagenome assembly SDBT01 (sample SAMN10404973, study PRJNA504765) | marine sediment metagenome | isolation source: marine sediment core GS10_PC15, 103 cmbsf | place: Arctic Ocean: Southern Knipovich Ridge | collected 2010
AATTTGATTGCCAAGAACCATGTCGGCTTTCAAAATGTTTGCTCTCTTTCTCAAGCGGCAGCCCTGGATGGTTTCTATTATGACCCTCGGGTTGATTTTGAACTGCTAGAAAAGTATTCCGAAGGAGTCATTGCTACTTCGGCCTGTTTATCAAATGTAGTGAACTACAACTTGGCTGAAGGGAAATATGATTTAGCAAAAACGGCAGTCGGAGCTTTTCGAGATATTTATGGAGAAGATTATTACTTGGAAATAATGTATCACGGTATTGATCGAGAAGCCAGAATTCTTCCCGATATTCAAAAGCTTTCTAAAGAAACTGGTGTTAAAACAATTGTCACTAATGATGTTCATTATGTTAATCGTGAGGATGCTGAATTTCACGAAATGATTATGTGTATTAGTTCTGGCAGGTGCATGAAGGACCCCAGGCGAATCAAATTTCCTTACGGAGAGTTCTTTTTTAAGTCAAAAGAAGAGATGGCGAAGATTTTTGGTCACATTCCCACTGCAATGAGAAATACTTTAGAGATTGCCGAGAAATGTGATTACTCCGATATTATTCTTGGTGGACAAATGCGTCTGCCCAAGTTTGACTTGCCCGATGGATATACTTCGCCGTATACCTACCTTAGCGACATGGCGTGGAACGGCCTTAAAAAACTAAGGTTAGACACCTCTGAAAAGCATGTTAAAAGACTGAAGATTGAGCTGGGAGATGTAAAGCTCATTTGGGATACTAAGGGATATGATTTCTCAACATATTTTTTGATAGTACAAGATATCGTACAGCACGCGAAAGACAATGATATCGCAGTCGGTATTAGGGGGTCGGGATATGGATCATTGTTGCTGAAATGCATTGGTATTGTTGAGGGTATTATTGACCCACTAGAACAAGAGTTGCTTTGGGAGCGTTTTTTAGGGTTCGACGATTCCTACTTCATTTCACAGATGGATTTTCCTGCAAAGAAGAAGATCAATGTCTAAAAAATCAATAGCAGTAGATTTCGATGGTGTGCTTCATGGTTATTCAGAAGGCTACAAAGATGGCTCTATATATGATGAGCCAGTTTCTGGTGCCAAAAAAGCCATGGAGATTCTATCCAAGCATTTTGAAATTATTATATTTAGTGCCAGAAATCATGACAAAACAATTGATGGCAAATTGCAAAAAAATCAAGCGAAGGAAGTTGGGGAATATTTAGACAAGCACGAAATACCGTATGATAAAATTCACACAGAGTCAGGCAAGCCGCATTGCAAATTATTTATAGACGATAATGCTTATCGTTTTGAAGGCAACTGGACAAAAGCCCTTGTGGATGTTTTGAAAATATTGGAGAAACAAAATGATAGAACATGAAAGATCATATGTTTTTACTCATGAAGCGGCCCGAGCTTTTATTGATAAGCATTTTGATGGTGTTGAAGCTACAGAAGGAATTGAGGATTCTTATTTGTGTAAGGATATGAGAGTCCGAAAGGTAATTAAAGCCCCTGTGGTTAAAACATATCTTACTCGAAAAACAGGAGATAAAGCCAAGGGGTATCGCTTTGAAACCGAAGAAGAAATTACCTGTGGACTAGCTAAGATTCTTACAATGAATCCAGAACTTTGTATTAAAAAAGAAAGAAAAACACTGAGTTCTGACATGGGTGGCTATACGATTACTATGGATTTCATTGAGGCCCCTATGCGTTTGGCAATTTTGGAAATTGAAGCTCTTAGCGAGGTACTTTATCCAATACCTTCAAATATTACTCAGAAGCTTTTTGATGTAGACCTAATTGAATGTCCACTGTGTGCTCATTCTTTGTTTAAAAGAAAGATAGGAATTTGTGGAGGGCCATCTGCCGGAAAGAGCGAGACAGCAAAAGCACTTTCATTTCGATTGAATACTGAGTTCGCAGCTAATTCATTTCATGTCGCTGAGTTTGCAACTACGTTTATTCAAAAGTACGGAAAGCACCCTAGATTTCTAGACAGCTTTTTTGTTTGGCACGGACAACATGAAAGAGAGCATAACGCAGAAACGGCTAATGTGGTTATTTCGGATTGTCCTACCTTTTTATCATATGTTTATATGGTTCATAATCCGAAAGAAACTTTTTCAGTTGACACGGCCTTGTTTTTATCTAAGATTTATAAGAGAGTGTTGTTTGATATTGGATCGTACACTGACATTATATTTATGAAAATCATAAATTATGCTGAAAACAATATTAGATATCAAAGTAAGAAAGAGGCATTGCAGATAGAAGGTCGCATAAAACAATTTCTCGATGAGCATAATATTTCTTATATGGCAACAAATTATAACGAACTTGATTCTATTCTTCATGATTTGTTTTTTATAAATGTTTAAAACAATGATGACAATCAAACCATACTTAAAATGGGTAGGGAACAAGAATAGACTTTTCCCCGAAATTTATTCTCGGTTACCCATTTCTTATCATGATTATTATGAAGTTTTTCTAGGAAGTGGAGCAACTTTTCTAAATATTATTAGCGATTGCGATATAGACAGAAGCAAAATGCCGTCTGGAGATTATTTTCTCAGCGACTCTAATGTCCATCTTATAAATTGCCACTTAGTTGTAGCAAATAAGCTAGAACAACTGAAGGTGCGTTTAGGGCAATTTGAATCTTGGGAAAAAGATCCTAGTTTTTATGAGAAGCAAAGAAAGCACACTGTTCGCTTTACGAAAGATATTGGCGAAAATGTCTCCGCCGCCGCGAGGATGATTTACTTGAATCGTCGTGCTTATGGAGGAATGTGGAGAGAGAACAGGACTGGTAAGTTTAACGTGCCACAATGCGATTCGCAGACGGCATCTTTATACTCTTCGGCGATGGATAGGTGTGCTAAGTTGTTTCAGAAGGCTGATGTAAAATGCATTGATTATCAAAAAATATCACCTAACAAAGGGGATTTTATTTTCTTAGACCCTCCATATTATCCCTTGTCATCGAGTTCGAGTTTTACATCTTATTCTAAATATGACTGGGGAGACAAAGAACATGAAAACCTTATGGGGTTTATAAAAGAATTAGATAAATCTGGGGTGTTTTTTCTTATGACAAACAATGATTGTGATTTTATTAGAGATCGTTGTGAAGAGTTTGATTTATCCTCGATTTCTACTAAACGTTTCATTGATGCTCTTACGTATAGAGGAAAAGGAACAAACAAAACAGTCCGAGACGATGTAAAAGAATTATTTGTGAAAAACTATTAATAGGAAACTAAATATGAATAATTTCAAAAGAGATTTGTTATCAGGTCAAAACGGAGAAGATATATGCAAATTTGCTCTTGCTAGATATAAGCCAGAGTTGCAGGTAATACGACCTAATAGCATTAAAGGAGCAAGCAGCGTAGATTTATATCTGTTATCTGCTGGTCAATCAGAGTTCGTTGGATATGACATTAAAACTGATTTTAAGTGGCAGAAATATAAAAATGCAGTTCTAGAGATTATTTCTCAGTTTTATCGGAAACATTGTGTTAAAGCAGTATATAAATCTTTGTTCGACGGATATCCTAAAAGTGCCCGAGATCAAATTATTTTTGATTTTATCAATAAGTTGGTCAATTTGTCTGATGACCAAAGCAATTTGCCTAACATTAAGGACTTTCCATACGAAATAAATCAATTAGGCTGGGCAATGAAAGATTTCCTAAAAGGCTTATTAATATTTTGTGTAAAAGGTCCCGAGGATTTTTTAGGTTCAGATATTGACAAAAGCATCAAGAAGTACCAGAAGAAAATTTCGGATACTGGACAAGATATAGATAAATGTCAAATTGAAAAAATGAGTGAACTACATGATGAACTTATGGCAGAAGTTGGGATTAAGGAATATTATCTTCTTGACGTGAATAAACATGGAGCGTATAAGTTTATTAGACAGGAAAGAAACCTTGAAGTATATCACACACCAAATGGCGCTTATTATACCCTCGGAGTCAAAGTGAAGTTAGAAAGTTTTAAAGAACAGCCTTTCGTAACAAAGTGGCATTGGAAAGCTTAATAAAATGAATGATCTAGCTAAAAAAATACTAGGAATAGCTGCAAAGCACCCAAAATACGATCAAAATCTTGCAACAGAAGAACTTAAGAAGATGCAAGACTTAGACGTGATAGAAGGCTTTTATAATACCTATCAAGACATTGACAAAAATATAGAACGTGACAACCCTAGAAATTCTGCTTTAGCATACTATATGGGCATTTGTGATCCACCTGCTCGTGTTTTTGATTTGGAAAAAAGAAGAACTTATGGCAGGTCTGGATTTCCCGATGTTGATATGGACTTTGATTATTTACTTCGCTATAAAATCGTAGATTATATCATTGACAAATATGGTCGTGATTACGTTGGAAATATTGGAACTGTTCAGAAGCTTAAAATCAAAGCTGCCGTTCGTCGGGCAATTAAAATACTTGATCCGGCTGACAGCGTTAGATTTGACAAAGAAGGCAAGATAATCAAAGACGAATCCGGTCAAAGCTTTGCGTTGGAAAATGAAGTTTTAAACACGTTGCCAAAATTAATGAAGCGTCCTGATGGTAGCTTCGTTGAAACGGTTGAAGAGGCAGCCCAAGAATATCCTGAATTTGGCAAGTTCATGAAGGCCTATCCTGAGGTGTATCGTGTTGCTTGTAGGATAAAAGGAACTATATCTAGTTTTGGTTCTCACGCTGCCGGAATTGTGGTATCTCCTATTCCGTTAGCCAAGATTGCTCCGCTACATGTGACTACCGTTAAGGCTGCTGGAGGGGGCAAACGAGAAAGAGTTATTGCGACTCAATTTGGAATGGAAGTTCTAGAAGAATTGGGTCTTATTAAATTTGATGTATTAGGCTTGGCCACCTTGACCGCCGTGAGCATGGCTTGCGTTTTAATAAAAGAGGAATATGGAGCAAATATTGACTGGAAAGAGATTCCTCTTGATGACAAAAAAACTCTTGCATTGCTTTCATCTGGACGAACAGACGGATGTTTTCAGCTTGAAAACCACGGAATGAAACAATGTTTGCGAATGATAGGCATTGATTCGTTCGATGATCTTGTTGTGGCTGTAGCAATGTATCGTCCGGGTCCAAAGGATTACATTCCGGAGTTTGCGGGAAGAAAAGCCGGAAATATTTCCGTTTCTTATCCTCATCCTTTGCTGGAAAATATTACAAAAAGAACGTGGGGAATTATCTGTTACCAAGAACAAGTTATGCAGGCATTTATGGTGTTGGCTGACCTTACTGCGTCTGATGGTTATGATTTTATGAAAGGTTGTGCCAAAAAGAAAATAGACAAAATTGAAAAATACAAGGAAAAATTCTTAAAAGGTACTAAAGCTCAGGGCATTCCTCAGAGTGTAGTTAAAAAAATATGGGCAGATTTATATAAATTCTCTGGATATGCCTTTAACAAAAGCTTACAATGGAATCAAAAAATCACAACCACTAAACAGGAATATTCAATCCAGAAGTTGTATAATATGAAGCAAAGAGGAGAAGAACTTCCTCAGGTATTTTCTCCTTCTGGAGAGCCTGTTGACATAGTGGATGTTTATGATCATGGCGTTTTGCCGGTATATGAAATAACTTTTGAAGATGGTTCTGTTGTTTCAAGTACCTTGAATCATAAATTCATGACCCAAAATGGAGTTCTTCCTTTGCGTCAGATTCTTACAGAGAATCTAAAAGTTATACAAAATACGGAAGTTAACAATGAAGAACAAAAAATGGATATGCAAAGGTTGTCAAGGCAAATTCGAAACCCGTCGTCTAATGTCTTCGCATCAGAAGAATTGCAAAGAGTATCAAAAGGCAAAATACAATCCCAAGGTTTATGCTTGTCTGGGTTGCGAACAGCAAATGACCGGATACAAGAATTTATTGGCTCACAAAAGAGTTTGTCAACCTTGGAAAAGCTTGAAGAGCGAGCATTACAGCGAGCAAAACAAAAAAAATGGGGCAAAGGCGTGGGAGCAAATTTCTCAAAACCCTCAACGGCTGAAGGAATGGAAACTGAAAATCAGCGAATCGGTACGTCGGGCGGTGAATACTCCAGAAGAGAAAAAACGTCGGTCAGACTTAATGAAGGTTCTCAACAAGAAACACTATGTACAATTTCAGCAAAACAGAGTTCAAACAGCGATCAAAACATCGGCTCGACCGGATGTTCAGAAGGCTCGTGCGGATCAGCTAAAGAAATGGAGAGACGAGAATCCGGAGGATTTTTTTCTAAAATGTACCGTCAACCTCGGGAAGAAAGTTTGGAGATCAAAAGGAGAATTGTTTCTACGAGGAATTTTGGTGCCATTGGGATTCAAATTCAATCAATTTGTTTACAGCGAAGAATTCAAAACCAAGTCTCTTCGTCGTCAGGTGGATTTTATTTGGAAGAGCCGCAAGATAGTCGTGGAATACGACGGAGAACAACATTTTCGACAATCTTTTCAGAAAGATCTAAAAAATCAACAACAAAAGGATCGGCGATTCAATACAGTTATGACAAATCGAGGTTATCTTATAATTCGCATCTCTTACGACACGTGGCTTTCCAACAGGAAGCGTTTCAAATATCAGCCATTCCAAGAATTGTTGACAGTAGCCCTGTTTTGTTCGGAAAGAGGAGCAGTCAAAACAATTGGAAAAGCTTACAAATCCAAAAAGTCAAATTCTTAGGTTATGAGCAATGTTATGATTTAGAAGTGGTCAGCGATGATCATCTCTATTGTCTTGCGAACGGCGTAGTTAACTCAAACAGCCATTCTGTTTCTTATGCATATGAATCGTATAAGACTGCTTATTTGAAAGCTCACTATACTACAGCTTTTATGGCTGCTCGTTTGACCGTTGAATCAGTTCGTAGAAACTTTGATGATGTTGAGAAATATGAGAAAGATGCACAGAAGTTCGGTATTGAAATTTTGCCACCCACTTTGAATGAATCTAAATTACATTACAGTATTGCGGGCGATAAATCCATTCGAAGAACCATACTTGTAAAGGGGGTTGGAGATAAGGCAGCTGAAGAAATTGTCAAACATCAGCCATATACAGGCAAAGATCTTCTTTATGATTTTGCTATGAGAACTGGTCCTGCTGCGACGGTTAAGGTGATAGAGGCAATGAAAGATGGCGGTTTATGGCCAAATATATCTAAAAAGAAGCTTATAGATGGATTTGAGAAGATTCGAGCTGATAAGAAACGAAGTCGTGGTCGCCCCATTGGTGATATGTTTGAATAAAAAGTTCAAAAAATTTATAATATTTTTCCATTTTTCTCTAATTTTCCCATTTTTATATTGTATAATAAAAAGTAACAGCCATCGAAGATGGCCATTCGGTTGACAATGGTAAGGTCTGTTTAAGTTTAAAGGAAACGAAAATGGACAACGAAAACAAACAACGCACTTCAGTAATTAGAAAAGGCCTTAAAAGGACTCTCAAGACCAATGAGTACGAATCGCTTGTAATTGAGGATGCTATTGAGGAAATTATTGAATGGACTACGCTTGAAGAACGAAACAAAAAAGCTGATAATTGGGAAACCATTTTACTTCAAAGATTCAAAGTGTCTCACGACAAAATTTTGGACGAACTCGGACTTGCTCATAAGAAAGCATATTTCAAGAATCCATCAGATGCAACAAAAAAAGCTTTTGAAACCGTGCAATCTAAACCCCGTTTACAGAAGGCAAGTCAGGCCAATTTAGACTCTCTAGACACATTAGGTTAATCAAATGGGACATATATCAGCAGAAGAAATAGCATCCCTCTTTGATGTGAAAGATGTTGAATCTAACATCAATACGATGGAATCTTCAGATTATGGCAGCTCTGAAACCAAAGAAGAAACCGTCAGGCCATTTTCCAAAAGAGTTGATGACATCAAGAGCGTTATGGAGCATGAGCCCGCTTTTCAGGAAGCACCTCATCCTCAGGAAGCACCTCATCCTCAGGAAGCACCTCATCCTCAGGAAAAGCCTCATCCTCAGGAAGCACCTCATCCTCAGGAAAAGCCTCATCCTCAGGAAAAGCCTCATCCTCAGGAAAAGCCTCATCCTCAGGAAGCATCTGTAGATGATGACAATCCTCTTGGGCTAACGGGAAGAGACCTAAAAGGATTCACAAAAATTCAAGAGAAATTTCCTCAGTTTACTCTGCATGATGGTTCTGAGGCCTTTAAGTCTTTTTACATTTATAAACTACGAGTGCTTATAAGTTTGCTGAGTAGCTTTAAGCTACTTGATGTTTCGGCAATGAGAAAAGAAGTTGGTAACGCTAAAATTGATCATCAGATAGGGGATCAAGTAGTTAGTCCGAATTTAATTCGTATAAAACTTGATAATACTTATGCGGAAAGAACCAACATAACAACATTGCTGGCCAAAGCTCACGAGCAATTTCCGGCCTGGAAGAAATGTGCGGAAATGCTAAGTGCAAAGCTTTGGAAAGATCACGAATCAAAAGGAGCCCACAAGAGACTAGCTTTGGACCTTGAGCATATGGCTGATCTTCAATTGTACCTGAAAGAGGTTGAAGGATTTATTGAGTCGGCAACTTTGATTGACAATTTACTCAAAGCTGCGGGTGACAGTCTTAGTCGTCAGCTATCTTGCGTCTTAACGAGAGATGCATCGGGCTTAGCTCACGAAGAAATACCCACAATGGGAACAATGACCGCATCAACCCTCGCTCCTGCCCCACCTGTTCCTGCTCCTATTCGGGTTTCATCAGCTCAGGTGGCGGCACAGCCCGAGCAGTGCAGTAGCCTTGATGGTCTTGATACCGTGGAAAAAGGAATAGTAATCAATGAGTCTCAGAACGGTGGGGCTCTTGTTGAACATGATTTTGGAGTAGCAGATTCCGGAGAAGATAACTTTCTTTCGGATATAGGATAAACACTAACCACTTTTCTAGGAGAAAAAACAATGGCATTAGAAGAAGTAGATTTTTCGAACGATTTCCCGAGTCAGGAATCAAAAAGCGGAGACCGAATTCCGTTTATGAAGTTTTCAGATGGCCAGAATATCACAATTCGGCCTATCGGTGGAGCCCTGAAGTATTACAAGTTCTTTTTGGGCAAAGGTAAGCCATCCATTATTGTGAATAGCAAAAACAAAGAGACCGCAGCTAAGTTGCTGAGCGAGAAGCTCGGAAATGAAGTTAAGCCATCATTTAAGTGTGCAATGTTTGTCATTGATCGCACTGATGGACAGGTCAAAATCCTTGAAGGCGGGTCAAGTATTTTTGATGCGTTTTCAAATTGGTCTAAAGCATCTGGATCGCGCCCTGGTGCTCCCGAAGCGGGCGATTGGCAAATCAAAGTAACTGGCAATGGAGTAGGTGGAACTAACCCTCGTCGTTATCAGGTTGTCCACATTGGACCAAAGCCATTTTCTGAGGAAGAAAGAGCAATGATTATGGAGCTGAAGGATGCTGATAAGCTAAAGCTGGCCAACATTCTCAAAGAGACTCCTTTGGAAGAAGTGGTCAATAAAGCCCTTGGCAACGAACCACAACCTCAGCAGCAGGCGGCCGCTGTGTCCAGCGATGATCTTGGATGGTAATCTAATTTAATTGGGGATGCCAGTCGTAAACCCCGTCACGCACCCGGCTGGCATCCCCTTTTTCGCACCCAAAGTGCGTAGACAGAAATAAGCGAAAATGTACAAAAAAATATCAGAACAAGCTCTCCAAGATGGCCTAAAGGTTTTGCAGAAGAATTTTGGTTCTGATTTTGTTGATAAAAATGATAGCCAACAGGGATATAAAGCAATTCCCACGGGCCATGATGACCTTGATGCGATTTTAACCCGAGGTGCCACCGGATTGGCCTTAGGCGGCATTTGTGAGTTGTTTGGAGCTGAAGGTTCTGGTAAAACAAGTCTTGCGATGCGTACTATTGGAATGGCCCAAGAGTTAGGTTTGCATTGTGCTTGGTTTGATGCTGAGCATAGCTGGAGCTGGGATTTGGCTAAGGTTAATAGATGTGACCAAAGCAAACTAATTATGCCTAAAATGACAGTGGGCAAAGGTGACAAAAATCGCATTCTACATGCGAAAGAAGTTTTGAACATGATGTTTCACATGGTTTGGGGCGGGTCGTTTTCTATTGTTGTCCTTGATTCTGTTGCAGCTCTTATGCCGGAACGGGTTGCAGATACGGACATGGACCCAAACAAACAAGGAATGGGAGAGCTGGCTAGGTCATTGGGAGAGCAGATGTCCAAAATTTCAACTGCTTGTGCCGAAAAAGAATGTGTAGCTATTTTTATCAATCAAATTAGATACAATATAACTGACAAGTACAACCCAATTACCACTCCTGGTGGCAAGCCATTGAAATTTTATGCGAGTCAACGAATCTCTGTGACAAAAATGAATGGCAAGCCAGGACAAGTCATTAAGACTGACGAAGAAGGCCGAGAAGAGATTTACGGACATTATGCCCGTGTCAAAGTGGTGAAAAATCGTCGTCACGCTCCTTATCACGATAATTTGGAAATTCCAATTTATTATAAAGAGTACTTCCCTGATGCGGCAAAGAAATGCTATGATTTAGCTCGGAAACTCAAGGTAATTTCTACTAATCGTGGTATTTTGACATGGAAGAATGATGATAAAATTGTTTGTCAACTTGAGGGCGAATCTTTGATGTTGAATTTTATCCGTGGCTTAGAAGGGGATTCAGGCAAAGAAGCTTATCTCGCTCACTGTTGTGTTGAGGCAGCCAAAGCAGAAAAAAATCAAAAGCTAAAGATTCCACATATGGTTCCTTCTGGTATAGTTTCTTTAGCAGAAGGATATACTCCTGTGGCTGAGGAACCAAGTAATACGAAGACAAAGAAATTGAAGCCGAAGAAAAAAACGAAGAAATCAGATCTTCTTGAATTAGATTAATGCAATTTAAAAAGAGATTTAACCTTGTTGAACGACAAGAAATTGTTGACAAGGCTCACGATTGTCTTCGGACCAAGCAAGGCTTGCGAGGTAGCCAATATTTATTGGACTCCCGCAATCTGTCTAAGGAAACTGTAAAGACATTTAAGTTAGGATATATTCCTCTTCATGTCAACCATCAGTTGAAGGGCAGAATCATTTTGCCAATTTACGATCCCAGCAAAAATTTGATTGCTGTTAGTTCTAGGGCTGTTGGTAAGTCAGATTTTCTGCCCGTTTATTGGCACGAACAATATGAGAAGTCATTTTATTTATATGGAATTGATAATGCCTCTTCGGCAATGAGAAAATTTGGTTTTGTGGTTGTTGTCGAAGGCCAGTTTGATCAATTGAGTTTGTTTAATAGTGGAATCAAGAACGTTGTTGCGTTATGCGGCAATAAGATGAGTGAAGTACAACTATCAATAATGTATCGATATTGTGATGAGATTGTTTTATTATTGGATACGGACGAAAATCAAGCCGGGCAAAAAGGAGCCGAAAAAGTGATGCAAAAAGCCACATTTAAGCATGGCGAAAGATCTCTTGGTTCCTTTCCTCCTCCTTTGTATGCAGAACAACCTATATTAACTCAACGTAAAATTGCATCTTTGTCTTTTG
>SDBT01016772.1_pt1 | contig 11586 bp, 17 predicted proteins | sample 2277101 | NCBI WGS metagenome assembly SDBT01 (sample SAMN10404973, study PRJNA504765) | marine sediment metagenome | isolation source: marine sediment core GS10_PC15, 103 cmbsf | place: Arctic Ocean: Southern Knipovich Ridge | collected 2010
GTCTAGGTCTATCTACTACTATCACCTACCCCCCCTTTACCCCCTACTCCTCGTCTCTGTCGGCTGGGGTATCCACAAGGTCTCTCCATCTCTCCATAACTATGTCGGGGGGGTCGGCCCCTGCCTCGTTTAACGTGTTTATCATGTCTGTGACCATGTCCCCCCCAAATCTCTCTCTAAGATCGTCACACAGGTTTACAAATGTGTTTGTTCGGGACACCTGTTCTGGAGTTGGAGTAGGCAGGTCTCTGGCCAATATTTCATATATTCGGTCGGCAATCTGATCTATATCAGTTGCTTGTTCGGCCAGTTCAAGTATTTCGTTAGCAACCTCGACCCCTGCCACCCGTCTTAGTTCGGCAGATAGTTGTTCCCTGTTCATGCTCATAAGCTCCCTCATACGTGGCCCCTGAGGTGTTTCATCTGTTTCGGATTCGTCGTCAGTGTGACCCTCCATAAACCACTGCCTACAGTGAGGACATCTGTCGATCAGCAGATTTCCATTACACTTCGTACACCATCGGTTGCCACACATTGCGCAAGTTATCCAATTGTCTCTGGGTTCTAAGCATATAATACAGTCAGGGTTTCTGGTGCCAGTGTCTTTTAGTTCGCAGTCTCTCCTGAATATACGAGTAAGGGTTTTAACGTCCGGGAACCTTTTTCCTTGTTTAAAAATACCCATCATGTGTCGCCCATAGTGTGAAAAATAAATTATAGAAGATTCTGAATATCCAATAATAACCACATTTGTTTCTCTTTTTTCGTCCAGATATGTTTGAAAAAACTCATATATTTGATTCACCTCGGGCATCGTTAATATTCTATTGTATTTACAAAGATAGGCCCACGGCCATGTTTCGTTTATAACGCCGGTCAACGTGTTCATTGCGATCTGTCGGTTTTCTGTCATTTGTGCCATCTCGTCTCCTACTTACCTCTCAATGTTTCTAGACCTTTCATATTCAATTTTTATTTGTTTCTTCCACAGCTATCTCGTATATATCAGGATGGTTCGGTTCTTCGTGGTCAAAGCTCTTTGACTCGAACAGAATTTTCAGAGCTACTTCCATGTTTTCCATTGGATCTCCTGAAACGGAATATACAAAATTGCTCCATAATTCAACACAGTCATCGTCTCCGTACAACAAAATAATAGAAAACAACAGGGGGGATACTTCCTCGTGTAATTCTTGCTTAAGTTTCACCATTTCAAACACATTCCAAAAGCTTTTGTGACTATAAATTACCTCTTCAACTTCACCATGTTCGTAAAGATTCCACCCGTCGTCGCAGGTTATTAACCCCTGTGGCGTGTGTATGCGGAGTGCTCCCAGTTTAAACATTTTTTATTGAATTTAAGGATTCGAAATATTTAAATTCAATTTTTATTTAAGAAATTAAAGGAAAGTTACACTTGAGTGGGCAACTCCAAATATATCAAAACAACAGTTATAGAATTTATATTGTTCAAATTTTTTACATCTTCCAATTGCCGATCGTCTCATAGATGGTGAATACAATTCCCATTCATGGACCCCAACATATCCAGAAGATATTGTTGTGCCTTGGGCTTTATGAACGGTTGTCGCATATCCAGGTAAGAAGTTTGGATCTTTACCACCCCCGTTGAATTTTTTTTTAGTTATAGTTTTACCCCCTACGAAAAATATATTTTTTTCATCTACCCTCTCAATTTTAAACCTCTTCCCGTTTACTATACCATCTCCTGGAAGAGCTTTATTCGAAATAACCTCTAGCCCAACATCCCCCCACGCCATCCCCTTATCATTCATAACTGATGCGTTTACCATATCCCTCACGCGTCTTGTATAACACAGGTTTTTGTCCGGGAAGCAAACCCCCTTTTCATATTCTGGCTCGAACTTCCTGACATTATCCCTGATTTCACAAATTCTGGGATCACTTCTGTGCTGCTCTGTTAATTCTGTGACCGTTCCTAAAAACGGATTAGGTCTCATGTATATCTCCCCAACAGGCCCCAGTTGTCCGGTGTCGCCTGAAAAGACAAACCTTGTGTTTTGATTATAGTATGCGTCCAGCATTCTTCCCTGTTCCACGCCGTTCAATACTCCAAACTCGTCACACCACACGTCCTTTCCGTCGAGGTGGGGCAAGTTACCATGTTTATTACAGTCAAAAAGCCTGCTTACAACCATTCCTCCGATTTCTTCTGCCTTGTTTCCAAAAGAAGAAGTTGATACGCCGTGAGGAATGTCCCCCCCCCTGGTAGACTTACCTGTCCCGGTCTTACCCGTAAAAGTTAAGTTATCAAACGTCTCGGGCATGAAAACAAATTCTTTAAAAGACTCCTTCCATGTTTCGTGCTTATATTTTGGACTTGTCCATCCCTTGGGAAGCGGGACCATCTGTGGAACAGAAACCTCGTCTGTTTTAATTTTGATTACCCTGACACCAAGTTTTTTTAATATAATCAGCTGGTCAAGAACCATGTCGTTCGCTATTGACTTAATAAACGGCGGTACATGACATGTATTCTGTGCCCTATATTCAGACCTCGTATACACCCCACCAATATACTCTTCGTTTCCTTCCATGTCCGCTGTTAAAAGCTCGATCTCTCTGGTAGACATGCCCTTACACTCGTGTCTAATTAGTCTTTCCGCCCTTCCCGCCCATCCCACAACGAAATTGAATTGTTTACAAAAAGCATGACGTGTTGCCCCGGGATTATCTCTTTTATATTCTTCGAAATTTTCATCGTTCGAGTAATACTCCTTTATTTTTTCATTGTCCCATTTCTTGGCAGACATATTATACTCCAATAGAATTTCTACACGGCGACCAATATATTCTTCCATTCTCAGAACGGTTGATCCCCTGGCTACATTTGTTGTCACCCCCGGCACTTCTCCTGGACGTAACTTAATTATATAATAATTGTGTTCCTTAAAGTGTCCTGAAAACGGCCTGGGGTAATCAGAGAGCGTTGGGACCCCGATAAACCCGGGAAGTATCCCGGCTGAATAATAACATAGCGCTTTATCCATAGAGAATCCTGTTCTCTCTCCTAAATTATAACTCATGGGCTTAATCATTTTTAGCATCTCTAATGCCGATTTATATATCACCCCCTGGGGAAATTTAAAATTAACTCTCTTGAATTTGTCCCGCTTTTTTCTAAGGATAATGCCAGCCCCGCTAAGAGGATAGAAATGCCCTTCTGTAATGACACCCTTGACAATTGGTTTACTGCTTTTTCCATTTAGTTTTGATGATAAATCTCTACCAAACCGGTCCAGTACAATATGGTTTCTGTCCTGATTCTCTAACGTACGTACAAAGTCCCATCCGTTCTCTCCGCTGTATAATCCCATAACAGGAGCTAAAACATTTATAGCACAATGCCCCCCAGCATTCAGGTCTACATTATATTCCTCGGTAGGTTTCGGATTGGGGTTGAGCTCTCTGACCCGTTGGCCCTTTAATCTGTTTTTCTTTGCGGCTGCCCTACGAAGTTCCATTTGTAATATCGAAACCGTTTCCTTTTTCTGCGCCGGGACCCCTCTTCTTGCGTCTTTCTGTTTTTTGGTCGGTTCATCCCATAACAACCAGCCGTTTTCTAAATGCCACGGGTCTACCCCCGGCTGTATAACTAAAATACTATACAAAGCCTCTCCAGATATTTCATCAAACATAAATCTCTCTACGGCGTCAAACACCTCCTGAGTGACATGAAACTCCCTTGTCCATTCCATTTCATCCGGTCTTGACTCAATGTCTTCATCCCCCCCTCTTAACGGCGAATTCGCGTTTGTAAATAAAATTATACGGGTCGGCTTCGACTGTACTAATCTTGGAATAAATGCCTTTTTTATTTCTGATTGAACCTGACGCCTAATTTTAATTCCTTTTGCTGTTCCTTTTTGGGGTTTCACCATCTTTATCTTTCTTCTATAAATTAATTATGATTACTTAAATTTTTTTCGCAACCTGTAATATTGTTTTAAATATAAGAACCCCGGGCCAGCCAAACAAAACCCATACCCCGTTTATCAAAACCCACTTACCCACAATCTTTCCTCCTTCGTTGTATACGTATTTTACGATTGTTCTTTTATTCACCATTATGCTGTATCTATTCTTAATGCGCATATAAAAATCGCGTTATCTGGATCGGCCAACCCGCCACTGATAGCACTAATAAAAGCATTCGTAACATCGGCACCGGTTTGTTTAGTCCTCAATAGAAATGTTGTTGTTGTTGTTACAGTTACTGATCCTTGTACAAAAACAAACAGTCTGCCTGCCCCCGCAAATGATCTTGTTGAATTGTCAATTCTTCCTACTGATTGTGAAGTCGTTGTCAAATATATGAACCCCGTGGTTGCCGGCGATTCAATACCAAGAGATGCTGTAATCAACCAACTTCCAGCCGGTACTGTAATGGACGTAAGAGTCACTTCTGTCGTTCCGGCATACGCTATACTTCCGGTGATAACTTCATTGGTAATTAGTTCGGCCGTGATAACATCATTGTTTACTAACGACATCCTTTATCTGGAGCCAAGATAATTGTTTTCTTTTTATTCCCGCTAATTTCGATACGTCAGATGAACAGTTTACTATACTGATCCCTCTCTTTTCAACCAGCTTCTTAGTGTGTTCAAACTCTGTTCTTATTTGCTCCTTGATAAACGGTGAATGGCTTGTATCCGTGTCCTTTTTTGTAACATCCAATGCTACCATAAACCAGTCGAGGTCTTTCTCCTCGTCATAAAAATGCCGTTGCTCGTTGTCATGATCGATTCCAAGCAATCTTATTACCCCCTTGTTTTCTAAGAGGAATACAGCAAGCGGAAACGCAAAGTTCGTTAGGGTTCCACCGGTCCCTGATATCTTTTTAAAGTTGAGATCATAGTCAGTAGTCTCTAAGAATGGGACGTCTGAAAAGTCAACAACCATTACCCGCTTACCGAAAGCCCTGTCCTTATGTAAATTATAAAAGTGTCGGGACAGAACAAATATTGTTGGTAGCGAAAATATATCGAATGTACAATGGTTAAAAAAGTTCACGTCTGTTATACAGTAATACGTCGGAGTGAACCCGCTTTTATATATATAATTACAGCCAATTGTTGTGGCATGTTTCAATCTTGACAAGTCTATTTCTCCCAGAGACTTCCCGTTCCCTAAGATATAAACCTTCTTCATTTGGCTTCTTAATAAGATTTCAGATTATATCTATAGGTTTTTTATTAGGAGGCTTTACTAAAGGCTTGTACCATTTTTTTTTTCTCTTCTTCCGAGATCATATCAAAAAATTCAAGCTTCCCTTCCCTGTCAAAAACATAAGTAACTCTGTTTTTTGTGAAAGCACAAACAATGTCCTTCTTTAGAAATTTTAAAAGTAAGTCAACGTCTGGAATTACTTTAAAAAAGTGTGTCTCGCGTCCAACTATGTATTCCATTTATACTTGTTAAAGAAATTAATTAAGTAAATAGGTTCCGCTTACTTCTAATTCACCCGCCGCCGCGAACAGGGCATCAGTCGCCACAATTCCGGAAGCCGAAGTTACAGAAATAACTAAGTTGAAAAATGCCGTTCCCTCTGATCTTCCGCTGACACTATAACCCGTTGATATACCGAAGCCGTTTGTATAGGTAACTGGAAACGTTGAACGCCTGTTGGTTGTAGTGATACTCGAAAACGGAAGCGTACACTGAATAACGCCACTGGCAGACCCAATGCTTGACCACGTCAATCGCATATCAAACGACATTAGCTTACCAATAAGAGTGTAAAACCCTAAGGCCGTTGTTGTTGTAAAATTGTTGGTGCCGTCCCCGATGACAGGGGTCCACGTACCATTTATAAATGTTGGAATTTCTCTATATACTCCAGAATTTCTAATCATTAACCCAGCCTCTCCCGTTGTAGTGTTAGTCCCGTCGTCATAGTAAAGGTCGCCATCTGTTCCACCAGCGGGAGCACTCCCTTGTGGGATAAACTGAACATCTGAAACGTCAAGTGCCGTGCTGTTTTTTACTAACGACATCTCCTTTATCCTATGATCTCGAAAATTAATTCGTGATGAATCCCATTAAGAAATCCTATTTTTGTTGAGTCGTTATCTGGCTGTGTGACTGATACCTTTACAAAGTCGAAGGTTTGATTATTTACAAGATCGAGCTGTTTGAACCCGTTTCCCTCCGTAAAGTATGCTATCTCTTTGAAATCCACCTTTCCCAAGGGCACGATGTAACTGTGCTTAGTTGCTTGAGACACCGTGTTATTGCTACTGTTGCCCCCAAATTCTATATCAAGATTTACATATCTCGGATAACTTAGATCAAGCATGTTTGTTGCGTTAAATGTATTGTTGTTAGCAACTTGACCCGCCGTTAGTCCTAAGGTAAAAAGTGTGTGTGGGCTTGTTGTGTCTGCGGTAATCGTAAATGCTGTACCGTTCGTTTCCCCTATAATCAACTTGTTCAGCTGAACATTATATGTTACGTCTTGGAAAGCATTAGTAGTAGCAGTCCGGATCAGTGCTTGTAGTTCAGCAGCCAATTGAGCGCCGCTATAGTTTTGAGCCGGGATTGTAACAGACTTTGCTCCCGTAGACGTAAAATTTAACAGGTCGTTGTACCCTGTTTGAATCGGATATATGCTTTTGCCAAGCGTAGCTGCTTTTAAAATGATTACCTTAGGGTTTTTGATGGGGGTAGCAAGCGTTACCCTATAACTCTCCGCCGTATCTGTTGCCAGCCTGAAATCGCTATCAACAATAATCTTCATCGGGCCTTTATACCAAGGTTATATAAAAAAAATTAATTAGAACCTGACGCCTTTTTTAATTCACCGGCCAAGTCTCCTGAAATACCACTTCCACCGCCCGTTAGATCACCCATTTTTGTTCTCCCTGGTTTGATTGTTTTATCCATTCTGCCCTTACGTTTCCTTAGAGCTCCCTTGACCTCTTTCACTGCGCCCCGGATTGAACCAACCAGAAGCTTTCCGCTGGCAAGACCACCAGCAATATTACCAGTTGAAATGGACCCAGCTAAGCCTGCCGCTGCTGTAGCCCCCTGGGATACGTGTCCGATTAGACGCTGAGCAACGGGGGCAAAATCATTAGCAAGCTGAAGGCCTCTCCTGACAGCCCGACTGGCCATGGGCGCATAGTGGTTTGCTATTTTTCCAGCACCCCTTCCGACACGGCCCATTGTTTTCATTAGATTTGCTTTCATCGCATTTATGAACCCCATTTTTGTATTATATTAGTAGTTTAGAAAAAAAATAATTTATTCCTCATTGAGGGCGGCTGCCACACCGTTCAGCGAAAGCACCAGCACTCTGCGGATGAAGACAATCATGGCACACCGTTGATCTGACCCAGGATCTGCGAAAGCCGACGTCAAAACGAAGTTGTTATTTACACGCATGCTTCCGGAATATTGTCCATATACCAGGTCGCTTGTGCCCTTTTCACACAGAGGAACGGCTAACAAACCCGACTTGTAAGGTAACGTGCTTGCCACCACCGGGTTATTATACATTTCACTGCCCGTATATGATCTGCCTTGAATCAGGAACCTTACCGTGTCGTGTCTGAGGGCGCGGCCCCACAGTAAATCAGGATTTTCGCTTACGCCCACTCTTAGGGTATCAGTTGTTAAAATTGAAATTAGTGGAGTATCGGCAACCGTGTTGGGAGCTGTGCCGTCCAGGCCTGCGACTGCTCTAACAACGTGCCATACGTGGGAAACATTGCCTTGAACACTGGGCATGTTATAGGTCGCCGCCGTAGATCCATTTGCGACATCAAACCTAAAGTAATTAGGCTGAGAATAAACAATTTTGATTCCCTCGTTTGCCAGGGCCCTGGTCTGATTTGAGATCACGGCAGCTTCCTCCTTGTGGCCAATCAAAATTAATCTTGAATTGGTAATAGTGGCACCTGTGGCTGCTACAGCACCCGTACCAGAAACTGCGATTTGATTTAAATTTTTTAATTGGATATCGAACGTCCAATAGTTGCTCGGAAATGCCGAAATTGTGCCCGCCTTGTTTAAGATGCTGTCAATCATAGGACTAAGATCCAAGAGGTACTGAGCGTTTTTGATACCCTTAACCAGTCCACCGACTGCTCCGATGTCATTAGTCTCCTGTAAAAATGAATTCAGCTGAGACGTGTTTTCAATATTCATTTTCTTGTAATCTCTACCAAGACTTTCCTGTTGCGTGTAAACATTTGTTCCCTTAGCAAGGAGTTGTGCGCCCTGGCTACCAAGCCAAAAATACGTCGGCATTAAAAATCCCGCTGTCGTTGCCGTCACGGTTGAAACATCCATAGACAGGTATGCTTCGTCCACCACCATATCCAAGGCCTGGACCTGGTAAATATTGGATTGACCAAATGCGGTAGTATTGCTCGCATCTACGAACCTAACAATTCTTGTTCCGGGCCCCTGGGCCCCCCTTTGCGCATGTTCTTGATGTAATTGCTGTGCGTTAGGAACCAGGCTAAGCCCAGACAAGTCAAACTGCTCTGTAATCACGTTATCACCCATTTTATACAATAAATATAGAAAAAAAAATTAGGCAATAACTTTTAGTGCCGTAAAAAGAACAATAGACATTGGTATGTTACCTGCGGTGATCACTAAAGACCCAAGCATTAACGCGTAATTATCAACCAGCATGTTCCCGGCTTTAATGATGTCCATTTGGCTTCTGTATATAACGGGTTTACATTTTAATTTAAAACTCAGAACAGAGGCCCTACATTTTAAAAAAATAATTCGCCCTTGAATATCTCATATTTCTGTTCCCTGTCGTTCCAGAACAGAAACTCGTGGTCATTCTTCCTAACCAGTTTACTCATAATAGACATGATCTCCTTAGTAGGAAGCACTAAACTCCCAAAGGCCTTTGCGATCTTTTCAATCTCGACCTGGAAATTGTTTCCGAAGAAGAAGTACTCTGTGTTTAACCGGATAGTAGGAGTCAAAGCCATAAGTTTTTGTACAGAAATCAGCATACTAATATTGAAATTACGTCCTGATGCCCCAAGCTTCTCCATAAGCTTAACATTTCGAATTGAGTTGGTCATTCCTAGTATGTCATCAAAAATAAGCAGCGTTGTTTCATCCGGGTTTTCTTCGTGGTGTTCAATGAGTCTGCGAATAAACTCATCCGAGATATTGTCCAAGATGAAATCTTCAGATTTAACTAAGCGCGTAAGCCTATTCAGATGGGCTGTCCCAGTAATCACAAATACATTGTCAAACGGTTCTGCGCTTTCAACGATTGTAATGATAAGATTGGATTTTCCGCTGAATTTCTTAGCTACAATTACGATGGTTCCAGGCCACTGAATATTTAAGTCTTCTATGGTAAGAGCCTCTCGGATTTCCGGGGCCTTTTCCTTACCCTTATCTTCCTTCTCAATCAATTTTATAGCCTTTATGTCCCTTTTAACTTTCGGCATTATTAGGCCTTTGAATAGTATACATAAAAAAATTACGAAATTATAATCTAAGCTCTTAATAAGAAGCCATATAAAGATGCCAGGAATACCGGGAACCAAAACACTTCCGTCACGGACCGTAAGGGTCGGAAGCGGGTCTACAGAATATTACAGACAAGCAAATATAATCGAAGGTGTAATACGCCCCCCATCAAATCAACGTAACCCTAACTTTGCCTATGCCACACCATTCGGTAAGGCGCGGTACCGGGCTAACCCCCTACCAAAGAAAATCATGGAGGCTCAGCGTACAGTTGTCCCAGCAAATATTTTAGTTCAAACCGAACTAGGAGAAATGGTGCCCCGAACAGTTGCGCGTACAGTTGGCCCCCCGGCTCCCCGGCCACCTACGAAGAGTGCTATTCTGGGCACTAAGAGAAAGGGGCGTGGTAAGGGGAGACGGACCCTTGAACAAGAGGCGTTTGAACGGTCGTTCAAAGAAAGAGAAGAAAGAGGAGAGTTTTTAGCTAAATAATAAATCTTACTGAAATATTATAAATCTTTAAAAAAAGAAGAGAGCCGGGAGAATAAAAATTGAATTTTTTAAATCGGAAAAAATGCTAAATAATAAATGAGTCTTGTATCGAATCCACAAGTTGTTATAGTAGGTGACGTTCGTCATAATACCACTCAATCAGTCCTAAGCAGTGTAAATACGCCTGTTATATTTAATGTAGAAGATTTTCAAACAGGTATTAGAATTCATAGCACAACAGTAAACCCTACACGATTTACAAATAGATCCGGAGTCACAAAAACATTTAGATTTTCAGCATCAGTAATTTTTGAGGCAAGCCCTGTAGGTGATAGGTTTGTATTTTTTGCCGTAAACGGGGCAACAGGCGCTGTTGCGCCAAGATTTGGTCAGACAAGTTTTAATCCAATGCCAATGGGTCGTGATATTAGTAATATCAGTACACAAATTGAATTAAAAAATGGTGAGTTTACAGAATGTTTCGTATTTCAGGATAGTGCCAGTCCACTGAACATTGGCAGTGTACTTATTTCATTAAACAATAGATGCGAATATAATGAAATTCTTACTGAAATATTATAAATCTTTAAAAAACTCTTGAATAGCGGCCCTGTAACTAGTTCTAAGGTCTATTGCTATTTTTCTTGCGAGTCTGTACCTTGGGTTTCCGCTACACTCGTTCCAAGCCTTTTGGATGGTTATAGCGGCATTGTTTCTTTTAAAAGCAAGTCGTCTGAGCTCACACGAGTATGTTGGACAAGTACACGAATAAAGGTTACAAAGGGACCGGGTAGACAAGCTGTGATGGAATGAAAATGTACAGAAAACACAATAACCATATGGGAGATAGCCCATAATCATTTCTGAAACGCTTGGATACGAATAAATTTTTAAATGTGGGGTATTTTTTTTTAAATATCTTTCCAATTGTTTTAACATCATTCTGTCCTTTATACCCTCCCCCTCTCTGAGTTCTCTTAGCGTATGATATACTCTCCAATTCAAAATATCTGTGTCGTTTCTGTCTACAATATAATAAAGCATTTCTATATATATGGGGATTTAGGCTTAAATAAAAATTGAATATTAAGGTCCTAGAAACATTGAACGATGGTAAACCAATCAACAATGGATCGCCCTCAAATCAACTGCGCGTTCCCGCTCTACGACACAAAGGAAAAGATGCTGGTCTTTATCGAGAAAATGGAAAAGGGTAACCTACGGTACAGAAATCACAAGGGGCTTACCGGAAACCCGCTTGAGTCTCGGGTTGATGTAACCCTATACGGATTTGACAGCGCCCCCTTTAAAGTTATGGACACAAGCATGGGGGAGGCGGTCTTATACCTGATGGAATGCTGGGAAGAGATTTTCGGAGAGGAATAAATATATTTACCCGTTATATACAGAATGCCTCGCTTGTCAAAGAAAGCCGCGAAAAAGGCTATTGCCCGTTCTCTCAGAAAGGGCAAGAAGCCACCCATTAAAACCCAGCCAGTCTTTCCACGACTGGCTAAACGAAAAAGGAAATAAAAATTGAATATGATGGGTCTAGAAACATTGAATGATGGTAAAGACAAGATGATTGTAACT
>SDBT01016773.1_pt1 | contig 11586 bp, 23 predicted proteins | sample 2277101 | NCBI WGS metagenome assembly SDBT01 (sample SAMN10404973, study PRJNA504765) | marine sediment metagenome | isolation source: marine sediment core GS10_PC15, 103 cmbsf | place: Arctic Ocean: Southern Knipovich Ridge | collected 2010
TGGCTGTAATATTAGAACTGGAAGATGTAAATTCAATTATGTTTTAAGGGATTTCCGCAGATTAGCTGAGAGATCTTGGTTTAGATCACTTATTTAAAATTAAAGCTTATTTCTTCCTATTTCCAGAAAGCACAAAATTATCTTGCTTAAGTATTTGGGTCACGTGGTTATCAAATAAAAACATTCGTATTTGGAATGTCCAACCCAAAACTTACAACCTATTAAATTATTGTCGAGGAAGTTCAAATCCAAGTTTTTTTTCAGTAGTTTGGTGAAAATTTTAATAAAAATAAATTAATAGCCGTTTTCCACAAATTGTTAAGTTAATTAGTTTGAGTCAACCCAAAAGATTCATCATGTCGAGGAGTAGGGGAGAGGCATCTTTTTCCATCACAAGGCCTTAGAAGCCCAATTTTAAGGATTAAATTGAGGCTGTAAGAGTAATTTATGCGATTAATTCAAATCTAACTATTTTATTTTGTAATCAATAGCTAGGTCTGATTCCAATATACAATTAAAAAGGAGCCTAATTGGTTTTATGTTTAATGATAATACAATGTTGTTGTAATATTATCAGGCAGTTAGGGCAATCCAAATTAATACTTTATCCTGCGAAAAGGTTAATCAGTAATTGATAATCCTAGTTCAAACGATGCTCTTAGTAGCAACTTTTGATGAGCATCTGGACATTTAGATAATGATGGATTACTTTTGTCCCACCAAGAAGGCCAATTTTTGCAGAGGCGTTAGGATCTGTATCAATAACAGATACTTCTTCGATAAGACGGTTTCGATGAAAACTGCGTCTGAACAAGCTACGAGAAGCAAAATCGGTTTCTGGAAACGAATAACCAAAAACAACCACTCGCTCAGCCTTTTCGATTGCAAGCGAAGCTTTATGCCAAATTGGACCTATAGCTTGCTGATATCGTGAAGCTTTCTCATAAATTGGAGGAACGATTAGTGGTACAAGGTCGGTCCATCGATTCTTTGGACGATAGCGAAGTTCATAAAGTATAGCCTTATTATTGACGCAGTGAAGTCGCCTAGATGGACTGCGGATACTATTGCTTGGATCTGCGCCACTTCGAACAGAGTATACCCAATTAAGAGAACCATGTAATTTCAAGATTAATACGGATTCATCACCAGATTGACGAAACTTCTCTTGCCTTCCAGGAAGTTTTCCAAATTGAACAAATGGAATACCGTAAGTGTGCTCTAAATTCCATGGAATATCTGAGTACTTAGTAGTGAGAGCCATGACATCAAGTGCTTTTTCGATTAATAAATCTTGATTAAATGTAATAATTGTAAGCAGGCCCCCAGGATCAGACTGCCAAAGATAGCGAAGCAATGCTCCTATGCCAAATCTGCCAGTTCCCTTAAGCCTGTTAGTTGTGAGTCCAATCGCCATTGCGTACATCTGAAGTAAAGCCCAGTACGAAATGAGGCGGTCAGGCGGTGAGTTTTCAGAAAATGCATCGGAATATATATAGTTGAAAATTTCTTCCATGCGGTATGAACCAGAAAATGGATCGATTCCATAATTATTAAACATATATTTCTTAACAATACGCCTACCAGGAAGCTTAGCAAAACGACAGAGCTCGAAAAAAGTTTTGTCTAAGGGAGGTCGATTTATACGTGAGGTACGAGAAGGGATAGATTCAGCTAAAGTAACACCTGCTCCTACTATGACAATTGTATTCATGAAATGAATCCTTAATATATTTATAATAGTATGAAAAGATATATTATTTCCACAAGTGCACAAAATATGGGTGGTTGAGATATCCACAGGAGAGGAAAGCTTATAACTTATTTAATATCAATAGGCTATATTTTAGGTGAATATTGTGTCGCATAATGGTTATTATGTAACATATATATTACATTCATAATTCCTCTATTTTCAAACTCAACGCGTAAGCAAGCTTTTTTGCAAGTTTTAAAGTCAGATTCTTTTCATTATTTTCAATTAGATTTAAATGTCCTCGGCTACATCCAATAATACTCGCAAGGTATTCCTGAGTCCAACCTCTTTTCTCTCTTGCCTCTTTGATTTTAGACTTGGATTCTTTATTAGGATTTCTCATTCAAACGCTCCTTCAGTTTCTTATGGAATTTCTTGAAAGCTTTTTTCCCACTGCTGAGCGGGTTAGCAGCACCTGAACTATATACACAAAATACTATGATCTCACCCTCATCGCTCTCGATCATAATATTCCAAGCAGACGTAGTTTCTCCCGCGTCAAAAGCAATGGTGCGTCTCTTCGGAGCAAAAATCACACCGCTATCCTTATCGCTTTCCTTAATCTGGAATTTCAACGACATCAATGTCCGAGTGGTAGCCTTCCAAACCTCATTAAAGGTTTTCCCTGTAATTGTAATTTCGGCTTGCTTCTTCTTCATCTCTTGTGTGATCTCAAAATTAAAGTCTGCATAAGAGAATAAACCGAATGATAAAAATAATAGAAAAATAAATAACTTTTTCATTTTTTTACCTCCCATAGCAACATCTTTATATCAATAAAATATCCATGTCAAGTAATGTTTTACTTTTTTTATTCCAGGACAACTTTACTGATCAGTGAGCTCTACTTTATTATGTTGTTTATTTTAAATAACTTAATTTTTTCCTGCAGGACCCGGATCCAGCTGCCGGCAGCCGGATCCCGTTTTAAATTTTTCGTCATATTTAGTTTACTTTTATAAAAATCCCCCCTGGATAAAATTGCGCGCAATTCCCCCTGTAGGAAAAACCTCTTAGAAGCCCGGAGAGCAACGGTCTTATGAGGGGGAGGGTAGTTGGTAGCTGAATTAAACGAAAGATAGAGGAGAAGGGGAGTAATTGCAGATCAGGATGGGATCTCTCATTGATCACCCCCCTTTATATTTCCCCTCTTTTATTTCAAAACAACATTAACATTTTTTATTTCTAAATTCCCAAACCTGCAAACACTCCGAACAATTTTTTCAATAAAGAACTCTTTTTGTTTTCCATTCTTATTATCAAATCTTTGATCCTCTGGAATTGAAACTTCAATATAAACTTTAGCTTTAATATTTTTACTCATTTCTTTGTCCTCCAATCACGCATAAATTTTGTCCCACACCAGGAACTAACAAGCATAATGCAAATGCCAAGAAAGGCGTAGTTTATTTCGACCTTTTGCCAGATCATAACAATTAAATTTGTAACACACCCTATCGTTAAGACGGGCCGGGTGAAGGTAACAACTAACCCCTCAACCTTTGTTCTTAGATCGGTATACCTTCCTTCTTTTGCCAGGATAAACTTATTTTGTTCCTCCTGGGCCCTTGAATAGGCCTCTCGAATCTCGGCCCGTTCCTCGTACATTTTCTCGGCCTCAATAAATACGCTATTCAAGATCGGCTCGGCCCCCGGGATGTTCTTTGACGCTAGGCCCAGGATCCCCTTGACAACGCCTCCGCCCGGAATAATTGACGTTGCTACACCCAAAACACCTTTGAGGATTTTACCGATTTTTATGGCCATCTACCAAATAACCTCTTGAGGATTATCTTTATTTATTCCTAAATGAATGAAATTTTCATATCTCGCACCAATTCTTTTTAAATCAAAATCGAAAGCAGTTGAAATAATAATATATCTTGTATGAGAATGAATTGCTTTAAGATCAACGCCTTCACCTGTCAAGTGATCTGACGTTTCCTCTCCTCCCTCTGATTTATTATGAGAGGGACAGCGACAGCCTGATTTTGCAATCAAAGCCCGGGCTAACCTTTTTCTTATTTCATTTATAACCTTCAAAAGAAACGGGGAAAAATTATAGAGACCACACCCACATTTACAAACTAATTCAGACTTGGGGAAATAATTCACTATTTCCGTTTTCTAAATCGACCTTTATTCTTGCCAGTTTTTACTCTTGGCGGTAGTCGTTTCCGACCTCTTTTCTTAACAACTCTTTTCCTTTTTCTCTTATTCTTCGATCCTTTAGGTCGTCCAGGTTTTCTTTTTCTCCCCATTATAATCTCCTTATAAATTATCTATTTCTGAATCCATAGCCTCATCATTTAATCTTTTTTCCTCATGTAAAACTATACTACTGAAATGTTCAGCTTTGGAATCTTTAAAAGCCTTTTTTATTTTAGGTTTCAATTCTGTCTTAGGTTTATTATTTAAAAAAGTCTTAAACTCTGCATAGGTTTGAATGTTTCTAATGTACTCCTCGGCAACCTGTTTACATTTTCCTAGTTTTTCAATATCTGTATAGCCCATTTTATTCTCCTACTTTAAAAACACAAAAGAAACTAGCGTTAATATTCTCACAAATATTTCTATTACCGCCATGATTATGTTCTACGACTACAGTTAATCTTGCGCCAAGATTTAAGTATCGCTTACCAGCAACGTGAGCACATAAATCCGCACCTGCTATTCCAGATTGAGATTGTGCAAGCAATATGCTTCCTGCGTCTAGAAATACATGAACCAGCCCATAGCTAGCGTCTGCTAAAGCGCCAAACATTATACTCGTAGCTATTTCATAATAACCTGTTGTGCGTACCAAAAAATCTGAATCCACCCCGTCAGCGTCAAAGTCGTCCGCTATATCAAAAAGCTCTCTATCCCATAATACCTTAGTTTGCACACCCGTAGGAATTGCTTGCGCTCCATTTCTGTACCCAAAAAAACCACAACTTTGGAATAGATCATCATTGTTTATTTGACCCCCTTGCTCAGGTGTAACGTGAGTATGAACGGGTAACATGCCCCTAGCTTGAATACCTTGTTGTTGCATTTATTTAATCCTTAAATTGTTTCATATACCACAGCGATCCCTACATTTAAGACGGGAGGTTGAGCAATAACTCCAGCGTCTACAGCGTCTATCCTTACTTGATCCCCTCCCCGAAAAACTAACCTCTCAATTTTTCTAGGACGGGATTGTAAGCCTATCTGATCCTGGATCGCTTCATAATTATTAACAGTTACTCCATTTCTATAAATAATCCACGTTACGTCCCCCCAATGTCCGGCTAAATTTAGATAATTTGCAAACTTAGTTAAAATTAAAACGCTTTCCTGGGGGACGTTAAACGTCCAAAGATTGACAGCTGCACCAATTCCACAAACAACTGATGTATTAAAATCTTTTTCCGTACCATATCTAAGAGTATTGTTCATAATACACCTTTATTTTTTCGAGATAATCTGAATTTCTAGCTCCATTAATTATATAGCCAGTGATCCCTACGTTATACATTTGAACAGCTTGGTCAAAAGAATAAAGCCCCATTAAGCGAGAGAGATACCAGCAACCAACATCGAGGTTTTTTGAAGGCTCCAGGAGTGTCGCTATCTCTGCGTTGGTTACATTTCTATACGATCTTACCAGGCCGTAATCCTGAGCCAATATAGGCGTTATCTGCATTAATCCATAGCTAGGATCAGAAGGGTTTTTAGCCTCTTGATCAAAATTTGATTCAACCTTGCAAAATGCCTTCACAAGAGCCGGCTCTAAACTCCAATGTTTTGCTTTTTCTGTTATCAATTCTTGTATATTAATTTCAGGTAAAATAATATCCTGGCCAACGTCCCTCACCCTCTTTGAAATTAATAGTCCGGCAATTACGACAGCCGGAATCAGAGCAAGAGCCTTCATTTCTTCTCACCACCATTTTTGTTGTAAATATAAGATACTTTTTCCTCTGTCCTGGTTTGCCTCCGGTCTAATCTTAGCAGCCAAAAAAATATTGGAACTAATAAAATATTCAAATTTCCAATGAGATTTTCAATCATATTTTTATCGCTTTTTTAAAATACGTGAAAAGAATTAAGGCAATTACAACGATGACAACTATCCAGATTATAGTGGGGGTTAACGCTGATCTAGCTCCTGATAAGACTGGTTTTGTAACACCCTTTATCACGCCTCCCACTACAGCCGGAATTTTAACAACGTCCTCTTTTACCCCTCCCCAAAAATCAGACCACTTGAATTCCTTAAACCAGTTAGGAGCTGAACCGATCCCAAAGGACATTTTATTTAAACCTAACAATCAAAAAGAGCAACGCTGTTCCGATTAAAATGAATGGGATATATTTCCATAAAACATCCTTCCCAACCTCAACTTTTTGTTCCTCTATTTTTTCTTTAACCTGTTTATTTTGACTAATTAACCTTACGGCTGAATCTTCTAGCGTCTTTCTAATTACATCCAGATAACCACTGAAAACACTTTCCGCTTTCATAGGTTGAAATTTTTCGTCCAAAGCTGGATTTATTGTAGTTTCCAAGTTAACACCTCCTGCGTAGGAATCATATGAAGACGGAAAAAGTCCCATTTTTTTACTTCCTCATCATCATTAACATCATCATCATAAAAACACCGCCACCTATGCCAACGTACATCAGAGTTTTTTTGCTTGACGCCTCAGCCTGCACGGCTTTAAGTTGAGCTAATTCGTTAGCCTCTTTTGCCATCAAAATTTGATGTTGTCTTTCTTTCTCTGCTTGAAGATCGGCATTTGAAACAGTCCCGGGAGAAGTTTTCGAACCTCCAAAAATACTTCCTAGAATTCCTCCAATGCTAATCCCAAAAAGACCGATCCCCATAAAAAGAATTGCTGGCAATATGTTTCCCGATCCGATTATTTCAATCATTTTATCCCCACTTTTCGACCAATTTTTTTAACACCGGCTAAAGGCTTTTTAGCAATCTTCAATAAAGGCTTGCTGAAAAAGACAACCGCTATAAGGCCCGCAATTAAAAGTAAATTAGTCTTATTCTGCAAAACAGGCTTAAGCATCGTTACTGGCGATCCTGTAGGCTTTACAGTCGGAAACTCTGGAGGGACAAGAGTCGCCCATCCTGGAAAAGGTTCATCACTCCACCAAACTTTATAATGGGAATCAGTCCTCCCTATTTCATAAACCCTGACCTTTGTAGCTCCTGGATGCAGATAACTTGTGTCTTCGCCCAAAATAGCCTCCGTTTAAAATGAAAAGATTTAAGGTCTTAAGTCCCTGAATCCAACGACAACAACATCAACCTGGGGAGTGGTAGGAGCACCCAGGGCCGCGGCATTATGAGTTAACCTTATTTCACTTTTTGCACCTGTCCAATATCCTGCTCGAATAGTCCCTTCTTGAGCGAAAATATACGGATAACAACCGGCTAAATCATCTCCTATATTTGCTACAGCGTCAGGATGATCGATCCCTGCATAGATCCCTCTTTCTTCCACGAACCAATCCATTTGAACATTTTGAATTAACCGGATCACGTTATCGCCAAAAGAGATATTCTGCATAACGTCTGCCGGAGTGCCGGAGAAAGGATCACCAACAACCGGATCAAAACAATTCGAGGCAACCATATCTTGAACTATTGCAAAGAACCCCAAGAGAGTTAAATCTTTTGCAGATTCAAATTGACAAAATCCCTGAGCTAAAGCATAGGGAGGGAGATGGCGAACAAAAGGATGAGAGATCGGGCGACCTGTAGGTTCAAAAGCAGATTTGCTTTTGATAAGTGTAATGTCGGCCGTAATAGCAAGAGTAGCGTCCCCTTCCGAGGCTGCACCAAAGAAATCATCAGCACCACCAACGGTCAGCTCTAAAGTACAAGATGAGTAACGGCCTGTATCGATCACTAAATCCTCTTGACGACCTAACAAGGGATGTGAAAAGGGAACGTCGAGTACAATATCATACTCTGTCGCTGTAGTCCCTGCGTTAACATCAAAATTAGGTTGTGACCTGTTCAACAGCCAATTCAGATAATAAAGCCCTATCCCTGGACAAGAGATAATATCCTCATTCTTTGAGGTATAAAATCTCACATTTTGCAGGAGTTTATAGCCTCCAAGAACAATGGGATTAGTTGCCGTTGTGTGTGTCGGGGTAACATGAAGGACTATCCTCATTTTATAGAATCCTTCCCCCCCCATAGGAATTTGAGTCTGAAAAGCGACAATGGAATTTTCAGGTAAAGCATGACCCGTAACTATTGCTTGTGCCTCTCTTGGTCTTCTCATTCTGGACTCCCGTAGACCAATGTTCTGAGCATGGGAACTCTGTTGATGACCATAATGGTCACAACCACGATCAGAGCATTAATCAAAAATCCTGGTAATTTTTTCATCGGATAACCTCCATTTCTACGGAGGAATTTACGGAGGATTAAAAGAATTGCAAGTTAATTCGACAAGCAATAAAACAACATTGTTTTGTTGTCTTACCAGGGGTAGGGGATTAAAGGTCTAAAATTACGTATTTGAAATTATCAAGGTGGGATATTAAATATATATCCTCATCGGGAAGCTCATCTCTTAACCAGTTTTTGTCTGCCCGTCCCGTAACCTTGAAAACATAATATCTCTCTGTCTGTGATTGCGTTATCATCGGCATGTCAACAAACCTGTGAGAGATCGCAATTATTTCTATGCCATGATGACGACCCATGCGATATAGATAATTAATAGGATCGCAATTCTTTCCGTATTTATGAATTTCGTCAAAAATAACGAGTGTTTTTTTGTTTATGTCTGCATAGTCCCATACTTGATTGCAGAAATAAGAGGGACGATTTATGTCATTAAAAACAAGGATGTCTTTTTTTTTGAAGATATTATATTCGTTTGCAGGATCGAGAATAAATGTCCGGTCAGCTTCTTCAGTTAATATCAGGTTGTGAGTGAGGGTTGTCTTTCCCTTCCCCCTTTTCCCTATTATCGTTTTTATCATCTTTCTTTTTCGCCATCAACCTTTTTGAAATATCAATCCCTAAAATTCCTAAAATTAAAAGCTCATCCTTCATGTATCTTTCAACGTGATAGTGAACAGCCATCCTTGCGGTTGGAGGAGATAAGAGTTTTTTTACATCTTCTGTTAGAGGCTCGAATCCTTTTTTTAAAATACCCCCTAATTGATAAAGCACGAACCAAAGGTTACCGCAAATTTCTTCTAAATAAAGACTATCTGTTTCTTTTTCTTCAGAACCAGGGGGGGAGGATTTTTTCGAGGATTCCGTCAAGGGTGATTCTTCTTCTAGGGGGTATGGGAATTTTGGTTTCTTCTCTGGGGATGGCTTTTCCTTCACTTTTTTCAACTGTTCTTCTGTTGGTTTTTCCTGCTTGTTTTTTTCCTTCATTCTTAGTTTCTCCTTTAGGTTTTTTTCTTTTATCTTGAGGCTTAACAACAGGTTCAACAGAATAAACTTTAAGACCAGATACAGGGTTTTTATCAGCTTTCTTTTTCCTGCTTTGTTCGACTACCTTTTCCAGGTTTGTCTTTTCCATTGCCTGTCCCCCTAACATAGATTGATACCAGAGATAAAAAAACCTCTTTAGCTGATCGCCTTTCCTCTGCAAGTTTGATTTTAAAATTCCTGTGAAGATCATCGGGTATGAGAAACGTCATTGATCGCATAATCATTTCTCCTTAAACATCGAGGATAATTTAATTATTGTCAATTAAAACAAACATGTTTAATTGTTTAATTGTTTTCTTAATTTCTTCTTAATTGCCAATGTAGAAATTTCACGTTATCCGAACCAAGTCCAAACCATTTCACAAAACTTTTCTCATCATCAACTTTTAAAGAATAAAGATATGTGCCATGTGGACAATCCCGTTGAATGATCGTTCCTGTGATTGAAGGATTGATAACACAATAAACATGATCGCCTGGGTTTAAATTTTTATCATTCATTTTTGCCTCCCTGGGTAGTCCCTACAGAAAAATTTAGTCAATCCTGGTGCATTGTATTGAAGGTCGTTACATTCGTTGAATAGGGAACACCTCAGACACTTTTTATGAATCCCATATTGACCAAATCGCGAGATGAGGATATTTCTCTCGCTTAATCTCATATCCAGCCTAAAGCTCACTTTTTCCTCCATAATTATAAATCTCAAAAAACTGGGCGATCATAATGGGCTCTGGATCACCAGGGAAACTTTCCATCCAATTTTCAATTTTCAAACCTAATAAGTCCTCTCCCCAATAAACGCCTACGGGATCACCATTAAAAAATATAAGATAGCGATGAATTCTAGGCTTAGATTGAAAGGGCAATAAAGAAGAAATCGCTTGAAAAATCCTTTTAAAATAATACATTTTCACCTCCCTTTTTATTAAAAACGATGATATAAAATCATTCCTTGCCTATACCATATCTTGTGGTTCAGGGGCCTCCGGAGCCACTTTATGTAGTATTTTTTCATCGTCCCCGAGAAATTAGTTGACATAATTATAATTATCCGAACCTGCTATCTCACCCCCCTTGACTTGAACAACTTGCTTTTTCTCCAAATCCATTGAGAGCAAACATCAGAATATTTGACCTCATCTCCATTAACTAAACATTGGCTAACTCGATTCTTAGGAAACCCTCTCCAATGATGAAGACAATTTGAACAACGTTTAATCATTGATAACCACCACAGAATCATCCTCTAAACCTTGCAACATAACTTCACAATTCAAAGTATGTTTTGATCTTATGGGATGACACTTTAAGAGATAAATAATAGCTCTTAACATCACCCTCAAAATTGGTTTTAATCCCATTTTCACCTCCCTTTAAATAACGGATTATGAATGACCGGAAATACCTTAAAATTTTCAACGCAAATGCAAATTAATTCTAATCGCTTGGCCGCACAAAATAGCTTATTTTTTGCACAGCTTGATTTTTCAAAATCATTTGAACCATGAGGATTCCGATGTAAACAAGCCTCATCACATTTCTTATAATTTTCACAAATGACTTTCATTTTTACCTCCTTTACTCAAAGTTTAAAAGCATGGTCGCCGAAAATTAATTTCATCCTTATTTAAACCAAAAAATGAAAACCCGTTAGTAGATATATAGATACGTTGTACTAGGTACATCGTCAGAAAATCCCTGACGTTGTATATAGTATAGCTGTACACCCCTTATAAGTGCTTTTTTGCCATTTTTCGCTGACGTTGTACCTAGTATAGCGTGGACGTTGTATCTAGTATAGCTGTTTTTGCCTAGAAAGTGCTTTTCGTTTCTTTTCATTTTACTGTTTATTTTTATCTCGATGTTTTGATATTAAATAATCACTTTCACAACCATAAAGATCATAGCTGAATGTTAATTTATAATAATTATTATGCCGATAAAGCCCCCCACGTTCTGTTATTTTAATCCATCCCTTTTTTTGTAATTCTTTACTTGCTCTTGAGATCGTCCTGGGATTAGAGCAACCTTTAACATCTCTCATAGCACGATAGGAGAGCATGATCTCACCGTTATTTCCTCCATTGTACCTTCCTTTCAGGTGTATATAAAAAATCTTAGCCCCTGCACTCAAGCCTTGCCATTGCTTCATTTTTATAGTCCGGCGTTCTATGCCGATATGGTGCAGACCTTTTTTCCTTAATTTATTTGTCATGGGAGGTATAAAGGAGGGTTTACAGAGGTGGGGTTAAAAAACTGTGTCGCATAATGGTTATTATGTCAACTAACACGCATTTTTAATTAATAAGACCTAAATCTCAGCTTCTTGATCAATTTCTCCAATATTTGTACTATTTCATCCTTTGTTACTCTTT
>SDBT01016774.1_pt1 | contig 11585 bp, 9 predicted proteins | sample 2277101 | NCBI WGS metagenome assembly SDBT01 (sample SAMN10404973, study PRJNA504765) | marine sediment metagenome | isolation source: marine sediment core GS10_PC15, 103 cmbsf | place: Arctic Ocean: Southern Knipovich Ridge | collected 2010
TTTAGTTTTCCAGTTTGTGGGAAGCCATTTCTATGATATCGATGTAGCATGCATAGAAAATCGAGAATATATGCGCCTGTTTGGTTAAAGACCTTGCAAAATTGGACCGCTACCCCTTCTGCGGGCGTAGTATCATCATAGGCAAGAAAAATAATAAATGGCAGAACAGGGGATATGTTTTGCGGTATTTCGATGAAAAGGAAAGCGCGGCTAAAAAAAAGATATCGAAAATTTGTTGTAGAAGGAATCGAAGAAGGCCGGCGCCCTGAGCGCGTTGGAGGTGGGGTGATCCGGTCTGCAGGGTTCGGTTTCGTATTGCAATTATGCTTTTTTACGAATATGGTACCCCCATAGCTGAAATTGCCAGAAAAACAGGTGTCTCAACATCAGCAGTATCAAAAATGGTGAATAAATCGATTAATAAGTAAAAAAATTCAACAACGTCCCTGAGATCCCCACATGGGCAACTGCGGTTTCAACAAATTTGTTTAATGAGACATTTCTTTTTCGTGCAATAATGGCTGTTTTCCTGTGAAGAGCCGGATACATAGTGAAGCATCAGCGCTATCTAAAAGCCCTTGCTTTTACAGGATAGCGCTGATGCTTCACTACGTTCCCCGCTGCATTTTAGCCCGCACTGGATGCAGGGCGGGAATGGCAGGAATGAGATTTGGGTATTGGGGGCACCCATTGTTTTTACTTGACTCACCGTATTGAATTGCCTATTATAAAAAGTGCTAATGCTATCCGTTAACGAACCGAGCATGATTAGACGCTGACCCATAATGGTCGCCCTGTATACAATTGCCAAGGATTTCAATATTAGGATCGGAAATTATGGATCTCCCCCAGCTAAACTACCCTGTTTATACCCTTGATAACCACCTGCTTCTTGATGCCGGCACGCAGCTTACTCCGGAGAATTTGGATGCATTGATCTCCACGAATGAGGAGGCTTCTTTTCAGCCACTCTCCTTTTTGGAGTATGGCACCGCGCATCAAGATCTCTTCCGTTTGATTCAAAAGCCCCCATACCGTGTCATATTTGACGAAGCTGGAAAAACGATTGCCATGGGCATCATGGAGAAGATTCTTTTAATCCCGCCTGTTATAGAGGCCCTTAACTATTTTAAGGAAAACGACTCTTATACGTATTTTCACATTTTGATCGTATTCGCCCTTTCAACCATCATGACGCGAGATCTGGTGGAGGATCCCGAGGCAAGGATCATGCAGGCCATGGCAGGGCACATGCATGATTTTGGTAAGATATGCGTTCCACTCCAGATATTGAGAAAGTCCGATCCACTTACTATGATCGAAAGGGACATCCTTGAACAACATGCCTTGTCCGGGTTTGTACTTCTCAGCTATCACCTTCAAGATGCCGGGAGCTTTGCAGCGAGGGTAGCCAAAGAACACCATGAACGAAGGGATGGATCTGGATACCCCATGGGCATTTTATTGAGGAATCATATGGTAGAAATCATTGCCGTCTGCGATGTTTATGATGCCCTTCTTTCGAAAAGGCCTTATCGTCTGACGGAATATGACAATAGGACCGCATTAGAAGAACTCACCAAGATGGCGAATAGAGGCAAAATAAGCTGGGACGTGCTCCAGACCTTGGTGTCGCATAACCGAAAGGATAAACCTCATTTCAGTGAGATTAAGGTTTCCACCGAGAAAAGAGGGGTTCCGCCGGCCGACAGCTCATACGGGGTCATTGCAGACGAAGCCCAAGAGGATTAAAGCCCCCTCTTTTCAAACGAGTATATGCAAGGTTAACGTGGTTGAAAATGTTGAATAACTATGGTAAGTGTATTATCTGATAGAAATAGATAAAGGTAATACATAATCGATTTTAATTTACGAGTCGTTTTTTACGAATCGGGATCTCCCGATTCGTAAAAAGAAAATTCTCAGCGTACTCAGCGACTCCGCGGTGAACTATTACCAGAGAATATGTTTTGCGGTATTTCGGTGAAAAGGAAAGCGCGGCCAAAAAAGGATATCGGAAATTTCAGGTAGTAGGCGTCATCCAGTCTGCAGGGTTCGGTTTCGTATTGCAATTATGCTTTTTTCGGAATATGGAATCCCCATAGCTAAGATTGCCAGAAACACAGGTGTCTCAACATCAGCAGTATCAAAAATGGTGAATAAATCGATTAATAAGTAAACGAATTCAACCACGTCCCCGAGATCCCTGCGCGGGGACCGGGTGGATTTCTATCACCGCCTTTTTTTCATGCGATTTTTGGCAGTACCGGTTATCGGCTCTTTAGTCAGTTCGGATTCACAGTGGTTTTGGACACGGAAAACCATGTCAGGCAATCAAAGGGCAACCTGTCCTTAGCCTGAACCCCGTGTTTTTTCAGCGCCTCAAAAAAGGGGAGTTTTTCGGCTTCCACGATCAGGACTTTCTCGGCGCTGGAAAACCGCACCAACCGGCCGAACGCGGCAAGCACCTGTTTTAATTCCCGGTAGATATCTGCTTTGTTGGCCAACTCTACAACAAGATAGTTTTCATGGCCTTTCTTTGATTGCCCTCGCTTCTTATCCCACAACGGGGATTTGTGGGCGGCAAGAGCTAACCTGAAAGACATCTCTCTCGTTCCATGGGACACATCCGGCTCCAATCTTCCCCAAAATAGTGTATGAAACGCTTGGGCCTGTTCCTCATCTTCCAGAATTTTTTCCAGTATTTTTTTGAAAAGTGCGATTTGCCGCTCCAAAGACATGGAACATTTTGAACGGGCGTGAACGACCCCTTTTTTCAATTCCGACCCGTAGACGGTGAGGTGCATCTCGCAGTTTCCCTCACTGAGAGAATAAACCGTTTCCGAATACTCCGGCTTTTTCGAAACCAAAACCTCGCCGGGGTCTGCCTCCGCACCAGAGCTATGGGCGCCTTTAGAAAGATCCAATCGGTTCAGGTACTTCATTTGCTCAAACAGGTCTATGTCGTGCTTTTCGAAAAAAGCCCTTAAACGTTCAGACGATTCCGTAAGCTTCACCGATGAAGTCCTGTCGCCCTGGATGATCTCTCCTTGAAGCTGCCCCTCTTGGATGGCTTTCTTGACAGGTTTCACTTTAATCAACGCAATCCCGAATCGGCTGCCGGTAATCGTATACTTGACAAACAGATATCCTGTTTCCTGCTTCGCCGGGTGAGCCCACTGCAAGTTCAGGTAGGTTTTTTCTCCCAACCGGGAGGTATGCCCGGAAAGCTCCGAGGTCTTTACCTCGCCGTCCCTGTCAAACTCGATCATTGTCAAACGGAGCTTCTTTGTATTCCCGGCCTTTCCTATGTGAATAAAAAGAGTCTCGCTATCGTCGTGCACAAACCAGGTACCCAGGATAGCCGAGTCATGGGACTCCGAACTCGGCTCCGACAGGGGGTTGTCCGAATAGGGAATGCATCCACTGAGAAAGGCAACAAGCAAAGCCGTCCAAACATAGCGCATTTTTTCACCCATTTTTATTAATCGGTTTAAGCTACTACCTTTGGTAGTGATACCATAAAAAAGTTTTACCGTTACAGGAATTATCATTATGACCCTCCAAGGTCCTGGAGGGTGCCAAGAAGAAAAAGGAGGTACATAATGAGTAAGCGGTTTAAAAAGTTATCACACACAATTTATGAATGCAAATATCACTTTGTTTGTTGTCCGAAGTATGAGGGCGTCGTAAAAAGTCCCATCTACTGCGTTGTAGTATTTTATCAGAAACTCGGCATACTACATGTATGGCCTCGTTCCTGAAAAAATACTACGTCTTGTATATGAACCTATTTACTTAACCATCTATAATTGAATTCGCGGTAGTACACTAGAGCGTCACCCCTGGACGTCTCCCGCATAGCGGGATTTCGCGTCTGGATATATAGATGCGGTACTCAATCGGAGCTACAGCATCCTCAACTTTTGCAAAGATAGGGTTTATGCAATCAATTCCTGGCCTGTCCGATAACACGCCGTGAATTGAGATAGACCATGGCTCCCGCCGTTGACTAGCCGACGAGCGGTCCTGAGATCGTCATCTATAAGCGCTTCCTTGATTCGGATTTCCTTTTGCTTGAGGAATGCAGCGAGAATACGAGCAGCTATTTGTGAATCGTTTGCAAGATCCGGATTTTCCAAAAGACTATTCCCTAAGCCGATCCTTTCGCCAATGCGTGCATAGTTATGACGGCCTGTAAGCTGTACGAAGCCGCGGCCCTTGAACCGTTCTCCGTCGGGTGGACCCTGATTGCCCAAATCGTTTCGATTATCATACAGGTCGAAAGGGTGACCGTTGGGCGAAGTGTTGAATCGTGATTTAAACTCGCTAATCGGCTCGAAGCCCGCCGTTTCCGCACGGATTGTCGCCAACGCCATAAGAACCAAGGACTTGTCTGCAAGATCCGTAGCGACCAACTCATCCAGGACTGACGGCAGGTGTGTCTTAATGTTGCTCAGCGGCGCGCCTGGAAACATTTCTGCCACGATGCCAACGGTAACGTTGTCGATTGTAAGCGGCGGGTCCGGCTCCACCTCCGCTCTTAACCCCAGGGCCTCCAGCGTGCGCGGTCCAACGATTCCGTCGACCAATAGGCCTTCGCTTGCTTGGAACGCTCGAACCGCCGCGTCTGTTGCCGGACCAAAGTCAGCGTCAATGTTTCCGGGGTCAAAGCCTCGCTCCTTTAACCTTTCCTGCAAGCGAGTGACGTCCGAGCCGGACGATTCCTTTTTCAATGTAGCCATAATCATCCCTCCATTCATAAGGTTTTTACCAATTTCAGAGAAAGACAGGGGAGGCCCTAAAGATTTAAAGTTTTGGATAATTTTGACGCCATTTGAGTTTCAGAGCTTAAAATGATATTATAGAAAGACTATTAAAACTGCAAGTATGAAGGCCCCAAAATTATGATTTAGGGTTCAGCATGGTTCAGCCTTCCAGGAAGCTTAACATCTCCGTACGATTAAATAAATATCTGATAGTATTCCAGGAATAAATAGGTCGCATATACATCGCCTGTCACTTCTGACTTTCAATATAGTTTTTAATTGGACTCAGCCGTTTCGTGGTAGTTTTTTTTCTTTAAAGTTTTTAGATGGAAATTCCGAAAAGAGATAGAGAGCCGACTCATGTTTTATGGAATTTGACGTCCTAAACATCTCTCATGAATTTTCTGATCCATCTAAAGCTGTTTTTCCAATTATGGAACTAAAAAGAGACTTTCCGGATGTGAAAATTATTGCCATCTGCGGAGGTGGGCGTAATGATCCTGAGGGTTATCTGCATTTAGCAAAAAATTAAGGGGCGCAACGAACTATTTCTAAGCCATTTGAAAAAGAAGATCTTCTAAAGGAAGTCCGAGACCTTCTAAAATAATTCAATCAGACTTTATATGGGGGATGAGAAGATCAATTATGTTAGAATCAAAATACTTGAAGGATGACATCAAAAATATCCAACAGCTTTTAACCATCCCAGTATTAAAGAACTTTGAAACAAGGGATCTTTCAAAGTTACTGAGGTTAAGTAAAATTAGGACATACTATGATGAAGTTATTATCAAAGAAGATGACGTGGATTATTGGCTCTACTTTCTACTTTCTGGAAAAGTTAGAATTTCTAAAAACGGAATAGATATTACCACGCTTAATAAAAAAGGTGATCTTTTTGGTGAAATGAGATTGATAGATGGATTAACCCGATCGGCCTCGGTATACTCAGTAGGTAAAGCTATTTGCTTTGCAATTGACATATCCTCAAAAAATAGATTGGCTTCTGATGATGAAGCGGCAAGTTTATTGCTGCTACTATATAAAATCGTTGCTGAATTTATATCTATACGTTTGCGTTTATCAAATGAGGAATTGATCCTTGCCAAAAGAGAAATTTCAAAATTAAAAACCGCCCAGCGAAAAATACCTTAATCCGTGTCGTCAGTGCCTTAAAGCCCGTACTTCAGAGGAAGAGTAGGCTCAACCCGGCAAAAGAAATTTTGGATGGCATTCCTTAAATATTCAATCCGGACAGGACATTAAACCTGCCCAAACATGATGGGATTTGAGCAAATAGGTGCCAATATAAAGTAATAGGGGCGTTCATGCAGGCTTATGACTGGATACCCGCCTTCGCGGGTATGACGGCTTTTTTATCTACCAATTCAATCGTGACGGTGGAATTTATTTACAATACCCGTGGTGCTGTATCCTTTTAAGAGGGGAATCAAAGAGACTTTTCCCGCATACGACTCGACGATTTCACGGCCCACGACTTTGTCGATGCTGTAATCGGCGCCTTTAACCAGAATATCCGGTTTTAAGGCTTTGATTAAAGATAGGGGGGTTTCGGCCTTGAAAAAGACAATCAAGTCGACACAGCCTAAGGCTGAAAGAACATCGGCGCGGTCCTGTTCAGAGACAATCGGCCGGTCGGGGCCTTTGATTTTTTTAATCGATGAATCGGTATTCATCCCTACGACCAAACGATCTCCCATCGATTTGGACTGGTTCAGAATATGGATGTGACCCGGATGCAATAAGTCAAAGCAGCCGTTTGTGAAAACAACCTTCTCCCCGGCAGCCTGCCATGCCTTAACCTGCATTTTGGCAGCATCAATGGTCGTAATTTTGTGTGAACTCTCGAGTCGTGCGCCGGATTCATTTTTATACAACGCCGCTTGAAGTTCATGCAAATCAATCGCCTGGGAGCCCAGCTTTCCGACCACAATACCGGCCGCCACATTTGCCAGCGCCGAGGCTTTGGGAAACGACATGCCGGCAGAAACGCCCGCCGCCAGGCATGCAATCACGGTATCGCCTGCGCCGGAAACATCAAACACCTCTTTGGCCGTGGCCGGGATGAGAATAGGGGAATTGTCTTTATCGATCAGGCACATACCCTCGGGACCCCGCGTAACCAACAACCAATCAAGATGATATTGTTTGCGCACCGCTTGGGATATGTCTATCAATTTAGATTCGTCACCCTCAATGATCTGATCTGAAATCAGTTCAACTTCAGGCGTGTTTGGGGTAACAGCGGTGGCACCATGATAACGATTCCAATCAGTTCCCTTGGGGTCAACAAAAACCGGAATTTCCTTTTCATGGCAGAGCGAAATCATTTGCGGCACAATTTCACCCCTGAGCGCACCCTTTTCATAATCGGATATAATCACCGCCGATGACTTCAGAATGTTTTTTTTAAATTGGTCAAACAACTGTGTCTGGACCTCTGGAGGGGCATTCCAGAATTTTTCTTCATCCAGACGCAAAAGCTGCTGGCCCTGCCCGATAACCCGCGTTTTAGTGGTGGTGGAGTGGGAGGGGTCTACAACAATATTGTCATGGATTTTTTTTTGTTTGAGAATATCGGATAGTTTTTTTCCGGGGTGATCTTTTCCGCGAATTCCCATCAAAATGGTGTTGCATCCAAGACCGGCCAGATTCAGCGCAACATTGCCGGCCCCACCGATCGTACTGGTTTTGGCCTTCACCTTCACAATCGGAACCGGAGCTTCCGGGGAGAGTCTTTTTACGACTCCCATATAATAGACGTCCAGCATGACGTCACCGATAACCGTAATGGTACAATCTGAAAAGTTGAGTTTCATTTTTTTAATTCTATACAAAGGCTGTTCAAAAAGGACAAGCTTTGTTTTTTGGTGAAGGATACGGCTTGAAAGTCAATCTCAAAATAGTCACTCTAATCCGAATAAGATGAAATATGCCACCGGGTTAGACGGTCAGGTCGTCTTTCTCAAAGCATTTTAAATGGTTGAAAGGGGTTGACATAACTGCAAATTGAAATTATGAGGACATCTGAAATTTTGCAACCTTGGGACATGGGAAAACCTTTTAGCCGGGCGACGGAAACCCAATATTAAGGGGCGCTCGGCTAAATAATTGATGACGTCGTAAAAAGTCCCATCTACTGCGTTGTAGTATTTTTCCAGACATTCGGCATACTACATGTATGGCCTCGTTCCTGAAAAATCACTACGCCTTGTATATGAACCTTTTTACTTAGCCATCTATATTTGAATTCGTGACTTTTGCGAGATCATTAAAAGTGGAAATTGAGCTTGAGGGAATTGTTTTAATTGTTGGGAACTACGGCAGCGGGAAAACAGAGGTTTGCATCAATCTCGCGGCCAACCGCAAAAAATCCGGATTGGAGGTGCGCGTTGCCGATCTTGATTTAGTCAACCCCTATTTTAGAACAAGAGAGGCAAGGGGGCCGCTATCAAGATTAGGGATCGAGCTTGTTGTGCCGGAGGATCAGTTCCTGCAAGCCGATCTTCCCATTCTGGTTCCGGCCGTGGCGGGAATGATACGCCGTCCGAGTCAATTGACCATCATCGATGTGGGTGGAGACGGCGCCGGTGCAACGGTGCTTGCGGCTTTGGCCGACGCATTGAAGGGCAAAGAAATAAAGGTACTTCAGGTCGTGAATCCATTTCGACCCCACACCGACAGTATCGAAGGCTGTCTCAAAATGAAAGCTGATATCGAAACGTCTTCTAAACTGACTGTAAACGGTTTTATCGGGAACGCAAATTTGATCGATGAAACCACCTTGGGGCATCTTTATGAGGGACACGACTTTGTGCAGGATTTATGCGAAAAAAGTGGTTTGAGATTGGAATTTGTTACGGTGGCGGTGGATCTATTGCCGGGGGTTGAGAAAAAACGATTTTTGTGCCCAATATTGCCGATTGAAAGGCAATTGGTTCCGCCGTGGAAGAAAGCGGTTGATCTAACGGGTTGAGCTTGGTTTTATTGGGTTTTGTTGGCAGGTCGTTCCTGTTGAAAAAAAAATTAGGAGAAATATAAATGCCGTTTGAATATCACTTGGATGTCGATCGATGTAAGGGTTGCGGATTGTGTGTATCCGTTTGTCCCAAGAAAGTTTTAGATCTCTCAAACGAAGTCAATACAAAGGGATATTTTCCTGCTTATCAGGCGTATCCGGAAAAGTGTATCTTCTGCACCACCTGCTGCATCATGTGTCCCGATGTGGCCATCGAAATTGAAAAAGTGGAAGAGGAAGAAGCAGTTGAATGAACCGCGTTTCGGCGGTGAAATAATGGAGGAAAAATGGGTAAGGTATTAATGAAAGGCAACGAGGCAATTGGAGAGGCGGCGATTAGGGCCGGATGTCTCAATTATTTTGCGTATCCGATCACCCCTCAATCGGAGGTGGCCGAGTACCTGACACACCGAATGCCGGAAGTCGGCGGTGTATTTTTACAAGGTGAAAGCGAAGTCGCGGTCGTGTATATGATTTTGGGTGCGGCGGCATGCGGTGAGCGCGTATTTACGACTTCTTCGAGTCCGGGAATAAGCCTTATGAGCGAAGGGATCAGTTATCTTGTCGGTTCTCAGATTCCGGCCGTTTTTGTTAATATTATGCGCGGCGGCCCCGGGCTTGGAGGGATTCTTCCGTCCCAGGCCGATTATTTTCAGGCCACCAAGGGGATCGGGCATGGGGACTGCCGCCTTCTGGTTATGGCACCGGCAAGTGTCCAAGAAGCCGTCGAAATGATGATGACCGCCTTTCCTTTGGCTGAAAAGTACCGCAATCCGGTCATGATTCTGGGAGACGGGCTCACCGGACAAATGATGGAGCCGGTTGAGTTCCCCGACCACTTACACACCCAACCATCCAATAAAGATGCGTGGGCCGTCAGCGGAATGGACACCCGCAAAAGCACCCAACGCAATTTGGTAAAATCGCTTTTTTTGGATCCTGTGCAGCTCAACGAACACAACCTGATCCTCAAGGCCAAATATGACCAGATGAAAAAAGAAGAGATCAGGTATGAGGGTTATAACATCGATTCCGACTATAAGGTCTTGATTGTGAGCTATGGAACCATGAGCAGGGTCTGCCGAACCGCAATAGATGAACTAAAGGCAGATGGTTTAGAGGTGGGTATGATCAGGCCTCAGAACGTTTTCCCATTTCCCGAAAAAGCGATTTATGATGCCGCGATTAAAGCAAGCTGCCGCGCGGTGGTGAGTGTCGAAATGAGCATGGGCCAGATGGTTGAGGATGTGGAACGATCGGTTATGGGCCTGCGCAGCGTGGATTGGTACGGAAAATGCGGTGGTGAAGTGCCGACGCCTGAAGAGGTAATGGAAGAGGTTAGAAAGTTGATTGATGATTGATGATTGTCGATTGGTGGAAGTCGCTTCACTCCATCCTTTTTAGAATCATTTTATTAAATGATAGAATTTCTTCAATATTCAATTGAAAATCGCTCAATTTGGGTTGAGGATATAGGATAAACTAACAAACAGGAGTCAAACGGATGGGAAAAACATTTAGAAGGCCGGAAGCCTTATCGGAAATGGACACGCACTACTGCCCGGGCTGCACTCATGGTGTTATCCATCGACTTGTGGCCGAAGTGATTGATGAGCTGGGGGTGCGGGGCAAAACCGTAGGCATTGCACCGGTTGGCTGTGCCGTTTTGGCGTATAACTATTTTACTTTTGATTTTCTGGAGAGTGCCCACGGGCGTGCACCGGCTCAGGCTACCGGAATCAAACGGGTACGTCCCGACCTGACCGTATTTACGTATCAAGGTGATGGGGACCTGGCCAGCATCGGAATGGGAGAGATTGTGCATGCCGCCAACCGTGGAGAAAAGTTTACGACCGTATTTGTAAACAACGCGGTATACGGCATGACCGGAGGGCAAATGGCTCCCACCACCATGCCGAATCAGCGCACAACCACATCCCCGGCCGGCCGTGATGTCGAAGAGGTCGGCATGCCGGTGAGGATCGCCGAACTCCTTTCATCACTTGCCACCCCCGCATATATTGCCCGTCAGGCGGTTTTAAGACCGAAATACATTGTGCGAGCCAAAAAGGCGATTAAAACCGCATTTGAATATCAACTGCAAAACAGATGTTTCAGCCTGGTTGAGATCGTCAGCACCTGTCCGACCAATTGGGGAATGACGCCGCTGGAGGCAATCGAGTGGGCGGAGGAAATCATGCTGCCCTATTATCCCCTAGGCGTGTATAAGACACCGGAAGAATCTGCTGCAGACAGTCAGGCATAAGTAAAAGGAGGAATGGATGCAAAGTGAAGTGATGTTTGCCGGGTTTGGCGGTCAGGGAATCCTCGCCAGTGCTAAAATATTAGCCCACGCGGCCATGGGGGAAGGATTTGAAGTGTCATGGGTTCCTTCCTACGGCCCGGAGATGAGGGGTGGAACCGCTTACTGTACCGTCGTGGTCAGCGATAGACCGATCGGTTCTCCCATCATTCGGAATCCCCAGCACCTTGTAGCGATGAATCGGCCCTCGCTGGAGAAATTTGCAAAGATGATAAAACCGAAAGGGGTCATCCTCATAAACAGCTCCTTGATCTCCATTAATTCGGGCCGTGATGATGTTGTGGAACTGATTATTCCGGTTACCGACATTGCCAAAGAATTGGGAGAAATCAGAGCAGCCAACATCGTGGCCCTGGGCGCGTTTGTGGCCCGCAGTGGAATTGTCGGTTTTGATCAGATTATCAGCGCGGTAAAAGAGGAATTTTCAAAAAAAGAAAAATTTATTCCGCTCAAT
>SDBT01016776.1_pt1 | contig 11584 bp, 8 predicted proteins | sample 2277101 | NCBI WGS metagenome assembly SDBT01 (sample SAMN10404973, study PRJNA504765) | marine sediment metagenome | isolation source: marine sediment core GS10_PC15, 103 cmbsf | place: Arctic Ocean: Southern Knipovich Ridge | collected 2010
CTGAACGAGTTGGGCGTGCCCTTTGCGCTGGAGACGGGCCAGACGCTCGCTCGATCGCCCGCTTTGGCCGCGCTGGTGGCGTTGTTGCGCCTCGACACCGAAGACTGGGCCCCGGGCGACCTGCTGGGCGTGCTGCGGAGCAACTACTTCCGCCCCGATTGGCCCGAGTGGTGCCATGACGAAACGGCCGCGCAGTCCGAGCGGATCATCCGTCGCCTGCGGATCGCCCGAGGCCGAAAGCATCTGTTCGACGCGCTCGAAGCCGTCACCCAACCAGAGAGACGGCGCGGGGACAAGCCCCACGGCTCGCTGGAGAGAACGTTGCGGCGGTTGGCTGCGGCGCTGGATGATTTGCCGCAGCAGGCTTCTTCGGGCCAATGGGCCGCGGCCTGGCAGCGATTGGCACGCGAGACGGGGCTGTTGGCCGTTGCTGAAGAGGAACTTCCCGAGCGGCTGCAAGTCGGGCTCTCCGACCGGCAGGCCTGGGCACGGATGATCGACGCAATGAACTCCGCCGACACGCTGGCCGATTGGCTCGAAAGTCAACCGCCCGAGTTGGACCGTCGCGAGGCGCTCTCCGCGTTGCAGGACGTGTTGACCACCGAGCGGGTCGGATTCGGCGGCGACGAGTCGGGACGCGTGCGCGTGCTCTCGGCGGCCTCCGTTCGGACGTTGCGGGTGCCGTATCTCTTCCTGGCTGGGCTCTCCGAACGGGCCTTTCCGCCGCCGGATCGGCAGGACCCGCTCTACAGCGAGGCCGAGTCGCAACAGTTGATCGAAGAGGGCCTGCCGTTGGTCGCGCGATCCGAGCGAAACCGGGCCGAGATGCTGCTGTTCTACGAGGTAATCACCCGGGCGACGTGCCGCTTGTGGCTGAGCTACCCGGCCCTGGACGAATCGGCCCAGCCGCTCTTGCCCAGTCCGTTTCTCGAAGAGGTCGAGCAGGCGTTTGGCACCGCGGGCATTCCGCGGATCGAATGGACAGATCTGAGTCCCGTGCCTGCCGGCGACGACCCGCTCTGCGAGACCGAGTTTCGCATCATGGCCGCGTCCACGGCCATGGCGGGCAACGTGGCGCTGTTGGCGGGGCTGATCGGCCACGACCGGCAGCGTGTGGTCGCCGATGGAGATTCCGCGCCGTGCCCGGCCGAGAATCTCCTGGCCGGTTTGCAGTTGACCCATCTGCGCCGCGACCGCGAGCATTTTTCCCCGGCCGAAGGCATCTTGCCCGGCAAGGACGTGCAACGGGATCTGGTCGCCCGATTCTCTGCCGAGCGAACCTACAGTGCGACGGAGTTGGAGCAATACGCAGCCTGTCCGTATCGGTTCTACATGGATCGCGTGTTGAAGATCGAACCGATCGAGGAGCTGACCCTCTCGGTCGACCACGCCCAGCGAGGCCGGTTGGCACACGACGTTCTGGCGGCGTTGCACCGGCGAATCAACGGGTCGCTCGGCCGGGCCGCCTCGCCGCTGGAGGCCGACACAGAGGAGTATAACCGGCTGCTCGACGAGGCCCTCGAAGAAGTGCTCCCGCCGGGCGGTGCCGCTGGATTCCGGGCCGCCTTGCGCGAGATCGACCGCCGCTGGACGATGCAATGGATCGGCGACTATCTCGAGCAACACGGCCGCTACGACAAGCTGTGGCAGCAGTGCGACGCGCCGCTGACGCCCGAGTTCTTCGAGGTTTCTTTCGGCCGCCCCAGCGAAGAAGGCGAACAACTCGACCCGCCGTCGACCGGCCGGCCGCTGGAACTGCCCACGGCCGGGCATCCGATCCGACTGGCCGGCCGCGTCGACCGGATCGACACGGGCAGCATGGCCGGCCGAACGGTTTTCAACGTGATCGACTACAAGACGGGCGGCCCTAAGACGTTCAAGCTCGAATCGGTCGTCCGCGGAACCATGCTGCAACTGCCCGTCTATGCGTTGGCGGTTGCCCGGCTGTTGCTGGATGATCGCAAGGCGGTGCCCTGGCAGATCGGCTACTGGTACGTCCGCCAGCGGGGCTTCGCGGGAAAGCCGCTCCATGCACGCGACGGCGATGATCTGGTGCCGGAGTCCCTTTGGAGCGAGATCTGCGAAGCCCTGCCGGAGACGATCGGCGGGCTGCTCGACGGGATTCGCCGCGGCCAGTTTGCCGTCTTCAGCCAGGACCAATACTGCACCGGCTACTGCCCCTTCGCCACCGTTTGCCGCATCCATCAAATCCGCGCTTTGGGAAAGACATGGCCCAGCGAAAACCACAACTGACCGAGCAGCAGCACGCGGCAGTCACGGCGCGAGGCACCTCGGTTGCGCTCTCGGCGGGTGCCGGCTGCGGCAAGACGTTTGTGCTCACCGAGCGGTTTCTTGCTTGCCTGGAACCGGAAGACGGTCGTAGCGACGGTGTTGCTCGGCTGGGCCAACTGGTGGCGATCACGTTTACCGAGCGTGCCGCTCGCGAGATGCGCGACCGGATCCGCTCGGCCTGTCGCACGCGGTTGCTCGACGCCGACGGCGAGCAGGTCGGCTATTGGCTCAACCTGTTGCGAGAGATGGACTCCGCGCGGATCAGCACGATCCACGCCTTTTGCGGTTCGCTGCTTCGGGCCCATGCCGTCGAGGCGCGGCTCGACCCGCGGTTTCGCGTGCTCGATCAGGCGCAGGCCCAGACAATGCTCTACCGGGTGCTCGACGAAGCGCTTCGCGACCGGCTGGCCGAGGGCGACGACGGCGCCATCGATCTGGTCGTGCTGTTCGGACTCGATCAACTCCACCAGATGATCCGCACGCTGTTGGGCCGGCGGCAGGATATCGATTGGATCGCGTGGCAGGCGGAGACGCCCGAGGGGCTCGTCGCCCGGTGGGAAGACTATTGGCGCAGCGAAGCGTTGCCGCGTGCGCTGCGGCAAGTCGCCGAGTCGCCCGCCGCACGGACCGTGCTCGAAATGGCCCGGCAAGACGCATGCTCCAATGCGAAGATGCAGCGACGGTTCGAGTCGCTGTTGGAGCAGTTTCCCGGGCTGTGCGACGCCGCCGATCCTGCCGGCGCACTGGCGTCGATCAGGGAGAATGCCAAGGTCGTGGGTGGTGGCGGCAAGAAAGCCTGGGCGGACGAATCGACTTACGAACGCTTCAAGACGGCCGCCGAGCAGTTGCGCAAGGCGGTCGATCGAGTTGCCCGCTATACGACGTTCGACGCCCAAGCCGCCCGCAGCACCGCCGCGTCGGCCCTGCAACTGCTAGACGCGACCGCTGCGGTGGCCGGCCGCTACGATCGGCGGAAGCAAGAACTGGGCGTGCTCGATTTCGACGACCTGCTGATCCGCGCCCGAGAGTTGCTCACCGCCAAGGAGCACGAGCCGGTCCGTCGTCGGCTGGCCGCCCAGATTCGGCTGCTGCTGGTCGACGAATTTCAGGATACCGACTCCTTGCAGGTCGGACTGGTCGAGGCCCTTTGCAGCGACGAACTCACCCGGGGGAAACTGTTCTTCGTGGGCGACTACAAGCAGTCGATTTACCGGTTCCGCGGTGCCGAGCCGCACGTTTTCGAGCGGCTTTGCGCGAAGATCCCCGCCGCCGGCCGGTTGCCCCTGTCGCTCAACTTTCGCAGCCAGCCCGCCGTGCTCGATTTCGTCAACGCGCTGTTCTGCGAAGACCTCGGCCCGCAGTACGAGCCGTTGCGTGCCAGCCACCAGCAGGTCTCGCCGCGGCCGTCGGTCGAGATGATCTGGGCGACGCGTTCGGAACCGGGCCCCAAGGAGAACGTCGACGAACTGCGTCGCCGCGAGGCCGATTGGATCGCCCGGCGAATCCGCACCATGCTCGACCGGGGCGAAGAGATCGTCTGGGACGAAGAGGCCGCCAAGGCAGGCAAACCGGCCGCCCGGGCGGTCCGACCCGGCGACGTGGCGTTGCTCTTTCGGGCACTCTCGAACGTCGATCTCTACGAAGAGGCCTTGCGGCGCTACGGCATCGATTACTACCTGGTCGGCGGTCGTGCGTTCTATGCCCAGCAGGAAATCTTCGACCTGGTCAACCTGCTGCGGACGCTCGATACCCCCGGCGACGAAGTGAGTCTGGTCGGCGTGTTGCGGAGCCCTTTCTTCAGCCTGCTCGACGAAACGCTCTACTGGCTGGCCCAACACCCGGACGGTCTGACCGGCGGCCTGTTCGCCGACGCCTTGCCCGACGAGTTGGACACCCTGCAACGCGAGCGAGTCGCGTTTGCCGCCGCTACGCTCCGCGAGCTTCGCGCGATCAAGGACCGGCTGCCAATTGCCCGGCTGATCGACGAAGCCCTCTCGCGAACCGGCTACGACGCCGTGCTGTTGGCCGAGTTCCTTGGCGAGCGGAAGCTTGCCAACCTGCGGAAACTGGTCGAAGGGGCCCGGAGTTTCGACCGCTCGGGCATCTTCACGCTCTCCGATTTCATCACGCAGCTTTCGGAGTTCGTCGCCCGGCAGCCCGACGAATCGCTCGCCGCCACTTCACCCGAATCGAGCGACGTGGTCCGGCTAATGACGATCCATCAATCGAAGGGCCTGGAGTTCCCGGTCACGGTCATCCCCGATCTGGACCGCAGCAACCGCGGGTCGCCGTTGCAGGTGGCGTTCACCTCCCGGTTGGGTCCGATGGTCAAAGATTCCGACGCAATCGGTGGCCTGGAACTCCACAAACTGGTCGAAGAGGACGAGGAACAAGCCGAGTTGGTTCGCCTGCTCTACGTCGCCACCACCCGGGCGGCCGATTACCTGATCCTCTCGGCCGGCCTGCCCAAGCCGGGCACGTTTGGCAGCCCGTGGATGGGCCTGATCGAACGGCGGTTCGGACGCGACGTGTTGGACGTTGAACCACAGGACGAAGCGGCAGATACGGTAGTGACCGTCGGCGACGTGCCGATCCGCGTGACCGTCGCCGAACCGCCGCTGGACTCGAAGCCGGTGGCCAGTTCCCGGCGGCGGAGTTTGCAGAAGATCGTCGAGAAGGCCCGCGAAATGGCCGACACGGGCAGCGGCCGCCTGCCACAACTGATCGCCCCGGTGCCGGTGGATCGTTCCGCCCGCCGACAATACTCCTTCTCGCGACTGAGCGGCATGCTGCACGCGCAACAAGCGGTCACTGCCGTTGCGGCACCGCTCTCGGACGATCTTTCGGAACCGCCGTCGCCCGATCCGCTCGGACTGGGCACGCTGGTCCATGCCGTGTTGGCCGAGGTGGAATTTGGCCAGACGGTCGACGTACCGGCACTCGTCCGCCGCCACGCCCCACGCCATCTGCCCGAGTCGACCGACCAACTAGACGAAGCGACCGAGATGATCGCCCGATTTCTCCAGTCGCCCCGATCACAGACAATGGCCGCGGCCGAGGAGTTGCACCCCGAGTTGGAATTCCTCTTGGCCTGGCCACCGGGCGGCGAGACTGGCGGAAGCGAATCAGCCTGCCCATATCTACAAGGCTTCATCGACTGCATCTATCGCGACACCGACGACCACTGGCACATCGTAGATTACAAGACCAACCGAACAACGCAGTCCACACTAGCATCAACGGCCGCCGACTACGAGATGCAAATGTTACTCTACGCTTTGGCCGCCGAGCAAATCCTGGGCCGCCCGCCGGCAAGTCTCACCCTATGTTTCCTCCGCAGCGGTTTGGAGCATTCGTTCGCATGGGACACTGCTGCCCGGGGGCGAGTCGTTGAGATGATCGACGGGGCTCTTCACAAAGCCGCGACCGGTGGTCGCGCCCAATAGCGCCCAATAGCGCCCAATAGCGCCCAATAGCGCCCAATAGCGTCCAAGAGGCCATCCTGGCAAGAATGCCGGCGCGACCACCGGTCGCGGCTTTGTGAAGAGCGCTTGTCTGGTTGCTTGGCGATGGTTACAATGCCGCCATGGCAGATACGATCGGATATCACGTAGTTATTTCCGGGTTCGGATTGTGGCTGCCGGGTGACGCACGCGGCTCCTGGTCGACGGCCTGGGACGAAAAGATCGGACTGATCGAGCCGCATACGCTCCATCCGGGAGATCCGGTGCGTCTTAGGATGTCCAACGAACGGCTGAAGGATGTTCCGGTTCGACTCAGCGACGACATGGTGGGCGTGGTTATCGATTCGCTTGCCGATTGTTCTGCCGAGTCAAAGTGGTCTTTCGTATCGGCCTCGGTCGAGACGACGCACATGCACATGCTCCTGACGTACATGGATCGGAATGTCGACAATACGATCAAATGGATCAAGGACCGTACGACGAAGCAGATTCACCGGCAGACTTCGCACCGTGGTTCCGTTTGGTGTAAAGGGAAGTGGCGACGGTTTGTTTTCGATCTCGATGTGTTGGAGCGTACGCGGAATTACATCGAGCAACACAACGTCCGACGCGGCGTGGGCCCGCGTCCCTACCCATTCTTCGAACCGGATGCGATACCATAAAGCCGCGACCGGTGGTCGCGCCCCAGAAGCGTCGAATGGGCGCGACCAACGGTCGCGGCTTTGTAATGATTAACCCCGAAAAACAACGCCGTTTTGCTGCCGACATCGTTCGGCAGCTTCGCGATGCCGGGTTTGAGACCTATTGGGCCGGCGGCTGCGTGCGCGACCGGTTGTTGGGAATCGCGCCCAAGGATTACGACGTGGCGACGGCTGCGACGCCCGATGAGATTCGACGGCTGTTCGGGCGGCGGCGGACGCTGGCTATCGGGGCGGCCTTCGGTGTGATCACCGTGCTGGGGCCCAAGGAGGCAGGGCCGGTCGAGGTGGCTACCTTTCGGCGCGACGCCCAGTACAGCGACGGCCGGCATCCCGACAGCGTTACCTTCAGCTCGGCCGAGGAAGACGCCTCGCGACGCGACTTCACCATCAACGGGCTGTTCTACGACCCGATCGAAGAGAAGGTAATCGATTTCGTCGGCGGACAGGAAGACCTTCGCCGTCGGGTGATCCGCGCCATCGGCCAGCCGCGCGAGCGGATTGCCGAAGATCGGCTGAGGATGCTCCGCGCGGTGCGGTTTGCGGCCGGGCTGGACTTCGAGATCGACGCCGAAACGTTCCGCGCCGTCTGCGAAATGGCCCCCGGCATTACCGCCGTCAGTGCCGAACGGATCGCCGCGGAGATGAGCCGCATGTTGGTCGACGAGCATCGGGCACGGGCCGTGAGAATTATCGTTGAGACCGAACTGGCCGCCAATGTCCTGCCGGAAATCGTGCCCGAAGACGACGCCGGTCGGAAGCGGCTAGAGAACGCGACGGCGATGCTCGATCGGCTGGTAGCACCGGGCTTTCCGCTGGCACTGGCCGTGTTGTTGTACGACGCGGTCGACCCGGCCGGGGCCTTGCACGTCTGTCGGCGGTGGCGGCTCTCGAACCGTCAAACCGATCGCGTCGTTTGGCTGATCGAGCAGCGCGAGGCGCTTGCCGGCGCCCGGGCGCTGCCGTGGTCCGCGCTTCAACCGATCCTGATCGCCGACGGGATCGACGACTTGATCGCGTTGCACGAAGTCATCTCCGCGGCCGATCCGGAAGACTTGTCCCATTGCCGCACATGCCTGACGCAGCCTCGCGAGCAACTCGATCCGCCGCCCCTACTAACCGGCGACGACCTATTGGCCCACGGCATCCCCGCCGGGCCCCAGTATCGCGTCCTATTGAATCGCGTCCGTGCCGCGCAGCTCGACGAGCAGATTCATACGCGGGCCGAGGCGTTGGAGTTGGCGGCGAAGGAGTGGTGAGTGTGGAGTGGAGAGTGGAGAGTGGAGAGTGGAGAGTGGAGAGTGGGGGGAGCGTGTATTTGTTGTTTAGCGGTCGCCGGCACGGCGACAAACACATCAAGGAAAACCAACCATGGACAAAAAAGCCAAAAAAAGAATCCAAACCCTCAACCAACGTCTCCAAAAACTCCGCCAGCAGCATGCCGGATCGAAGCAGCAGATGGACGATCAGGACGAATTGAAGAACCTCGAAGATCAGATCGCTGCCGCCGAGGCCGAACTGGCCAAGCTCAAGGGTTCGTAGGCCGAGACTGTCCCGCCCGGAGTTCGTCCGGCGGATCGTGCTCCGCGAATTCTTCATCCGGCGGATGGTCCGGGTGCATGCCTCGTTCGATCATGGTCATCCGTTCGCGGTGACGCACGATCACCTTGATGATGCCGACGCTTCCGAAGACGACAATTGCCAAGGCGCCGTTCAGAAAGATAATAATCTCGGGCTTGATCAGATCGTTCCACGACATCATGATTTTCTCCCAACACGCCCCTTCTGGACACATGCCCCACCTGGAGCATTCGTCGTCCGGAAAAGGATATTGGACAGCAACTCGACTTTCTTGTCAATCATCCTTACAAATCCTCATACGCGGCGGTTCGGTTGCGTCGCCGGGCCAGTTCGTTGGCGTAGCGGCGACCGAGTTCGTCGGCGTGCTGGCGGGCCCAATCGGTCAGCTTGGTTTCGCCGGCCGGTGGCGAATCGACGTATAGCAAATCGGCCGACAGGCCCTTGACCTCGTCGCGGGTGATCATCACGTCGCCCAGCAGCCGCCCGAGGATCGCACCGCCGAGATACGCGATTCCCGGCGGCGCAGCGACAACCCAACGCCGCTTGCCGATGATCGTTGCGATCGTCTTGACCAGATCCCGGTAGCTGAACGTTTCCGGTCCGACGGCGTCGATCGTGCAGTTCTCCCGCCGCTGTCCCTGCTCGACGGCCAACGCGGCCATGTCGTCGACGTGGATCGGCCGCAGCCGATACTCGCCTCGGCCGAAGACCGGAAACACGGGAAACCGCCGCAGGCTCCAGGCGATGTTGTTGATCAGGATATCTTGCCCGCCAAAGAGCACGGCCGGCCGCAAGATGGCGTGCGAGAGCCCCGACTCGACCAGGGCCCGTTCCAGTTGCGCCTTGCCGCGGAAGTATTCCAGGTCGGAATCCTCCGACGGATTGGTGATGCTGACGTGGACGACCCGCTCGACGCCGGCCGCCCGAGCGGCCTCGAAGAGGGTCCGCGTGTTGTCGACCGCCTCGGCGTGGGTGAACTGCGGGCGATTGAACCGCACCCAATAGGTGTTATAGAGAACCTTTGCCCCGGCGAGCGACTCGGCCAGCCGCGCGGGGTCGTCGAACGTGAAGGGCCTCACTTCGACCCGGTCGACCAGCGGGCTGTCGCGTCCGGTCGAGGCGGTCAGCGTCCGCACCCGGCAACCCGTCTCGAGCAGCCGCCGCGCGATGTAACCGCCCGTGTATCCGAAAGCCCCGGTGACGACGTGTAGTTCTGTGTTGTCCATGGTCATAGTCCCACTGAAGGCAAATGTTAACCAAGTGTCGGCGGTCCACATTTCTTGCGACGGATGAGAAGCCATGCGGGAACGCCTAGTAGTGAGACAACCACAACCACAAACGCGATGAACACACCGAGACTGATCTCTGGTCCCGACGCCTTGTTGTTTGTGCCTTTTTGCCGCATAACGAAAGCGTCTCCTGTATCGGGGTCCCATATTATCACATGCAGAAAATAGTCTTCCCGTCTACAACGGAAATAGGCGATTTCATTCTTGTCTTCTACAGGTTCACCGTTTACCTCTTCAAATTCGAACCACAAATACGCCTGGTCGTTCATCGGGTCGGAATTCGTCCACCATCTCCCCCGAGCGCTCTGGAGTAGCACGAGTGATCCGAAATCCCCCGCCTCAAAATCCGGTAGATCTTCCACGACGAATTGACCATCCGGTCGAATCTCCAAATGGCCGCGTTCCGGGCCAATCGACCCGTCTTCCAGCAACGGTCTTGCCTCTGCCCACGTTGTCCGGTCTGAATCGATGACCCAGATCCCACAAATGCGATCTTCTGGCGGCGCATCTTTCAAGTATGTATGGGCAAAAGGATCGTATTGACAGCCGCTGCACGTCACGATTGTGGCGACGCCCAGGAGGAATAGGCGCCTGGTCGGCATGGCTAACCCGCTCGCTACAAGTGATGTCTTGTTCATCGACGAGAACTGAGGTGCGATAGTCATGTTCGTCACCTCCCAGGATCCTCGTCCGAACAACCTCTTATTCATTACTCACAATCTGTCCCCAAAGTTCCCCTAATCCCGGCCTGCCCTCCGTTACGGCCACTTGCGGCTTCGCACCGTAGGTTGCGCGGGGGCAAGCCCCGCGGCTCGCTACACCCCCCTTACTACGACGCCTTGCCGAGAAAATGCTCCACGCTGTCGGTCTTGGCGATCACGGTTACGTTGTGTTCGGTAATCGTGAAACCCCGTCGACGGTCTAAGTCGAGGTCGTAGCCGATCTGGGTTTCTGGTGGGATATGCACGTCCTTGTCGATGATCGCGCGGCGGATCTTCGAGTGTCGGCCCACGTCGACCCCGTCGAAAAGGATCGAGTCTTGCACCAGAGCGTAGCTGTTGATTCGCGAGTTGGGCCCGATGATCGACCCCTCGACCTGACCGCCGGAGACGACCGAACCCTGGCAAACGATACTGTCCAGCGCGTGCCCCCGCCGCGCTTCCGGTCCCTCGCTGGCAAAGACGAACTTAGGCGGCGGATAGTTCGCATAATACGTCCGAATCGGCCAATGGCTGGAGTACATGTCCAACTGCGGGTCGACCGAGATCAGGTCCATGTTGGCTTCGTAGTAGGCGTCCAGCGTGCCCACGTCGCGCCAATAGGCGTCGCCCTTGCGGTTCTCGTCGCGAAACGGATAGGCGAACACGCGATGCGTATCGATGATCGAAGGAATCAGGTCGCAGCCGAAGTCGTGCGTGCTGCTGCGGCGGGTGGCGTCGAGGCAAAGCTGCTCGAAGAGGAACCGGGCCGTGAAGACGTAGATCCCCATCGACGCCAGCGAGTGGTGCGGATCGCCCGGTATCGACTTAGGCTCCGACGGCTTCTCCGCGAAACCCACGATCCGCGAGTCCTCGTCGACCTGCATCACGCCGAACTCACCGGCCGCGTCGACCCCTACCCGCAACGCCCCGATCGTCAGGTCGGCCTCCGACTCGATGTGGAAATTGACCAGCTTCTGGTAGTCCATCTTGTAGATGTGGTCGCCGGCCAGCACGACTACGTAGGCGGGACGCTCCTTTTCGATCGTATAGATGTTCTGGTAGACGGCGTCGGCCGTACCTTGGTACCAGTGCTCGTCGATCCGCTGCTGGGGCGGCACGACGTCGACAAACTCACCCAACTCGCGGCACAAGTATCCCTGCCAGCCCAGGTTGATATGCCGATCGAGGCTCATCGCTTTGTACTGGGTCAGCACGAGGTTCTTGCGCAGCCCGCTATTCAGGCAGTTCGAGAGCGTGAAATCGATAATCCGATAGGCTCCGCCGAAGGGGACCGCCGGTTTGGCCCGATCCCTGGTCAGCGGATCCAGCCGCGACCCCTTCCCGCCCGCCAAAATCACGGCCAACACGTCCTTCATGGAAAGTTCTCCACGTGGTGTATCATCAATTACGATTGATTCTAGCGGTTTGGGCGTTTGGGTAGAAGGGATTTCAGATTTCAGATTTCAGATTTCGGATTTGTGGCGATGATAGCCGGGGGGCAACGCCCCGCGGGCCGGACGCGGTCAGCGTGTTTTGGGAGATATTCCCAACCCAAATCC
>SDBT01016777.1_pt1 | contig 11583 bp, 12 predicted proteins | sample 2277101 | NCBI WGS metagenome assembly SDBT01 (sample SAMN10404973, study PRJNA504765) | marine sediment metagenome | isolation source: marine sediment core GS10_PC15, 103 cmbsf | place: Arctic Ocean: Southern Knipovich Ridge | collected 2010
CAAACGATCTGCTGCTTCCCTGGAGAAAGGAGTACAGAGATAAATTATTCCTTTTTCTTCACAATATTTTTTTACATGTTTTTCTTCATCCTCAGTAAGTTCACATCGTTTAATAATATCCCATAATCGCTCCTTAGATATCTCTCCAGGCTTCATATCTGTTGGAATCATTTCCTTCTCTGTAATATGGCATTGAAATTTCACACAGTCGGCTCCCGCAGCAGAGGCAGCATCCACCATTTGAATGGCTTTCTCCAATTCGCCCTCATGATTGATTCCCACCTCAGCTATAACGAAAGGTGGATATTTCGACCCGATTTTTCTCTGACCAATTTGTATCTCTTTCATTATTAAGTCTTCCAATTCGCAATTACCATGCAGTCCAACCTCCATCTATTATTAAATTGGTACCTGTCATATACCGAGAAGCATCACTTACCAAGAAGAGTATTGCTCCGTTATAATCAGACCAGACAGCCATTCTCCCTGAAGGAGTACGATCTACATATTCTTTATGAAATGATTCTTCCTGGCCATCGTACACGCCTCCCGGAGTAAGTACATTCACTCTAATATTGAATTCTCCCCATAAAGTCGCCAGATATCTGGCTAAACCTAACAGTCCTGCTTTGGATACCGAATAGGATGCTGGACAATTTAAAGGATCACTTCCCCCGTAGATATTTTTTTTGGGGGAGCAATCTTTATAAATTCTCTGGTCAGGTCCTACCAATCCATACGTGGACGAAGTTAAAACCACTGCTCCTTCCTTAGATTTTTTCATATAATTTGCAGCTTCTCGGCAACATAAAAAAGCTCCTGTTAGATTGCTGTCCAGCACTTCCTTCCATGTCCTAACTAGATAATCCTTGAAAAGCCTGTAATAGCCTTCAGGTTTTGCCATTACATTATAAATTAAGATATCGATTTTTCCATATTTATCATAAACACCCTTGAATAGCTCTTGAATTTGCTTCTCCTTAGTGACGTCACATTTATACCCTTTTATATGAGAATTCGTAAGAGTAGTTATTACTTCTGCTAGTTTCTTACATTTTTCTCCATTTTTATCAGCTATAATTACTTTTGCTCCTGCAAAGCCTATTGTCCGCGCAAACTGCTGCCCCATCTTGCCAGCACCACCAACAATGACCGCAACCCTGTCTTTTAAATCGAAAATATTTTCTGGTTTTTCTAAAGGTTTAATTTTTTTGTACTCTTTGGTATTCATGAAATTACCCTCTAAGCCTGAAGTGATTTATTGTATCGCATCATAAACTCAAGCATCTTAAAGTCAAACTCGGTATCGATTTCGATGGCTCTTTCAGGCAATACTAAATACAGGAGTGTTAGTTTTGGGATTCGTGCTTTCTCCTCCATAAGAGCCTTTTTGGAGTAGCTCCAAATAACAGTATTTAAGTCATAAACCGCATTCAATAGCGTAAGCAATCAACGGTTTTCCAAGGACAAGTTTGATGTTCTTTTTAGGGATCCCTTTTGAACCTTCTCGTGCTGGGATGATATAAAGAACCATTTTTTTTGAATTATCATAGTTCAATATGTCGTTTTTTCTCTGATGAACGCTTTGCTGCGAGAGCTATTCGAGTTACAGCAATTCCGGCATCAAGGTTAACTGCCGGGATTGTCTTCCCATCTACTACTTCTAGCCAATGTTTCATTTGATCAAGAAACAGCCAATCTCTTTCAAATCCATCAGGGTCGTTCCAGCAATTGGAAGTACTATCGGGCCTAATGATTTTAACATACCCCCTTCCATAATTCCAAATAGCCGTTCCCAAAGTTCCCATTACTCGGGTAACCCACTCATAGTTCCTTTCTATGTAATTAAGATGCATGTGGCTTAGCTTTCTGCCTTGATGCTCTAATATAATATCTGCCATATCCTCGGTCTCGATCTCTAGATCAGAAAAATGATCACAAAAACAGCTTACTTTGAAAACATCTCCTAAAATGGAAATGGCGATGTCAATCTCATGGCATAGATCTAAAATAACACCTCCCCCCAAATCCTTCTTGGCGGAATAGCTTAGTCGGTAATCGTCATCTGGATGCCAATCAGGAAGATACTGTCCTACATAACCCTGTAGACTCAAAGGTTGGCCAATCTCTCCTGAGCTGATTAACTGTAAGAGTTTCTTATATCCAGGGTGGTGCCGAAGCTGAAAACCGACCAAAACTGGGAGATTTTTTTCATCGACAACTTTCTTTAGAGTCTCGATTCCTTCAAGTCGATCTGAGACCGGTTTTTCTATTAAGAATGGTATATCAGCACGTGCAATAGATAACGCAGTCTCAACATGAAGAGAAGTGGGGTTTGAAATAATGGCAAAATTAGGTTTTTCTTCAAGGGCCCTCTCAAGGTCTTTAAATGTTTTAATGCCATACTTTCTTTCGAGGTCACCTGAGCGTCTACCTTTACTACTTCTCCAGCATATATTTTCAACACTTTTTATCTGATTTAAGATGCGTAAATGACGCTTGCCGATTGAACCTAAACCTATGAATAAGGCCTTCATATTTTTTGATTTTTCATGTCAATACCCCCTAGCCATTGAACTAACATGTGTTTCGCATGGGATATTGAGGCTAAATTTTAATATTTCATTGAGATAATAAGAATATTTTTTTATCCCCTCATCAACGAAGAGAATAGCCCATTTCTTTAAAAAATTCCTTAACGAGGGTTGGATCTTGTTGAAAAATTACCCAATCATCATGGTAAATGCCATCATTAAAAAGAATGATACCAAAGGCTATGGAATATAACACAGCAATTAATACAACTTCCGTTTTATTTGCGTTTTTTATTGCTTTAGTTAATTCCATATTTATCCTCCGTTTGATACCTGATATCATATGATTTCTAATTAAGGGTTAGCGTTGCTTTGCCTTTGATTTATTTTAAACGATTATTATCTCTGTAATTCTACTTTCTAGTCAAAGATATTCGATTAAAGTCTCGTTTGATTTCTTTGAAGGATAAACTTGTAAAATGTAAAAATATCAAGCCAAGTAGAAGATTAATACCGATTGCAAAAAGGTAAAAGACCATGGAAAATGCCAAAGCATTGCCTTTCGGAACATCAAAAATTGCAAGAGCGGCGATGCAAGAAAATTGGAAGTTGCCTAGTAAGCCTGGGGCAGCAGGGAGACTTGTCCCTATTGTGAGCACAATAAGAACGACAAAGGAGCTAAGTAGAGGAAGCTGAAGATTTTGGAAAAGGAATAGATTATATATTGCCAACGCAGAAAACACCCAAATCAAGACAGAAAAAAGAAGGGTAGATATAAGCCTTTTAGGGTTTGAAATTATTTTAAGGCCCTCAATAAACTTTAGGATTAACTCTTCTATTCTCATATTGATTTTTTGGGGGAGTTTATTAAATAAAGGGCGAAAAAGATTTAGAGTAGGTTCAGTTTTATAATAAAGAAAGCACATCAGACAAATCATAACAATAAAAATAAAGGAAGAGATATATCCGGATTTAACAATCCAACTAGGTAAACTGGAATTGAATATTGCTATTAACAAGATTAAAAGTAAGGTTAATAAGTCTAATACTCTTTCTACAAAAACTGTTGCCATAGCAGAGCTAAAAGGAATACGGCTATTATTGATTATTAGGTATGGTCTCACAAATTCACCCATTCTCATTGGCAGAAGATCTATAGCAGCATTTCCAACACAGTTAATAGGAAATAGCCTCTTTTGACCTATTTTTTCGATGGGGGATAGAATAACTCCCCAGCGTAGAGACCTGAGTAATGATAGGGTTAAAAATAAGATAATTACTGGAATTAAATATTGATAACTCACATTCTCTAAACTATCTATAATTTCCTTGAACTCAACACCTTTGACTGAGATATAAATAAAAATAGCACTGATAATTATGCCTAATATGATTTTTTTCATGAAATTTGCACTATCTTATCATTCTTATTCTTTTTTTTAGATAGAACTATTAATTTGGCTACATTCATAACATTAGTCATCAATAACATAATCGGTTTTCCAATGTAATATATCCCATCTCTATTTATTACTTGACTATTATTAATTAATCTATTCATTCTCTTTTCAATTATTTCTTTAGAGTTATATCTCTGAACAATTTCGTTATAAGTAAGGCCTTTTTCCGAATGATAAAGCTCCGATAAAATTCTGATCCTACGACCGGTTTCCCCAATGTTTATAAAATGAAAATAGCAATATCCCAATGATGAATAGATGATTGAGTTGCAAGCAAAATTGAATAGAAAATCCTTTACAGAAATCGAAAGGTGAAAGAATATGAAAAATTCAATAGTAAATAAGCATAGAAGCCCTGTAGCAAATCCAACCAGAATGGATCTAAGCAATGATGAAGATGAAGAATACCTACAGACAAAAACCTGAACAAATACATTTATTGTAATACAAACTATCGGGCTTAAAATTTGTAAATAACTCATAAGTTAGTAATAATTTAACCACCCCTGCGGGTAATTTTCATTAACTTGCGATGGGCCATCACAATATGCATCAGAAAAAGACCTTTGGGCATAGCCCATAATCTGTCATCTTTTAGAATCACCATTTTGTCTCGTATAAGATCTTTTATTCTTGGTTTTACTAAAAGATCGTCATTAAGTTCCTTATGAAGTTGTTCTCCTGGAAGTCCCTTTGAACCTTTCTTGGCAATCATCGTTATGATAGTAATAGATGGGCTTTCTGCTTCCCAGGCAGTATATGTGTATATATAAGCAAATGTAAAAGAAGCAAAAAAAAGAGAAATGTGAAGATATTGTGGAAAGTTTTTAGGTGTTGGTATTCCAAATAAAGAATTAGGCCAAATACCAGAGTACAGAATAATAATAGCAAAGATTAAAGTCCCAAAAAATATTTTTAATATTATACTTATTTGATCTTTTGGAATCTTTATTCTCCATATAATTAAATGTAATATGAATGCCAATAAGAATAAAACTGAACCCCAAAATAATGTGATCATATTAAACCAAATTGAACAAATGTTGGTTTCCTCTATGCAAGAGATCAACAATAAAGATACTGTTTATCAATTAATAGGAAATCAAAATAAAATGTGCGGTATTAAGTTTCTTTCTCATCTGTCAGTTCCTTTAGACACTAAATTTTTAACCTTCATAACGGTGTATTCCTTTACCATATTTACAACGCCAATTGAAAGCAGACTATCAAGTGAATTTAAAAAATAGTCTATATTTTCTTTGTTGATTATCAGAGATGGATTAATTATCAGATTATTTTTGTTATGCTGTCCTGCAAAGACCAATATGTTATATTTATGCATTAATAGAGATAAAAGTACTCCTGTTAAAAACCCTTCAGAGAATTCATTAACTAGTGAACTCATTTTGCCAAGAATTCTTATAACTTTTTCTGCAGGTTTTTGAAGTTCTATACAAAGCAATAGGCCAATCCCTCTGACATCTTTAATTATTTTTGGATGTTTATTTTTTAAGCCACTTAATTTCACTAGAAAATATTCACCCATATTTTTAGAATTTTCTACTAATCCTTCTTCAACGAGAACATTTATTGCCTCAATTGCAGTATAACATTCTTCACCAAGGCCATTAAAAGTAGTCGTATGAATCATTGCGTCCTTCACTTTTCCATAGGCTTTCCTAAAAATATGATCTCTTGCAATATATGCTGAAATAGAGGCCTTGCCACCGCCTAGTGATTTTGATACTGTAAAAATATCAGGGATTATGTTTTCATGTTCAAAAGAAAACATTTTACCGGTTCTACCAAAACCACAGAATATATCATCAATAATCATCAAGATTCCATACTTATCACACAGTCTTCTGATGTTCTTTAAATATCCTTCTGGAGGTATAATTACACCCTCAGCATGAATGGCTTCAAGAATGATCGCAGTTATATCATTTTTAAGAGAGTTTCCCTTGCAACGTGACTTAATCAGATCCTCGAAAGCCTTCCAGTCACCATATGGGATAGAAATACAATCATCAAGAAGTTTGAAATATTTCCTGGATGTCTCGCAGCCTGAAACCGCCAGAGTAGCATGGGTCTTACCGTGAAATGAAATATCTGTATAAACTATCACTTTCTTTTCAGTTCCCTGATATTTTTCAGCGATTTTTAGTGCCCCTTCATTTGCTTCGGCACCGCTATTACAGAAGAAAGGATAATTGAGGTCTCCTGGTGATATTGTTGACAAATTTTTCGATAATATCGCCAGATAAGGTGATAAAAATGCTTTCCAGACTTCCATTCGCTTGTTTTCATTAAATTTCTTTCGGGCATTTAGTATTCTTGGATGATTATGTCCTAGATTAAGGACAGAAATCCCTCCAGTAAGATCGCATATTTTCCTTCCGCATTTAGTATAAATGTAAATACCTTCTGAGTATTCAGGTTCTATCTCGTCGAAACCGAGCATGTTAAGAAATTTTGGGATTCCAGTATTAACATGCCTGAAGTAATATTTTTTGATATCTTTTTTTGATATCTTTTCAGTGTCTTCTAGTTTAATCAGCGTGTTCTTCATTTACTATCCAATAAAAACAATAGTTATTTTTCGTTTTACAAATATTTGAATCATGGGGATCATTTTTTAATAAATTCCTTAAACTAGGCACAAATCATTGGTCATTAGGAAAAGGCTTCAATAAACGACGATACATATCAGACTCAAACATTTGTGAGGGATCCATCTGATTTTTAATCTGCAAAAACTCTTTATATCGAGGATACATTTGCTTAAATATGTCCCTGGGCACGAGTTCATCTTTTGCCAGGAAGACTTTGCAGCCGTATTCAAGGGATTGTTCCAGTAGTGTTCCGGCGAACTTTTTAACATGTTCTATTTTTCTTCCTCTTAGCTGCAAATCAATACTAATGCTATAACCATCTTCAGAAAACGAAATAAGATAGTCATCCTTCCTATGAGCCTTAACTCCGCACAGAAGGGACTGGCAGCCATATTGCTGACATAATTGTAAAGCGTGAGCAATAGGTTTATGTCCATATTTTTTTGGAAACATAAGCTGAAATTCTATTAATCCATATGGGCGGAACACATGTATTAGTTCAGGTATTCGATTATGAACGAAGTTGTGCTCCGTAAATAACACAGGCTCATTTTGGTAGCTTCTCTTTCCCCAGTTTGTGCGATTAATAAAATAATTTGCAGCATTGGCAAATCTTAGATATGCAGGTTTAAAAAATGGACGGAATATATACCATGTGGGCTTGGCGGGTAAAATACCAAATATTCGCGTAGGAATTTCTAAAGATTCTATAAACCTTTGCTGGTGAAGGTCGATCTTATTATCAACCCATTTTCCAACAGATACTAATCCTCGGCCTAGAGCAGAGCCCGACGCAAAAGCATCAATCCATGCAATAGAGAAATCAGAATAGCTTTTTACATTTTCAAGCAGATCTATCGTTTCCTCAATATTTTTAGTAGGAGTTGTAGTTACCTTTACAAAGGCAGAAGGGACTTTTTGTAATTGAAGTGTGATCTCGACAATAATACCTAATAGTCCCATACCACCCACAATTGCCTGAAATATACTTTTATTTTTATTCCTACCTACAGTAAGTACTTCTCCAGCGGATGTTAGAATTTTCATGCTAATAACAAAATCACCAAAATTCCCAACTTTCCATGAATCTTTGCCGTGTACATTGTTAGACACTGCACCTGCAATTGTTACGTCCATACCGCCAGGGCATGAAAAGAGGGCCCAGTTATTTGGTAAAGCTGTTTTTAATAAACTTGAGAGCCTCACTCCAGGTTGAACGACTATCTGTCCTGTATTTTTATCAAAACTGATGATTTTATCCATGAGACATGTGTCTATAACAATATGACCGTCATTTAAAAACATGTCACCAAAAGTGTATCCTCCACCTCTCGGAATAATAAACATGCTATTTTTCCCCCCAAACTCTATCATTTCTAGACAGTTATCAGTTGAAGCCGGATAAGCCACCTGCGATTTTGTAGTATGGGTTTCAGCCCATCCCTGAAGCAGTTCCCATTTTATTCCGGGGGGAGATATATCTTTTAAATCAGTCTTTGCCATTTAAAATAATCTTTTATTTATTATTAAAAATAATAAACTAAAAGATGTTTCCGATTTTCATTCAATGTTAATCTTTGATTTAATAATTCAACTTTTACATTTAAATTATTAATAATTTTCTGTATATCTCTCTCTTTTAAAATTAATAATCCTCTTTTTTTTCTTATTTGATAATATTCTGACCATCTAGCCCGCCATAATAATTGTAATGTTTCCAGCAGTATTTTTTCCTTGACACCAGTTTTTAAAGCTCCCAGAATTTCTTTTAAGATATTCGTCTCAAAAGGGATATCAGCAATTAAGAACTTAGCACTGAACTGAACAATGCTTTTAACTTTAAGAATTAATTTTTTTACCTCATTGATATCATTATAGTACTGAATAACACTCAAGCAGATAATTTTAGAAAATCTATTAGGTAATAAAAAATTGAAATTTAAATAATCGTTAGACAGAGTATAACAAAAAACATTATTATCATTCTTAAATTTCTTATTACACATCTCAATATAGCGGCTTGAAGTATCAACACAATGAATCTCTTTTACCTTATCCTTTAAATATTCTGCTAAATTTCCTGGGCCACATCCTATATCTAAAATAACATCTTCTCGATTATAGTTCATTATAGGATTTGTTTCGCGAAGAAATATCTCTGTGTTTTTTCTATCTATAACTTCATTAAAAAAAAAAGTTTGACGATTCCAAAAATCAACCCAATTTGTCTTTGAATGTTTCACTTTTTCAACTTTTATATAAATAATAAAGCCGAATCTACAACATGCCTATTTTATTCTTCTTTTTGTTAGTATTAATCTAAATGTATTTCAATTCTTAACGTTTTTCTTTTTTCCGTTTTAAAGTTAATGTATCTTCTGGGTATTTGCCTTTGGCCTTTCTAGCTTTCTTGTAATAAATATCCCTAACTAATTTAATATATCCCTTTATAACTTTAAATAGAGAAGGGAATGTAAAAGCTTTAGATATTCCAGCACTTCTAATGCCAAGCCTGTAAGGAACTTCAGCAAAAAGGAAGCCCTTTTTTACTAGCCTTATTAACAAATCAGTCTGAAAGAAATAATCTGAATTTCTGAATTTTATTTCATTTAAGATGCATTTTCGGTAAAGGACTGTGCCATTTGAATAATTTAAATTTGTAATAAAAGTAGTATTAATAATTTCACGATAAATATATGAAATTATATTTCTGTATAATGGACGCACTTCTGTATTGTATACATAGGGGATTACAATATCTACATGCTCAAGTATCTTCCAATACCGTAAAATTTCCCATGGATCGTTTTCATTATCTCCGGGTAGCATTAAAACTATCTCCCCAATTGCATTATCTACACCATCCCAAAAAGATGCGCCTACTCCTTGTGTAATATCGTGGTAAATCAGTCTAATACGCTTTTCTTTTTTCATTGCGCTTTTTAATAATTCTTCGGTTTTGTCAGTACTCCCGTCATTTACAACAATTATTTCGCCATTAATTTTAAAATCATCTAAAGCCTTTAATGTGTTATTAATTGCATGTGGTATGTTTTTTTCTTCATTAAAAGCTGGCATAATAATGGAAATATCCATTTTATAATTTTCCATTTGGCCTAGTTTCTTAAAAATAATTTTATGTCTTTATGGATTTTCAACATATTCATTGTTTCAAAGCTTTGATTTTCTTGCTTTGTTAATAATACATTTTCTATTTAACCTGAGCTTGTGGTGAGTGTTTGAGTGCTGATATGTCTTATAAGGGGATGACATTTTAGAATAAAAAGGCAGTTAAAAGAATTTATCAAACAAAATTAATATGCATTGGGGGATCTCCAACAGGTTTAGTTATTTTAGCTTTCCCCCGTTTTAAATCCCATAAAAATTCATTAACTTTATGCTGTAAACACAGAGAACCACACATTGTCTTGGCATTGAATTTTTCAGAAGCAATCAGGTTAATAACTTCCCAGTATCTATCTCTTTGCCATAGTTCTTTAAATGAAGTTTCCACTATATTTCCTATGTGAAATTCTTTATATTTATTATTGAATAGCATTCCACATGGAGCCACAAGACCTGAGCCAGAAAATTGCATTATAAAGGGAGGCCCGTAGCATTGGGAGTATCTGCGCTTTCCGCTACTTAAAATTTTGGACCATTTTGCCTTAACTAAATATTTCTCATCTGAATAGCTCTCTGCTTTCTTCAAAACATCAACCATTTTAAAATACTTGGAGTAATCAACGCCAAGACTTCCCAATTCATCATCACTACAGTGCTTTATAACAGAGTAATCTGCTCCTAATTCTTTGCCTAATTTTGAGAAAGGAATGACTTGGTCGGCAAATTGAGGGAGCAACACCATCTGTAAACCTAAGGTGACTGAAAGGTTTTTCTTCTTTTTTATTTCCACACATTTTTTTATAGTATTATATACTTTATAGAAATAATCTTCTTTACAACCCATTATTTGCGCATAGCGGGAAGGGTGAGCGGCAGAGATATTGAATCTAAGATAGGTGAGGCAAGATAAAATTTCCTCTAATCTTTCATCTTTTAATAAATAGCCATTTGTTCCTAAGGCCATATCCAATCCGTTTGCTTTGCCTCTCAGTATCGCATCATATAAGTAGGGACTACAAGTGCTTTCGCCATCACTTACGAAGCTTATGGCCTTGACTCCAATCTCAGCAGCATCATCAAGGAACCTGAAAATAACATCTCGGGTCATCCGCTTTTCATCATTTGCCTGGAGCATACCATAACAGTAAATACATCTGTAAGTACATCGTCTGGTCAAAGAACAGTCTATAGTTATTGGTGCGATTCTTTCTCCATTTAGCCAAGCATCAACCCGATTTTTGTACCAAGCGAGTTTATGACCATCAAGTATTAGCTTTTCCATTTAATTTCTACCTTAAATAAGATAATATTGATGCCCTTCCTTTTTGCTTACAACAGCATATGATCTTGATGATTTTTACAAATCCAAATATTTGTCGGATTGGATTGCTTTTAAGTATGTAATTAGACTCTAATGTATCCTGCATTTGTATCGGTAATCCACTCTTTGACCATTTTATCAAAATCAACATTCACTTCTTCATAAGGATCAAATACCTTCATATTTATTAACTGCATAATTTTTTTATCGTCTTCTCCGCAGCAATGCGAAAATCCCAAAAAGCGAAAGTAATCATTTACTCCAGTTGAAACAAATTTTAAATTTAATTTCTGCATTATCACATCATTTCTTATCTGCTCTGTGGCACGAAAAGCAAGAAAATTTACGATTGAGTAAATAACTGGTATTAACCCTGTCATGGCCATTCCAGCAGCAATTCCAACAGTTCCTTGTTCCATGATGCCCATGTTAAAGATTCTATCTGGAAATTCTTCTTTGAATTTTTCAGCTACTCCAAACCCCATGTCGCCCACAAGCAAAACAATTCTTTTGTCTTTTTTTGCATA
>SDBT01016778.1_pt1 | contig 11583 bp, 18 predicted proteins | sample 2277101 | NCBI WGS metagenome assembly SDBT01 (sample SAMN10404973, study PRJNA504765) | marine sediment metagenome | isolation source: marine sediment core GS10_PC15, 103 cmbsf | place: Arctic Ocean: Southern Knipovich Ridge | collected 2010
TGCTCGTCAAATTTTATAGCATATCGTTTATTACCCTCTCTTTTTTTTTCAATAATTTTCATTAGTTATTATATATTTATAAAAAATTAGATTAATTCCTTGATTTTTATTCATCCTTAATAATCATAGACAATCCAGAAAGGTCGAGAGGAGCAATTTTAATATCTCCCAATTCACTAAGAGAGATAGGAGTAAAATCAAACTCTACTTCTTCTTCCATTAATTGACTAAGTTCATTTCTAAATTTTTCACTATTCTCAGGGTCAACCACATATTCTCCAGGCTTGTTAGAATCATCTTTAGAATATTTCTTAACTGCCTTAATTCTAGCTTCTTCAATAGAAGATAATTCTTCAGCACAGAAATTAAACAACTTAGCTATTCTGTAAGATAATCTGACAGGTAATTGCATTTTAACAAGCACCATAAGCCCATTTTGCATTCCTCTTATTTCTGCTAATGTAAACTTCATAACATTCTCCTAATCAACAAATTTTACTAAAGTATTGTAATCTTCACTTATAATTTCTATCTTATCTCCAACCTTCACATTATTTTTTGAGAAAAAATCATAATTTGCCTCAATAGCTCTATCACAATCGACATCGCTAGAAACAGCAGTATTATTACAAGGACTAATATATGATATTTTTTTAATTGTGTTATCTGGAGAAACAAAAGCAACCGACAAAGGGATATAGGTATTAACTCCCCAAAACTTTAAATTTTGTGGGCTTCTAAACTTAAAAAGCATTCCCTCATCTTCTCCTAGTTTATTCCTAAACATCAAACCCCTAGCATGTTGAGAAGGAGTGTCTGCAATTTCAACTCTTAAATAATGTTTAATCATTGAAAAATTCCTTTCTCATTTTTCTCTCCATTCTTTGCTCTTCCACTCTTCCCCATCTTCTCAACCTTCTCTCCGTCCTCTCCCCTCTTAAGCGATTTCTCTCTTTTCTTTCCTCTTGATGTTTTTTCATAAATTTAGGCAACTCAACTCTTACTGTTATTCCCCGGTCGCAATTATACTGATAGACTATAGAATAAATCATTTCTATCAATTGTTCATTCTTCCCCAACGTTCTCATAATATATTTCTTTTTATTATCAATATCTTGCATTATTCTCTCCTAGTCCTTAACCCATTTCTCTCTGCCTGATATAAGAAATCATCCATTTCTTTTTCAGAAACATCAATTGTTATGCCATCTCTATTAGACCACACTATTGATGCGTCAGTAATATTATAATTCACATAATTATCAAACCACTTCTTTACATCTTTTTCATTAGTAGTAGTTTTGATATTATTATAATTCACAACTTTTAGATCTTCTACTTTTGGTAATGATCTATAAGTGCTAGTAATTCCTTTCTCTCTTCTTTCATCCTCACTCATCGCAACTAAATACTCATCTTCTTTATATTCCCTATGAAATCTTCCGCCATTCAAAACCATCATTTCTTTTTTTAAGATATCATACCACAATAGTTCTCTATTTATATTTTCCCTGACTGGTTCTGCCTTGACCTTATATATGACTGTCACTTCAGGCATTACTCTTCCTCTACAAAATCAGGAGGATCAACAAATCTAGATCCGCCGAATGGCATTATTTGTCTTAATCTTCTTGCTGCTTCTTTACTATTTCCTTCTTCTACTGCTTGTAGTGCTGATACTATTAAACTTCTTTCACAAAATTCATTTGTATTATCCGCTTCATCTATCCACTCTTTTTTCAAATATTCTAATTCATCTAGTGTCATCTTATTTCTCCTCAAATCTGCCCCACCAACTAGAAGCTGCTTTAAGTCTTTTGGCTGTTTTAACTTCTTTCATTTGTTCAAGTGCTTTGTTATAATCTATACTTACCCCATCATCTTCAAAGATAGACCTATCATCTCCAAGAATCATAATCTTAATAATCTTTTGTCCCTTATCGGTAATTTTAAGATTATCTCCTATAGCCTGGACTAGTCCATCATCTTTCATTCTTATCACTTCATCTCTACTTAAAGTAGCTGGTTTCTTAAATACTTTATCTGTTGAATTTTGAGAACCAGTTCTCCATACATCATAAAGAGACCTTGCCACTGTAGGATCTACATAGTCAGGACTTTTCATAATCCTTTCTCTAAACTCAGGCATTATTCTAATAAGGTTGTCCCATATTGATGATTGTCCATATTTATTCATTTTATTATTTCCCCAAAATTTACCATTACATGATCATTTGTTTTAATATTAAAATATTTTTCAAACTTATCTCTATCTTCATTTGCAATCTTAATATGTAAGTCATTATCGAATGAAAGAGCAATACCTGTATGGTCTATCATTTCAAACATTTCCATTTCATATTCATTTTTTGGCAAGAATTTAAAAAAGTTTATAATATCATCATAGTTCTCACCATCAAAAGTTACGATGTTTAACTCCTGTGCTGCATAATTTGCTGTCTTAATTATTTTCATTTATAATCTCTAACACCTTTCTTGCCCATTCTCTATCCATATCTTTTTGCTCTTCAGTTAAATCCTTATAGGGCTTAAAACTTTCTTCTCTCCACCTTTTTGCTCTTTCTTTAGTTATATTTTCTGTTTTTAAAATATCTTTAGCCCAATACATCCACTGCTTATGTTCCAGATCTGCTAACTTTTCTATAAGTTCTACTTTTTTTGACAAAATTATCTTCACTTCTTTTCTACTCCAATGGTTATATGGAATTCATGACCATCTATTAATTTTGGCAATCCATATTTCTTTCTTAGTTTTTCCAGTTCAGGAGACTTTACTTGGACAAAATAAACTTTTTTCATTTCATCCCATCCATCTGGATTAGTTGATTTAATATCCTTAAAAGTAAAACTAAATTCTTGCCCTATCTCTTTTACCCCTTCTAAATCATTATCTTCATATTCATCTGTTCCTATCACAGAAATATGTGCTCCAACGCTATTAAAAGATTTAAGATCATAAGGTGGTTTTTCTACTCCCCTATAATCTATCAAAGATACTAAACCATTAATAACATTATTAGATATATCAAGATAAACATAATTATCTTTTGTTTTTCTCAAAATACCTTTTAATTTAACATCTTTTAATTGTGCATATTTTATTGTTTCTATAGTTTTCATATTTTTTATTCAAAAACTTTTAACAATTTATCAATTAATTCTTCCTGTTTTTTAGAAAAGCTCCACCTAACATTTTTCACATCATTGTACCATTTTCGAGCTGTGTTAGTCCCCAACTCTTCTGCCATTGCCTGCCAATCTGCTATCATTTCAGCCACAGAAATATCATCCATATTTTTAGCACTTATACACTCTACAGATTTATCTCTATTGGTGCTGTCTATATTAGCTTTTTCTTTGTTGTGATACTCAGGATGATGCTTGTTATTCTTTATATGATGAAGAGTTGCCTTTTCAATATCTTTCCCTCCATCGTCACCTTGGTCCTGTTTTTTTAACCAGGTCAATTCAATATATGGAGTCATTTCTGGCTCTTTAAATTTACTAGCATCATGATTTTTTACTTGCTCTAAAAGTTTTTCATATTCTTTATACCTATCTACTATTTTTTTAGCAGCATCCTGAACCCTCTCAATATGTTTATTAGTCCTTTTCTTAAAAAAATCTTTCTTTTCTTTCTGAGTTTCAGAAATTTTTATAACTTTTATTTTTCTGTTTGAAGTTGTTTCTATAAAATCAAATGCTTTAATAGCTCCCTTTAAAGTCGGCTTACATTGATATGCTCTATGAGTATTACATACATACCATACCTTTCCATCCACCTCTGCTTTCCACACAGCAGGAGATGGTTTACCATTAGAACCAAAGTTCCATGTTGCTCCACTATCCATTACTTCTTTTCTTTCCTCATCAGTAAGTGGCTTCTTATTCTTTTTCAGAGTTTTCATCTCAGGACCTTTAGAAGCATATTTTTTAGTTATAATAGTTTTCACATTCAAAAGCTTTCTTAATATCTTTCGCAAAACTATCTTGAAATATTACCCTACCAACAGTACCAGTAGGACATTGTTCTAATATCATTCCTTGCCTCTTTGCCTCTTCTCTTCTTTGCCCCATTCTCTTAATCTCTTCTCTTGCTTCCCGAACTTCTTCGACAGTCATTCTTATACCCTCTGCAAAAGCTTCTTCAAAATTTTTATTTCTTTCTTCTTCTGTTCTATCTATTATTTTTACTTCCATTTATGCTCTACCTATTCAATAAACTTCTATGTGGATATGGATCTTCATTTTCCCTATCAAACCAACTAAACGGTTCATTCCTTAATTCCCTCCAATAGTGTCCTTCTCCAACACGACCGTCATTGTTATAATTGGCAAGCCCTTTTGTATACCTATTTTGCTTCTGTTTTCCCTTCTCTCTTTGATGTAATTCATCTCCAAAAGGAAAGACTCTTTCTTCCATAGGCAGGTCTAAATGTGCCCAAGGACCTGATATGCCTTTTGCTGTTTTCATATTATAATTAGAAATTCTTTTTGGCCCCATAGAAGCGAAAGCCAACAGCTTAGCAATATATAATAATCTACTAATTATTCTACTAATCCAATCTATAGAAATTTTATAATCAGGGATATCATAAACTTGTCGTCTATTAAAACTTTTTATATCTCTGTTAAGAGATGAAGAAACAGCTTGATAATATTTCGACTTTTCAGCACCCTCAAAACAAAGAAGAAATTTAGTCATATCTTTTAAAGAAAAAAGAAATAATCTTACCATTCTGTCATCAAAAATTTCTTCTATTTCATTTTGTTCTGACAAAAGAGAACTTATTTCTTTCCACAATAACAAAAGAATTCTTTTTTGTTGTTTAACAGATTTGTTAATATCTCGAATTGTTCTTATTACTCCCTGGGTTTTAACATTCCCATTGTCATCGCGGACTTGACACTTTGTGTAGTCTATAAGTTTAATCCCATGATAACTTAGTTCTTGCTCCAGTAATGCCCAGGTATCCATATGCTCTAGTCCATATCTGTTCTTTTAATGTATCTATCCTGAGCCTGTTCTTGATCAACAAAGGGCACATCCAACGGTTCTGTCAAGGAATCTATTAGATGATCTAAAAGATTAGCACCATCAATAGGATTACCTCTACTATCTAATTCGATAGCAGCATCCATTTGAGTCTTAGGAATTTTCTTATCTCCAACCGGCTCTATTGACTTAACTTTCCTTTTTTTTGTTACTTTTCCCTTTTTTTTTATAGTTTTCCTATCTGCTTTTCTCTTGGATGCTTTTTTCTTAGTCGTTTTTTTAGTTTTCTTTTCAGGAATTACTTGCTGAGCTTCTAATGGGTTATCAACAAAATCGATATCTTCTGCCGTTTCTTTATCAACTACAACCATCTCAGCACACGTAGGAGCGACTACCGCTTCTTCTATAATTTTATCTCTAAAATTCCAAGCTAATGCCTTTACTTCCTTATCTGCCCCTGTCTTAGGAGTAACATACTCTGGTTGTTCTTTTTCTATTTCTATTTCTACAATTTTCTTCTTGATTTTAGTTTTCTTAGTTTTCTTAGTTTTCTTCTTAGATTTAACTTTTTTAGTTTTCTTTTCATCAGATATAATACTAATAAATCCATTCTTTTTTGCTGATTGAATAGCAACAGTACCAGCAATAACTTTGCTTACTATTTTAGATGCACCTGGTTTTAAAACCATTTCATCAAGGACTAACAATTTGTCAGTTTTATTTACTATCACAACATCATAACTAGTGCTAGCCATCTCTTCGCTATATTCATCTTCAACTGGAATTAAAATACCTCTCTTAATTGCTAATTTAATATCAGGAGCATACAATTTATTTCCACATATAGAAACACTCATACCTTTCCAAATAGCCCTTGCTAAGGTATTTAAAACACAACTTCCTTTCAACTTTTCTGAAACTATAAAATTCATCTATTTCTCCTTTAATTAATTATAAATTCTATATCTATTTATCGGTTAAAAATACATTTTTAATAAAAAAGCCGGACTGGTCGTTATCCCAGGGCGGCTTTTATTAGGAGAACTCTATGAATTAGAGTTTCACGCCTATAGTTTTAATTCTGTCTTTGATCCTTTGGAACACATTTCCTTTTTGCATGTTGTGAGGGCCTATATCTATATTATCTAATCGTTTCTCTTTATAAGGCATTCTATCATTATCTGTATTAAACTCATCTTGAGCAACGAACCTCTCTCCAAGACCCTCATTGCTATCTCCTCCGTCATCCATTAACACAGCCTCTCCAGGAATTCTTCCATGTATTTTCTCATATTCTGAAGTGTCCTCATCATCTTTATTTTGGCTAATTCCTTTTGGATAACCAGGTCTTTTATTCCCTCCGAATTCAGGACGAGCATTGACTAAAGAGAGAGGATCTTTTTTATGACTTGAGGAAGGAGGGCGATATCCCTCGCTATAATCATCCATTAAAGGTATGCCTCTATTCCATGCTATTTTAAACCAATTGCCCATAAGCATTCTCTTCTGCCGTCCCTATAGAAAATTCCACATGAGAATTAACAGTTTCTGGAAAACTAGGATTCCCTTCTATGTGCTGTTCCAATTTTGCAAGATTTTCTCTTAAGATACCTTCCACAAGATTTCTTTCTTGTTCTTTGTTCTCTACAGGGGGGATATAAAAAATAGCAGTAATCGGAATTTTATATCTATTTTTCCCTGCCATTCCACTACCAAATTGTGATTTTTTAAACCAGTTGCTCATTCTCTGCCTCCGCTTCAGGATAATTTTCTCTTGCCTCTGCACAACTTTTAAATTCATCTATTTTTTTACCATCAGCCTCATATACACAAGCCTTCATATTTTCTTCCTTAATAATGGGATCAAATGCATATTCTAAAGATCTCCTAACTGGCATAACCATATTCTGTGCCAACAACCTAATTTTACCACTATGAATATCAGATATTTGTTGATGTTCTTCGATAGTTAATTCCCTATTTTCTTTAACAACAGTAGCATAAATATGAAACATCATAGCATCAGCATCTTTAATAGATGCCATTACCATCTTATCTATTTTTTCGCCTTTAAATCTGTCAGGCATATTTTGCAATTGACTAGCAGAAGCAGGAATATTATTGTCAACCTTCTTCATTGTTCCTTCTAACTGAGAACCCACATATTTATCCCAGAACTCGGTATCTGCCTTAGAATCATTTTCTGCCTTTTTATATGCTTCTGCTTTTTCTTTGTCAAATTTCTGACTTTCTACATTAATATCCATAACTTGCTTTTTGTCTTTAGATTTAAAATCAACTATCTTATCATCCATGCCTGCTTCTGTAATCTCTACTTTTGTTTGATTTTTACGAGACGCTTCAAGTTGCTGATTAAAAGGAACAGTATTATCCTTATTCTTAACGGGTAAACTAAGATTAATATTTTTATTTACCACTCCTTGTTGATCATTAGATAAGTTCATATCTTTCCTGTTTTTATCCAACCCCTTATCGCTAATCGTAAAATCTTCAGCACTGGCTTTTTTTCTTAGGTTAAATTTTTTCATTATACCAAACCTCTTTTTGTAATATGTTAAAAGTTATATTTATATTTAATTTTTATTATCTAAATCCTTTTTTATCTTCTTCCATACCTTTCAATATTACTAAATAGTCTTGATCTTTTTTCTAATGACTGAGCTACCTGCTTGCCGCTTCCGACTCCGTATACTCCACCCTGCATATTTCTCCACACTATATTTTGCCCAGCAGGATTACCAAGAGAAACTAATTTTGCATAAGGTAATCTAGTAACCTGTTTTTCTATTGCTATATAACAAGCCCCCGCAAGACAGTCTACTACATCATCACTTTTCATCCCGTCTCCATCTGTTTTTGGCAATATCTTAAATCCTGTTGGAGTAAACTTTCTTTGTAATTCTATCATCTCATTATATAGCACATTATCATATGGAATAGCTAATCTCCCAGGAGCATTAACAAGATTCTCTAGTTCTTTATAAATCTTAAATTTATACTGACTAGTAAACTTTGTTTCCTTGTTAGGTATCCCAGCTTTTCTCATTTTCAGAATACTCTCCTGAGATGCCCATGAGTCGTATGTTATTAAGCCAATATGAAACCTTCTCTTCAAACCAATAATATATGCTGTAACCTCATTAGGATTAATTGGGCCATTAACAGGTGTCCAGTATTTTATATGATCAACGACAATTCTAAAATCTGCCTTCTGTGTTGCTATATTTAAAAAATATTCTTTATGTAAAACAACAAGAGCATAATTATGACTAGAGGTAGCAGGGTCAAGATGGACAAAATATGTTTTGCCAGGAGATCCCATTGGATTGTCTTTTAAATTATGCCCGATAAAACATGGCTTAACCTGCTCCTCCGTAAAGAAACTTTCCAAACCAGTTCCACTAAACTCTGCCCCATATTCCATATTAAATTCTGTTTCTGACATTGATGTATTGTCAGCACGCAAAGATTCCCTTGTGTGATATGGGCAAACATTCCATGTAGATACCCTCATTGCCAATCTATTAGGAATATCTTTAGCAGAATTAAAAAGACTAAAGAATTTACCTTCTTTAGCTCTTGGAGAAGAGATACTAATAACTTTACCATCATAAACTCTTTTTGAAATAACTGGTTGGTCATGCTCATTAAGGACTGGAGTTCCATCTTCATTAAGTTCATATTCTCTTCTAACATAAGTTTGAACCGTAGGAGTAAGAGCAGCATAAATACGATCACCAGACGAAGCAGAACCTGTTGTTTTATAAGAAGCAACTTCATCCAGGATAAGAACAATACAACCCATTCCAAGTAATGAGTCTGAGTTACTATGTCCAACAATTATTCCAATAGATCCTTTTTTAAGAGGAAGCCCTTTCTCTTTAAATTTTTTATTATCCTGTTTATCTTTCGGAGTTAAAAGATAAATAGAACCGGACGCAACACCCTCTTTAAAATATTTATCCTTAAAATACTCACTATTAAATAACTTATCTCTTATCTCCGAAAATGCTATCGAAGCCTGTTGTTTTGCAGTTGCAACTGTTAAAATATTAATTGGAGTAGCAGATGACAATCCATACATAGCATAAGGATCTCCACCAGGACATTCTAATAATTTCATCGCTTCATAAAGAGCTATGATACTTACAATAAAATCTTTTCCTGCTCTTCTACCCCATACTAATACCAGCTCTCTAAATAATGAACCCTCATGATACTTATCTATTACATGCCCATTTTCATTACTATTTAATCCTAAATCATTTAATACTTGCAACTCAAGTGCTGTAAGTTTTAAATTTTCATTTCCTAACGATCCTCTATAAAATGTCTTCAACATAATCTTCTGCATAGTAAATAAATTAATTGGATTAGATTGATGATGAGGAAGACCCAACCATTCTTTACCCTCTACAAAAGTTATTATATCTGGTATTTTTACTGTAGCAGCACTACTAGCTGCAAGTTCAATTTGTAAATCGTCTATTAAATCTGCTACTGTCTGTTGTTTAGCCATATTTTCCCCTACGAGATATCCCCTCTATCTATATTAGCATTATCAATAGGGTATCCAACCGTTTCTGATATATCTGCAAAAATAGGTAGCACCTGAGTATTATTATCCGACAAAAAATCATTTACTGATGTGTAATTATCATCTATATATTTTTGCAACGTAAAAACAAAATCTGTCATATGTCTTGTATAAACATTATGATAATTAGTCATAACTCCCAAAGTAACATCTATTTGATCTTCTAACTTCTGCCTATCTATACTATCTGCCGATATTTCAGAATTAGACAAAGTAGCGTTCATATTAAGGACATAACTAGTAATATCGCCTCCTCTGTTTTGAGCGTTATTAATCAAATCTGCTATTATTTTATATTTATTTGCTGAAATCATTTTAACTATAAATTATATCATTATACTCCCTTGAAGTATATTCCTCTAAAGTTTCTAAATTATATTGAGTTATTCTAAAATAATAAGTCTCTCCCCTATCTAAGTATTCATCCAGACCTATTAAAGAATCTTGTCTACTTTCATATCTAACTTTCCTCCCTATATAACTAGATGTAACTCCACTAAATGTCATAGGGACAAAAACATCTTTATCTTTTTCATATGTCCAGTTTCTTATTGAATAGCTATCATTGCTTATAAAAATATTAGTAAAATCTTCATCAGTCGCCACATCCATCTTAAAATGATAATGAACAAATAAAGAAGAATAATCTTGAACAACAAACTCAAATTGCCACCACCCTTCATCTAATAAATTATCATCGTCTATAATCGCGCCGCTAGTTATACTTGATAAAATCCGACTTACTTTAAACCCTTGATCTGTTAAATAATCATTTACACTAGGAGCAAGAGTGTTTGTAGTTTGATAATAATATCTCAACCTAGGAAAATCAAAAAACGTATCTACCAAGGGTTTTAATTGAGATTGCCATGTCGATTCATCATTTTGAATATATAAATCATTAGCAGGATATAATAAAGAAACTGCAGCATCAGTATCTCCTCCCCTTGATGGGTCATCACTTGTTATATCAACAATTTCTATGACGACTGCTTTTAATTCACTTTCTTTCTTATAAAGATGAGCTGCTGTTCTTGCTAAATCTTTAGATATGATATTCCACGCCTCATGCTCGTCTATAATATCTTCGCTAACAACTTCTGAAGCAGGAAAAGAACAATATGTTAAAGGATCTCCAAACAAAGAAATTGTCCAATCAAGATGAGGGACACTAAACAAAAAAGCCTCCCCAATTGTAGCCCCATTTAATAATGCATTAAAAAAAGAATTAGGATTAAGAAATCCATCAATAGTAGGATTAGACATTGCACCAGCAGTAGAGACATACTCAGCACTCATCGCTAAATAAGACCATCTTGCCCCGTTCTCATCTCTAACAGTAAAACCCCCATCATAATCTGCATTATAAAAGAAAACTCTTAAAGCATTACTATGCCTGAAAAAAGAGCTAGTAGCTCTATCTGTAAACCATGACCATACAAAAGAATCATTTTCAACAAAAGGAATAACAGAATCAATATAAGGGTCCATAAAAGTTGTTGACCACGTATCTAAATTTAATGATGGTAATATATTGTCATTAAAATCAGATAAAATTTCCTGATACTCACTAGCCCCAACAGTCGCCCTATCAGAATACTGGTCTATATAGAAAACACCATTAGCAAATATCTGCTCATTTAATTTTTCAGCATTATCTAAATAATCTTTAGCAGCCTGTAGAGTAGGAGCATCTATACGAGAACATATTAGAGCAATTTCAGCATCCGTGCTATTAAACCTTTGAAAAATAGATCTATTATATAATTTATTATTTACTTTTTTGGAAAAAGAAAAATTTATTCTTGACAAACGAGAAGTAGTAGCAATAATGTCATCCCCATCATAAAAACCACCCGGCACATTATAGCCAGTAATAATCCCAAGTATAGTCATGCTAGATAGCTCGGCAGAATTAAGGATAGCGTTTTCTAGAGGACTAAATATT
>SDBT01016779.1_pt1 | contig 11583 bp, 11 predicted proteins | sample 2277101 | NCBI WGS metagenome assembly SDBT01 (sample SAMN10404973, study PRJNA504765) | marine sediment metagenome | isolation source: marine sediment core GS10_PC15, 103 cmbsf | place: Arctic Ocean: Southern Knipovich Ridge | collected 2010
CACGTTGACCGTGATAATAACCGTTACGGTGAAGTTCGTCCTATGATTAGCCCGCAAGATGAAATAAACCAAAGACGATCTAAAATGCTACATTTATTGAGCGTTCGACAAATAAGGATTGATCTTCGTGGCGATATAGACGTTGAAACGGTGAGAGCAGAATTAGCCAAGCCGGATGGCGTCTTGGTTGGGCAGAGGGATGAGATTGAAATTCTCCCTACTAATGATATGGCTCAAGGGCAATTTCTTTTATTGCAAGAGGCCAAGAATGAAATAGACGCAACGGGTGCTAATCCATCATTGCAGGGTAAAGAAGACCAAGGTTTATCAGGTCGTGCTATGTTGGCACAGCAACAGGCGGGATTGGTTGAACTTGCCCCTATGCTTGACCGTAAGCGCGATTTAGACATAAGAGTTTATCGTATGGTTTGGAATCGTGTAAAACAATACTGGACAGACGAACGCTGGATAAGGGTTACAGACGATCAAGACAAGCCTAGGTTTGTTGGATTAAACAGGCCCATGACTATCGAAACGCAAATGGTGAAGGAATTTGGTGAGCGGTCTATTGAGGGTGTTGATCCTGAAATTCTTAAACTTCCGGCAAATGAAAATAATGAGCAGATCATTGAAAATAATGTGGGTGAGATGGATATTGATATTATTATCGATGAAGGTCCGGACACAATTACATTGCAAAGCGAAGAATTTGAGATGTTAAGTAAAATCCCAGGTATTCCATTAGATATATTACTTGAAGCTTCTAGCCTGAAGAGTAAAGATAAATTACTTGAGCGTATGCGCGGTGAGGGTGAAGAGATAGACGAAGAACAGGTTGCACAACAGCAAGCAATACAGCAAAGAATGCTTGAATTGCAGTTTGCTGGTGCTGAGGCTGAAATTGAGAAAACGAACTCAGAAACCGCCGAGAACTTAGCAACAGTTGAAGAGAAACAGGTTAATACACAGCTAAGTGTTGTCAAAGTACAGCAAGGTGTAGTATAGTGAACTTAGGTTAATTCCTAAAAGGTGTCGCCAACCTATAATAAAAGGGCGTTTAACGGAATCGCTATCCTTAAAGAGCGTTATGGAGTGAAGAATGAGTGAAGAACAGTTTGTGCCTACATCTTTAGATGTTGTAATGGGCGGTGAGGTGGTCGACGCACCTGTGGTAACAGCAGAGCCGGAAGTAGAGGCAACGCCAGAACCCGAAGCGGTTGAAGAAAAGCCCAATGAAACGGAAGAAACGGCGAAAGCTGAGGAATCCGAAGAACCAAGCCAAGTTGATAATTTTGCACAATTGCGTGAAGTAACTAAAACACAGAAAGCAAGAATTGCAGAGTTAGAAGCATCACAGAAAGAGCCAGAAGCGGCGATTGATGTGTTTGAAGATCAAGCAGGATTTACGCAACAACTTGAGAGTAAGTTTGATAATAAGTTGTTAAGTATGTCTGAAGAAATGGTTAAAGAGCAATTTGATGATTACGACGCAATGCTCGAACGAGTAGTTAAGGAAGCGGAAACGAACCCCTCTATTCGTGGAAACATTGCAGGAAAGCAGAACGTAGCTCTTGCGGTTTACAAAGAAGGTAAGCGTTTAACTGAACTTGATGCAATTGGTGATCCAACCACGTATAGAGAAAAGATACGTGCGGAAATCCAAGCAGAGATGAAGGTTGATGCAGACAAGGCACAGAAAACCAAAACTAAGATCAAAGACTCACTCCCTGACGATTTAACGTCAGAAGGTAGCACGAGGAATAGCCCTAAAGACAAGCCATTTGAGCCTACCTCTTTAGACGCCATTCTTTAAATATAAACTTAAAGGCCGCAGTGATGCGCCCGATGCCCAGTGGGTTAATTGCCCCGAGAAGGATTTTTTATTATGGCTGAAACAATTGCCGCAACAGGCTTAACACCTCAACAATGGGATGACAAATTCTTTGTTGAACACGTACAACAAAACCGTTTTGCTTCATCTATGGGTAAGGACGAAAATTCCGTTATCCAGATTAAGGAAGACTTAACCAAAAACAAAGGCGATAGCCTAACATACGCTCTAGTTAACCGCTTAACCGGTGCTGGCGTACTAGACGGAGCAACACTTGAAGGTAATGAAGAAAGCCTTGATAGTCGTTCGTTCAAACTAACCATCAATGAGCGCGCTCATGGTGTCCGTTCCGATTCATGGAACAACCAAATTTCCTCTATTGATCTACGTAAGGCTGCAAGAGTTGCGCTTAAAACATGGTCTATGGAAGATACTCGTGACCGGATCATTGAGGCTTACGGCTCTATCAATGGTGTTGCATATGGCACTTCAAACGCAACACAAAGAAACGCTTGGTTAGTAGATAATGCTGATCGCTTCTTGGCTGGTGCTTTGGTAGGCAACAACGCCGCTAATGTTCACGCAGATGCTTTGGCTGAGATTGATAACACAGCGGATAAGTTCACTACAGGCGCGGCTTCGCTTATGAAACGCCTAGCCCGTACTGCAAGCCCTAAAATCCGACCAATTATGGACGAGGGCATGGAAGGAAGATTTTTCTATGTTTGTTATGTTCCTTCTTTGGTGTTCCGTGATTTAAAAACTGACACCACTATTACACAAGCTCAACGTGAAGTTTCACTTCGTATGCAAAACAGTAAATTGTTTAAAGGCGGCGATCTTGAGTGGGATGGTATTATCTTTAAAGAAATTGAAGATATTGCAGTTCTTGCTGGTGTTGGTGCTGGTAGTATTGATGTCGCACCTGTTTACTTTGCGGGCGCACAGGCTATCGGATATGGTATCGCGTCACGCTGGAAAACAGCAGAAGAAACTTTCGATTATGGTCGTAAAAAAGGTATTGCCGTGATGGAAATGGGTAACTTTGAAAAACTGTTATTTGGTTCAGGTTCCGGTGATACTGATGATCTGAAAGATCACGGTCTTGTAACAGGGTTCTTTGCATCCGTAGCAGATTCTTAATAGGAGGGTACTATGACAGCAGAAACCTTAACAGCAACGAGAGCAGCCGAAAGCTTTCCCCTTCAAGGGGACGGTTGGGCTGGCAATCTTAAAGTAGCATTTGGCACAATCACACTAGCGGCAAACGTGGAGGACGGAGACATTTTTGAAATGTGTAAAGTTCCACGCGGTGCAACTATTGTGGGCGGCTATGCTTATGCAGACGATCTCGACAGCAACGCAACCGAAACCCTCGATATGGATATTGGTTGGGCCGCTAATGGCGACGAGATTGCCGACCCTGACGGGCTTGGTAATCTTGGCGTATGGACAGGCGACGCGAGTGTAACAAAGCCAGAAGTAGGAAACTTCTTTCCTCTTGGCGGCATTCTTCGCAGCGCGGGACCGAAGACGTTTAATCGACCTACCACTATCCAAGTTGAAGCTAACGCAGCAGCAGCAACGGGTGGTACTGGTCAATTGACCGTTGTAGTTCATTACATAACAAATACTTAATGAGATTGGGCGGGTTTCGGCTCGCCCTTTTCACTTAATTAGAAAGCGTAGTTATGGAACGTACTCGAAAACAGATTATTGACCAGTGTTCACGCATGTTAAGTGTTGTTGGTGTTGGTGAGAATATCGCACCAGGTGATTTCAATATCATTGCTGATACTTACGATGGCTTGCACGAACGCATGTTACAGAATAACAATATCTATTGGAGTGATAGTAACTGCGTACCGATTGAATCTGCGGGTTTGATGGTTGCTATATTATCGGGAACGGTTGTCACGGAGGATAGTGATTTTGGCCTAGCTGATGATGAAATACTAAAGATAACCTCTATGCAAGAGCGTGCAAAGGGGGAGTTAAACAAATTAATCAACGATTCCCCTTCAGGTGAGCGAGTGAGGTTTAAATCTTATTAAATGCCAGTTATCCCATTACCCACAGGAAACGATGCAGACACAGCCGTTGATAATACTAACGCGCGGCTTATTAATGCTTATGCGGTCAAGTCGCCTGAAGGTGCTAGATCGCCTTTTTACATTCAAGGCTCTGCGGGGCTTGTTGAATGGGCTGATGTAGGAACGGGGCCAATACGTGCTGATGAGATATGGCAGGACAATTTATATGTCGCTTCCGGAACACGTATTTTTAAAATTGATGATGATATAACAACTACTGAATGGGGCGTTATTTCTAACGGTGGCAGAATGCCAATGGCGGCGGGCTTTGATTTTATCTTAACTGCGGGCGAAAGTGGTGAGCTATTTTTAATAGATGATGACGGTGTTGAAAACGTTAATGTACCATTTCCAGTACAAGATTTAAGATACTTTCAAGGGCAATTTACCTTTTTACGTAAAGACGCGCCGAACGCTGGTGAATACTTCGTAAATAAAATTACACCTGATGCTGGTGAAAAGATAAGCTTTGATCCTTTAGACTTCGCAAACGCTGAAACAGAATCAGATGCTGCGATTGCTGTAGAGCGCAAGGGCGACCTGTTGTGGATAATGGGCGACAAGACTACAGAAACGTTTGTTTTCGGCTCTGGCATACCTTATACGCCTATTAGCGGTGTATTCTTTGATGTAGGTTGTGCGGCAAGAGATACTGTGACTAAATCAACTAACAATGTTTATTGGTTGGGTTCTGACTTAACAATTCGCGAAAATGGCGTTAAGGTTTCAAGTCTTGATGTTGAAAAGGCTATTGCAAACTCGACATTGATCGATCAAAGCTATGGGTACGCCTTTAAAGAATACGGGAATGAATTTGTAGCGTTTACGTTTGGTTTATCCTCTACGTGGGTATTCGATATTGTTAATCGTAAATGGCACGAAAGAAAAACATATCAGCGCGACTATTGGCAACCAACAACAGCTATTAGATTTGCAGACAAGCAATTAATGGGTGATAGCTTGACGGGTAAGATTTTCTCATTAGACCCTGCTGTATTTGACTATGACGGTAATTTCCGTGTGTGTGTTGTTCAAATGCCATATGTTCACGCAGACGGTGATAATATTAAAATGGGGCCGCTTGAATTAACTTTAAACGGTGGTGCTGGAACGTCAACCATATTAGACCCTCAGATAATGATTGAATACTCCAGGGATGGGGGTAGAACGTTCTCAAGCGAGATTTGGCGGTCAATGGGTGCTAGGGGTGTTTACCGTGAGCCTGTGCGCGTTAATAGGCTTGGACGCAACGAAGATATTATATTTAGATTAACTGTTTCGGATGCTGTTGAGTTTCAACTTATTAAGGCATGGTTAGGGGCTAAACTTGGCAGAAGAACCTAATTATCAACTGCCGCATTTCAACAACTATGCCAGTGCATCACAGTTTCAACAGCAATTATTAGATTATATTAATTCCCTATCTTCGTCTGACGTGCAGGATCAGATTGATGATATTAATGTTGAGATTGGTGATATTAATACAAATATAGACACGATTAATGACAGTTTATTTGATATTTCAACCGGTGAATATTGGAATAACAGCGTAGTTTCAACGAATGCAACGTGGTCTTTTGGCACAATAATCGGTGATGGCGCTATTCCTAACGGCGGTACACTAGGCCAAACAATTCTTAAGGGTAGTGCAACTGATTATGACTATGATTGGGGCGACCTTACCGCTTCTAATGGTGTGGATCGCGTTCTTAATGATTTTAGTCATTCTGATACAAGTTCGATATCTAATCAAACCTTTACGGGTGCGGAGGTTGTAAGCGCGGCAACATATGACACATTCGGACACGCACAGACATTAACGAAAAGAACCTTGACCGTCGGCGATATAGGGGCAGAGCCTCAAGATGATACACTAACCACAATTGCAGCAACAGACCCAACAACAGACCAGATTAACTACTTTACAGCGACAAATGTGGCAAGCGTGACTAGTTTAACGGCCTTTGCACGCACCTTGATTGACGACACAACACAGGGCGCGATGCAAACCACACTTGATGTAGACCCTGCTGGAACGGACAACAGCACAAATGTTACTCTTGATGGAACACCAAACTATATCACAATTGTTGGTCAACTTATTACAAGGGCATTAATTAACCTTACAAGCCACGTTACAGGTATACTACCTCTATTGAATGGCGGGACAGGTTCTTCTACGGCTTCTGGTGCGCGTACTAACCTTAATGTTGATGTTGCTGGCACCGATAACTCAACAGATGTAACATTAGTAGGAACACCTAATTACATAACAATAGTGGGTCAAGTTATAACCCGTGCTTTAGTTAATCTTACTAGTCATGTGACGGGAGTTTTACCCCTTGCTAATGGCGGTACAAATGACGCTGCTGTAACCTCTGCGAATATTGGTCATTTAAAATCAACAAACCAAGACCTTGCAACAACAGATGATGTTAATTTCGTTGGTGGTGAGTTTTCTGGAGATATCACGCTCAAGAGCGGAGCTACACCAAAACACATAATTTTTGATGGAGATGGGTTTTCAGCACGAGATTGGGCGATAGGCTTTGATACTTACGGCTCGACTAGTTCATTTGTAATTAGAGATCTTCTACAAGGTATAACTGGATTTAAGTTAGATAGTGCAGTTACCATCACAGCAGGAGGAGACATTCGGCTCAAGGCAGGCTCAACTCCAAAACATTTAATATTTGATGGTGACCAATTGTCTTCTCGAGACTGGCTATTAGGCTTTGATACATTTGGCGCAACTAGTTCCTTTGTAATCAGAGATGTGTTGGCAGGTACGTCAATAATTACTTTGGATAGTTCAGCTAGAACTACATTGTCTGGAGTCTTACGAGTACAAGGAACTGCTGCAATAATCTCAGGGGGTACAGGAAGCCCTGAAGGTGTAGTAACAGCAGTAATCGGCTCACGTTGGGGGCGAACTGATGGCGGTGCAGGAACAAGTCAATACAAAAAAGAAAGCGGAACTGGTAATACTGGTTGGGTCGCTTATTAAGGATAAATTATGAAAAATGTAGTTAGAGATAAAGACGGTGAATGTATTCATATAGGTAAATGGGATCACAATATAAGACCTGTCATAAATGAAAATGCAGAAAACATGACGTTAGGTAAAGCTCGTGCAATGGAGGCTGATGGTAAAAACCCTGATCATTTATATGATACAAGGGGTGAACTTGTTACTGAAGATTTACACCCTTTACCTGAAGGCGCAACTCAGAAACAAGAAACTATAATAGTCTTGCCTGATGGTGGGTTGACTGTTGAAGATGCGTACAGAATACGAAGAAGGTTTGAGTACGGTACTGCTGAAAAGCAACTAGAGTTTATAACTGAACATGGTATAGATGCGTTTATCGCACGAGCTGATTCTATTAAAGAAACACACCCTAAACGAACCGTGAAACAGGACTAGTTGAGCGCACAATGATTGATGCGGAAGTGCTACAGAATGACACAGACGAAGATTTCACTTGGCAGAACATCGAGCGCGATTACAATAGTTTAAGCCCTACTAAACGGGCGGCTATTAAAACGCTGGTAACAGACAGTATGAATTAATTAACCACAATCTAGTTAATATGTTATAGTTAACGAAAGGAATTTAAGATGGGTTTATTCTCAAGTATTATAGATGTAGGCGGTGGTTTAATCGCTGGCGGTGGCACTAAGCGTGCTATTGACCAAGCTTCACAAGTAGAGCAAGCAGGATTAAGTGAGGGGATTGTTGCGGGTGATGCTTTACGTGATAGAACAGTCGCGGCTACAGACCCATTTTCAGGGGCGGGAACTAGGGCAACGACAACCTTAGAGGGCTTAATTTCTGGCGACCAAAGGCTTGCACCAACGGCGGGCGAGCTTTTCGCCTTAGAACGAGGGCAAAGAACTGTTGATACATTGGCGGCGGGCAATAAAGGCTTATTTAGCGGGCAGCGTATTAGTGATTCCATCCAAAGGGCTGAAGATATTAGTACGGGATTTAGGCAACAAGACATAAGTAATTTACAGAACCTTGCGGGCCGAGGATTGCAAGCAACGGGCCTTAATATAAACGCTGATGTTAACACGACAAACGCGCAGAATAGATTGCGTGAATTAATTGGCGGCGTTCAATCGGCTGCTATTCTTGGCAAGGATGCTATTAGTAAGGGAAATATTGCAAACATTTCTGGTAATTTGTCGAATTTAGTCAACGACTTTACTAGAGTTGCTACGTTGGGAGCAGGATAATGGCTTCAACATTACAACAATTCGTATTAAGTGGACAAGCAGGACAAAACCCTGCAATTGGCGCGGGTCGCAGAATACAAGCTCAAGAGCAAGCATTAACTGCGGGCGATTTACAAAATCTTCGGGCTGAACAGGTGATAGCGAATGATCCTTTGGTGCAGGATAGGGCGCGGCAACAGTTAGATATTCAGCGACAGAATGCGACATTAACAGCCGAGAAGGGTTTGCGTGAGGCAAGCAAAGAAGAGAGGATTGAGGCTCTTGGCATTTCTCAAGCTTGGGTTGATGCGGGTAATGACCCTGTGAAAGGAGCAGAGCGCAGAAGGTTATTGAGGCTTAATAATCCTATAGATTTCGGTGAAAAGCCTGATGATGAAATTAACGCAACTTCTGCTAACATTATCGCTGCTGGTCGTAAAATTGACCAGAGCCAATCTACTCAGTCATTAGCGTTTGAAAAATTGATTTCTAACTTCTCACCAGAAGACCAAGTATTGGCAAGGAGACAAGCTGCATTTCTTGACCCAAAACCCACATCAACTAAAGCAATTAAGATTGGTAACGTTACTTATAGCTTTAACCCCAATACAGATACTTTTGAACAGGTACTAACTCCCGAACAAGTGGCTAAAAACTTAGAAATCACTGAGGCGGGCAAGACTGAAGGTAAGGTCAGAACGGAAAAAGATTTAAAAAGAGAATTTGCTCGACCACAAGCAGCTAACACTCTGAAGTTCGGCTTACGTGCTATCGGTGAAATTCAACGAAAAGTCCAAGGGCTGATAGATCATCCTGGGCGTCTTTCCGCAACGGGCGGCACTTCTGTTTTACCAACAAGACCAGGGGGCGAGGCATCTGGCTTTGAAGCTAATTTATTATCACTTCAAGCAGACACGGCCCTGCAAGCATTAATCGAGGCTAAAGCTAACGGTGCGACTTTTGGTGCGTTATCTGATACCGAATTAGATTTACTTAAAGCTAAGTTTGCAAGTTTGTCATTAGAACAGCCAGAGGCGCAATTCTTAGAGAATTTAAACGAAATTAATGCGTTAATGATACAAAAGACTAAAGATATTCAAGCCGCTTTTGATAATGAGTTTGGCGTGGATGCGCCTGAAGCAGCTCAAGTACAGCCTAGCATTGCAGAAGGTCAAACTGCTACGGGGCCAAATGGCGAGAAAATTATATTTAGGAATGGTGCATGGCAGACCAATTAGCATTACCACAAGGCTTTACACTCGACACCCCGCCAGCACAGCCGTTACCGCAAGGTTTCACGCTTGACGCTGCTCCTACTGCTGCGAATGAAGAAGAATCAGGTATAGCTGACCAAATATTGCGTCAAGTGGGTTTAACTGGTCGTGCCGCGGCTCAAGGTGCTGCTGGTATTGTTGGTTTAGCTGCTGATCCTTTCGCGGATGCTACAAGACGTGTGATTAACTTAGCCTTAGAAGATAAAATACCACAGTCAAGTTTTCGAGGTTTAATTAAAGGCTTTTTAGATGATGCGGGTGTCCCTGAGCCAGAAACTACATTAGAAAAGATTGTTTCAAGTGTTAATGAGGCTGTTGTTGGCGGCGGCGGTACTATCGGCCTTGGTCGTAAGCTTGTTACTGAGGGCGCGGAATTTGTTACTAAAGAAGTTGGTTCGGCCTTGGCTGCTGCACCTACTACACAACTAGCGGCAACGGCTACGGGTGAATTGGCGGCTCAAGGCGTTAGAGAAGCGGGCGGCGGGCCATTACTACAATTCGGTGCTAACCTTGCTGCTGGCGGTGTTACAACGGGCATAGGCTCTAAAATAGGCGGAACTCCTACAGCGCCATCTCAAGCGGCTGATGACATTGCTTTAGGTAAAGAATTTGACGTTCCTGTATTAACTAGTGATGTTCGTCCGGCTGAGACTTTCGCGGCAAAAACGGGGCAAACTATTGGCGAACGTGTTCCTGTTGTTGGGACGGGGCCAGTACGTGTTGCACAACAAGAAAAACGTGTTGAGGCTATCAAAGACGTATTAATCGAATTTGGTGCAGATGATGTCGCAAAACTTTCTGACGATGTTATGGGCGATTTAGTTAAAACTCGCGGCGATGCTATACAAAAGTTCTCAGGTGCAAAGACTGAGATTATTGACAGGCTTGATGATCCGGCAAGTGCTGTTCCCGTAGAACGGACATTAAAAACAATAGACGAAGAAATCACGCAATTAAAAGGCTTGAAAACAGAAGAGCTTGCCCCTGCAATTAAAATTCTTGAAGATTGGCGTAATGCGGTTCAAGGCCAAGGAATTAAAAACCTTGAAGCATTGCGTAGGCAAATAGGTGAAACTTTTGCATCCCCTGATTTGGTTTCCGTTAAAGGCTCAACACAAAAAGCCCTTAATAATATTTACGGTTCAGTTCGTGCCGACATGGGCGAGTTTATTCTTAATACTGGTGGACCCGCTGACCATAAAAAATGGCAAGTGGCTAATCAGAAGCTTTCTGAAATGATGGGCGAACTAAGCAAGACTGCGCTTAAATCGGCTTTAAATAAAGGAACGGTAACACCTGAGGCAGTGAAGGGCTTGTTGTTTAGCAAGAAACCATCTGACATAAAATCACTGCATAAAAACCTTTCACCTAAAGGCCGCGCAACGGCTAGAGCTGCGATACTTAGTGAGATTGCAAGTAAGTCTATGACGGGCGGCATTATAAGCCCCGCAAAATTTATTACTCAACTTGGCAAACACAAAGCGCAATTTGATGTATTCTTCCAAGGTGACAAGGGCATACAAATTGACGGGCTTAAACGTATCTTGCAAGTTACAGAACGGGCGAGCGTTTCGGGAGTTGCGCCTCCTACGGGTGTACAGAATACAATTCCAATTTTAGGTGTTATATTAACTGACCTTGTTGGAAGCATGGGCGCGGCTTTTGCTTCTGCTACGGGTGTTGGCGGGGCTGCTAGACTATACGAAAGTAAAGCAGTACGTGACGCATTAACGCATCTTTCAAGAACAAAGGTAACATCTAAAGGTGAGGCTGTGGCTGTTAAAAGAATAATTGCCGCCGCGCAATCCTTCAAAGCTAATCAGGAAGAAAGCCAATGAGTTTAGTAATTAACCCAAACGTAATAATCACAGATACAGACGGCGCGCCTAGAGTTGGTGCAAAGATGTTTGTATATGAAGCGGGAACAACCACAGAGAAAGATATATGGAATGACAGCGCGTTTACTTCTGCTGCTGATAACCCCGCAATATCTGACAGCAACGGGTTTTTTCCTGTTGTTTATGTCGAGGGTGTACACAAGATTGTATTTAAAACTTCTGCTGATGTTGTATTAGCGGGCGGCGGTGATAATATCGAAGCTGCGACTGTATCAAGTGCCAGCACTACGGTTGAAGGCACTGTACAATTCGCCACACCTTCACAG
>SDBT01016780.1_pt1 | contig 11581 bp, 8 predicted proteins | sample 2277101 | NCBI WGS metagenome assembly SDBT01 (sample SAMN10404973, study PRJNA504765) | marine sediment metagenome | isolation source: marine sediment core GS10_PC15, 103 cmbsf | place: Arctic Ocean: Southern Knipovich Ridge | collected 2010
GTTTGTTGCATATTTAAAGTCCCGTGGTAATATCATGGCCTGAGGATGAACTAAGCAAATCTTTTGCATAATTAGAATTCCTTCTTTTTGCAGGAGGAGCTATTTCCAGTCAACGCCTGTGTTCCTCAAAATCTTAAAAGCTGATACCTTAGTCTTCTATAAAAGCTATACACAAAAGGCACTGTAATAAAAAGCAACAGGGTCATTCTACCAAAACTATCGACTTCATATCTCTTATAATCCTCAAACGCTTTTTGTGCAACTTCATAATCGCCGGCCTTAAGAGCACAAAGTGTTTTTTCCTTGAGGACTTCTGCTTCCAATTTGTCGGGATCTATCTTTAGAAATTCAATAAGTTGCCGCTCATCATTGAAGTCGAGCTTATTGTAGGAATCAACATTATTACGCTGCCTCTCGTGAAAAAAGTTCAGCGCCAACTTCTTGTAAATGATTTGTGTCCTTTTCTTAGTCATTGATATGCTTTTGTTCGATACTCTATAATAAAGCAGCACATCTTTCAAATTGCTAAACCTTTTTGAGCTTGATAAAAAAGTCAGATAAAGATCAAGGTCAAGTGTCACCTTGAATTTCTCCCGGTACATAAAACTTTCATTCCTAAACATGATAGTAGGATGGTAAAAAGCTAATCTACCCGTAAAAAGGTCTTTTACAATCTGCTTATGACTGCTGTGCTTAGTGATCTTTTCTTTCAACGTGCCATTTTGGCCAATAATTTTTACAGAAGATCCAACAAGAAATATACCATTATGATTTTCCAGAAAATGATATTGCCGTTCCAGTCTTTCTGGTCGCGATATATCATCCGCATCCATTATCGCGATGTATTTCCCTGTTGCGATTGCTAATCCCTTGTTTTTAGAACCAGCAGGCCCATAATTGTTTTTGTTATTGATAATGTGAATCCTATTATCCTGCCCTTTATATGTGAGTAGAGACTCAATAATGTCTTCTCTTTGGGGATTGTCGTTAATGATAATAAACTCGAACTCCCTAAAGGTCTGGTTAAGTATGGATTCGATGCTTTCCTTGAGCCAATTCAAAGGCTCATTATAAACTGACATTATCACAGAAATAGATGCCATAATCAATAGCCCTCAGGCATTTTATTTTTTGAAATCCTTCCTCTTCAAGTATTATGTTTGGCGTATCGTCGTTCCTGAATCATCGTTAGGCACTGGTTATCTCACATTCGCTCTCAGCTTCACAAACAGGCACTTATATATCTTGGTTATTTGTGTTATATCGTGCCTTTGTTCCGCATATGTTCTTGCATGTGTGCCGTATTTTAGGGTATTTTCAGGCTTGAGCAACATTCGGAACTGTTGCATAAATACATCTAAATTGTCATCTGCACATACCCCACATTCCTGCTTGTTCAAAAAATTGTCGGGGTTCACACGTAGAGACAAAATCGGCGTTCGATATTTGCATGCCTGCACATATGTATTGGGAAAACCTTCTGCCTTACTGGTACAGACGAATAGCTTCGCAAGCTGGAAGAAGCTGCCAATTTCATTAAATGGCACTTGATTGATAAACTTTAGATTACTTACCTGGCCAGCACTATTGACAAGTTCATCATAATTGTCATCCCCAACTGCCCGCGGGCAAATCATTACAAAGTCTTCATTTGTATATGTGTTAGCAAGTTTTATGAAAAGTTCAGGTCTTTTTATCCTGACACTTCGTCCAACCCAAAGAATAAAATCCTTTTTGAATTTGGTTAACTTGGGCAAATGATGTCCCTGTGGTATAGGAATTGAGGAAACACCTAATGTTTCCTCAATCTTTTTCTTATCTGCTTCATTTTGTACTATCACCTGGGCGGCATTGCGTAATGACCATGAGAAGGCCTTTCCTGCTACATAATGCTGCTTTAAATACGTGCCATCACATTCACGCAAACTTGCGGTACGGTATACAAACAGTTTGTTCTGTAATTTGCAAAATAATGCCACCAAAAATGTCCCCAATGATGCCGCTTCCTGGAAGTATATTTCAGCATTAGATGCTTGCATTGCCCGCCAAACCTTAATCGTACTGCTCAAGCGGTTTTCCCCAAAATCCAGGCTCTTGATTATTCTCACACTATCAATTATTTCGCTCTTCGCCTGCCCATAATCTGCCGTTACAAAGCTGACGGAGTAGTCTTGATCTTTCGACAATTCAGTTGCAAGCAAATATAGGTCTACTTCCGCACCGCCAAAAACCTTTTCTACCCTCCGATCAAACAGAGGATATGCTTTGGGGCCAATGAAACACACTTTTATTGCCCCATCACTGGAAAAACTTCTGCGGCTCCCGATACAACTGACAACTTCTTTGCAGCAGTCATAGTACTTTTCTGCGGATGATCTCCACGTGTATTCCATAGCTTGTTTTCTTGCGGCAGTGGACATTCGCATGTAAGCGTCCTTGTCGGCTATCAGATTCTCAATCGCTCCGGCAATCCTTTCACCTTGTTCTTCTTCTACAACAATTCCATTGACCTTAATTAACTCCTCCACTCCCTCACAATGGGTGGTGACAATCGGCAGACCTGATGCCATAGCCTCAAGCATCGCATTGCTCATGCCCTCGTGCGCGCTTGCCATAATGTAAATATCGTTCGCGCGATAGATCTCCGGCATCTGTTCGGCGGGCACCCTGCCCATGAAGTTCACTCGGTCGCCAACTCCCAGGAGTTCTGCCTGGCGCTTTAACGCAACCATCATGTTGCCGTCACCGGCGATATTAAGCTGAACCTGGTGTTTATTCCGAGACAATTCTGCCACGGTTTCTATGAGCAGGCCAACCCTTTTCCTGCTGATAAGTCTGGAAACAGTAAGAAGCCTCAAGTTTCCATTTGCTCGTTGCTGCCGGTTCGGATGTAACCTCTCCGTATCGACACCGTTGGGAATAACCGCGATGTCGAGATCGGGCATAAACTCATTCGCCAACCTGGCCAGACCTTCGCTGTTCGCTGCGATCAGCCAGGCACCCTTCCATATCCCGGCAAACAATCGCGACAACAATCTATAGTCCAATCGCAGGCGAGTGTTGAATGCCGGTACGTCCGAACCTCGCAGCGAGATAACATACGGCAGCTTCTTCGAAGTGAGATAGCATAACAGACCTGAAGGGAAGCCTGAAAACGCGTGTGCCAAATCGTAGCGGTTCTGATTGACCAGTCTGCGATAATGCAGCCAGGCCTTTGAGAGCCATTCCAGCACTTCGACTTTGCGCCAGAAGTGCAGGTTCTTTTTGTGCAGGCCCACTTTGTATATTGTGATGTTCTCGGCAAGTTTCTCGACTGTAAAACCCGGCTCAGGCCCCGATGTCAGAACATCTACTGTCAGGCTGTCACAACGGGCGTATTCCCGCAGCAAATTCATCTGTGCCGCGCCTGCCCCGCTCCCGATTGGCGGAAATTCATAATTGACCATCAGTATCTTCAAATCCACCACCATTTTCCCGGATAACTTTACTGCAATTCGAACCTCGAGAATCACGTTCGAACCTATAGTGAACGAACGTGATTGCGGTCGGAAGTAAATGTTGAGTAAAAGGTTCCGGCAGCGATGTCCCAGGTGCCGGCAATAGTAACGTCACTCAGAGAGAAACGTTCCGCTGATCGCTCCAGCACCAACAGCAAACGCCGAATAATTGTGGACACAATACGTAAACGTTTACTTTAGTTTTACTACCCGGTCTGTCTGTGTTCTGATATTTTGCCACCACAAGAGACCTCAATGAAAAAAAATACGTTGCGTATGGCAAAGGACCGATATAGCCTTAGAGAAAAAACTACTTAAGAAGCTCATTGTGGTTGTGCCCGCATATAATGAGGAACAAAATATACGCGAAACAATAATGAGTCTTCGAACAATTGAACCGGAACTGAAACAGGCAGATTTCGCGCTTCTTGTTTACGTAGTCGATGATGGTTCCACGGATAATACGAAGCTCGTCGCAAGAGAAGCCGGGGCCGACAAAATAGTTGTACACAAAACAAACTTGGGACTGGGGGCTGCTGTACGAAGCGGTCTCTTGGCAGCCAGAAGAGAGCAGCCCGACGTCGTAGTCAAGTTCGATGCTGACATGCAACATGATCATGATGATATCATCCCCCTGGTCACACCAATCCTGAATGACGAAGCGGACGTTGTTTACGGAAATCGCTTTGAGCGTATCACCTATAGGATGCCTCTGATGAGAAAACTGGGGAACATAGTGTTTACAAAATTGATGAGCATTCTGACCAAATGGCCTCTGAAAGACAGCCAGCCGGGAATCTTCGCAATCAACCATGACTATCTGGCTGTCTTCAATATTCCCGGTGATTACAACTATACACAGCAGATACTGCTCGACGCCTATCATCAGGGGATGAGATTCGCGCACGTTCCCGTGGTTTTTCGCAAACGTGTTACGGGGACATCTTTCGTTTCATTGAAGTATCCGTTAAAAGTGCTCCAGCAGCTGTTGCTCGTTGTTATAACCGTCAAGCCCCTGAAGGTTTTTTTCCCCGTAGGCTTGTCTTGCATAGTTCTTGTAGGCAGTGTCTTTTCAGCGGAATTCGCTCTTTGGCTTCTGGGAAGAAGTACCAAGCCTGTTCTCCATGCCAATTTCGTTCTTGGATTTCTTTTCTTCGGATTACAAACGTTTTTCTTTGGATTACTGGCTGAACTGGTCATCAGAATGAATAATAAGAGGTAAGCTGTTCGACGAGGACTCTGTGTCACCTCAACGCATCCTGATAACATAGAGATGGACGAAGGGCCGAAAGTATGAAAGTACTATTCATCCAAAACTTCTTGCAGGCGTATTACGGTATTATGAGCATGAGCGCGGTCCTCAGAGAAAACGGCCATGAGACTGCAGTTCACATAGTTGATACGGAAAATATAATACCAGATGTAGTACGAAGAGTCGCGCCCGATATAGTTGCATTCTCCTGCACAACGGCTATGTACTCTGTTGCGATTAGAGAGGCCGACAATATAAAGAAGAACTTTTCAATACCAGTTATTTTTGGAGGTGTACACCCTACAATATGCCCCGGAATTATTCATGAGAACAGTATAGATATTGTCTGTCGAGGTGAAGGAGAATACGCACTTCTTGAGCTTTTGAATGCCATGGAAAAAGGGATAGACATTACACATATCAAAAATCTTTGGGTAAAACACAGAAACAGAATTTGCAAGAATGATATTCGTAATCTTATTGAGAATCTTGACGAACTCCCGTTTCCCGACAGAGATATTTACTATAGTACATATCCGTGTTTGAGACGGCAGTCAACAAAGGCGTTTTTTCTCGGGAGAGGTTGTCCGTACGAATGCAATTTTTGCATTAACAAAACCTATAAAGGCCTATATAAAGGAAAAGGACGCTACATACGCAGAAGATCCATTGACAAAATACTCAGCGAAATTATGGATGTGAAACGTCGTTATGGATTAAAGGCAATTTACTTTAACGACGACACGTTCACACTCAACAAAGAATGGATTTTCAGGTTTCTTGAAGAATATAAAGAGAAGGTGAATATTCCATTCACCTGCGGCAGCCGGGCGAGTCTGATCACCGAAAAGATGGTAGGGAAACTCAAGGATGCCAACTGCAAATGCATTGAGATGGGGGTCGAAACAGGGAATGAAAAAATGAGGAAGGAACTCTTGGACAAGAATGAGAGTAATCAGAGCCTGTTGAATGCCTCAAGAGCAATAAGGAAAGCGAGCATCAAACTGAAGACCTCTAACATGATGTGTCTGCCGGGTGAGACGGTGGAACTTGCGATTGAGACAGTCAGATTCAATGGCAAGCTCAAGGCGGACTTTATGAACTGCTCCCTTCTGCAGCCATACCCGCTGCTCGGTATTACAGGTACCGCCATAAGGAAAGGATTCCTGCATCCTGATTTTGATTACAGTAAGCTGGGGAGGATTTCGTATTTTGAGACGCCAATTAGACTGAAGGACAAACAACGGATAATGAATATACAGAAATTTTTCTATATAGGTGTATGGTTTCCATGGGCTATCCGACTCATCGAGCAACTGAGCAGATTTCCTCCAAACGCACTTTTCGATACTCTCTTCAAGGCCACATATTTATACAGCTATGCGAAGTATCATCAGTTGAGCATAATGGAAGCGCTGAAGCTGGCCATTCATTCAAGAAGACTGTTCTGACCTGAACCACCACAGGCCTTACCGAGTACTCACCCGACACTTCTCGCCCCGCTTCGACGATGCTTCGTGCGAGTCCGGGGCTTTCCTGGTGCCGACTTGGCACATCTCTTTTGTCTCGCACAATGTACTGCGATCAGCGCGGAAACAACCAAAACGGGAATAATCGGTTTGTTATACCGTGGTATATTGTGAGTCACCAAGGAATTCAATCCATACAAGTACAACGCCGGGAAAGCGATAACCAATAACTCCCACATTTTTCTTCTCACACACAAGAACACCGAAACAAACAAAGATACGAAATAAAACATGCTAACACCCACGGGACTTATTATCGCCACACTAAATGGCCACTTCAGTACATATCCCTTTTCAATAAATAGCCCTCGCCACGCAAACGGTAATGTTGCGAGAACATGCCGAAATGGATGCTTTAAGATCTCCCTGCCGGCCGCAAATCTTACTTCCCGGTCGCTTTGCGCAACGTCTCCGGCATGTTTTTCATTGAATCTCGTTCGGACAGCCCTGCCCAGCATGTAGTACCCCGAGGGATTGTTTCGGTTCAAACGTGCCAGTACGCCCCGGGCTTTCAACGCATCTTTTCCATATAGCTCAAACAATTTTTTCCTCGCATAGTTGTCCGGAGTCCAGTAAAGAAGAGAACCGAAATACTCTTTACCGTTCATCATGTTATATTTTGACCGTATCGCCAAAACAACTCCCCCCCGTTCTGTTATATAAAACCTTCCAAACTGTACATAATTTCGTATCATCCAGCTTCCTGCCAATGAAAAATACGTCATTGCCAGGATTGTTATTCCTCTCATCAGTTGTTTACGCTCAAGTAATCCGGCTCTTGCAAAACAGATCAGGGAAAATAACACAAATATAATGAAGTACATGTACATCGCCTTGGTGAGAACCAATAGGCCCAGCACAAAACCCAGCAACGCAAAATATCTTTTACTTTTCTTTGTGAGAACTTTATACAAGAGTACTGAAACGCATAATACCAAAAAAGCGGCAAAATGTTCCACGTCCAGACTATAACTTGACGTGCATAATGAGTTGCTGAACCCGGTTAGTAACATGGCAGGATATCCGTAACTGATTTTCTCAGTGACCGCAAATACAAGGTACATGGCTGTGGAGACGGTGAGAAGCAAAATCGGAAGTTGAGCGTATCTGAATATTCTTAAGCCGTCTCCCCCCGAAAAAATAGCCTTCATATTCATGTTCCGCAGCTTGCTGTTCATCGCAAAGAATAATGCCAGATATGTCGGATAACCGGGCTCCCGATATGCCGTAGGTTCGAACTTGTCCTCTTGTTCAGAATATGAATACGTGTTATGTTTATAGAGGTGATAAGCCATCCTGATATTACCGTGTGCGTCCGATGACTTATGTAGCTTTCGACCGTCAATAGCCCGAACTGAGTTCCATACAATCAGTGTCACAATCAAAACACAGGGGAAAATATGCAATAGCCTGCATCTGAATATCACTCTTTTGTTGTTCTTCAATTTTATCTCGTGATTAGAGGATCAGTTCAGGATTCTTAAATTTACGCGTTATTCTTCATTAATCATATCTTCTTAACAGGCGTTCGGAGACTCGGAAACAACGGGCTTCAGAACCCCAGGCGAGTTGTTGCTTTAACCGAGCAGGCGCTAAAACTCATTTTTTTTCTTAAGAATAATCACCTCCGGGCTAATCAATGTCAGACGTTCCAGGGGCCAGCCGGCAAGACCGAAGATGGTTCTCTTCGGATATAAATATTTGTTCGAAAAACGAGTTGCCTCGTCGTAATCTTTTGATCCCGATAAAAGTTCATTTAAGAAATTCGGATCGAATGCTCTGCGCATGCTGAATTCTTTTTCTGTAAGAATAAGGTAGTCGGCATAAGTGGCTATTCTTCGCAACAGTTTATCATCCTTGGGCCTGGCCCTGCAAAAAGAGTATCTGCTGCCGAGCTTTTGCATTCGTGGTGCGTACGCCGGTAAACACAAAGCGACAACCGTATCTTTTGAGTCAACGCGACTTGCCAACCATCGTTCCGCTTTATAGCGACTTTCCTGGACTAATTCCAAATCAAGACCAATACAGTAGAGCAAAGATAGAGCATACACAGATGCAACCGGTGCAACTCTTACAATCACAGGTAGCTTCTGCCATCTCAACAAATCCGAGCATCCTTTGCCTATAAGCAAAGCCAGGCAGGGGTAGCCCCCCAGTAAAAAACGTGGCGTGACAAAACGAATATTCATAAGGACAATCAAATAGAAGAACAACAGTGGAAAAATACCAAAAGCGAACTTCCAGCGGTGCCTGATGGCACAGTATATTAGTGACCCAAAAGAAAAACTCAGAAAAGGCCACCCGAGACCAAGATAGAGATTTGACAAACTGCGCTGTAACACAAGTAACTGTGGGTTATCTGGTGCATTCTCCCTTGCTGGAACACCTTTCCACATTTGCATTCTATTCTTCAATTCTTCCGGCCCTGCGAATAACCCGTTCAAAATCGCAAAACAAATTGCAGCCACTAAAATTGCAACAAGAACCTTCGCATTTACTACGCTGAATAACGCTTTTCTAAAATTGCCTCCTTGTTCGCGCACAACTCCGGCCCCGGCAATCCACATCGCCAATCCGAGTCCTGCAACAAATCCTCCCATAGGATCCTTGGAACATACTGCCAAAGCACAAAACAGTCCTGAAAGTGCAAAGTGACGCCATTTACCAACATAAACCGCCTTGACAGTCCAATACAAACTCCACGCAAAACAGAATACGGAACAACTGTCAACATTACCCAGATGACTATAAAAAACGAATAACATAGTAAACGCTAAAGCAAGCCCCGAAAAGACCGCGGCTATATTGTCCCTGAAAAGCAATCTGGCCGCCATGAAAACTGCAACTACCGATCCAACACCCATAATTGCTGAAATCACTCTCGATATTATTATCAATTTGCTCACTCGCTCAATATTCAAAACATTCCTTACGTACCTGCCGTCTTCAGTTGATATTGTCACAGGATTCTTTTCCCAATTATTAAGCAAAGGTTTATAAAAAACTGCATTTACTAAAAACGGAACCCGAGGATATTTATTCTTCCATTGCCCGAACAGATTCGGCATATGTTGAACCGTTCTAAGACCCGCTATAGAATCCGAGTGCCAGGGATGTCCGCTTGGCTGACCCCAATTAATCCCTGTAATATTAAGTACTATGCTGCATAAAACAATTCCAAGTAAAGCTATTTTAACCCCTTTATTCCAACGGGGAAATACTGGGCCCTGTATTCTCTTGTTGGAAACTCGGGTCTTTTTCTCACCGTATTTCTTGTGTCTTCGTCTGCTCATATACCTGTATCCTTCAGAGTTCAAACACATTATTTGTATGAACTCCCTGTATACGTCGGGCCTCCGTAGATTACAGGTTTCTTATGACTGGTTCTTAACGTCGGAAAAACTGAAAACGTGAAATCTTACCACCTCGTTCTTTTGTAAAATAAATTGTAATAACGTCCACAGAGTTAATATTCCATATGTCGTACATCTCGCAAAATTTATAGACGATGCCTCCTCGAAATACCGACATGGTACGGGGGCATCGGCGATGCGGAATCCGAAATACGCTGCCTGCGCGAGAAACTGCGAGTCGAACACGAAATCATCCGAGTTGTTGTGGTATGGTATTGTTTCCAGGACCTCCCGCGTATAGCACCTGAATCCGCTGTGGAAATCCCCAAGATTTTGTCCCAGTACAACGTTTTCGATTATGGTCAGGAGCCTGTTGCTCACATATTTGTAGACGGGCATGCCTGAGGCAAGCGTCTCGGCGCGGGTACGAATTCTACTTCCGAGCATCACGTCACAAACTCCGGTTTCCATAAAACCGACGAAATGAGGTATCAGGCGGGCATCGTACTGGTAATCAGGGTGCAGCATGACAACGATATCGGCTCCGCGTTCGAGGGCGGTATCGTAACAGGTTTTCTGATTTGCACCATATCCTCGGTTTCTTTCGTGTCTGATGACAGTCACATCCAGCCTTTCGGCTATCTCGACGGTTTTATCGCTACTACAGTCGTCAACGAGAATCATGTCGTCAAAGCAGCCTTCCGGAATATCTGTAATGGTCGATTCAAGCGTTGCAGCGGCATTGTAAGCGGGTAATACTATAATCCGCTTTTTGAAGTTCCTTCTCCTTGCGGCCGGTTGCGACGGCAAAATCCGCCTTTGTGACTCATTAACTTTCGATAATGCTGTCGGACTTTTCACTCTGCGTGTTCTCCTGCTCTTCTTGAGCTTTGTGCTTCTTGCTTATAAGATGAAGGTTGCGAATGTAGATCAGCGTGTTCAATGAAAACCCAAGTATAAAAATCGGATTTTTTATATGGAAAGCATAAGTCAGAAGGATCAGACTTCCCGCTAACGATATGAACCAGAACGACTTCGGAATATACGACATCTGCTTGTACTCACTCATTATCCACTGTAATATGAATCTTGCGCCGAACACAAACTGACCGACAAATCCCACCGTTCCCCACACAGGATCCCGAAGAATCTGTTCCACAAATGCACATCTGATAGTATCAATCAACATGTCGATCATCTCACATCTCCTGCATTCGATTGTTAATCTGACTCATTTACTGCTTGAAATCGCCGCGCCGAAATCCGCGCCGTTGTTTCTTTTCAGCTCAAGCAGGACCTGGCTGCCGAATCTTCCTCTGACCTGGTGGTTTTTCATGACAAATTCCCTAAAGGGACGCACAGCCCCGCATCGAGGTGCTTGGTCCGCACCAATTGACTTGCGTCGGCAGGTGAAAATTCATAATTGAGTATTAATAACCGACAATTCATTGTTTTGCGAGTTCCCTGAGAACGAAAGTTGTGCTGGAAGATAGACCCAGATAATTCCCCAACCTGAGAACAATGCGAAAATTATAGTCCCACCCGAAGTAAAATGGCAATCGTATGATTTTGACAACTTCCAGGCCGTTGTTCATAAATATATTTATCCAGTTGTTTTCAGCCCACCTCCTGAATTCGCTGAAATGACTTTTCGAGACGCCGTGTACTTTCGGCAGCAGGTTTTCCTTTAGTGAGCGAGTGTCGCGAAGTGGCCTGAGGCTACTGTCAACTTCCGTACTTCCTGAGACAGACTCAGCCAACGATGCGGACCTGTCCTGAGTGAAAAAACGCCGGAAGATAACCTTGATACCAAAAGGATAATAAAAAGAGACTGTAGCATAAATACCGGGATATTTTAATGATCTGAAGGTACTTTAGTCGATATACCTTCCAGAAAAGCACAAAGAACTGATTTTTCTGGGAGAAGCGATTATGGATGGACCCGGTGAA
>SDBT01016781.1_pt1 | contig 11581 bp, 8 predicted proteins | sample 2277101 | NCBI WGS metagenome assembly SDBT01 (sample SAMN10404973, study PRJNA504765) | marine sediment metagenome | isolation source: marine sediment core GS10_PC15, 103 cmbsf | place: Arctic Ocean: Southern Knipovich Ridge | collected 2010
TGTACAGGAAAAGCTGGTAGCAGACAGAGTTAATGCATCCGAGATTCTGAATGAAGGGCTCGTACCCGGCATGAACGTAGTGGGTACAAAATTCAAGGCAAATGAGATGTATATCCCAGAGGTACTCATAGCTGCAAGAGCTATGCATGCTGCAATGGATATAATCAAACCCCTTCTTGCTGAAGCCGGAGCAGTGTTGAAAGGCATAGTAGTAGTTGGTACCGTACAGGGAGACCTTCATGACATTGGTAAAAACCTTGTATGCATGATGCTCGAAGGCGGAGGATTCTCAGTAGTTGACGCAGGAGTAGACATTCCTGCAGACAAGTTTGTAGAAGAAGTAAAGAAATCAGGAGCCAAAGTAGTAGGGCTATCTGCACTTCTTACAACAACAATGCCTGCGATGAAGGATGTAATTGAGGCTCTAAAGGCAGATTCCGAAACAGCAGATGTAAGTGTAATGGTAGGGGGAGCACCTCTTACACAGGAATATGCAGATTCTATTGGTGCGGCAGGCTATGCCGCCGACGCCTCTTCCGCTGTTGATCTTGCAGGTGGGCTGGTTTAGCACCTCGAGCAACAGAAGGCGTATCTATTAACTGGTTTGTTTAATAGGGATATTAAATTGGAAGTGTTTATGGGGACATGATCACTTCCAATTTTTTTGCATAAAAACTCCCAGGTTCATGTATCTAAACATCATCATCCTTTATAATTCTATTTAATAAAGAATTGGGAAATTGTCCCTGTGGGGGATTAGATAATAAAGCTCACAGGAATTAAGTCTTTGGTAATTTTCTATTTAGAAAAGGTAAAAAATATTTTGGAAAAAAATAATCTAAAAAACTATTTAATGGAATTTCCAAACTATCTTTCATTATTTCTTTTTTCATTTTTTATGATGCTGGCAAGCCCAATACTGCTGGATATAAGTAAAAATTTTAATATTGCTCCCGAAAGAATGAATCTTATAATAACCTGTTTTATGATTGGAGAAGTTGTCGGGATTACAACTCTTATATTTTTAAATAGAAGATTTAATAGAAGTAAAATTGTTATATGGACCTACATTTTATTTATCCCCATTTTGACCGGACTGATCTTTACAAAATCCTTGATCCTTTTTTATATACTATATTTTATTTCAGGATGTTTTCTTGGGATTATATTTATGAATGCCAATTTAAGAATGTTGGAAGGAAAAGTAAAGAATAAAGACAGTATAGTTAATCTGGGGTATGGATTTTTTGCAATTGGCGCACTCATCTCCCCGCTTATAGCTTCCAGTATGGTAAATAATCAAATTAATTGGCGTTTAATATACCTGATAGTAATTGGGATCACAGTGGTCTCCCTTATATCATTTGTGTTTATAAATAAAAAAGATCAGACCGGTTTATCAGTAGAAAAGAATAATATCTCTTTTAAGGAAATATTCAAGTACAGGGGTAAGAATATTTATATGGTTTTTACAGCAATCTTGATGCTGTTTTATGTGATGTCAGAAGTGACGATCTTTTCCTGGGCACCAACTTTTTTCAGGGTCGAGAAACTCTTCGATTTATATAGCGCCAGCCTGGTCGCATCATTATTCTGGCTGGGTATATTAGTCGGAAGACTGTTGATCAGTTTTCTGTCATATAGATTTAAAGCGGGGATTTTATTATTTGTACTGTCTATTATCAGCCTCATAGGACTGAGCCTGGCAATTTTCCCTATGAGCCAGGTAATAAATCTCACAGGCGCAGGTCTCATAGGTCTGGGTTTCTCAGGAGTACCACCCCTATTGATCTCCTCCGCAGGTAGAATTTTTGGTTCAGGGAGAGAAGATATATCATTGACTTTACTATTTGTTGTAGGAATAACTAGCGGCAGCATTATCCCATTTGTTATCAGCTTACTTGCAAATTATAGTTTTCTTGCTTCGATGGTATTGGCTATAATATTTATGATACTCTTTACTATATTTGTGATCATCCGAAAGAACTATAGAAAAACTTTAAAGGTAAATTGAAAACCGGATGAATATCGACGCTTGACCTCTGGGACTTTCAAGCTTATAGGGAAGTCCTGAAAAAATATCAGAAAACATTAAAAGTGGAAAAGACATAATATGCCCAATGGTTTAAAAGAAATTCTGAAATATTATAATCTACCCATTAAGTAAAAATATTTTTCATTTAAAGTGAAAAATTCGTTTTACATTTAAATTAAAATCCTTTATAATAGCTTTGACATTTAAATTGGTTTTTTATAAAATTGTACCATCAATAAGGTGGTGAAAATTATTGTTTGAAAATAAAGATAAAAGTTACCCTATAGAGCTGGTTGCAGATTTTTTAGGGGTAAACAGCAGGACACTATATTATTATGAGAAATTCAGCCTGGTGGTCCCGTTCAGGAGAGGCAGGAAGAGATACTACTCCAAGCAGGACATAAGATGGCTGGAATATGTGAGGGAACTGATGTATGACCAGGGTATGAACCTGAGATCCATTATAGTCCTTATAAGAAGACGGGATAATGTGATACTTGGAAAATGTCCCGGTGAAGTAGTGGACTGTTTCAAGAATTACCTTATGAAGTTAAGGAGCCATAATAATTAAAAAAAAGATGGTCCAAACCGGATATATGTGGAAAGGGCCAAAAATAATATAAGAAAGGACAGATTAAAATGGGAAAAGCAGTAGGAATTGACCTTGGAACCACGAATTCAGCGATTGCTGTGATGGAGGGTGGAAAACCTACCGTTATAACTAATAGCGAAGGCGGAAGGACCACTCCGTCGGTTGTAAGTCTTACAAAAAAAGGTGAAAGATTGGTAGGGCAGCTGGCAAAAAGACAGGCAGCATTAAATCCTGAAAATACGATTTATTCGATCAAGAGATTTATTGGCCGTAAATATAGTGAGGTCGAAAGCGAAAGAAAAATCGTATCTTATGATGTGTTAAAAGGCAGAAACAATCTTGCAGAAGTAAAGATGGGGGGGAAAGACCATACTCCTGAGGAGGTATCAGCAATGATACTCCAGAAGCTAAAAAAAGATGCTGAAAGTTATCTGGGAACTGATGTAACTGATGCAGTGATCACCGTGCCTGCGTATTTTAATGATGCCCAGAGACAGGCAACAAAAAATGCAGGAAAGATCGCTGGACTTAATGTGCTCAGGATAATAAATGAACCTACGGCCGCATCGCTTGCTTATGGACTGGATAAGAAAAAGGATGAGAGGATACTTGTATTTGACCTTGGAGGAGGAACTTTTGATGTTTCAGTGCTTGAGGTCGGAGAGGGAGTGTTTGAAGTAAAATCAAGCCATGGCGACATGCATCTTGGCGGCGATGATTATGATAACAGGATCATGAATCATATTGCAGAAGAATTTAAAAAGGAGCAGGGGATAGATCTCAGGAAGGACAAACAGGCATTTCAGAGACTTATTGAGGCATCAGAGAAGGCAAAGGTAGAGCTTTCATCTGTAACTGAGACAAATATAAGTCTTCCGTTTATAACTGCTGATGCCAATGGACCTAAACATCTGGAATCTAAGATTACAAGGTCCAAGTTCGAACAGTTGACTGCAGACCTTACCGACAGGTGTAAGGGCCCGCTGGAGAAGGCCATTAAAGATTCAGGGCTAAAAACTGAAGAGATCGACGAAGTAATATTGGTCGGTGGCTCCACAAGGATGCCTGTGATCCATGAATTGGTGAAAAGCTATATAGGAAAGGACCCTAATAAGGGGGTAAATCCTGATGAAGTAGTGGCAGTCGGCGCAGCCATACAGTCCGGTGTACTCATGGGGGATGTCAAGGATGTCGTACTTCTGGATGTAACACCATTGTCACTTGGAATAGAGACTCTTGGCGGTGTAATGACAAGGCTTATTGAAAGAAATACCACCATACCAACCAAGAAAACCGAGGTATTTACTACAGCTGCTGATAATCAGACCAGCGTTGATATACATGCACTGCAGGGTGAAAGAGATATTTCAGGAGATAATAAGACAATCGGGCGGTTCCGTCTTGACGGAATACCTCCGGCACCAAGAGGGATACCGCAGATCGAGGTAACCTTCGATATAGATGCCAATGGTATTGTCAATATCTCTGCAAAAGATACCGCAACTGGCAAGGAGCAGAAGATAACCATTACTGCTACATCTCATCTAAGTGATGATGAGATAGAGAGGATGGTCAATGAAGCCAAAGAAAATGCAGAGGAAGATAAGAAAAAACGTGAATCTGTTGATGCCAGAAACTCTGCTGACGGACTTGTCTACTCCACAGAGAAATTGCTAAAAGATATGGGGGACAAAGTACCTGCAGATATGAAGACTAAAATAGAAGATCAGGTAAAGGTTCTTAAAAAGGCAGTTGAATCAGATGATGCAGAGCAGATGAAGAAGGAGACAGAGACATTGCAGAACCTCCAGAATGAATTATCACAAAAGCTTTATTCTAAAGCTGGAGCAGGAGATGGACAACAAGCAGGACCTGGTGCCGATTCGGGCGGACAACAAGCAGGACCCGGAGCTGCAGACGGAGGAGAACAAAAAGATGGAAATGGCGACGAAGATGTAATAGATGCAGAGTTTGAGGCTAAAGACGAATAATAATATAAGTGATAAGTAAAAAAGCCTCGAATATGGACTTTGATGATGACAGATCATAAACGGGGCTTTTAAATATAAGATTTAAAGGAGGTGTATTCAAATGCCAATAGTAAGATGGGATCCTTTCAGTGATATAGTTCAATTCAGGGATGAAGTAGGCAGATGGTTTGATGCACTGGACAAGAAAAAAGATGTACAAAAAACAGCAGTCTGGACTCCTGATGTAGATATTAAGGAGACCGATAAGGAAATCCAGATAAAAGCTGATCTTCCGGGAATGAAGAAAGAGGATATTGATATATCCGTAGACGAGGACCAGCTTGTTATCAAAGGAGAAAGAATAGAAGAGGAAGAGGAAAAAGACAAGGATTATATAAGGGTTGAGAGAAGCTATGGTTCTTTCTATAGATCCTTCAATATAGGAGTTCCGGTGAAATCAGACAAGATAAAGGCTTCATATAAAGAAGGAGTACTGAAATTGGTGCTCCCGAAAGCAGAGATAAAGAAGCCTAAAAAGATAGAGATAGAGATAACCGGGTAACAGAAAAAAGGTTTTAAAAAGACCGGATAAAAAATTTGAAGAGAAAGACTGCCCATAGCTTTAATTAAAAGTTGTGGGCAGTTTTTCTTAAAGGAGAGAGTGGTGTGAGACTTAAATGGTAGACTATAAGGATTATTATAATGTATTGGGAGTAAGCAAGGGCGCTGCGGCAGATGAAATAAAAAAAGCATATAGAAAGCTTGCCAGGAAATATCACCCTGATGCAAATCTCGATAATCCGGCTGCAGAAGATAAATTTAAAGAGATAGGTGAAGCCTATGCGGTACTGAAAGATCCCCGGAAGAGACAGAGATATGACCAGCTTGGTGCAAACTGGAAACAGTATGAAAATACCGGCCGGCCCGGAGGAGGACAATCCTACAGTTATGACTTTGGCGGAGGAAGAGGTTTTAATTTTGAGAATATGGGAGGTGGATTTTCTGATTTTTTTGAGATGTTCTTTGGCAGCAGCGCGAACCAGGGTTCTTCTTCCGGATTCGACTATGGTAATAATTTTGGAGGAGGCGGTGCAAGAACATCTTCCAGGAAGGGACAGGATCTCCAGTCGACCCTGGAGATAACCCTCAGGGAAGCCTTTAGTGGTACGCAAAGATCCATCAGGCTTCAAAAGGAGAATAAAACAAGAACAGTAAATGTAAAAATACCCAAGGGAATAAAGAATGGCGGCAAAATAAGGCTCGCAGGTGAAGGCGGACCTGGACTTGGAGGCGGACCAGGCGGCGATCTCTACCTTACCGTTAATGTCGCAAAGCATAATTTTTTTGAGCGTAAGGGCAGTGATCTCTACATAGAGGTCCCTATGACCATAAAGGAAGCTTATTATGGTGGAAAGATTAACATACCAACATTTGATGGAAAAGTAGATATGAAGCTTCCAAAAAAGATCCAATCAGGAAGGACCTTGAGACTTAAAGGCAAGGGAATGCCAGTGATCAAGGATGGAAGCAATGGGAACCTATATGTTAAAACAAGGATAGTTTTTCCGGAAAAGATGAGCCCAAAGCAAAAGAAAAAATTTGAGGAATTTTTAAAAGATTATGATGAAAACCCCAGAGATAGTATTATTGTTTAAGTGAAATAGATGATTATTGCTCTAAATTGATAAAGAGGTAAAAAGAGGTGACCTATATAAATGCAATTTGATAAATTTACAATAAAATCCCAGGAGGCATTATCTGATGCACGGAGCACCGCATCTGAAAATGGGCACCAGAGCATAGAAGATGTTCATATTATGTCTGCAATGTTAAAACAAAAAGATGGGATTATAATACCGGTTCTCCAAAAACTGGAAACCGATCCGGACGATTTTAGGGCTAAAGTAGAAAGCCTGAAAAAAAATATTCCAAAAGTCTCTGGAGGAGCGGCACAATTATATATTAGCAATGAACTTAATAATATACTGGATGATTCTTTCAAAGAGGCACAGCAGTTAAAGGATGAATATGTCTCAACCGAGCATATACTTATCTCAATGGCACAGAGTAAAGGGAAAATAGGTGAACTCCTAAAAAAATCTGGTGTAACAAAGGATAGGATATACCAAATATTGGTGGAGATTAGGGGAAGTCAAAGCATAACAGACCAGAATCCTGAAGATAAGTACCAGGCCCTCCAAAAATTTGGGAAGGATATCACAGAGCTTGCCAGGAAAGGAAAGCTCGATCCGGTGATTGGCAGGGATGAGGAGATAAGAAGGGTTATACAGGTCCTTTCAAGGAGGACAAAAAATAATCCTGTACTGATTGGTGAGCCGGGAGTAGGGAAAACAGCTATCGTAGAGGGACTTGCCAATAGGGTAGTCTCCGGTGATATTCCTGAAGGATTGAAAGAGAAGAAAATAATAGCCCTTGATATGGGCGCCCTTATAGCGGGAGCAAAATACAGGGGAGAGTTTGAAGACAGGCTAAAGGCTGTTTTAAAAGAAGTATCCAAGGCTGAAGGAGAGATAATACTATTCCTGGACGAGCTGCATACCGTTGTAGGCGCTGGTGCGGCCGAAGGAGCTGTAGATGCTTCCAATATGTTAAAACCGATGCTAGCCAGGGGAGAACTTCATGCGATAGGAGCTACCACACTTGATGAATACAGGAAATATATTGAAAAGGATGCAGCACTTGAGAGGAGGTTCCAACCTGTACAGGTAAACGAGCCATCTGTTGAAGATACCATATCGATCTTAAGGGGATTAAGGGAAAAATATGAAGTCCACCATGGGGTCAGGATACAGGATGCTGCCCTGGTGTCTGCTGCAATTCTTTCTGACAGGTATATCGCTGACAGGTTTTTACCTGATAAGGCGATTGATCTGATTGATGAAGCAGCCTCCAGGCTCAGGATAGAAATAGACAGCATGCCTACGGAAATAGATGAGGTAGATAGAAAGATAAAGCAGGGTGAGATAGAGATACAGGCCCTGAAGAAGGAAAAGGACAGAGCTTCGAAGGACAGGTTGGAAAAGATCAAAAAGCAGCTTGCCGGGTTCAAAGAGACAAGTGATGCAATGAAGGTCCACTGGCAGCAGGAAAAGGATATTATCTCAAAGATCAGGAGCATTAAAGAAGAAATCGAGAGAGCAAGGACCGAAGCTGAACAGGCAGAAAGGGATGCGGATCTTGCAAAAGCTGCAGAACTAAAATATGGAAAACTTCTGGAACTGTCCAAAAATCTCGAAGAGGAGAACAGGAATCTTGAGAAACTCCAGAAAGAAAATAAGATGCTGAAAGAAGAAGTAGACGATGAAGATATAGCAGAGACAGTTGCAAAGTGGACCGGGATACCTGTTACCAGGCTAATGGAAGCAGAAATCGAAAAACTTGTCCATATGGAGGATAGGCTGGGACAGAGAGTCATAGGACAATATGAGGCAATAACCGCAGTCTCCAATGCCATAAGAAGAGCAAGGGCAGGACTGCAGGATCCTAATAGGCCCATAGGATCATTTATATTCCTTGGTCCCACAGGAGTCGGTAAGACAGAGCTCTCAAAAGCACTTGCAGAATTTTTATTTGATGATGATAGAGCTATGGTCCGGATAGATATGTCTGAGTATATGGAAAAGCATACTGTTTCAAGATTGATAGGGGCTCCACCCGGATATGTTGGATATGAAGAAGGCGGATATCTTACAGAAGCAGTAAGGAGAAAGCCATATAGTGTGATACTCCTTGATGAGATAGAAAAGGCACATAGCGATGTATTTAATATACTTCTCCAGATAATGGATGACGGCAGGCTGACAGACGGCCATGGCCGTACGGTTGATTTTAAAAATACGGTGATTATCATGACCTCAAATATTGGAAGCCAATGGATTATAGAGTTGGGAGAAAAAGATGAAGAGGAAATGAATAAGAGAATAGATGAAGCGATGAAAAATAGTTTCAAGCCGGAATTTCTAAACCGTGTTGATGATACTATCATATTCCATAGGCTTGGAATAGAAGAGATAGAAAAGATCGTAAATATCCAGATAGAGTATCTTGATAAAATATTATCCGGCAGGAAACTTTCTGTTGAGATCTCCGGTAAAGCCAAAAAGCTTTTGGCAAAAGAAGGGTTTGATCCGGTATATGGCGCAAGGCCCTTAAAAAGAGTGATCCAGAATGAAGTTCAAAATGTACTGGCTATCAAGCTGTTGAATGGTGAAATAAAAGATGGGGATATTGTATATATTGATGTAACCGGCCCGGAAGGCAGGGTACTTGAATTTAAGACCAAAAAATCAGGAGGAGAATAATGACAAATGGTTCAGTAGTCGAAGTAAAAGACCTGAAGAAAACTTATGGGGACATAAAGGCTTTAGACGGTATATCTTTTGAAGTTAAAAAGGGTGAGATATTCGGTCTGCTTGGTCCCAATGGTGCAGGAAAGACGACTACACTGGAATGTATTGAAGGACTTAGAAAGCCTGATGAAGGCACATTTGAGCTTATGGGATCAAATCCGGATCGTGATCATAGAAATTTGAGGAATATGATCGGGGTCCAGCTCCAGGTGTCCGGGCTTCCTGAGACAATGCGGGTAAATGAAGCAATGAATTTCTTTAGCGCATATCACGGAGTAGAACCAGGAAAGGACCTATTGGAGAGATTCGGCCTGACAGAAAAAATAAATACACAATATCAGTTCCTTTCTACCGGTTTACAAAGAAGGCTGTCACTTGCACTTGCCATTACCCACAAACCTCCCATCCTGATCCTTGATGAGCCAACTGCAGGGCTTGATGTCGGGTCAAGGGTAGAGCTTCACAATATAATTAAAGAGCTGCAGGAGTCTGGTACGACTATTATACTTGCGACCCATGATATGGCTGAGGCAGAAAAGATTTCCAGCCGTGTAGCTATTTTACTTAATGGAAAGATAGTGTCGACCGGAACACCCAAGGAAATAACTGCAACAGGTACAAGCTTTACAAGAATATCTGTTCAGGTCAAGGGGTTAAGTCTTTCAAATTTGACCGCCAAATTTCCAAAAGTCATAAAATCTATAAAAAGGGATGCGTATGAGGTTTACTTCAGCTCAGATGCTGGGAGGACAGTTTCTGCTATAATCAAATATATATCTGAAAATAATGATGAACTTATAGATCTAAGGGTTGAAAGACCATCACTTGAAGAACGTTTTATGGAAATAACCAGTATAGGAGCTAAATAAATGAAAGCATTTATAAACCATTTTGCATTTGAGTTTAAAACCGGGATAAGGGATAAGAATCTTTTACTTTTAAACTACCTTTTTCCTCTGGGTTTTTATGCTTTGATTCGCATTCTTATGTCAAACATAAATCCAGTGTTTGTTGAAACACTTATTCCTGCCATGATACTGATCGCTATCCTTGTAAGCACTCTGCTGGGACTGCCGGATCCTTATGTGAAGATGAGGGAAGCGGGGATATTTAGAAGTTATAAGGTCAATGGTGTCCCGGCCTCATCAATTGTTATAATACCACCCCTGACCATAATATTGCATATGATAGTCGTATCGATAATAATAGTTTCTACTGCACCTGTATTTTTCGATGCACCCCTGCCTCTAAATTGGATCAAGTTCTTATTAGTGTTCGCACTGACTCTATTTGCCAGTACCGGACTGGGTGTATTGATCGGGGTGGCATCTGCAAATACACGCGCAACTGTCTTGTGGGCTCAGTTGTTTTTTCTACCTTCGATGATAATCGGCCGTTTTTTCATACCTTCACAGATGATTCCAGAAGCAATCAAAAAAGTAAGCATGCTTCTTCCGGTTACTCACTCCTTTAACCTTTTCAAATATTATTCATACCAACAATTCCTGGGCTATGATCCATTGTGGTCCATATTGATCTTATTCACGGGAGGGATAATAGCTTTTGGACTTGCTATATTTCTGTTTAACTGGGACAACAAGAACAATACCAGAAAAGGACATCCCGCTTTCGCATTTCTTGTCCTGATCCCATATATAGCAGGTGCTATTTTTATTTCCTAATAAAATGTTAAAGAAAGTGTTTAAAGCGGCAGGTCAACCCATCTTCCTTCATCATTTGATAGTATGCTGGCTTCGAGGACTTCCTGGACCTTATAACCTGAGTGCATATCTGAAACTGGTTTTATACCTTCCGAAATATTATTTATAAAATCATATGCATTTCCTGCATGACATCTTATCCAGCCAATGGAAAATTTAGGACCCGGAAATTGGTTAGCAGGCTTCGGATATCTCTGAACTGTCTCGATTGCTGTAAAACCTCTTCTTCCGCCAATAGGCTCTCCTGCATCCCTCGTATCATAGACTTCAAGGAAATTCGGCTGCATGCTGTTAAATTTAATTGCACCTTTTTCCCCATGTATCTCTATACGGTATTCATCATTGGCACCGGTAGCTACCTTTGAACCCTCAATAGTACCGATACAGCCGCTGGCGGATTCAAACATAATAAGAGCCAGGTCATCAACATCTACTTCCCCAAACTCTCCGGGTTTTCCTGCAATCGGTCTTTTCTTTGTAAATATTTCAAGTCTTGAGAACACTTTTTTAAAATCACCCAGGAGGAATCTTGTCAGGTCAACCACATGTGAAGCCAGGTCATAAAGAGAACCCCCTCCACAGAATTTTTTCTGCACTTTCCAGTAAAGAGGACGGGTGGGATCAGAATTACCTGAATGAAGGTATGCTATCCTTGCGCTATATATCCTGCCAAGCAGGCCTTCCTCTATCAGCTTTTTTGCCCTCATCATGGCTGGCTGGTAACGGTATTCAAATGTTACCTGTGAAATGAGCTCAGGATGAGCGTCTGCTGCTTCAATTATTTCTTTTGCCTCAGCCAGATTCATGGCCAGGGGTTTTTCCCAATTTACATGTTTCCCGGCTTTTAGGGCCTCTATTATTACTTCCTTATGCAAAAAATTCGTGGTGCAGAC
>SDBT01016782.1_pt1 | contig 11581 bp, 8 predicted proteins | sample 2277101 | NCBI WGS metagenome assembly SDBT01 (sample SAMN10404973, study PRJNA504765) | marine sediment metagenome | isolation source: marine sediment core GS10_PC15, 103 cmbsf | place: Arctic Ocean: Southern Knipovich Ridge | collected 2010
GTTCAATCGGCTCATGTTTATACCCATCTATTTCTTTAATCACAACTTTAGGCTGTCCTAATTGAATCTCATACCCTTCTCTTCTCATAGTTTCGACCAAAATAGATAAATGAAGAATACCTCTTCCGTAAACCAACAATCTATCCGGTGAATCTGTTTCTTCAACCTTTAAAGCCAGATTCTTCTCAGTTTCCTTAAATAATCTATCTCTGATATGCCTTGATGTAACGTATCTCCCCTCTTTACCAAAAAATGGTGAGTTGTTAATAGTGAAAAGCATACTCATAGAAGGTTCATCTATAGAGATTGGTTTCAAAGCCTCAGGCTCTTCAAAATCAGCAATGGTATCACCAATGTCAAAGTTTTCGAGCCCCACAATGGCTGCAATTTCACCGGATTTAACCTCTTTTTTGGTTTTTTCTTTTCCCAGGCCTTCAAAAAGATAAAGTTCTTTGACTAATGATTTATTTATTATGCCATTTCTCTGAACAATAGAAATCCGATCACCAATTTTAATACTTCCTCTATGTACTCTTCCTACGGCGATTCTCCCGGTATATGATGAGTAATCCAATGAACTAATCTGTAATTGTAAAGTTCCGGGGTTATCTTTTGGCGGATCAAAATATTCAATAATAGTATCTAACAAATAGGTGACATCATTAGTTGGTGTTTTCCAGTCGGCACCCATCCATCCCTGTTTTGAAGAACCGTAAACAGTTGGATAATTCAATTGTTCTTCTGTAGCATCCAAAGAAAACATCAGATCAAAAACAAGTTCATTTGCCTCTTCCGGGTTACAATTTGGTTTATCAACTTTGTTAATTACAACTATAGGTTTTAAACTTAGCTCTAACGCTTTTTGCAATACAAATCGTGTTTGTGGCATAGGCCCTTCAAAAGCATCAACAAGTAACAGCACCCCATCAGCCATATTTAAAACACGCTCTACCTCTCCTCCAAAATCTGAATGGCCCGGAGTGTCGATAATATTTATTTTTGTTCCTTTATATCTTACTGATATATTCTTAGATAAAATGGTTATCCCTCTCTCTCGTTCCAGGTCATTTGAATCCAGGATCAATTCCTGCACTTCCTGATTATCCCTGAATAATTTCACCTGATGTAGTATTCTATCGACCATAGTTGTTTTCCCATGATCAACATGTGCAATAATTGCAATATTTCTTATATCCATAATATTCTTTATACTTTTGAAATAGCCTGCAAAAGTAGTTAAAAACCATAATCGAAAAGAATTTATTTTCTTTTTTGTGGCTCAACTGCACTATAAATCCTAAGCTGTTATCTTTAGTCTTTATAAAAATAAACAACGAACAATTCGTCATGTTCTTTAACTACCCAATGTCTTAATCGTAAGCTTGTTGCTTTATCAATTAAAGGAGCAGGTAAAAATGGAGAAATTAATTTGTAGATTGTAACTTTTGTCATTTTGTTTAAGTCTGCAATTACTTGATTAACAGGCTGTTCTCCTGCAGCCAGCATTTCTCTAATATCAAACTCCTGAACAATTAAATCTTCATTGAACCACTCGGGCTTTGCTTTATTATAAGTGCTATCCAGACTATCTGTAATTAAGTCTTGACCAACTTCTTTGCGCAATAGATTAATTAAATCACCTACTTTAACATTGCCTATACTCGCTGCTTGCTGCAGTGATGCAATTTTTGCAACTGTTTTCCTTAGTATGGGATTCTTAAGTTTTTTAAAAGCAGGAACATATCTTATTAGAATATCTTCTAATTGAGGATAAGTTTCAATCAGGTGTAAAACTTTTGTTTTCGGTGTAATAATCAATATTTTCTTTTCCATAATTATTGATTGTATGATAAAATTCTTTGTTCTCCCTCTAATTCTCTATAAACTGAAACATTATGAGATACCTCAAGAGTACCAAGATATTCTCCTTTTTCGTTTCGTAAAGCAAAATATTCAATATGTATCATTTTGCCTCCAATATTAATCCAGAAGGGTGCCCTGGATGCAGTTCCACTTTTGAAATCATTAATAATTTTATCAACAATGTCTGCACTTGCAGGAGGATGGCAATATCTTACATCTCTGTTCAGGATAGCACGATTACGCTGAAAGAACCTTTCAGCTCCTTGAGAAAAATATTTTACTTTATCATCTTTATCGACGAATGTCATATCTACAGGTAAAGTATTCAGTATACTTAATAACTCTTCAACAGAGAAACTACCGGATGGTAATTGAATATGGCTTCCGGATTTTTGCGCATCATTAACAGATTCATCGACTGCCCATTGTGGTTTCCATTCTACTTCCGGGTCGTAAAGGCAATAACCTATCTCAAGCGACTGTTTGCTGATTTCATACCAATCGGATTCGGTAAGCGTATCTAATGACATTGGAAATAAAATTTCTTCTTCCTTAATAATCATTTCATTTACATCTCTAATAGCAGGAAGCAATACTATCTTAGCTGAAGCTAATAACTCTTCTGTTGAAATATTATCTGTTTTTAAAATCTCAATACTTCCTTTTATTAATTCGCGAATTTCATCATGTTTTCCCCACATAACTTTTGGAGGACCGGTTATTCCTTGATTTTCAAGATATGAAAACAACAAATACTCTTTGCGCTGATAATGTTTATCTACATCGAACAAACTATTGAAAAGGCTTCGTAATTTTAATTTATAAGATTGAATGTCGATTTCCGGTTTTTCTCTCATTCCTGATAATACTTCAGTAATCTCGTATGTGACCTTTTTTAATTCTTTGTTTTCATTTATCATAACATCAATCGGATGTCCGATAGGAATATCTTTAGAACCTGAAAGATCAACATTTCCCTGTAAGACAGCTGAATGTGCATCACACAATTTTAAAACCTCCTCTTCCGGAAGTCCTTCACTAATTAGTTCCTGCTCAACTTCTATAACTTCGCCATACGGTATTTGACTTAGACTGTTCATCAGTTCCTGCCTGATTTGTTCTTCGGAATCTCCTGAATGGAGTTTTAATATAAGCTCTTTTAGCTTATTCTTTCTGTCTTTTGAATTGTTTATCAGATCACTCATATTATCCAATATTAATTTTTAATTAACAATACTGTTTCTTTTTATTATTGAATTAGAATTTATGATTATTCTTTCCTGATTAATTTAGTCATCTTTATTCATTTTTATACACTCCTTTCTCAGTCCAGGCAATAACAGAAGCCGGTAGTATATGAGCAAACAGTATCAATGAAGCAACTAACACAACATCTATTGGTGTATCAGTTATTGCTAAAGATAATAATAAAATTAATATAACCACAGCGAAAATACCATAAGCATATCTAAGCGACTTGCTCGTTAATGCAATTTCTCTTTCATCCAATTTCTTTAATATCGAAGCCTGCTTTTTTTACAACTTCAATAATTATTTCTTCGTTGTCATCTTCAAGTTTGACTTCTAAAACCTTATCTGGATTTTCGATATCTACTTTCCAGGTATCAATGTTGTCTAACTCGTTTAAAAATGGTGTTACGGAATTGAGGCATCCTTCACAAGTAATGTTAGTTTTGAATTTTACAGTTTTCATATTTATTGATTTTAATTAATTGAACGTTTTTTTAATCTTAAACTATTTGTAAGCACCGAGATTGAACTCATTGACATAGCGGCTCCAGCAATCATTGGGTTCAAAATAAATCCGAACATAGGGTAAAGTACACCTGCTGCTACTGGAATAGCTATAAGGTTGTAAATAAATGCCCAGAACAAGTTTTGGCGAATAGTGCGCATGGTTGCTTTTGAAAGCATTATCGCTTTTGCAATCTGCCTTAAATCTGAGTGTATTAAGGTGATCCCTGCACTTTCCATAGCTATATCAGTACCACTGTCCATAGCTATGCCTACATCGGATTGTGCCAAAGCATGGGAATCATTTATTCCATCTCCGGCCATGGCTACAACCTTTCCTCGTTCTTGTAATTCTTTAACAAAATTACCTTTGTAAGCCGGCATCACGTTTGCTCTAAAATGTTTGATACCTACTTTATTTGCAATAACCGCGGCTGTTTGTTCATTGTCACCTGTTAGCATATAAACATCAATACCCATTTGTTGAATTTGCTGCATGGCAGAAATGGTGCTTTCTTTTACACGATCAGCAACAGCGATAATGGCCTCTACTTTATTACCAGCACTGAAGTAGACTACTGTCTTAGCTTCCGATTTTAGAGTTTCTGCTTTTTGAGATAGGTCATTTGGAATGATTATATCATTAGCGAGCATTAATCTTTCATTACCTGCTCTATAAACAGTGCCTTCAACAACTACTTTAGCTCCCATACCGGTTATGCTTTCAAATGATTCAGCATGTATTAATGTTGTGGTTTCTTTTTTAAGGTGCTTTACAAGAGCTTCTGCAATGGGGTGTTCAGATTGAGATTCTATTGCTAACAATATGTTTCCAAGTTGCACTGATTTAGTTTCATCTGCCCAAACTATGTCGGTTACCATAGGTTTGCCCTCTGTTATGGTACCTGTCTTATCTAGTATTAGTGTATCTACCTTGAAGGCTGTTTCTAATGATTGTGCATCTTTTATCAGAATTCCTTGTTCTGCACCTTTACCAATTCCAACCATTAATGCGGTTGGGGTTGCTAACCCTAATGCACAGGGACAGGCAATTATCAGAACTGTAATAAGCGTAAGTAAAGCATAGGTGTAGGATGGTTCTGGCCCAATAGCATACCAAACTATAAAAGTAAGTATTGAGATGCCAATGACTACAGGGACAAATATACCTGCAACCCTATCTGCCAGTTTCTGAATGGTTGGTTTACTTGCCTGCGCCTGTTCCACCAATTGAATAATTTGTGAGAGTAATGTTTCATTACCAACTTTGGTTGCTATGATTCTTAATGCTCCTTTTTGGTTTATTGTACCTGCAAAAACGTCATCTCCTTTTGTTTTCATAACGGGGATGGGTTCACCTGAAATCATACTTTCATCTATAAAGGATTCTCCCTTTTTAACTTTGCCGTCTACTGGCACTTTGTCTCCCGGTTTAAGAATAATATGTTCACCCTTCATTATCTCTTCAAACAATATGATTTGTTCTTCTCCATTTCGAATAACGGTCACCTGTTTTGGCTTTAACCCCATCAGTTTCTTAATGGCAGAAGATGTTTTACTTTTTGCTTGTTCTTCAAAAAATCTGCCCAATAGTATTAGTGAGATAATAATGACAGCTGATTCATAATATACGTGTGGTGTTACACCATTATTCAAAAAGTATTGTGGATATACTGTGTTAAAAACACTAAAGGTAAAAGCAACACCTGTGCTTAAAGCAACAAGGGTGTCCATGTTGGCTGAAAAGTGCTGTAATTTTCTCCAAGCAATTACAAAGAACTCTGAACCGCTCCAAAAAAGGACAGGGATAGAAAGGAACATCATGATCCAATTTTCATAAGGTATTTTTCCCATAAAAAACATGGCGATAATAAATATTGGAACTGAAAAAACAGCAGAGAAAATCAATTTTGATTTGAGACTAATAAGTCTTTTTTTTTCTATTTCTTCAAAGGCTTTTGAAATTCCATTGTCTTTTTCTATTAAAATATCATATCCAATTTCTTTGGCTTTTTGCTGTATCGTTTCCATTGAAATAATCCGGCAATCATAGTCTAATACTACCGATTGATTTGGGTAATTAACCGATACCTGAACTACGCCTTCCAATGGTTTTAGATAGGATTCAAGGCTAATGGCACATGAGGCGCATGTCATTCCTGATACCTTATATCTTTCTTTGATGATATCGTAAATATTATTTGATTCTGCAACTTGTTTCATGATTCTATATTTTAGCTCACAAAGGTCGGTACAGAAGAAAGATTATCCCTTACAGAATTCTGACAATAGTTTATATTATTTTGTGTGCTGGCCAGTAATAGTGAATCTGGTATCCAGTTCTATAACTAATACATTTATAAATGGTAAAATGAAATGTCGTAAAAATGATAGAATGCAAAATGAGATTATAAGATATTAAGATTATAAGATATTAAGACTGTAAGATTAAGACAATAAAATGTATAATGTTAAAAAACTAGTAATAGCAATAAATCATTTACGCATTTAAATATTCAGGCTGGGATTGATGACCCGGTTCTCTCATTTTTTTGAACTCAGAAGGGGCCATTCCTGTCTCTTTTTTAAATTGAGAAGAAAGGTGAGCTGTGCTACTGTAGTTCATTTGAAAAGCGATCTCGGATAAAGTCAGCTGATTGTAAATAAGCAATTCTTTAACCTTTTCAATTTTTTGTTTTATAATAAACCGCTCAATAGTAATCCCTTCAACGGATGAAAATAATTTGCTTAATGAAGTGTATTCGTGATAAAGCTTCTCTGATAGTAATGTTGAGAAATTAATGTTTGTTTGATCAGATTCATGGAGTATCTGCTTTACTATTATTGTTTTGATTTGGCCAATGAGCTTTGATTTATTATCCTTTAATAGTTCAAAGCCACTCTTTATTAGTAGATCTTCTAATCGTGATTTTTGAGCTTCATTTATTTCAATGGAGATAGATACTTCTCCCAATTGAATAGATTTGGTTTCAATGTTTAGTTCATTGAATATGTTCTGCACTGTTTTTATACAGCGTGGACATACCATGTTTTTTATGGAAAGTTTAGTATTGATACACATACTTTAAATTTGCTGCATTTAATATTGTTTTTATGAATATAGGCTTTTATATCATAAGAGCCCCATCCATTCTACATTAATATAAAATTCTCCCGAGTATCATTTGCAATTCTCACAGGATTGGGAAAAGGTGATTAAAGATAGTACATTTTTTAAATCAACAATCTGAAATCTGAAACCTGAAACCTGAAATCTGAAACCTGAAACCTGAAACCTGAAATCTGAAACCTGAAATCTGAAACCCTATACTTTTCAGGATACAGCCTAATGAACGACAAATTTACCTGATTTCACAACACCTTTTGAACCTGTTAGCTCAAAGATGTAAATTCCTTGTGGAAAATCTTCACAATTCAGTGGGACCTTGTTATTTGTTATAGATGCAATCTCTTTGATCAAAGTTCCAACAGAGGTATAAATTTTAAGATTGAATATCTCACAATAATTATTACTGAAACATATTACCGAATTTTCATTTAAGGGATTTGGGTAACAACTTACATCAAGTACCTGATTTTCGATGTTTTGTATATCGGACACAAGTTGACAAAAACAATAATTGCAATAAGGATTATTGAGATATAGTACCTCCTCGTCCTGTTTAAAACATACAAAGTTATATCCATCACCATTAAGGATGTAATTTGATATTAACGGGTTTAACAAACCGGCCCAGAAAATGCTTCCAATTCCTTCGATCCATTTGTCGGTATTAAAGTTACTACTAAGTAAAGAAATTCTTTTTCGGAAGGTATTATTATAAATCATAACAGAATCGATTCCTAATACAACTTTATAATGGTTATGTGGCCCAGCATCAAATCCGATAGTATCAGATCCAAGGCACGCACCAAGGGTATACCAAATTGTATCACCAATATTCACCGAAAAATCATACAATAGAACCTCTTGTTGTCCTTTTATTTTGATGAATACATGCTTGTTACTGTCTTCTCTTAATGCCCCGAAATACTCCGAGTTGGGATGAATTAAAGTGGAGTCGTAAAGCCAATATACTTTTGCATAAGTGTTACTTCCAATAACTGTATCTCCCGAAAGTCCTATCCGGATCCTGTATTTTTCTAGCGAAAAGTCGTTATCTCCAATAACATTCCATATTGCGGCAGATTGAGGAAATTTGATATAATCCTGTGCATTTATAGTATTCAGTAAACAGGTGCAAAAAATAATTATTATGAGCCTTTTCATTAGAATAGCAATTAGTGAGTATTTGATTTGTTTGTACATTGTTAAGACAAATGTTTTCATAATAGGGTTGCAGCGAAATGAAATAAATATTATACTGTTCAAATTATTGTAACTGATCAGTAAGTTTATCAATAATGAGTTAATTGTCAGTTTTTATTTCCAGATATCCACAAAATAACTACCGAATAATAAAAGTAAGTCGAAGATTCAACTTGGGGGATCTGAAATCCGACTTGGGAGCAAGGAGAATCATATTTAAGAGCCATATACTCTATGCTATTCACTTCCCGAAATCTGAAACCTGAAACCTGAAATCTGAAACCAGAAACACTCTTCTGTCTTCATTACTTCACAACAAACATCCTTTCCAGCTTCCTGTTTTCGAACTCAATCGATAACAGGTAAATGCCGGGAGGTAGTGTTGTAACATCCATCTCTTTATTGAATAGTTTGCCAGACTTATTTAGTTTTTCATTTTTTACCTGGACACCCAATGTATTAAATACTTTCAAAACAAAGTTTCCTGCAAAGTCATTTTCAAACTTCATTGTAAACTGTCCGTTATTTGGATTTGGAAATAGTGAGATACTGTTTTTCTCAGAATTTTCCTCAAACCCCGTGCATGCGTCAAATGTTACAATTATACTATCCCAAGCGGCACAACCATTGTCAGTTACTGTAACCGAATATGGCTTTGGCCCCAGGTTATTGATACTTGATGTTACAACCAAAGCATTATTGGTGCTGCCGTTTGACCACAAATAGCTGCTAAAACCAATTCCGGGGTTTAAAATCAAAGTATCATAGAAACAAATAGTAGTATCACCACCAAGTTGTGGGTTTGGTACAGGCGAGGTAATAATTGTTAGTGAAGCCGAAGTGTCTGTACAACCGGAATTGTTGGTTAAAACCACTGAATACGTCCCACTCTGTAAAGCTGAATATACAAAAGAATGTACTCCAGGGATGATTACACTGTTATGAAACCAATTGTATGTATATCCAATTCCGGTATTTGTACTCAATAAAACAGAATCACCAATACAAATAGCTGTCGGGCCCAAAGGTGTGATCACTGCAACTGGATTTGGGAATACAGTCACAGTGGCACTATCTGTTGCAATACAGCCATATATATTACTGACTAAAACTTTATATAAAGTAGTAGTATTGGGATTTACGATAATCTGTTGCGTATTTTGAACAGGAGTTGTATTCCATGAATATGAAACATTCGGGCTGCTATTTGCCGAAAGAATAACATAATCCCCCTTACAAACGACCGTGTCTTTTTCAACATTTACATAAGGTATCGTTCCGACATTTATAGTAATATTTGAATCAAGTGTAAATACACCATCTGAAACTGTAACTGAATAGATTGTTGTGACAGTTGGTGTTACAACAGGGTTGGGAATATTTGAGATAAACCCTGCAGGATCCGAAGCCCAGCTATAATTATAGTTGCCTGTTCCACCACTAACAATTATGTTTAATTGTGATGAGTCGCCTAAACAAAGGTTTGTTGAAGTAGCATTAAAACTATTAATAACCAATGGATTACTCAGAACTGTAACTATAACCTGCGAAGTGCCAATACAACCTGTAATTGTATCCTGTACTGTCAAATTAAATATTACTGAGCTGAAAAGTGTAATTGTAATTGGATTTGGGATATTAGGATTATTTAGTAATGCCGCTGGAGTCCAGGCATAACTGTATTGTCCTGATCCTCCCGTTACTATGGCGTTAAGCGATACTGAAGATGCACTCCCGATAATAATAGGCAGGCCTGCGTCAACAATTAATTGCGGAATTACTGTTAAATCAGTGATTATTATGCTATCGCATCCAAAAGTATTAAATAAGGTATCATAAAAGAGCCCTGTTGTTGTTTGATAAGCTCCACCAACAAATAAAGAATCACCATAACAAACGCTATCATATAATGTCAGATAACTCGTAAGAAGGACTGTCAATTCAGTGATTACAATACTATCGCAAGTATAAACACCAAATAATGTGTCATAATAAATTCCTGCTGATTTCTTATATGTACCTCCTGTAAACACTGAGTCGCCCTCACAAATTGTATCATAAAGTATAATTGAACTTAATGGTAAAACTGTCAAAAAGGTAGTCCTAATACTGTCACAACCAATTATACTTAATAATGAATCGTAATAAATGCCCTGGGTATTTTGATAGTCACCTGCTACAAACACCGAATCATTTTGGCAAATGGAGTCAAAGACCAAAAGTGAATAAGGTGGGGCAATAGTTAAATTGGTAATTATAATACTATCACAAGCCAATAAACTTGTTATTGTATCGTAATAAGATCCGGGAGAGTTTTGGTATCCTCCTCCTGCTAATACTGAATCGCCAAAACAAATTGTAATATCAAGTATTGTGTTATATATCGGGGATACGGTTAAATTTGTAACAATAATACTATCACAGGTGGCAATACCTGACAATGTGTCGAAATATACACCCGCTGTGTCCTGATAGGTGCCACCGGCAAATATTGAATCACTCTGACAAATTGTATCATAAATATAAGTAAATTGTACAGGCGTTATTGTTAAATCGGTTATGATTATACTATCACAAGAATAAAAACCTTGCAGGGTGTCGTAATAAATACCTGCTGTGTTCTGATAATTTCCTCCTGCTAATATAGAATCACCCTGGCATATTGTATCGTAAATAAATGTAGTGTTAATTTGTAAAACCAGTAGGTTTGTAATTATTACACTATCACAAGTATAAATACTATTCAAAGTGTCGTAATAGATTCCGGAAACATTCTGATAAATATTTCCTATTAGCAGAGAATCACCCTGGCATATGGTATCATTATAAATAATACTATATGTTGGACTCAGGCTGATATTTATAGAGTCGGTGGAAGTACACCCGTTGTTATCAGTTACGTTCACCCAAAATGACCCGCTTGTTTTGACTGTTCTGGTTTGAGATGTATTTCCATCCTGCCAGAAATAAGAAGCAAACCCACTTCCGGGATCTAAAACTAATGAGTCATTCTGACAAATATTAGTGTCATTACCCAGATTTATAACTGGTGATGTCATTATTGAAATAACAACAGTTGTATCCAAAATCCGGCTGCATAGTGTAGCGGTATCGGTAGTTATTATTTGATAATAATTTACAGTCGAATTAGGAATAAAAGAAAATGTTATAGTATCATTATTTGATCCAACAATAGGATTACCAACTGAAGTTGAATAAATGGTATCAAAGAGATGATAACTTACTTCGCTTTGTGGATTGATGATTTTAACATATACCATACTATTGTTTGAGCAGGCCGTATCTTCAAAATTAATTCCCAGTTGTGATATTGAATCTTTTACGCAACGGAGCGAAAATCCCTGCAATTTATTATCATTGGTGCGATAAACGTACGAAGTTGCGAAATATAAATCTCTTTTCCATGCCTTTATACTATTAAGCTCAGTTGATGACCAAAAATATGTTGAAACACCCATATTTCCGGATGAACCATTGTTATAATAATCGCGGTTACCACCGGGTAGGGCTGAAAATCCACTTGAGTTCGTTGCACCTGCATTTGGCATATTCCAATGTGTTGTGCCGGTTTCTTTCATTTAACCACCAGCATTTAATCCGCTGGGCCCATAC
>SDBT01016784.1_pt1 | contig 11581 bp, 11 predicted proteins | sample 2277101 | NCBI WGS metagenome assembly SDBT01 (sample SAMN10404973, study PRJNA504765) | marine sediment metagenome | isolation source: marine sediment core GS10_PC15, 103 cmbsf | place: Arctic Ocean: Southern Knipovich Ridge | collected 2010
CGGTTTGACCAATGAAGATGAAGTTACTGATTATGAAGTTTATCCTTCACCTATTCGTGATACAATATTCAACGCCGGTAAAACAAGCAGAATAAACGTTGGACACTTTATGGCAGATCTTATAACTGAATCTGATATATGGAAAAAGTGGCAAGGACAAATGCCTGTGATCTATAATAAAGAGACTTCCAAATAAAAATTTATTACCTAAATTAATTTTAGTGGTCAATTGCTAGTTGTTTGTTTGAACCTGTAAATTTTATATAAATAATAGAGAAACAAACAATATGACGAAGACTAAAATGGGATCGAGTAGAAAACTTTGTCAGAATCGCAGATTAATTAGATTACGCAGATGACGCTGATTTGTAATTTATTCTTTAGTAAATTTTTGTTATAAATCAGTGGAATCCGTAAATCAGTGTGAATCTGTGATGCAGACAGTTAATAAATAATGAAAAATAAAACTAAACTCGAACCAAGTACAATAATGTTCACACCCAACTGTGCCTGGGAGGGGAAACAATGTCAGAATCGCAGATTTGTTTGATTACTCTGATTACATTGATTTGAATTATATTTTTTATTGTAATTTTGTATGATGAATCAACGGAATCCGTAAATCAGTGTAAATCAGTGATTCTGACAATTAAAATATTATGACCGAATACAAATATTCTGATATCACAAAAACAATCATTGGCAGTGCAATGAAAGTACATTCATTTTTAGGAAATGGTTTCCAAGAAGTAATTTATCAGCGTTGCCTTGCCATTGAATTCGCTAAAGCCGATTTAGAATTTATGCGCGAAGTCGAAATTCCGATTTATTATCATGATGAAGCAGTCGGAACAAGGCGGGCGGATTTTCTTGTTGACGGTAAAGTTTTAGTTGAAATTAAAGCTATTACTAAACTTGAAGAAGTACATTGGGCTCAAATATTAAATTACTTGCGGGCATATAAAATAGAAGTGGGATTACTGATTAATTTTGGTGAGAAAAGTTTACAGTTTAAACGGTTTGTATTGAGTAAATAGTCAGAATCACAAATTAGTTTGATTACTCAGATGACACTGATTAAAAACCAAGCAAACCCTGTCAATTATATCGCCGAAATTCTAAAAATCCGATGGAAGAAAACACCTCGAACAACTGACAGCGGAATTACTGCTTGATTGAAATAAATTTACAAAAATATGTTATAACATAATAAAGTAAATTATAAATATCCATAGTTAACGAAAATGCGGTTTTTGATTTTTATAGAGTCTTTGATTTCACTAAAACATCGATATTGTTAATTATAATAATTATTACATTGAAAGGTAAAGATAATCTGCGAAATCCAATAATCTGCTGTAATCAGCGATGCAGACAGGAAAAAATTTATGAATAACAAAACTAAACTCGGACCAAGTACAATAATGTTCCCCTATCCTACCGTACTCGTGGGAGCAATGGTTAACAATAAACCAAATTTTATGACTGCGAGTTGGGTTGGAATTGCTTGTTCCAATCCACCGGCAATTTCGGTGGCAATCCGACCGGAACGCTATACTTATAAAGGTGTTATTGAACATGGTACGTTCTCGATAAATGTTCCCGGCTCCAATCTTGCCAAAGAAACTGACTTTTGCGGAATTTATTCGGGCAGGGATAATGATAAGACCAAATTATTCAATATATTTTATGGTAAGATTGATACTGCTCCGCTGATTGCCGATTGTCCGCTTAATTTGGAATGCAAAGTAATTCACACGATTGAAGTTGGCTCGCACACTGTTTTCATTGGGGAGATCATGGAAACACACACCAATGAGGATTGTTTAACAAATGGGAAACCGGATATAAAGAAAATCGATCCGATTATTTATGCAACGGGTACAAGGCAATATCATAAAGTTGGTGAGGAGATTGGCAGAGCGTATAAAATTGGAGATAAAGATTGACGCTATGTAGAGACGTAGCCCCGAAAAAATCGGGATTTTCAATATGCTACGTCTCTACTGATGATTTTATGACAATTTTTAACAAAAAATACCGTGTTGAATCAGCGCGATTAAAACATTGGGATTACGCGAATACCGGTATTTATTTTGTAACGATTTGCACGGAAGATAAAATTCGTCATTTTGGTAAAATCATTGATGAAAATATTAGGTTAAATAAATTAGGGAAATTTGCAGTACAATGTTGGGAAGATATTCCAAAGCATTTCCCATTCGTTAAATTGGACGAATATATTATAATGCCAAATCATGTACATGGTATAATTGGAATTGATAAACCAGATGAAGAAAATGTAGAGACAAGGCATGCCTTGTCTCAAACCAACGATGATAAAAACATTAAGACAGGGCATGCCCTGTCTCTACAACACCCACGATTTCGTAATCAAGGAAAAAATACAATTTCTGCGATGGTAGGTTCCTTCAAATCTGCTGTTACAAAACATGCTAACAAAAACAATATTCCGTGTAAATGGCAAACACGGTTTTACGATCGAGTAATTCGTGATGAAAATGAATTATTTAATATCCGAAGATATATTATCGAAAATCCATTAAAATGGGAACTAGATAAATATTATATTAATTAATTAAATTAAAAAAGGAATAAACTATGAAAATTTATATTAGTGCTGATATTGAAGGTGTTTGCGGCTCCACTCATTGGGATGAAGCTGATGATAAAAAAGCGGATTATGCTGAATTTCAAAAACAAATGACAGCCGAGGTGGCAGCGGCCTGTAAAGGCGCAAAGGCTGCCGGAGCAAAGGAAATTATTGTTCAGGATGCACATGGCACCGGTCGTAACATAACAGCAAAAAATTTACCGGATGGTGTAAAACTAATCCGTGGCTGGAGCGGTCACCCAAATGCCATGGTACAGGAATTGGACAAATCATTTGATGCGCTAATGTTCGTTGGCTATCATTCACATGCCGGTTCTGGCGGAAATCCGATGGCGCACACCATGCGCGGTTCTTATGTCGATTACCTTAAAATTAATGATAATTATGCCTCTGAATTTCTAATGCATGCTCTCTTTGCGGCTACTATGAATGTTCCCGCCGTCTTCCTTGCCGGCGATGATGAATTATGCAAGCATGTGAAAAATATTAATAAGAATATAACCACGGTTGCTGTCAAAGAAGGCAAAGGTGATTCAACCGTAAACTTACATCCTAAAGAGGCGATTGAAAAGATTTGGCAAGGCGCCGAGTCCGCCTTAAAAGGCGATTTAACTAAGTGCGTCCTCCCTACTTACGATGAATACAAAATTGAATTGCGTTTTAAGAAACATCAACAAGCTTATGATGCATCATTTTATCCGGGCTGTAAATTAATCGAATCGCAAACAATCACTTTTAATACAAAGGATTATTTTGAAGTAATGCGAATGATGCATTTTGTGATAAAATAACATTTGATTTTAGTTTTTTGGATTATTAAAGTTTTTGTAATACATTTAGTTAAGTTATTCGATTATTTAATATTTATTAGGTGAGCCATAATGTTTATCGAATTTAAAGACGTTGCAAAACAAAAAATGACTGCTACACGTAAACGGTATTTTGGCCGTGTCCCCGATGTTTTTACAAAAATGTATCAATTTACCCGTGCCAAAACTGCCCGCGCCTTAGGATACTACCCTTATTTTCCCAATATTGAAAAATCTGATGCTACCGAAGTATTTATTGATGGTCAAAAGAAAATAATGCTCGGCTCAAATAATTATCTCGGATTGACAACCCATCCTAAGGTTATTGAAGCAGGAGTAAAAGCATTAAGAAAATACGGCTCAGGGTTGACCGGCAGTCGATTTCTAAATGGAAATATTACATTACATACCGAGCTGGAAGAAAAACTAGCAAAATTTGTAAACAAGGAAAATGCTTTAGTTTTTTCAAGTGGTTTTGGGGTGAATCTCGGTGTTATCAGTGCTGTCGCCGATCAAAAGGATTATGTTTTCAGTGATGAATTTAATCACGCCTCAATCGTCGATGGAATCCGGTTTTCCGGTGCAATAAAACGGAAATTTAAACATAACGATATGAAAGATTTAGAATATCATTTGGCGTCGGCTGATCCAAATCGAGCACGTTTTATTGCTACCGATGGTGTATTTAGCATGGAAGGGGATATTGCTAAATTAGATGTAATTACTACTTTGGCTAAAAAATACCATGCCCGAGTTATGGTTGATGACGCTCATGCACTTGGCGTTTTGGGTCCCAAAGGAGATGGTACCGCTGCACATTTTGGAGTAACAAAAGAGGTTGATTTAATAATGGGTACTTTTAGTAAATCCCTTGGAAGTCTCGGTGGATTTATCGCGGGTGAAGAAGCAATAATAGATTATTTAAAACATCACACTAGAACAATGATATTCACTGCATCGCTTCCACCTTCAAATGTAGCGTCTGTTATAGCTGCTTTAGAGATTACTGAAAATGAGCCTGATCGTCGTGTAAAATTGATGGAAAATTCCGATTATATGAGGAGTAATTTAAAATCGATGGGATATAATATTGGTGAAAGTACAACACCAATAATTCCTATTATCATTGGGAAAGATATTAAAACATTTTATATGTGGAAAGATTTATTGGCAGCCGGTGTATATACAAATCCGATTGTCTCCCCTGCTACTCCTCCCGGAAGATCTTTATTACGTACAAGCTATATGGCAACTCATACTCGTGAACAGTTAGATTTCTGTCTAGAAATGTTCGATAAGATCGGTCACCAAAGACGCGTGTTAGTATAAATTATTTTACATGTCAGATAATTCCAAAGTTATTCTAATTACAGGTACATCTTCCGGAATCGGTAAAGCTTCAGCTGAGTACTTAGTAAAACAAGGACATATTGTTTACGGTACATCGCGCTATCCGGGCTCTTATCCAAAACCCAACGATTACGCAATGTTGCAAATGGATGTAACCGAAACTGACTCTGTTCAAATTGCGGTTAATCAAATTATAAAGAATGAAGGCAAGATAGATGTATTAATCAATAATGCCGGTATTCATGTTGCCGGATCAATTGAGGAAACTCCTATTGAAAAATCGAAAGAACAAGTAGAAGCTAATTTTTTTGGAATTCATCGTATGTGCAAAGCAGTTATTCCATATATGAGAGAACAACAAAACGGTTATATTATCAATATAAGTTCAATTATGGGTGTTATTAGTCTTCCATATCAGGGATTTTATAGTGCAGCAAAATTTGCACTTGAAGGAATGTCTGAAGCGCTCCGTTCAGAAGTCCGCTCTTTTGGTATAAAGGTTTGTCTTATTGAACCCGGTGATATTCATATTGAACCTGCTCATAAACGGTGGAAAACTCCTGTATCAGATGAATCTCCCTACTATACACCCTTTAAACGGGTAATGAATATCGTTGAACGGGATGAGGGTCATGGCATTTCTCCAGTGAAGATTGCTCATCTAATCAATAATATCATTAAAAAAGATAATCCTAAGTTGCGTTATACGGTAGGTGCTTTTGATCAAAGATTAGCAGCATTTTTAAAACGCATATTACCCAACCGATTATTCGATTGGATAATTATGAAGCATTATAAAGTGATTTGATTGTTGAGTAGACACAGGGCATGCCCTGTCTTTACCTAATCATCATCAATATTTTTAGCTTCGATACCTTTCCAATAAATATTAGAAGTTTGCCCCTCTGACATTTTTTTGAATTTTGTCTTTGCTAATTGCTTAAAGAAATTGCGCGTAATAGGAATCAGTAACATAATACCAAAAATATCTGTTAGTAAACCTGGCGTTAACAAAACTATACCACCAATTAGAATTAATAAACCGTCGACTAGTTTATCGGCGGGCATTATGCCGGCGTTTAAATCTTGCTGAATCTTTTGCCAAACTGTTAAACCATATAATTTTGCAAGATATGCTCCTAAAATCCCCGTTCCTATAACTAAAAATATTGTTGGCCAAAAACCAAAAAGGGAACCTAACTTGATTAAGATTAGTACTTCTATTAGAGGTACGCTAATGAAAAGCAGTAAAAGTCGTGGAAACATTGTTAAATTTATTATTATTTATTGATTAAGTTTATCACTTTTAAGGCACTAAAATGAAAAAGTTCCTATCATTCATAATATTTATTTTGATCATCCAAATTGGATCGATCAGTTTTGCTCAACCGAAACAGCTGCAATCACGATCTCCTTCTATGTCAAAACAGTGGTCTGATAAAGCAAATTCTATGGTTAAATATCAGATTGAGAGGCGCGGTATTACAAACAGCGAAATCCTAAAAGTGATGCGTAATACGCCACGACATTTATTCGTACCACCGGCCTTATCTACTATGGCATATGACGATTATCCTTTGCCAATCGGTGAAGAACAAACAATTTCGCAGCCGTACATTGTTGCTTTGATGACTGATCTACTCAAGCTTAAGGGAAATGAAAAGATACTTGAGATAGGTACCGGTTCAGGTTATCAAGCTGCAGTTCTATCTCAACTTGTCGATTCGGTTTATACTATTGAAATTGTTGAATCCTTAGCAAATAACGCAAAAATACGATTGGATAATTTGAACTATAAAAATGTTATTGTTAAACATGGTGACGGATACAAGGGATGGCCTTCTTTAGCACCCTTCGATGCTATTATTGTTACTGCTGCACCTGAACAAGTACCACAAACATTAATTGATCAACTTAAGATTGGTGGTTGTATTGCTATTCCAGTTGGAGATAAATGGCAGGAATTACAGTTAATTACTAAAACTGGAAAAAATAAAACTAAAAAGAAGACCGTAATTCCGGTTAGATTTGTTCCGATGGTTCATCCAACCGAGTAATTATTCTGTGAAATAATTACTTTTTTTTGGGCGTATAGCCTGCATCACGGATAGCATCTTCAATAATTTCGGTTTTGACATCTCCATCAACACCTACAGTTTTTTCATCAATATTTACTGAAACTTTTGTCACACCCTCTAATGATGATAATTTATTTTCGATAGTCATTTTGCAATGTTTACAAGTTATATTTTCAACAATAAATTCATTTCCCATCTCAACCCTCTCTTGTTTGAATTTTATAAGCCCAATAAAAATAATGACAGCTAAAAGAACACCACTAACAATCCGTAAAGTATGCGATACATGTTCTCCATGAGGAGATATTATACTTAATTCTCCACCTAAAAACGCAAACACATAATTAAATACTATTCCCGCAATTAATGATATTGAAACAATGGAAATTATGTAAAGATAAAACGCCCTCTTACCAAGCTTTGTCCGTACAAATGAAAGTGTTACGGTATTTGTCGCAGGACCTGCGATTAAGAATACTAAAGCAGCACCGGGAGAAAATCCCATTTGTAAAAATGCTGCAGCGATCGGTATTGAACCGGTAGCACACACGTAAAGTGGCAATGCTATTCCCAACATAATTATAAAATGCATCCATTGATATGGAAGAAACTTTTCAATGAATTCTTGTGGAATAGCAGCTGTTAATACTCCACCAATTAATACACCAATCACTAACCACTTTCCTATATCTTCAGCCAATTCAACAAAACCGTATTTAAATACTTCTGTAATTTTACTTTTAGCATTCAATTCATTTTTAGGGTGATTATGTCTCTTTACAACTTTTTCCTGTGGTTCACGATTAAAAATGAAGTTTAACAAACCAATAGTGATACCTGTAATAAAGGCCGCTAAAGGTCTAAACAGTGCAAATAGTGGACCTAATAAGGAGTATGACGCAAGAATTGAATCTACCCCCGTAGTTGGTGTGGAAACTAAAAAACTCAGGGTAGCACTTTTACTTGCACCTTCTTTTTGTAAAGATGCTGCTACAGGAATTACACCGCAAGAACAAATTGGTAACGGTATTCCAAAAAGTGATGCTTTAATTATTGTTCCAAGATTATTTTTACCCAAATGCCTGGTAATAAAATCTGTACCTATAAATACATGTAGAATACCGGCAAAGAACATACCTAGCAGTAAATATGGTGCCATTGCTGTCCATAGGTCAACAGTTGCTGTAATAATTTTTAATATAAATTCAAGCATATTGGTGGTGAAATTTAAAAAGAATTTTACAAAGTAAATAATACAATTAATCTATATTATGTTCTCAAATTGATAAATATTGTATTTGTTCAATAAACTAAATAATCTAAGTAAGTTTGTCTTCCATATTTACATATCATAAGGAAATTTTAGAATGAATAAATTCAAATTAGTATCAATATTTATAGGAATTTTTATTATGGCTTGTTCAAATCAAAATGATAATCCGTTTTTTAATGAATGGGATACTCCTTTTCAAGTGCCTCCTTTCGATCAAATTGAAGAAGCACATTATATGCCCGCTTTGATGGAGGGATTAGACAGAGAAACCAAAGAAATTGATAAAATTATCAATAGCTCTGACGATCCAACTTTTGAAAATACGATTGAAGCATTTGAAGCTACCGGACAATTTCTTGATAAAGTATCAAATGTTTTTAGTAATGTGCGTGGTACAAATGCCACTGATAAATTAGATAACATTGCTAAAGAATTTGCCCCAATTCGTACTCAGCACAATGATAATAAATTATTAAATACGAATCTTTTTAAAAAAATAAAATATGTTTATGATAATGCGGATAGGGCTGTTTTAACAACAGAACAAAATACCTTATTAGATAAAATTTATGGTGATTTTGTGCGCAACGGTGCCAATCTTACCGAAGAAGAAAAAGTAGAATTGCGTAAAATTAATGAAGAATTATCAGTAATAACGCTCAACTTTGCACAGAACGTCAGGGATGATGGAAGTGAATGGGAAATTGTTCTTGCGGACGTTGATCTGGTCGGACTTACGGAATCTGTAATATCTGCCGCAGCCAACATCGCTGAAGAGCGCGGACACGACAACAAATGGGTAATCACATTAGATAAGCCAAGCTGGATACCATTTTTAACATATTCTGAGAGACGTGATCTGCGAGAAAAAGTGTTTACTGCATACATTAATCGTGGTAATAACGATAATGAATATGATACCAAATCATTCATACCAAAAATTGTTAATCTGCGAATTAAAAGAGCTAATCTTTTAGGATATAAAAACCATGCCGAATACGTATTGGAACGCAGTATGGCAAAAACTCCTGAAAACGTTTATAATTTTTTAAATAAACTTTGGAAACCGGCTTTAAATCGAGCTAAAACTGAAACATATGATATGCAATCTATTATTTATAATAACGGCGATAATTTCAAATTAGAGCCATGGGATTGGTGGTTTTATGCTGAAAAAGTTCGCGTAGAAAAATACGATTTAGATGACAACGAACTACGCCCATATTTTGATGTAGATAATGTAGTAAATGGAGTATTTTGGCTCTCGAACCAATTATTCGGTATAACATTTACAGAGCGGACTGATCTTCCTAAGTATTTTGATGAAGTAAAAACATTCGAAGTAAAAGAAGCTGATGGTTCACATATCGGAATTTTGTACACCGATTATCATCCACGTAAAGGTAAAGGTACCGGAGCTTGGTGTAGTGGTTTCCGAGATCAGTCAAATAAGAATGATAAGTGGGTATTCCCGCTTGTCACTAATGTAGGAAACTTTACCAGCCCAATAGGTGACAAACCGGCTTTATTAAGTCTTGATGAAGTAGAAACATTATTCCACGAATTTGGACATGCATTGCATAGTTTACTAAGCAATCATGCCTATACCAACTATTCAATGCCACGAGATTTTGTAGAGTTCCCAAGCCAAATTATGGAAAGTTGGGCATTCGAACCTGAAGTATTGAAACAATACGCATTTCATTATGAAACCGGAGAATCAATTCCTGATAAATTAATCGATAAAATTCAAAATGCTGCACTTCATAATCAAGGATTTATGAATGTAGAATATTTAGCGGCAGCATTTTTGGACATGGATTGGCACACATTGGAAGAATCTGAAGATTGGGATCCATTAGAGTTTGAAAAAGCATCAATGAAAAAGATAGATCTCATCCCGGAAATTATTCCAAGATATAATAGTTATTACTTTAATCATATTTTCTCGGGTGTATTTGGATATTCATCCGGATATTATAGTTATAAAATGTCAGAAGTCATGGCTTCCGATGCATTTCAATATTTCAAAGATTCAGGTGATATAGTTAACAAGGAGATCGCGAAAAATTATCGAAAATATATTTTAGGATTAAGTGGTACGGAAGACGCAGCAGAAATATATCGGAAATTCCGCGGAAAAGATCCCGAGATTGAACCTCTATTAATTAAAAGTGGTTTGAAATAATTCTTATAAAATAATATCAATTGGTTGTTTAAACCGTCTTCGATTCATGTTTAACTATAAATGGATATATTATTAATCACTATTAGTGTGCTGCTAATTTTAATTGGAATACTTGGTTCTGTAGTTCCGATTTTGCCCGGTCCGCCGATTTCCTTTTGTGGATTATTACTTGTTCAATTCACTTCGAAGCATCCATTTTCAGTTGAATTCTTAATCATATTTGGATTGCTAGCAATATTTTCAGCTGTGATTGATAATGTATTACCGATTTACGCCACAAAAAAATTCAACGGTTCTAAAAAAGGTGTTTGGGGTAGCGCAATTGGTTTGATTATCGGATTATTCTTCTTTCCGCCATTTGGAATAATAATTGGTCCGATGGCTGGAGCTTTTTTAGGAGAAATTGTTGATGGTAAAACTGCCGAAAAGGCAGTTAAACCGGCGTTCGGTTCACTTATTGGATTTTTATCCAGTATCTTTCTGCGCTTTGCCTTATCTATTGTAATGGCATATTATTTTGTAGTGAAAGTTTTTATAGGATAAAATTATTTCAAATTGAAATATCAATTCTCAATAGTATATAAATATATAATAATATTTTCTTTTATATTTATTCATAACTCATTGTAATAAAAAAGAACTTTATTTAATTTTTACGGCAACTTTTTCTAACTATAATCAATAAAAGCAGGATATGAATAATATAAAAGAATTACAACCAAAAGCTTTGTGGAACAATTTTGCTAACCTGAGCGCTGTTCCAAGACCATCAAAAAAAGAAACCAAAGCAATAGCATTTCTAAAGAATTTTGGTGAGCAGCTTAACCTCGAGACTATTGTTGATGAAGTTGGTAATGTTATCATCAAGAAACCTGCGTTTAAGGGAATGGAAGAACGCAGCACTGTCGTTTTGCAGGGACACATTGATATGGTTCCGCAAAAGAATGCTGATGTCGATCATGACTTTGAAAAAGATGGTATTAATATGATTATTGACGGAGATTGGGTAAAAGCGAAGGGTACAACATTGGGAGCTGATAACGGCATGGGTGTCGCTGCAGCGATGACAATCTTGGAATCAACCGATATCCCCCACCCTCCTATTGAAGCATTATTTACTGTAGATGAAGAAAGCGGTATGACCGGTGCAAGAGGCCTAAAAAGTGATATATTAACAGGAAATATATTGCTTAATCTTGATTCTGAAGAAGATGATGAATTAACAATCGGTTGCGCCGGCGGAATTGA
>SDBT01016785.1_pt1 | contig 11580 bp, 7 predicted proteins | sample 2277101 | NCBI WGS metagenome assembly SDBT01 (sample SAMN10404973, study PRJNA504765) | marine sediment metagenome | isolation source: marine sediment core GS10_PC15, 103 cmbsf | place: Arctic Ocean: Southern Knipovich Ridge | collected 2010
GGCGCGGCAGGTCCATGCCGCGGGCCTCGCGGAAGTTCGCCCGGCAGTGCTCGCAGTAGCAGACGCCGTGGCCCGACCAGCGGTTGGAGAAGATGCCGTCCACGCCATAGCGGGCAACGATCTCGCCGGTCACCCGGGTCATGAACTCGAAGTTGTAGGGGCCCAGCGCGCACGTGACCCAGTAGTCATCAGGATGCGACCAGTGGCGGCGGGGATTGCCCTCGGCGTCGACGGCCACCCAGTCCGGATGGGCCTCGAATGCGTCCTGATGGCAGGCGTGCGGATCGGTACGGGCGACCACGACCATCCCCATCTCGCGACATCCGGCCACCAGGTCGCCGAACGGATCGCCCTCGCCCAGCCACGGGCTCCGGTGGTGCAGGGGGACCTCTGTCGGGTAGTAGGCAACGCAGCCGCCGGCGCTCAGGCAGACACCCTCGACGTGGGTGCGCCGGAAGTAGTCGAGCCAGAACGCGAGGTCGAACCGGCCGGGGTCGTTGGCCACCAACGTGAGTTGGCCCCAGCGCATGGGGCGCCCGAGGGGGGATTCGTCGTCGGTCATGCACGGTCTCCTGATGGACAGTATGCGGGCCGGCCGGATACTACGGGCCGGCGGCAGGGCAGTCAACCGGCGCGGCGATCGGACGCCCCTGGCTGGTGTTCAATCGGCAGGAAAGGGAACCGGTTGACCGCCCCGGGCCGGGAGGCGTTCGACACGTACAGGCAGAACATGAGGCAGGTGCTGGACAGCTTGCCCTGAGGCAGGTCGCGGATGCAGGCGAATAACCCGCTGCCGGGCGCGTATACTGTGACAGCGCCCGCACCCCTTGGGCAGACGGGGGCCGGAGCGCGGATCGAGAGGATCACGACAGACAGCTATACCTACCCTATGGAGGATGGACCGATGCTGAGGAAGGTCGTGTTATGCGCGATGGTGATGGCCCTGGGCCTGGGGACTGCAGTGGCCCAGGCGAAGCCGCTCGAGGGGCTGCCCGACGAGGTCATTGCCGTGCTGGAGATCGGCGACCTGCCGGCGCTGGGCGAGAAGCTGGCGGCCGCGGCCCTGCAGATCAGCCCGATGGCGGGGGTGCCGCCACTGGACCAGATGGCCCCCATGAAGATCATGAAGACTCTGGACCCGACCACTGTGGACCTGACGGCGCCCGTGCGGGTGGTCCTGCTGGAGCCGCCCATGCACACATCGCCCGTCATCGTGTTCTCCGTCACGGACGCCGAGCGCTACCTGGGATCGCTCCTGCCTAACCTGGTCAAGATGGACGAACGGGACGGGCTTGTCATCTTCGACGAGGCGGGCAAGACGCTGGCGATCGGCACGGCCAACGGCCGGGCGGCCCTGGGGCAGGACATCGATGCCGTCACCCAGGTGCTGGAGCTAGTGAGTGAGGACTTGCTGCCGGCGGCGAAGCTGTTCGAGACAGGCGACGTAGTAGCTGCCGTGCGCGTCGTCCGCCTCCTGGACGGGCTGAGCATGTCGGGCCAGAACCCCTTCGACATGGCGCGGGCCATGTGGCTGCCGATGATCGCCATGGGCCAGCAGGGCGGCGGCGATCCGGAGGCCGTAACGAAGGTGCTGGGGGTGGAGTTGGACGCGGTCGAAGCCATGGTGACCCAGATGGACGTGCTGAGCCTGGGCCTGACTTTCGGCGAAGATGCCGTGACGATGACGGCGCGCGTCGATCCCGTGGAGGGTGGGGGGCTGGAGCAATACGTCGCCAGCATACCGAGCGGCGACATGGTCCTTGCCTCCATGCTGCCGGGCGACTCGCTGTTCACCGTCGTGGCCAAGACCGGCGACATGGGGCCGTTCTATGAATGGGCCGGGCAGATCATGTCCGCGATGCTGCCGGAGGGCGATGCCGCGAGCGAGGACATGTTGAGGGCCATGGAGCTGACCGGCGAGGTACTCGGCGACGAGCAGGCCATGGCGATGCGCGCGCAGGGCACTGCGGTGCAGTTCATCCAGGTGCAGGCCGTCGACGATCCGGTGGCGATGGAAGAGGCGGCGGACGCCATCATGGCCAACATGGGCAACATGATGCAGGGCTTCCAGGTGCCGGGCATGGACGCCGAGGGATTCGTGGGCATCGAGCGCAACGTTGCCGAGCACGCCGGCCACCGCATCGACGCCCAGGTGTTCAACATCCCCATGCCCGACCCGGCGGGCATGCCCAACCAGCAGGCGGCCCAGATGGCCGTGAAGAGCCAGCAGGCCATGCTGGACATAATGCTGGGGCCGGACCGGCGCGGCTATCTGACCTACATCGACGGCAACCGCGTCTACGTCCAGGGAGAGGGTGCGCTCGACACCTTGAAGGGCATGATTGACGCGGCCGGCTCGACGAGCGAGGTCCCGGCAGGCCTGGCGGCCGCGCTGGACGGCGCGCCGGCGGGCACCATCGCCGCCGGCCACGTCTCGCTGACGGGGCTGGCCAACTGGGGCGTGGGCCTCGCCAGGCAGATGATCGCCGCAATGGGGCAACCCATGCCGGCGCCGCTGCAGGCTCTGGTGATCGAAGACGCCCCGCCCATCGTCGTGACCGTCTCGGTCGGTGAGGGCAACTCGATCACGAAGCGCGTGCGCGTGCCCCTGGCCGCCATGCGCTCCGTTGCCAACGCCGCCATGATGGCCCAGATGGCAGCCGTGCAGGCGGCAGCCGTGCAGGCCCAGATGCCGTAGAGCAACGGGCCCCCGCGAGCCATTCGCGGGGGCCCGCTTCGCCGCGCTCTTCGCCGGCGACGACGTGCGTGACTTGACGTTTGCATCCTCCTGCGTAGAATGTGCACGCCCGTTGGCCCTCTGGGTCGGCGGGCGTGCGCTGTTTGCGGGGAGGAGTGATGCGATGAAGCAGCCCTCAGGTGTCACTCTCCTTCGACGAGCACCGGGCCAGACTCCTCGAGCGTCCACGCGATCCCCTTGTGTTCGTTCGTCACTCTCTGCAGCATGCGGCCGTCCGGATGGTAAGTGGCGAGCCACCGCGCCCCAACGACGACGAGGACGTCGCCCTTGCTGGGCGCCGTCGCCACGAAAAGCGACCCGCCGCCCATCTCCTCGCGCCCAATGCTGACCTGGCCGGGCCGCTGGGGGAACTCCCCGACCGGGGCGAACTCGGTGGACCCCAGGAAGGTCGATAGCTCCGCGAGTGTGAACAACCGCCTGACTATCGTCATCGGGCCGAACTCGGCGATCTTCGCCGCGATCGCCTCGTTGTAGGCCTTGCATGAGGCGCGCCTCAGGTCGCCGAGCGAAATGAAGTCGATCTGCAGGCCGGTCACCGGGTCGTAGCAGCCGATGTCGCCAACCGACACCTCGGGATCGAAGAAGTCCAGGAACAGAAGGGGCGTTCGGTCCTGCCAGTCGCTCTCGGCCCATTCCCTGCCCCCCCGCCGCGCCAGGCCGAACGCTGCCGCACGGAACGCAAAGGGGAAGACCAGGGCGATTGCGATGACCGCGATGAAGTAGCGAGTAAGACGCGACGGTGAGTCCTGAATGGCGTCATCCGGTCGGCCGTCGGGGGGACGGTCGGGGAAGACGCGGATCCACCGGAGCACGCAGCGCGAGACGGCTTCTGTCAGGGCGGCGGCGGCCAGGTGGATGGGGCCCCAGAAGACGAGGCCGAACGCGAGCATCATGCCGATGCTGACGTGCCGCGGGCGGGCGTAGGGCCCGTAGCATCCGCCCATCACGACGGCCGTCGCGAGAGCGTAGGCCGCCAGACCCAGAACTCGGAGGCGCGAGAGCCGGCCAAAAGGCGCGGAGAGAAGAACGGGCGCGATCCACAGCCACGGCAGCGCGTGGTAGAAGGGGTCTAACTCCGTGCGCCGGCGCCCGATCACGGGGGCGCACAGGGGCACGTAGACGAGGAAGGCGACGATGAGCATCCCCTGCGAAGCCGCTGGATTGGTCGCCATCACGGTCCGTCTCATGAGACTGCCTCGCACCCCATCGTGTGCAGCGTCTCCTCGGCCACGTCCACCCTAGACGCCCGCAACACCGCTCTGCCCAGGCGGACCGCTTACCCCCTCCCTGCGTTATCGTATCCTATTATATTCTATCACACCCGCCGGGTCAACTCTGTGGTCTGACACGAGCCCGTCGGGCCGGCCTGGCGCTCTGCATTTGCCGAATTGCAGAGCGACGGTAGGATAGGTGGCAGCGCATGTTCGCTGTCCGTGCGGAGGGCCTGAGCCATGATGCGGAAGTGGGTTGGGGTGGTGGTAGCCGTGGCATTCTGTGCCCTTCTGGCCGGCTGCGGCAAGGATGCGCCGACGGCGGCAGAGACGGCCCCCTTCGAAGCGACGATCGGTGCCTACCTGAAGGCCCACAGCATGGGCATGGCGGTGGCCGAGGTGAAGTCGCTGGAGATCGAGGGCGACACCGCGACGGCCGTCTGCGCCATGCAGGAGGCCGGCGGCCTCTACGCCAACCTGTCGGTCAAGTGGACCTTCACGTTCAGCAAGAACGAGAGCGGCGTCTGGCAAGTCGAGACCCTCGACAAACCGTAGCGACGCCGGACGGCCCCTAGTCGACCACGAACACCTGGCCTTGCTCCAGCTTGCGGTAGCCGGCGCGCAGGTCGTCGGGCAGGGCGGCGGCCAGATCGTCGGGGTAGCCGTGCGTCCAGAAATCGTTTTCGGGCGTGGTCCGGTATGTGCCGAAGTGCTGGGGGAAGATGTGCCGGGGCGCCAGGGCCTTGATGAGCGTCACCGAACGCTCGACGTGCGTGTTGTGCACCGTGGGCGAGATGAACAACACGTCGATGCCCGCCAGGTCCATCTGATCTTGCAGCAACACCGAATCGCCGGGGAACAGGACCCGCATCCCTGCCAGCGCCACGACGTAGCCGCAGTCGAACTCGTTCGCGCCGGCATAGACGGCGTGGTCCTGGTGCCCATGGTAGGCGCGTATCGGCTCGACCGGCACCCCGTCCAGGTCGAACGGCTCGCGCGGCGTCGCCACCGTCAGCCGGCCCTGCGTTACGCCGAGCTGCTCGGCCTTCTCGGCGCAGTTATAGGGCACCACGAACCCGCACTCGGACTGCTCGGCCAGCACGCGACAGGTGGGGTCGTTGAAGTGGTCGCCGTGCCCATGCGTGACGAAGGCCAGGTCCAGGTGCGGCGCCAGTTCCTCGGCGGTGACGGGCGGCTCGGCCAGCCGGATGCCGGGGTACTCCAGGTCCAGGTCGATGCCGATCAGCCGCCCCTCGGCCCACAGCAGCCAGCCAGTGTTGCCCGTCCAGCAGACCGCCATGCGGCCAGACGTCGACTTCAGTTCCTGCAGACAGTCTTCCTTCGCCATCGTGTCACTCCTTAGCGCGGACCTTACGCAAGGCGCTTACGCAAGGCGCCCATTGTGCCCCGCCGTCGCCGCCGCCGCAAGCGCGCTACTGCCGCCCGGCGCACTCGACCAGGATCTCCTCGAACCGGCCGCAGATGCTGTCCCAGGTGATGCCCTCGGCGACGCGACGCGCGTTCGCTCGCAGCCGGGCGACCAGCGACGGGTCCTGCGCCAGCCGCACGGCCTGTGCCACGAAGGCGTCCGCGTCGCCGGGCGGCGCCAGCAGGCCGCTCTCCTCGTGCCTGATGTGCATGTGGGCGGCGGCATAGTTGTAGGCCACCACCGCCAGGCCGCTGGCCAGGCCCTCGGTCGTCACGTTGCCGAACGTCTCGGTCCAGCTGGCGAACGGGAACACGTCGCCGGAGGCGTAGTGCGCCGCCAGGTCCTCGCCGCGCTGCACGCCGCAGAAGACGTAGTCGGGGTACTGGGGCTCGAGTTCCTGGCGCATGGGGCCGTCGCCGACCAGAACCAGGTGCGCGTCGGGCCTTACCTCGCGCATGGCTTCGAAGGCGCGGACCGTCACCCCCAGGTTCTTCTCCTCGGCGATCCTCCCCACGTAGATCACGGCCAGCCCGTCGTCGCCGACCCCCCATTGCCGGCGCAGATCGTCGCTGCGGCGCGCGGGGGAGTAGAGGTCGGTGTCAACGCCGCGGGAGACCGTTCGCACGTCGCCGTAGTCGGAGCCCATCGCGTCGCGCTGGTCCTCCGTGGGCACCAGCGTGCAGGCCGTGCGCCTGTGGAAGGCCTTGAGGTAGGACACGATGAAGCGGCGCAGCGGGGCGATGCCGTAGTGGCCCGTGTACTGCTGGAAGTTCGTGTGGAAGCCGGAGACCAGCGGCAGGCCCATGTCGCGGCAGACCCGCAGCGCGGCCCAGCCGAGGGGCCCCTCCGTGGCGACGTAGACCACGTCCGGACGCACCTTGCGCCAGAGCCGGTGCAGCGTGCCCAGCACGGGGAAGCCGAACTTCTGGAATCGGTACATGGGGATCGGCAGCCCGGGTGTGGCGACGATCTCCAGGTTGCCGTTGCGGACGACGCCGCTCTCGCCCTTCTGCCGAGGGCGGACCAGTTGGACGAGGTGCCCGCGCGCCAGCAGGCCCTCTACGAAGTGCGAGACCGTCATCGCACAGCCGTTGACCTCCGGCGGGTAGGTCTCCGTGACGAGCGATACGTGCATGGGTGCAGTCGCGTCCATCAGTCTGCCCTTCCTCACTCCGGCGTGTCGCTGCCCCTTCCGGACCGGCAGCAGCTTACCAGATGTCCGGCCGGACGCGGGGTCAAAAGGGCCCGGGCGGTTGAAAGGCGGCGCCGGGTCAATATCATGAGTGCGCCCGTCTGGTCTCGACGAGGACCGATTGATGAAACCATCCGCAGCCTTGGCGCCGGCCGTGGCCGCGCTGCTCTTGTGCGGATATGTGCGAGCCGAAAGCGAGTTTCCTATGGACTTCGAGCGTGATGCCATTCTGCTGAGCGGGACGTGGGAGTTCCTACGCGAGCACGGCGACCGGGAGCTCTGGCGGCCGGAGGTGGCGGGCGCGCTGGGGCCGTGGGAGGAGTTCGAGGTGCCCGGCACCATCCTGCCGCACCGCGAGCGCGACCGGAACGAGAAACTGGAGTGCGTCTGGGCGCGTCGCACGTTCGAGGCGGATGAGGCGCAGGCGGCCGGGAGCGCGGTCCTCAAGTGGGGGCACGTGCGCTTCGGGGCCACGGCGTACGTGAATGGTGTCGAGGTCGGCAGCCACGAACCGATCGGGCCGCACACGATCCTTCTGCAGCCGGGCGCCCTGCGCGCGGGCGAGAACGAGCTGGTCCTGCGCATCCCGGGCTGGGCCGGCCTGCACAAGTCGAGCACGAACGTGCCCACGGTCGCTGTCGGCGCGGACCTGTTCTGGGGCGCCCGCACGCCTGCCATACCCGATGACGTGTGGATCGAGTTCTACGACCGTGCCTACATGAAATGGATCCTGGCCATGCCCGACGTGGAGGCCGGCGCGGTGACACTGCGCGTCTGGCTGGACTCGGCCGACGGACTGCCCGATGCGGTGGAGCTGTCCGCCTCGGTCCGGCCGGCGAAGGGCGGCGACCCGGTCGGCTCTGCGACGGTGACGGTCGAACGGACGGACGGGCCGGTGGACGTGCGCGTCGAGGTGCCGGACGCGAAGCTCTGGACGCCGGACTCGCCGCACCTCTACGTGGCCGAGTTGACGGCGACCGCCGGCGGACGGCCGTGCGATGAGACGCGCTTCCGGTTCGGCATGCGCGAGATCGCCGTGGTGGACGGCCACTACCGGCTCAACGGCCGGCCGCTCTGGCTGCGGGGCTCGAACCTGGTGCACGAGTGGACTTGGGGCGGGCCGTTCGACGCGGAGGTGAAGCGCTACATCGTCGACGAAGCGCGCAACATGAGCCTGAACTGCTTCCGCACGCACACGCTGTCGCCGCCGACGCGCTGGGCGGACGTCTGCGACGAGAACGGCATAATGCTGCTGGCCGAGTTCTCGGTCACCTACAACTACGTCGACGTCGCCTTCACGCCGCAGGAGTGGGACGCCTTCCACGGCAACGTGGTGACCGACGCGACGGAGTGGGTCACGAAGCTGTGGAACCATCCGTCGGTGATCATGTGGGTGCTGACCAACGAGCCGCGCGGCGACACGGACTGGGAGGCCGGCCCCTATCACGACCACGTGCGAGCGCTCGACCCGACGCGCCCGTGCATGAGGACGGGCGAGACGGAGCGCGGCACGGATTCGGTGATCGACATGCACACCTGCGGCAACTACGCATGGGGCCCCGAGGGCAACATGCTGCAGACGGTCGCCCACCACGCCGCCCACAAGGACCCCGAGCGCGCGCTGTCCAACACCGAGTACATGAACTACTTCGGCCCGTACGAGGAGCAGGTCGCCCGGCGCCTGGGCGACCCGAAGCACCCCGACCACAAGCTCGACTTCGCCGAGTGCGCGCTGGAGGACACCGAGGCGATGCGGCGGCTGCAGTACGACTGCATTCTGCCCTACATGTACGCCGCCTGGCCGCGCTTCCGCGGCAACGATTGGCGCCCCGACTTCCCGACGCCGATGGCGGCCGCACTGCACAGCTCGATGGCCCCCGTGCTGGCCAGCCTTGACCTGTTCGACCGCAACTTCGTCGCCGGCCGCCGGGTGACGACACCCCTCTGCCTCATCAATGAACTGCCCGAGGACGTGGACGCCACCGTGGACGTCTACGTCACGCCGCGCAACCCGCTCTGCGTCCCCGACGAGGACGCCCTGGCGGCGGCCGTCCACCACGAGTCCATGCAGATGACGTTCGCCGCCGACACCGTGGAGGCGAGCGAGCTGTCGTGGCCCGTGCCCGAGGAGCCGGGCGCCTACTACCTGGCCGTCGTTGTGCGGCGCGAGGGCGCCCGGCCCGTGGTGAGCCAGCGGCCTGTCCGTGCCCTGGCTGACCCGAACGCCGAGAAGCTCACGAGGCCCATCGCCGTGGTCGGCGCCGACCCGCGGCTGGAGGACTTCCTGGCCCGGCACGACGCGCCGTACACGAAGGTCTCGGCTACGGGCGACTGGCAGGCGGAGGTCGTGCTGATCTGGGACGCCGCCGCGCTGCTGCTCGACGAGGGGGCAGCCATGATCATGCGAGACGTGGCGGCCCGGGGCGGTCGCGTCGTCATCGCCGAGCCGGCCCGCTGGAGCAACAAGTGGCTGGCCGACTTCGAGATCGGCGAGGCTCGCAACTGCGCCCGCGTCTTCGCGTACCCGAATGCCGACCATCCGCTCTTGAGCGGCATCGACCCCGAGTGCCTGAAGCGCTGGAACGGCCTGCCCGGCACGATCAGCGAGGGGTGCGTCCGCGGCCCAATCCTCGAAGACGCGCGCAAGATACTGTGGGCCGACAACCAGGACACGCCCGTCGTCGTCTCCTTGCCGGTGGGCGAGGGCGAGATCGTCATCTCGCTGCTCCAGGTGAAGGACCGCATCGATCCGGACGGCGACCGGTACGACCCCGCGGCGGAGCAGGTGCTGCTCAAGCTGCTCGGCGACTAGGATAGGACTTGACGGATCGACTGAATCTGCTAGGATTGAGGTACTCGCATCGGCGCACGCGGGGGCGTGCGCCGGCGGGACCGCGGGCCACCATCGGGGCATGGGGGGGCAGCCGCCTTGGGGGATGCTGTTACGACCAGAAGTCTTGCGGCACTGGCATGCCTGCTCGCCGCCGTTGCGATCGGCTGTAAGGTTGGCCCGGACTACCGGTCGCCGGAGACGGCTGTGCCCGACGCCTGGGAGCAGGCGCTCGCCGAGGGGATGTCTGATGACTCCCCCGACCTCGCCGCCTGGTGGGAGAGCTTCGACGACCCCGCCCTGACCGGGCTCGTCCAGCGGGCCGTCCGGGGCAACCTGGACCTGACGCTGGCCGCCGCGCGCATCCGCGAGGCCCGCGCCCTTCGCATGATCGCCGCGGGCGAGCGCTACCCGGACGTGGATGCGACCGGCGAGGCCCTGCGCACGAGACTGAGCGAGGAGACCACGCCCGCCACCGGTCCCGGCGTGAGCCGGCACGACAACCTGTTCTCGGCCGCCATCGAGGCCTCGTGGGAGGCGGACGTCTGGGGCCGCATCGACCGGTCCGTCGAATCGGCCGATGCCGGCGTCGAAGCATCCGTTGAGACCTACCGCGACGTGCTCGTGCTGCTCTGCGCGGAGGTGGCCCTCAACTATGTGGACGTGCGCACGCTCCAGGCCCGCATCGCCTACGCGCAGGCCAACGTCCGCGCGCAGAGCGACATCCTGAAGCTCACCGAGGATCGCCACCGCGCCGAACTGGCGCCCGAGCTTGACGTCACGCAGGCCACGCTCAACGTGCGGAGCACCGAGGCGACCATCCCGACGCTGAGGGTCGGTCTGAACCGGGCCGTCCACCGCATCGCCGTCCTGCTGGGCGAGTACCCTGCGGCGATGCGCGACGAACTGACCGAGCCGCAGGCCATACCCCTCCCGCCGGCCGCGGTGGCCGTCGGGGTCCCGGCCGACCTGCTCAGACGCCGGCCCGACGTCCGACGCGCCGAACGCGAACTGGCCGCACAGACGGCGCGCATCGGCGTGGCCACCGCGGACCTCTACCCCCGCTTCCTCCTGCTCGGCTCGTTCGGCATGGAAGCGCGGGAGTTCGACGAGATGTTCAACGCGGGCGCGCGCACCTACACTCTCGGTCCGATCGTGCGCTGGAACCTGTTCGACGGCGGACGGGTCCGCGGCGCTATCGAGGTCCAGGATGCCCGAGCCGAACAGGCCCTGGCACGCTACGAACAGACGGTCCTGCGCGCCGTCGAAGACGTGGAGAACGCCCTGGTCTCGTTCGCCCAGGAGCAGCAGCGGCGCGAGTCGCTGGCGGGGGCGGTCGAGGCCGCCGAGCGGTCGGTGGAGCTGTTCGCGACCCTGTACCGGCTGGAGCTGACCGACTTCCAGGACGTGCTCGACGTGCAGCGCTTGCTGGTGGTGCAGCAGGACCAACTGGCCGAGAGCGAGGGCATCATTGCCGGCAGTCTCATCCGGCTCTACCGCTCGCTGGGGGGCGGCTGGGACGCCGGGCTGCCGGCCGGCACCGAGGGGAACTGAGCGAAAGGCAGGTCGCCTATCATGGCACACATGGTGAAGATGTCCCGCGTGTTCAGCTTCGTGGTCGGCCTGGCGCTGGTGCTGGGCGCCGTCTACGCCGTCTTCTACGTGGAGTGGACGCCGGAGATGGAGGAGGAGCCGTCCCCGGTCCGGCCGCTCAAGACGCTCGTCGTGGGGGACACGTTCGCCCGCGAAGGGCGCAAGTACCCGGGCCGGGTGAAGGCGTTCCGGGAGGTGGACCTGTCGTTCGAAGTGCCGGGACGCCTGGCCCACTTCCCGGTCAAGGACGGGCAGAGGGTGGACGAGGGCGAGGAGTTGGCCCGGCTGGACCCGCGCGACTACGCGAGCGCGGTGGCGGCGGCCAAGGCCCACTATGTGCAGACGGAGACGAACCTGGGCCGCATCGCCGAGGCCGAGGAGAGCGGCGCCATCTCCGGCCGGGAGCTGACGAACGCCGAGGCCCGGTTCGAGAACGCCAAGGCCCAGTTGGAGATCGCCGAGAAGGGGCTCGCGGACACGCACCTGACGGCCCCGTTCAAGGGGATCGTCGCGAACACGTTCGTGGAGAACTACGAGTTCGTGGCCGCCAGCCGACCGGTCCTCAGC
>SDBT01016786.1_pt1 | contig 11580 bp, 17 predicted proteins | sample 2277101 | NCBI WGS metagenome assembly SDBT01 (sample SAMN10404973, study PRJNA504765) | marine sediment metagenome | isolation source: marine sediment core GS10_PC15, 103 cmbsf | place: Arctic Ocean: Southern Knipovich Ridge | collected 2010
ACCCTCTTTGGCATACAATGCAACGTGGTATACTACGTAATGGTATATGTTAATAACTCATGGGAGGATACCTTATCATGCAACAAGAAGTACAACTCTTTCTTCTTCTTTTTCCATTTATATTACTGGGATTTACCTTTTATTTACTCATCTATCGCCCACAGAAGCGGTACGCTATGCATTTAAAAGGTATTCAGGACGGCCTTAAGCCAAACGTTAAGATTATTTCAAAAGGTGGGATCATTGGCACGGTAAAAGAAGTCACCGGGCAGTCTGTGATACTTTCGCTCCATGATGAGAGTACGATTGAAATATTAAAAAGTGCAGTCATTGCACTTCATAATGAATGATCGAGTTTCGTATACGGACTTTTGGCCACTTCTTGGATTATGCATAGCCGGCATTTTGTGGCAGCATGTGTTTCATTATAGGCCCATAGTGTTACTGAGCATGATCTACTTCTTATGTGGTTACCTGCTCATGTATCACACGATTTCTACCCACGCAATGGTATGGCTCCTTGCGTGGGTTTTCTTTTTCTCTGGCTCACTCTTATATGCCTTGCATACGTATGAACATAAAATATATCAAGGGGAATATAGTCGTGGGTTGCTGACGGTAACCGGGCAGATTATTGATAAAACAATGCGAAGTGAAGGTCGATTTCGTGAAGTTTTACATCTGGCAGTAACTGATATCAAAAAAGATGGAACTGCATATCCCCGTACAAACGTGCACCTTCTATGTTATATCCGTGATAATACAATGTTTAATGTAGGCGATATCATAGAAGCAAAAGATGTCCGCATCCATGCGCCCTCTGATGGGACTAAGTTTCCTTCATTTAATACCTATCTTCAAAAAGAGGGACTTACCGGTACCATCTTCTCCGGAAAAGAAGTCTTTCGTTGTGTGAATCACCCTTCTTTTTCTCTGAGGCGATGGCGCCATGACTTGCGAGAAAGTCTCATGGAGCAAGTCTCATCTAAACTGAGCAAAGCAGCCGCATTCTTTTATGCCTACATCTTTCTTGGCAAGAACATGGAAGGAAAAGAGGGGGTTACGCCACCGTTTATGTACTGGGGCATTAGTCATTATCTCGCACGTTCTGGCTTGCACGTCGTGTTATTTATGCTGGTTTGGAAGTTATTATTTGGTGTACTGTTTATCCCCCAGTGGCTCAGTAGAATACTTTTGATGTTGTTGTGCAGTGTATATGCATTACTGAGCTGGCCGCGTATTTCGTTCTGGCGTGCCTATGGGGTGTTTATGCTCTATGAAGGAGGCTTGTTATTAAGTAGACAAGTCTTATTTTTGCACCTACTTACCATGTTGGCATTAATGATCGTGCTTTTTAATCCATTACAGGTATTTTTCCTGGATTTTCAGCTTAGTTTTGCACTAGCGTTTATGTTATCCCTTCCCTACTTTTATCAGCGCTATAAGGGCAAAAAGATGCCTACCGCTGGACATTACAAGTGATGCTGTTATGTTAAAGAGTCAATATTGCACATTGGTAAATATATAACACCATCATAAAAGGTACATTCATGAAACACGTTTATCTATGTTTATTAACACTTTCGATAATAAGTTTTGCCCCATTATCTGCAACAACCGTCTCATTGCTAAATGATTCTGAAGAACCCATGAAGGGAATTATATATTGGAATAAGGATTTTAATCCTACACCAAGGGGAAATAAGGTGCTTACTATTCCCGTGCAATGGTTTACTCTTGCTCCTCATACAACAGAGCATCTTGAGCAAAAAGATTATTGGGTAAATCGTATACAATTTTTTTACCCAGATGATAAAATCGACTTTATAAATGAAGAATTAGAAGGAACTATTGGGACTTATGACTGTTCCAGTAATTTCGTGCCAGAGGCTATCGACATCATCTATAAGGGAGATGGCAAATTAGAAATTACTGAGATAACCAAAGAGGGAGTAATGGAAGCTGATGAACCATCACCAAAGCATCTTGGAATGATGAAAATAGAGAACGATGAAGATAATAATTAATAAACGCTAAGCAACAATGGATAACTATTCCATAAAGGAACCACTTTGAAATCCACAACAATAATCATGCTCATCGCCCTTTTGGGAGTGCTGACCAACACAGATATGAGAGCAAATAAAGTATGTATTAAAAATGATTCTGATGAACAACTAAGCATATGGATAGCGCCAATCTACAATTCTGTTGAAAGAAATTATCCGCTACATGTTGGTTATGTAATGCACTATTGCATAGAACCACACACAATAAAAACCCTGCCAAACGAAATGTTAATAACATCAAAAGACGGAGAAACAAGCTACTTCTATGATCTTGCATTCTTCTACAATATAGAAGTTGGTATATATAAAGGAAAAGAAAATATTGATATCTGGAACAAGCTTAAAAATGAGACAAAATCGGCATGTAAACAGATTATAACAAATGATGTAGCGCGTACATTGCTCACCATTTCAGCCCTATCAAAAGCACAAGCAAACCAGGTGTTGTTAAATGATAAAAACTTTAATGCTCCACAGAACTATGATCTTAAAAAAGACCCCGTAACCGTTACCTATTTTGGGGATGGCACGTATGACATAGATTTCCCTGAAAATAGCCCGTATAGGTTAATTACCGATCCAGAAGAATTTGTGATTATTGATTAGAGAAAAACTGATGAAAACAAACATATTAATACTTACTCTATTGATAAGCGCCATAAGCATGTCACCCATATGGGCAAATAAAATATTAGTACGAAATGAGTCGGATGAAGCGTTGCTCCTTATGTTAACACCCGTCGATAATGATGGTACATCGTGGGAACCGTATAATGGCATAAACATCAAAGTAGATGTTCCCCCTCATACAGGCATGGCTTTCCCAAAGAATCAACTCCAAACAAATCGTAAGGGCGAAACAAGAAATTTTCCAGATAATATCTTCATCTACAACATAGAAGTACATGTATTCACAGGAATGTTAAGGTACAAAGCGAGTAGGCCTAAGCGTGGATATAAAACATTACTCACTATATCGGCCTTACCACGAGAAGAAGTATTCCCACTTAATAAAGAAAAGACGCTGCCTCCAGAGTTAGATTGGGAACATGACAATATAACATTCATCTACCATGGTAATAAAAAATACGATATAGTTTTTCCAGAACATAATCCGTATAAGGAGCACACCAAGGAAAAAGACTTCATCTTAATTGGAGGCATCAACTTCGCACTCTCATCAACTTCAAGGTGGATCCAATAATTGATATTGACAAATAGAATGCCAATTATTATGTTAAAATCTACACTATTTCGTAATAGCCATCTATTAAGGGACATCCGTGAAACAGCTATTATTTGCAGGTATCATGTTATACAGCCTTATCCAAGGCATCCAAGCTCAAACTGTTCAGGTACACAATGCGTCAAACGAAACAATAGAAGCATACTTGTATTTTGATGCAACGCCAGGTTGGTCTAGAATTTATCCAGGGTGTATGTCAGCAAAGATATATCCAGACAAAAAGGTAAAGATTGTTGATCTTGAAATGCCTACCTTAAATGCCAACTTACAAGACACGTGCAGACTTACCATTTACGATGCTGCTACTGACCCAGATGGTTATGATTATATATTTGTGGAGTACCTGGGATGTGGTGAATACACTATTGAATACAGGAAGCCAACAACAAATGAAAAGGAATAATATGAAAAAGCTCTTATTTGCCGGAATCATACTTTGCGCGCTTAACCAAAGCTGTGCAGCACAAGTCGCTACCGTTAACAACGTGTCCGATGAAACAATAATCGCCTGGTGGGCTTTTAATGAAAAACCGCGATATTGTGCTATTACACCGGGTCGTGGATCAAGCAAAAGATGTCATGATCATAACTGCCATCTTATTACACTTGAGTTTCCTATATTTGATCCCAACGCAGAGAAGAAAGATGACCTCATCGTCTATGAAGATACTGCAGAAACAAATACTGATGATATAGTTGTACAATACCTTGGAAAAGGTAAATACATCATTACATATATATCCACTACATAAGGAACCTACCATGAAAAAACACCTAATATTACCTATAATTGCAAGTCTTGCTTGTATAAGTCAGGCCTCTCCCCGAGGAACGGCAAAAGTTATCAATAACTCCGATGAAGAAATTTCAGTAACGATAATAGTAGCGGGTTATCAACCAACAACAAAAGCTAACAGCCACCGGTTTGAGGTTTACATGAAAGATGAATTAATTTCGCCAGATACATTTGTCTCTTTACCAATCATCGACGAAACAGGAAATCCAACGTGGATATTTAATATGCCATTCTATCAAAGCTTAGAGTTAACGCCGCTTGTACAGTCCATAGAACTTCAGACTGAAACATCAGAAAAGCCAATACGAACCTATACACTTAAAACAGCAGATGATCGAGGAGATGTACTGGTTATATACACAGGCAATGGCAACTTTGAAACCCGCTATCAAGAATAAAGAAAGCACCCATGAAATCAGCACCAGTGATATTAGCATTTATGTCCTTACTGTATGCACCGCATGGATCTGCAGCAAGCGCGTATATAAAAAATGAATCAAGCGAAACTATTGCAGTTCAAGTATCAGCAAGAAAAATAAAATCTAACAATCCATATGGGCTTGGCATAACATATCAATATCATATCCATCCCCTTACTAAAGTTTGTATTCCAGATACCTACTGGATACATCAGCCAAAGGACAAAGAACAACCAGACAAGGAAGAACTGCCAATCGTAAACTACATCACCATATGGGAAGAAGAATACCCAGAAAAGAAAATGCTTGTATACTCCTATGACAAGGAAGGCATACAGGGTGATGTCTATGTAACATACCTCGGCGATAGTAAATACAATGTCAAATACGGCCGGAGAAAATCACCTTCGATCGATACACAAAAATTAAATTGGTAGTATCATAGATGCTCACTTCGTATTAATCAATCAAAAGAAAGAACAATTACATGAATATACGTAACATAACGATTTCTCTTATCGCAGCACTTTCATATCTCGCAAGCCCCATATTATTTGCAGGAGATTGCGTAACCATCTGGAACGACTCAAATGATGAAAAGATTTCTGTACGGTTTTTTCAAGAAAGCGATGATGATCAAGAAGATTTGAGCGAAGAATATTATGAGTACTTTGATGATGATGATTATAATAATGTTTCAGCTATTTACATCCATGATATTGAGCCTGGAAGAGAAGTACACTCACCAATACCTTTTGCTAACGACCGTGATGTAGATATAACAATCTTTGCATCGGGTAAGAAGAAGATGTCGAGGACAATAAAGCCCGCACCTAATACCAACTTCCTTATAGTACTATATAATGGAGAAAAGAATTTTCAGCTTGCAGTAACTAAGACAATGCACAATGACTAGTCGCTCAACATAACAACATCTATGCCAAAACTCATAAAAATATTCTGTATGCTATTAGTTGCAACAGTAAGTGTATCAAGCACTATCAATACAGTATCGACAGAACTCATTTTTCGAAATGCTTCAAACAAGGTAATAAAAGCAACCTTTACTCTTTTAACGGCGCAGATAGGAGATTGGGTAAGACAGATAACCCATTCCCTTGGTCCAAGACAGGAGACAGCAGCTGAAATCGTCCCACGATGCAAATATAATACAAATCATAAGATCAACGTAGAAGTGTTTGAAGGAGATAAGAAAGCTATATTAAAAATCACCAAGCACGACTTTAACGTCAACACTCTCTTAATATCATATAAGGGTAACGGAGATTTTGAATGCAAAGAAATACCACAGCGTTAATAAGTTATGTCTATATCATAATCATAATGACTTGTATGGTGACACCTCTCAAGCCAACATTTTTCAAAGTTATACTCAAAAACACCTCAAAAAAACTAATAAATGCAGCACTCATCCTTGAAACAACCCCTATAGGGCAATGGTCAAGCCAGATTAAAAATCTTAAACCAGGATGCGATAAACCCATAACATTACAAACAGCTCTTCTTACACGTACAAATCACCTTATCTCAGTGTTCATTCAGGAAGACTGCCAAGTGCCAGAATGGTTTAGTATCGTCAACGTTGACTTCAATCTTAATACACTCATGATATCCTATAAGGGAGCAAACCATATCCAAATGAAAGAAATACCAAAGAAGTGAAAAAGAAAGATCCTACAGCCGCTCAGAAAATTGCGGAGCATCTTGAATATCTCAAGAAGCAGCCAAAGGGCACCGTCTACAAAGAAACCGTAGATAAACAAGCCCTTCTCGACAAACTCTTCGAACCGTATAAAAAATGCATGATGTGCCCCCTTGCTACCCTTGGCCGCAACACCGTGGTCTTTGGCGAAGGCAATCCTGATGCCACCTTAATGTTTGTTGGGGAAGGCCCAGGGCGTGATGAGGATGCACAAGGTCGCCCATTTGTAGGAAGAGCCGGTAAGTTGCTCAACAAAATCATCGAAGCAATGAACCTTAAACGGGAGCAAGTATATATCACCAATGTGGTAAAATGCCGCCCACCAGGTAACCGCACCCCAGCCCCTGAGGAAAGCAGCACCTGTAAGTCACTTCTTCTCTATCATCAAATCGAGATTATCCAGCCCCAGATCATCTGCACACTCGGTGCCTGTGCCACCCAGGGCATATTAGGTCCAGATATCCGCATAGGAAGAGCACGAGGCAGTTTTCATGAATGGAGGGACCGCCTTGTTATGCCAACCTATCACCCGGCATATTTACTGCGAAACCCAGCTGAAAAAAGAAAGGTTTGGGAGGATATGCAAAAGATCATGGGCAAACTAGCCGAAACCCGGACATAACCCATCAGGGTTAATAAAGCATCAAGCAAGGACAGATAACCTCCCATCAAAACCCAAATTTCGAGCCCTAACACCATCAAATAAAGGACCCCATGGTAAACAATAATCCTCACAATTTTAAACACAGGTCTACCATGATTTTAGGCAAAAACAGAGACAGAAAAGCACCCGCCAGAGCTCATATACAAGAAAAACACTCAATCGTGCGACATAGAAAAGAAAGCGCACACCGGCTATCGTATCTGTCAATTAAAAACAAGAAAAGGCAGCATATAAAGACTCTTCATTTTTTACCCATTATTTTCTGCACGAAACAACCCGCTACCAGAAAAAAGACCGGTTTTCGTATAGAAACAACATTTCTATTGAGATAAAGTGTTCATAACTATGTTCATAACTTGTTGATAAGTACCCTCAAATTGTTCATAAGTTTATGAACATTAGCCACTAAAGGGGCAAATAAGGCCAATTTTCCCTTAATCCCGCTCAATAAGGGACGAATCAGGCCACCTAAAAAGTTATGAACAAGTTATGAACAAGTTGTGAACATACTTATGAACAATGAAAAAAAAATTGAATCGAGCCACTGATGCACAAAACCAGCCAATTTTACCTGAGTTATCAACAATATGCTCGCCCCTTATTATTATCCTTCTTAAATATATATATAAATATATATGAACAGGGGGGCAAAACAGGAAAGAAATGCCCAAAGAGAAGATTCAGACCTTCACTTTTTGGGTTTTTAAGCTATAATAAGAATAATGCTATTCAATTTAAAGCTATCGATCATAGCTATAGCATCTAAATCTGATATATCCACAAATAATTAAAGGTAATACACAGTGAATCTGACAGAGGTAATTGAGAGCCTCGTAGAAGAACGAGGTCTCGAACGAGAATTAGTTATTGCAGCAGTCTGCGAAGGCATGCACACTGCATATACAAAGAAATATCCTGATGTTGACCTTTTGGTCACATACAATAAGCGGGTTGGCGCACCAGAGGTGTTTGCCAAAAAAACCGTCGTTTCGTCCGTTTCTGATGAAGATGCCGAGATTTCGGTCCGAAGAGCCCGTGTTATTACCTCAAAAGCCAGTGTTGGCGACATAATCAAGGTTCCCTTTAGTGACAGTATTGGTCGTATTGAAGTCGTTGCGGCAAAACAAATTATTACGGGAAAGATTCGTGAACTTGAGCAAGAAGCAATTGCTCGTGACTTTAAGGACAAAGAAGGCACGATCATTACTGGTACCGCGCATAAGCGAGAGCGTGGCGGTATTGCCGTAAAAGTTGGCGAAGCCATGGCCTTTTTGCCTATGCCAAGATCGGTTCCTTATGAGTCGATACGAATCGGTGGGCCCGTGCGATGTCTTCTTAAGGAAGTCCTTGAGGTTCCACGTGGTGGCTATCAGTTGATTTTAGATAGATCATCTGCCGATTTTGCACGCAAGTTGCTCGAACTTGAGATCCCGGAGGTTTTTGAAGGGCTCGTTGAGATCAAGAAGGTTGCGCGAATTCCTGGCTATAAAACCAAAATTATTGTTTCATCAACAACCAGTGAGATTGATCCCGTTGGCACCTGTGTAGGTGTGGGTGGTGTGCGCATAAAGCCAATCCTTGTTGAGCTTGGTGGTGAAAAGATTGACCTTATTCAGGCAACTGACTCTCTTGAGACACTGGTGAAGACCTCTCTCAAGCCGGCAGAAATTGATAAGGTAGAAATTGATGATAACGGAGCAATGGTCTGGCTTGCCCAGGATCAACGTTCATTTGCCATTGGTAAGATGGGACGCAACATTGCGTTAGCTTCAGAGCTTTCTGGGGTACACATCAAGCTTCAAGAGGTAGGTGGTGAAGGAAACGGCCACACGCCGTTTGCTGCTGATACTGACGACAAGTCAGAAGAAACCTCGTCTCAAGACGAAGCTTCATCCGAAGAAGAGACTCAAGCTGAAGCTAAGATAGAAGAAACGCCATCCCAAGAAGAGACTTCGTCCAAGGAAGAGACAAAAGTTGACACTGATGACAAGTCAGACGAAACCTCGTCTCAAGACGAAACCTCGTCCCAAGAAGAGACTCAAACTGAAGCTAAGATAGAAGAAACGCCATCCCAAGAAGTTTCACAACCTCCAGAAGAGAGTTCATCTCCAGAAGAGAGTTCATCTCCAGAAGAGGCTCCGCCTCAGGATGAGGTTCAACCTCAAGATGAGGAAGTGGATGCGCCAACCGAGCCCGCTGGGGACACGTCAGGAGCTCCCTCCCAAGAAGAGATTCCGCCTGAAGGTGAGGAAGTGGATGCGCCAATCGAGCCCGATGAGGACTCGTCAGTGGATACTGAAGAATAAACATGATACGAAATGGTGAAATATGCGCGTATATGAGTTTGCACGAGAACATGGCCTTACAAGTAAGAAGCTATTAACGATCCTCAAAGAGGGTGGATTTCGTTCTGCAACTCACATGGCCGTCCTTTCGAATGAAGAAGTTACGCATATTAAGAAATCACTTGGCATTAAAGAAGAAAAGCCAAAAGCGCCTAAAAAGGCTGCACCGGCGAAACCAAAAGAATCAAAGCCGACATCTCCATCAAAATCCAAACCAAGATCAAAGCGTGTAGAAAAAACTTCTCAGGGGGTAACTCCTAAAAAACACACTGAGGATGAGCCGCCTACAGATCTGATCATTCCGGGCGAAATGCCGCTATTTGCCGTAGCCCAGGCTATGGGGCAAGGGGTTGGTGAAGTTATTCTCGAGCTTATGCAGCAGGGAATGCTATGTAATCGCAATCATATCCTTTCAGTTTCTACCATTACATCTCTTGCGGGGCATTTTGGCTTAACTATCAAAAAGCCGGTAAAACAATCACCTTCAGAGGAGCGCGCTGCGCGTGCAGCTCAAGCAGAAGGGATAAGTCGCTGGCCAATCGTGGTAATGATGGGACATGTAGATCATGGTAAAACAACCCTATTAGATTTTATTCGCAAAACCAAAGTTGCAGACAAAGAGGCTGGTGGTATTACACAGAACATCAGTGCCTGTGAGGTTGAGTCCACGCACGGCAAGATTGTCTTTCTTGATACCCCGGGTCATGCTGCCTTTACGCATATGCGTAAGCGTGGTGCGAAAGCAACCGATATTGTGGTCCTTGTCGTAGCTGCTGATGATAGTGTTATGCCGCAGACAATAGAAGCAATTGAATGTGCAAAAGCTGCCGATGTACCTATTGTCGTTGCTATTAACAAAATTGATAAAGTAGATCAGGCTGCCATTGAAAAGGTAAAGCGTGAGCTTGCGGAAAAAGGGATTGTTTCTGATGATTGGGGTGGAGATATCACGTGTGTCCCGCTTTCTGCTACAACCGGTCAAGGGGTGGACGAATTACTTGAGATGCTGGTACTACAAGCAGAGATGTTAGAGCTTAAAGCATATCCTACCTTAAAGGCGCAAGGCTTTGTCCTTGAGTCAAACATTGAAAAAGGGTATGGCCCTGTCGCAACAGTGATTTGCCTGCAGGGTACCTTAAAACTTGGTGATCATTTTACCTGTGGTAATGTGACCGGCAAGGTCCGCCTGATTATTAACAGTGCGGGTAAAAAAATTACAGAGGCTGGTCCATCAGTGCCCATTCGCGTGATAGGATTTGATGCCTTACCAGTATCGGGCGATGTGCTTGAAGTAGTTGCCTATGATCATTATCTCAAAAGACGATCAGGCAGACTCAAGCCACAACCTGCCGGCACTTCAGCCCAAGAAGGTGTCCAAAAAGGCATAAAAGTATTACCACTGATTGTTAAAGTTGACACCGTTGGTGGCAAAGAAGCGATACTTGGTGCAATAAAGCTTCTTGGTAAAAAAATAAAGAGTGAAGCTGCCTTTAAGGTTGTCTATAGCGGTGTGGGTGAAATTAGTGAACGCGATGTTGATCTTGCCATTAGCACCGGTGCAAAGATTCTTGGTTTAAATGTCAAAGTCGAACGACGTGCCGCCCTCCTTGCAAGAGAAAAAGAGGTAGACATAGATTGTCAGAAAATTATTTATCGTTTACTAGAATCGCTTGAAGCTATCTTAACGTCCCATATAAAAATTGAGATGATCACGAAGAAGATTGGTGAGCTTGAAGTACGCAAGGTCTTTAACATCAAAGGCTATGGTATAATTGCTGGATGCTATGTCCAATCAGGCTATGTAGTACCAAAGGCAAAAGTGGTGTGTAAGCGCAATGGTGAAACATTGGGCGAAGGTAAGATCATGAGTTTGCAACGCAATAAAAAGACGGTCAAAGAAGTTCGTTCTGGATCAGAATGTGGATTCATAAGTTCTGGGTTTACTGAGTGGGAGGTTGACGATGTTGTTGAATGCTTCGTTGAAGTCCCAAAGAACGAAGGCGCATAAGGGAGTAAAAACGCTTACTTCGCTTTGGAAAAAATCTCGCCAATATCACACACTCTCATTTCGAGAAAAATGTTTATTTTATGGATTATGTTTTCTTGAGTATGGCTATCGCGCAGGTTTTTCTTTTGCGCAATCACGATCACGAAAAAAAACGCCGCATGTCGCACCCTTTAAGATAATCTCGGTGGGTAATATTTCGGTAGGTGGCACGGGTAAATCAGTCGTGACGCAATTTCTTATTTCACATCTCTCTTCTCATAAAGGCGCCGTAATTTTGCGTGGCTATAGAGGTGCTAATGAGCGCACAAAT
>SDBT01016788.1_pt1 | contig 11580 bp, 22 predicted proteins | sample 2277101 | NCBI WGS metagenome assembly SDBT01 (sample SAMN10404973, study PRJNA504765) | marine sediment metagenome | isolation source: marine sediment core GS10_PC15, 103 cmbsf | place: Arctic Ocean: Southern Knipovich Ridge | collected 2010
GATGACAGTCGTGAGCAATCCCTTCTCGAACATCCTCATCGCTGTCGCAATCGTGCAGAACGTTTTTCCCAATCCCATCTCATCAAAGAGACCAGTCGCAGGAACTCGTTCGAGGAAATCAACCGCGACAACTTGATGTGACATCAATTCACTCATACTCCCACCAAAGTTCTTCTGTTTTCTGACGTCGTTGTCGAGCAGCAATTTCTTTTTGTCGTTCTCTTTCGATTTGCTTGCGGTCGAACGTTCCAACGTTGTCAGGTCTCTGTGAAACCGTTTCTAATACGGTTCTTCGTTGAGCGGCAAATGCCAACTCCTCAGGACCAACTTGATGTTGCTTGCTGAAGATGACACAAGTGCAATCGGTACAAGAACAACAACCACATTCTCTCGCCTTGCACGTTGTTGGGGGAGTGATATGTCCTCGTCCAACTCCCGCATGGAAGTCGAACATTTCAGGTTCCGGAGAAATTCCCTTCACTACTTCAGAACCATAGACAAAATCAAAACCGTCTGGCCCCAAAAAGCAATGAGCAGTGTCATTATGGTGTCTTCTTAGAAGACATTGTTTAAGGAGGTGATTCTCTATTTCGCATCTCATTGCATCGTACTCCATACTCTCTTGGTCCTGTGTGTAATTATGGTATCACGAACCCACCCGTGATGACGGCGGCAACCAAAACTCTCGAGATGAAATCTCTTGCAGACACTATTCATCATCGCCTATCCTATCCATTTGAGGCCATTACACACTCTAAATATGACACTACAACACAAAAGAACCCACGCACACCCCAGTATCAAAAGAAACCATTTCATTTTTCGTCCTCAAGAACTTTTACACGATTATTGAGTATGTCTATTTGGCCAATGTGAATTTCAAAGAGGCTATAAAGCTTATCAAGCCTTTCTTCAATTGTCTCGGGTGGTGCTGGCTTAATTATGCAAGCGAGCAATTCATCGATTATGGCTAAAGCACCATTACGTCCAACGGTGTAGTCTCCACCAATAAACGCGTGCAAATTTTTTAGCCTCTGGATTCTATCTAACACTGACTTTTCAATCATGATTACCATCTCCCGTTGAAATCCTTCTCATTGATGAACATCACCCCATCCTTGCGGGGACGGTAGCCTGCATCATCCATTTGGCCCCAGGTGAGCTCCCGTATCAGAAGGGCTAGAGTCGCTAGCATTGAAACCTCACATCTATACCTAAACGTTTAACAAGAGTTTCACCGCAGAATCCGCAAATGAAATATCGTTCCTTTCGGGAGTATCCCCACTGTAACCAAACGTGCCCGCCACAACCTTCGATTATCAGCATCATAATCCTGTCTCTTGTCGAATGATTTCCTTCACGAGAGGATCAAAGTCCGTCCGAAGAATCCACTCAAGGTAACTACTCGGAACTTGATCCTTCAACCGTTTGCCTGTGTGAGTACCGAAGGCGATGATGATTTCGCCATCGCGTTTCGCAAGACGACGTTTAGGATCGAGGTATCCTTCTGGGATTTTGCCAAAGAGATGATGGTTGAGATCTTTGACGGTGTTGGGAATGTGCTGGTACTTTTTAAGTTGAGCAAGAAGAACACGGAGAGTAACTCTTGTGTCCGCAAGTGCGGTGTGAGCATTAGTATGATCCTCTCCGAGATAAAATTTTGTTGCTGCAGTCAAGTCTCGCTTCTCTTCTTGGAGAAAGATTTTAAAGGGATCAACCAGGAGTCCATGACTCCAAGTTACTTGACAACGATCGAACTCCGCTTGAAGCATCTGGATGTCAAAATCTCCATTGTATCCGCAGATGTCGCCGTTGAGAACCTCCGCGAGTTGCTTTGCTTGCTGGTAGAATTCCGGTTTGCCGAAAACCATGTCGTTTGTGATGTGGTGAATAGCAGTCGACTCCGAGGGAACCGACCCTTCGATACTGAAAAGTAATTCCTTCTCGATTATCTTTGCCTCAGTAATAGCTCCTCCTTCTGAGACAATGGAAGGTTCAATGCGAATGAAACCGAGTTGAATCACTCGGTCAATTTGTGGGTAAGGTCCGGTCGTTTCCACGTCCAGAAAAATCAACGGGCGTTCGAGACGCATCCGATTGCAAATTTCATGTGCGTCAATGAATCTTATCTCGTCCACAATTTTCTCCTCAAACTTACACGTAAGCGAACACCCAACCAGTTGATCGCCAAACCAGTATCGATCTGCTTGTTGAAAGTCGGTTTCCACCATCGCTCACCTTCCGAAAAGTGGTAGCGACAGAAAGTAATGAACTGCGAATACCAACCAAATTGCCAGCGCTGGACTTTCCGACGTCGTGGCAGATTAGAAACGATTTCTGAGAAGTCTATCATACAGAACGCACCCGAACAGCGTTCATGTTTTGCTTTTCATTCCCTTCCACATCGTTGTAAGTTTCACCCATACGAGTGAAGAAGACAACCTTGTCACCCACTTCCAAGAGTTCAAAATCACGAGTGTGTTGGGCGTGAAAGAAAAAAGAGTTTCCTCCACCAGTCTCCTCGACAAATCCATATCCCTTCGCATACATCAATGCAGTTATCTTTCCAGTCTTCTCATCTTCGACGAACATCCGCTAATACCTCTGCCAATCTAGGCGGTTCGAAGTTACTCCCCTTTCCGCCTTTGTGGTTATCACCAAGAGCATCCTTGGTCATGTTTGAACGATGGATTTCTTCCATTATCGGACTAATTGGCATGTCATATGTCAAGAATGTTCCGACAAGGATATAGAGCAAATCACCGAGAGCATCAGCAATCTCTGCTTCATCACCAGTAGACTGGGCGACTGCAAATTCACCGAGTTCCTCTATCAAGTGGCGAAGTCGGAGATACTTCATCCGCTCCCACTCTTTGGTGTGATACCGAAGAATTTCAAATTTGATGTTGAGTTTGGATTCCATAAAGGTCTCAACAGACGTCTCTAAATCTTCAATCGTATCAATCATTTCTTACAACACTCCGGATCATCTTTCTCAATGTGACCTCTTTTGATTAGCCACTCACTGAGAATATGGGAAAGGAGATGGGAAACTGAAATCCCTTTCTCTTTTGCCTCAATCTTGAGTCCATCGGAAACCATTTCAGTTACATTCGCACCAACAAACCAATCTCGCGCAGTTGTCATCATAGCAGTACCTATTATAGCATGAGAGAGGTGGAAACAAAATCGATTAGCGAACCGAAACCACCCTCGACAAATACCTCACCCGTCCGTGGAACACAGATGGTGTAGTTGGCAGTTTTGTTGTTGAAGACGATATAGTACCCACCCAGTCGCCTCAGTGTCTCATCCTGGAGACCACCCATCCTCTCACCTGGGGTAACCTTGGCTTCTAACCATAGCGTGTGGATCGATCTCGTGATGGAGATATCCGGAATGCCAGCGGTGAACTGATCTTCGTGTCTGAAGATAACCAACGAGGGATAGAGACTTCTCATCCTCGTCACGAATTTGTTTTTGAACTGTGCTTCATTCATTATTTTGTTCTTCTCCATCGTGGACTTTTTGGTGGATGAAGTCCATTCGCTTGTTGGATAAGTAAAACAACTTCACCCTGTATTTTGTGTACATGACAATAACCAGATTCATTTTTCGTATTATTGCCACAACGTTGAAACTTCTTTTTGTTTGAGTTGATCCCTTTGCATCTCATCTTGGCATTCCTAAGTTGATTACCGATTCCGGTTGATGGTAGTGAGATCCGTCTCTTGCAACGATCGCTTGGTGACGAGTTTCGCGAGCAAGTAAAACACCGGGCAGAGAGACTTGTCGAAGGACTTCAACATTTTCGTATCCGTAAGCGACAAGCATGTGAGGTGACCACTTGCCAGTGCTTTGAGTTCCATCCGGGTAGCAGAACGCAATTCGTCCGGCCAAGAAAAGGAACGCATCTCCAGTTTTCAAAACGTTCTGTCCCCACTTCGTCTCCGGAGATTTGGCTGGCACCAACATGATCCCATCACCGTGAACAAACATCTCTTCCGCCCAAGGCGTAATCTCCGAGAAGGGAGGATTGCACCACACTCGTCCCTCCCAAGGCAAGCGAAGTCCATTGTCTTCCTCAGATTCGTAGTGATACATCACCGTTGCAGTTTCCCACGGCATGACAGGTGGACAGCAAGGATCCAAGTCAAACTCTCCTAACTCTTTAATCAACTCCGGAGGAGTCAACCAAGTGTCTTGCTTGTTGTCTCCACGATTTATTATTCCCATGATGTTCCCACCTGTCTCTTGAACCAACAACTCAAGTGACACCAACGGAAAACCAGTAGGTCATCCTTCCAACAGTATCTAGTCATCTCGATTACTCCTCACGTTTACTCGGTCTGTATCTCGCCAACGTTTTCCGTACTTCTTTCGCTTGCCATCTTTTCCATATCCATTCTCAATACAGACAGCTCTTGCTGCTTCAATCAACTGGTCCATCTCCTCGCTCTGTCCTTCCGGATTCGGTTGATCTGGGAACTGTTCCTCCCACGTCTTCATCTTGTTTAGAATCCGTCTCGCTCTCAATATCACCGCACGTTCTCGCATCTTTTATCGCCTCCTCACATTCCGCCATCGTCATCATATCAGCATCGATTTTGTTTTTGTCGACCCAAGACAGAACTGCTTTCGCTTCCATCACCGACAGTTGTCTGTAATCGAGATAACCCGTTCGGATAAAGTAGTATTGTTCTGCTTCCACTCCGCCTTTGGGAACAATCGAATGATCAATGATGGTATCCGTTCGCCACGTTTTTGCTTTGATGACATGACCATTCTTGGTCACCAGTTTGATCTTCAGCATCTCTTATCCCCCACCAAACTCTTGAGCATTTTTGTGATCTCGTCCATACACTTCCGGCAAATCACTTTGGAAGGCGGACAGATTGGTTCTTCACAACCGTTTTTGCACACTAGACTCCTCCTCTCAACTTGTAGAGTTCGTCTCGAAGACTTTTGTTCATTTCCATGAGCTTCGAGTTGATATCCCTTTCATGTTCCTCGCAAGGATTAATTGAGCAATCCTCACAGAACTCACCTTCATTCGCCCATTGCGCAAATCGTCGAGAGAGCATCCGTGCTTGACTTGGTTGAAGGAAGACGGTTAGTTCTGGCAAAGTCATTTCCAAATTTCTGTCTCCGCCTTCGTGTTCGTGTGCTATTAGTTGTATATTCATTTCTCTTCTCCCATGACGTTAATCTTCTCCGTTAGACGCACCCAAATTCTTTGGGTGTGTGCAAACACAGTCACTATAGCTTGTCGTCCTTTCCCTGTCGTGGCAAGGACAAGGACAAGGAACATGTGGTTGTGGATTCTCAAAAGAATCCTTCGTCAACTTCTCTTTGTACCATTCAGGAAGTCCGAAAATGAATCCTCTGCGGAGGTGTTCCTTCCAAAAGTAGTCAAACAATTCCTGTTTGATCTCATCTTCAGAATCGGATAGAATATCCCGTGGAACTTCTTTAATAAGCTTTCCGATATCTTTAGGTTCGCCAACGAGTTCTCCTGCTTCCCGCAGATGTTGAACTGCTTTTGTCCATCGCTGTGGTGTTCGGTATTTAGCAATGAGTCCTGCAAGGAAATCCAGTTTGCCGGGATTATTTTGCTTCCAGTTCGCATGGTTCTTCTCCTTAAAATCTTCCCGCACGAACTTTCCCATCAGGACTGTCTTGTCTTGTCCGTAGAGATTGTGTCCAAGCGGTTTGATAACAACACCCTCGATTTGTCCACCAAGGATCGAAGTCTCAGAAAGAAACTTCTTGATATCCTCGAGGGAAGTGATTGTGCCGACAGAGAAAACTGTTGGTACCTCGAAGCCAAGTCTCTCAGCTTCTAAGAAACGCTCTTCGAAAGTCATGAAGTGAGTTGGAGAAGTTTCGATGTCGAAGATCACTACATGATTTTTCGGAACTCGGTCGTAGCACAAAGTGTTGTGCTTAGGTTTCGAAAGGTACTCACCACGATAAGTCCAACCGTCCATGAGTCGCATTTTCAAATCAAGAATGGCTTCGACACCATTGCGAAACATTCCGGGATCATCTTCGTGGACAACCGCTCGGCGAGAGCGGAAGCGAACTTCATCTCCCACTCGTTGGAAAGAGAACTGACTTCCGTCGATCTTCTCTTCCACCCAAACTGGAACACCGAGAAGTCCTGGTCGTCCATCCCAACTGTCAAGTGCTCGATGACCAATGTGATAAGGTGAAGTGTAACTATGAATCAATGACATCTGCATACCTCCTGAAAGCAAGTGCAACCAATTGGACAGTCGAGGCAGAACTTCGTGAACGGAATTCCGTGCTTGCACGCTCTTCCTGCTTTGACGGGTAGACGTTCGTGTTTTGTTTTGAACTCCGCCAAGGCAGAGCGAGCAATCGAAACTGCTTCGTCCAAAGTCCAAAACCTACCAGTCGGAGCTTTTTGTGTCTTGATAGAAATCGCCGCAAGAAATATAGCATACTCATCTGGTGTCATTGATTCCTCCCCGTGAAAACCAAACTATTTTTTTCTAACCGAAGGTGAAGTCTCTTGAGTCCACCAAGTGGTTTCAGTGCTCGCTCGATGTCGTCAATGGCAAAGAAGATCATCAACCGAAGCGATTTGACTTCGTCCATGCACTTCAGGTTTATCCAACCTTGCGATTCAAATGGCCGTCCTTTCATCCGCACACTCCTTCCAGTTGTTGGCGACGTTCATTCCCCAAAGGATCGGAACCTTCAGCTCGAACGCTTGCTTGTTGAGCAGGTCCAGAATTTTCTTTCCGTTCTCTTTGTCCGCAACATCACCTACCAACTCATCATGCACTGTCAGTCGGAGTTTCGCATCAATCTCGCCTTTTCGAATCGCTTCGTGAAGTTCAATCGTCTTCTGCTTCATGACATCTGCTGCAGTTCCCTGAATCACAGTGTTAAGAGCTTTATGAAGCATCTTTGCACCAGGAAAACGCGAACGCCTCCCAGTAATCGTGTGAACAAATCCTTTCTCTCGTGCCCGTTTCATTGCGAGTGTTAGTAACGTCCGTGCTTCAGGAATTTCCTGCTCGTAGACATCAACTACTCTCCTCGCTTCACTCGCAGGAAGTTCAAGCATCTCCGCGAGTTTGTCTTCTCCAGCTCCATAAATGTACGCGAAGTTCAGATTCTTGGTTGTCTTGTAGAGCAAATCCGGTTTGAACTTCTTGAGCATACCCCAAACCAGTTTGTGATACTTCAGCCAAGGATCTTTCTGGTAAGCACCAATAATTCTTTCCGAGTTCGCGAAGTGTGCGAAGATGCGATATTCGATCTGCTCAGCATCAACTGAGAAGAATTTTCCAGAACCAGCAACAAAAAGTTGACGGACGATATAGTTGTCACCGAAGTTTGCCTTCTGCTTCTCGACAGCAAACACTTGCTGTCCGTTGAATCCTATCTTTTCCTGTCGACCGTCTTCTCCTTTGATTCTGTATCCTGAAGACGAAAAGCGACCCGAGATAGTTCCTCCCTCATCTCCGCGCAACTGATGCAACTGAGTGCGAATTCTCCCGTCCTCATCACAACGTTCGATGTACGCAACAATGTACTTAGAGCGGAGAGAGGCAAGGAGTTTCGATCGTCTCGCCGTTTGAATGACAGGATCTTTGATATTCTTGATAACATCGTTCGTAAAAGAAGCATTCCCTTTCGCTGTCCTATGTGTGAACTCCACATCTCGAAGACGAAATAACTTCGACCAGTCCTTCGTCGAGTTGGGATTCATGTTGAGACCCGTCTGTCGATGAATCTCCCACAAGCACTCTTCGAATTCTTCCCTCGACTCTTTCTCCCACTTGACAAGAAGCGGAAGGTCGAGTGGTAAAGCATTTCGTTCCATCTCACAGACAGGATAGATGGTTCGACTTTCTAAATCTAAAACACGTTTGAGATTCTGCTCACCAATTCCAATCTGGAAATGCTCCCAAAGATCTCCGGTGAGGTTAACATCCATTTCCGCGTAAGCAGCAATCTCTCCTGCGTGATACGAAGCCATCCGCGATTTGTCTATCGCCTGCTTTGTGAACGAAGTATATTCTAGTTTGCCTTCGACTCCTAGAAATTCTTTGCAGAGAGCATCGAGGGAAAACTTTTTCCTATGGTCATCCAACAAAGCAGCACAATGTCCGGTATCGAACAACTGACAACCTTGTGCTTCCAAGTCCACTCCCCACTCATAAAGCATGTGGTTGTCGAATCGGATGTTGTGACCAATAATAATCTTATTCCTCAACTCTCGTATCGCCCAACGCTTGACGACTTGCTCATCGAGATTTCCGCCACCAAGATGTGCGAAGGGAAGATACATACTTCTCTCCCCTAGGGGAGAGATAGCAATTCCGATTACCTTACTTGGTCCCCACCATTTCAATCCAGAGGTTTCTGTGTCAAGAACGAGGATCGGATACTTCTCAAGGTTTGGCGGAGAAGGTGGTTTCCAATTGATAGATCGTCTCGCCTCTTTGTCAATGTCCGCGAACAAATCCATCATCGGATTCGCTTACACTGCCAAGTTTCGTTGGGAGAGTGAAACGTTCCGTGAGTTGTTGCTGGACCAATCACTTCCTTGATCTTCCGACCACGATCCTTTGTCGCGTCAGGAAAGTCTCGAGTCCCATAACAGTTCGGGAAAGTCATACAACCCCAAAACTTATCGCCTGTCGTGTTGTTCTCCTTGAGAGTCATGTATTGTTTGCAAGTCGGACAAATAGGAGTCGAACCAACCAAGTAATTTTTTTGCTCCTCCAGATGGTCGACTCGTCTCTCCAATCGTTTCAGATGATGGTCGGTGGAAGATGCAAGCATGTCGAGTTTCTTCGCATCTAGATCCAACTTGGCAAGGGGTTGTTGCAACTGCTCATATCTCTGCTCACTCATCCCATACAACTTAGCAAATTTATGGTTCTTCGTTTTCTGCTCAGCCGTCTTCTCTTCCAACTTGCAGAGTTGACTTCGCATTGGTCCACCCAGTTGCTCTAGTCGTTCGACTCGCTTGCGGAGACGGATATTCTCCTTGTCACGTTCCTCAAGACAAATTGTGTTGAGAGTAATCTTCTTATCTCGCTCCTCGAGTTTCGCTGTGACTTCGCGTACAAATTCGTGGAGTTCGCTTCTTGAAACTCTGTTTCTATCAAAAGTGTCAGTCATACTTTCTTCCTCCCTGATTTAACTCGTGGATAATGATCGTCTTGGTCGTGAACAATACTCATGCCTTGAAAAATGGCAGGAGCTTCATCGAGCAAGAGTTCCAGCATCTGACATGCAACAAGACGAATGTCCAATACATTTTCCGGAGTTCCTCTCATCTCACAGAAGTGTCGGAGTGCTCTTGCGTTGGCAGTAATTCCAATCCGACTTTCGATTCCCGTCGGAAGCAAACCTCTTGCTGCTCCGGAAACAATCTTCTTTACCTTCGCATCCTCACCGAACTGGTCGCGAAGATTCTTCCAGAGTTTTTGGTACGCCTTGATTGATTGTTCTGCTCCTTCGATTGCGAGACGTTGAGATTCCTCGTCGTCAAAACCAGTCAGGCAAAAGCCAGGTTCCTGAGTTCGCTTGTCGCTTGGTTCATCCGAGTACTTGATGAAGTGAGTGGACTCTTGAGAATATGCAAACCCAGCTCGATGACGAACTTGTTGGTGAGTGTAACCTCTACTCGCACCCGATACCAAGAAGGACCAATTGGCGTGCTCCAGAACTGAGCCGTGACCAGCCGAGATGATGTTCTTGAGATAATCGGTCGCACCCACTCTTCCTTGTCGCTCGCCAAAACTCCCATAGCAAAGTCTTCCCATCACTTCGACAAGACCTTCCGCATCAGTATCAAAGTCGCCTCTCTCCCAATCGTCCATCTCCATTCCATATTCGTTGAGCAGAGAACGAACACCATCATCTATAAGTTCAGGACGAGCAATCAGGATTACGTTCGGCTCATAGAAGAGTCTCATTCTCCCTCCAAGTGTGAAGCAAAAGTGTGTGAAGTATAATCGAAAATCTGGACGCCCAACTTGTGAGCGTAATATCCAAAAGCTGCGTAAGACTTCCAGAAAAGAATACTGCTCGTGAAAAGTTCAAGTCCCCTCCCAGCAGCCCTCGACCAGTTGGCTTCGCAAACTTCCGGGGGCGGAAGGCAGATAATCAATCGATCCTTCTTCTGATAGTTGTAGAGGAGATCAACCTCCTCAAAGGAAACCCTCGATTGACCGCGAAGTAAAGGTCCATAGACAAGCTCACTCAGAGCGTGTCTGTCGAAAATTGTATTGTCCCATTGATCAAGGAGGTTGGTGTAGTATTTCAGAAGATCATAACCGGATGAAGGCGGACCTTCGTGATGATACTGATAGTCTTTGAATCCTTTGGTGGCGAAGGTCGTCTTTCCAGCACCATCCGGTCCTTCAATAATTATATTCATAGTCGTCTCCGAAAAAAAGGCGAGAGGGAACAGAATCGTCCCCTCTCGATTTCAACAACGCTTTTTAGGGAAGCTATGCTGAAGTTACTCGGTCGGGTTGTCTGCCTCGTTGATCTGTGCCTGAATCGCAGCGAGTTTCGCTTCGAGACGCGAACGCTTGCGAGAAGCGGGATCACCAATCGCATCCTTGATGATAGGATCGATCCCGTTCTTGAACTCCTTCTTGAGAGCACGAAGAGCAGTCGCGTTCAGACCAGCTCCAGCAACTTGCTCGAGGAAAACCGCAAGAACTTCATTCATATTTCTATCTCCTTGTTTGTTGTTTGTGAGTTTAGCTAAGCACTATCATAGCACAAAGCTGGTGGAAATGAAACTATCTTTCTAGGTCGACGATGATGTTCGGGTGAATTGCCCGCTGGGAAAACCTCCCATCAGGATAGGTAAGAGCCACTTCGATTGACGCCTTGTGAACTTCTGTCGGTCCGATGAAACCGATTACGGCTCCGTAAGCACCAGTCAGTCGTGTGACGAAGCGGTCTCCTATTTCCAGTGTGTGAATCGGAACTTCGGTGATGTATTCTTTCTCGATCATGTTGTTCCTCCTTTCCAAATTATTGGTTGTTCTGGTTCGCGTTTGTTGAAATTTTCATCCCACCACCATTGAAGGGAAGACATTCTGCACTTAAGACAAAACTCGCCCATGATTGAATCATTCACGACTAATCCTCCACAAACATCGTGAGTACCTGTTTCCATTAGTTGAAACTCCTTGGGATCACTTTCATAATTGGGATAAACTCTTTGATCATCGAGTTTTCTGTCATCTTCGTCAAAGTCATATCCCAGTTCTCCGCTGGAATTCCACAGAATCCCTCTGAACCATCTACACAAACCATTCTTGCGACGAAGAAAAGACACTGATGTTTTTCTGCTGACTCTTTTGTCTGGGCAAGAGTTCCCTCAAACTCTCGACTGAGAGGATCATTCTGACCAGTACTGATGACGTTGATTGCATCGATCATACTTTCACCGATGCTTTCAGAACCCAACGAAACGCTTTGCGAAATCGCCAAGCACCTTTTGGTCCAATGAAATTTCGGTAGACGAGAGCTCGGACAAGTTCATTTCCGTCAGAATCAAATCGCTTC
>SDBT01016789.1_pt1 | contig 11579 bp, 10 predicted proteins | sample 2277101 | NCBI WGS metagenome assembly SDBT01 (sample SAMN10404973, study PRJNA504765) | marine sediment metagenome | isolation source: marine sediment core GS10_PC15, 103 cmbsf | place: Arctic Ocean: Southern Knipovich Ridge | collected 2010
TCACAGACCCCAATGACCCGAATGATCCCAATGACTTCGATACATTTACCTACATCAGGAAAACGATTGCCGACCACATCAGAGATATACAACCCTGACCCTGAACACCAACGGGACGGCTGAAAAAACCAGCCGTCCCGTCTTTTGTTTTTTCCGCGATATGCAATACGCACCACGCGTCCCGCATCACGTATCAATGATTAATTTTTGTCCGTTTATGATCTTATCGAAATCTTGGCGGTTGGTGAAAGCGTCAAGGCCGTTAGGATTATGTTTCGCTAACATTTTTATCGCAGCCTTGAATTTTTTGTCCAGGCCGGCAACAAAATAATCCGGCAGGCCCGGTTGGGCTCGCTGGAATTCGATTTGATATGCGTGCAGGGTCAGCCTTTCGATAAGCGGGTTTTCTGTTTTGTTCTTTCCCAGCCTGAAGTCGGCCTTAAAATCAGACAGATACAACGGCTGATTGCTTCCGTATAACGGGTCAATCACCAAAGGCATACCAGCATGCGGCAGGTGCACGCGGATTTGATGTGTCCGGCCGGTCACCGGCTGTACCGCCAAAAGTGCCACAGTACCGAAATCAGCCAATAGTCGCCAGTTGGTAATCGCATCTTTGCCTTTTCTGCCGCCGACGCGCATTTTGCCCAGCTTTTTGCTGTCAGGCGTGATGCCTGTCTTGATTGAGCCTTGCGGCCTGCCGGCGCAGCCGGTGACGATAGCAAGATACGTTTTTTTGACAAGTCGTTTGGCAAAATAGCTCGAGAATTTGCTTTGGGCCTCAACATTCAATGCCAGCAGCATAACGCCGGAAGTGTGCTTGTCCAGGCGGTGTATCAGGCGAAGCTTATCCGCTGTTTCGCGGCCTAACTGCAGGGCTAATATGTCGCTAAGTTGCGCACAGCCGCTCCTGTCAGCGGTGACCGAGGTACCCGTTGGTTTGTTGATGACGATAATGTCGTCGTCGGAATATATGATTTCGATTTTTGTCTTCGGCATTTGGCTTTACCGTGACCTGTAGAAAAACATCGGCCGGCAGTTCGGCATTTCTTGACGCCGGCCTGCAAAAAGCTTATAGTGTTTGGCTGAAGATTGACAGTAAAAAATCGAATACGGGCATCAAGGAAATTTGGAGTGTCGTATGGCCAAGAAAAAAGCGAAGAAATTGTTATGTGACAAGTGTGCCGGCCTGTGCTGCAGGTATTTTGCCCTGCCCATCGAGACGCCGGAAGATAAGGAAGACTATGATGATGTAATGTGGTACCTGTGCCACAAGGATGTAACGGTCTTTGTCGAGGAAGGTGACTGGTATATCAACCTCAATAACAAGTGCAAGCATCTGTTGGAGAAAGATTATCGCTGCAAAATTTATAATAAAAGACCCAGGATTTGCAAGGGCTACTCCATCAGAGATTGTGATTTTACCGAGGGCGAATACGATTACGAACTGCACTTTATCAGCGCCAAGCAGATGGAAGAATACATCAAGATAAAGTTCGGCAATAACGAGACGGAAAAACGAAAGAACAAAGGCAGGAAAAAGAGAAAGAAAAGGAAATGAAGATACCGCCGGTAAAAGGTACGAGGGACTTTTATCCGCCTCAAATGGCGATTCGCAATTTTCTGATTGACGGCTGGAAACAGGCTTCTTTGCGCAACGGCTTTGAGGAATATGACGGGCCGATATTCGAATATCTGAAAATGTTCCAGATAAAAAGCGGCGAGGAAATCGCCGAGCAGCTTTTCAGCCTGACCGACCGCGGCGGCAGGGAGCTTGCTATCAGGCCGGAAATCACCCCGACACTGGCACGGATGGTGAATCAGCAAATCAATTCGCTGCCTCGGCCGATAAAGTGGTTTTCTGTCCCGAGATTGTGCAGGGCAGAGCGCCCTCAGAAAGGTCGGCTGCGCGAGTTCTTCCAGTGGAATATTGACATAATCGGTGTTGAAAGCGTCCTGGCTGACGCAGAAGTGATATTTACGACGATAGACTATCTGCGCAGTATCGGCCTGACAGAAAAAGACATCCGTGTAAAAATATCCAGTAGAAAACTTCTGGCGGCGTTCCTCAAAAATGTTGGCATCGCAGAAGCTAAGCTCGATTCGTTATATACCCTGCTCGATAAAAAAGTAAAACTGCCCGCAGAGACCTTTGAAAAACTCCTTGCCGAACAAGTCTCTGATTCAAACGCCCGCAAAGCAATCCTGGATTTTCTTGAAGTCAAAAGTATTCCTGATATAGAAAAAGTTATCGAGCTTAACGATGAAATTCAGGAGGCAGTCGACGAACTTCTAAAATTGCGTTGGTATCTGGATGAAAAGACAGGCATGAATGTATGGCAGTATTGTGTTTTCGATGCAGGTATTGTTCGTGGTCTGGCTTACTACACGGGCGTTGTATTTGAGGTACATGATATTGTCGGTGACCTTAGGGCTATATGCGGCGGAGGCAGATTTGATAATTTGCTGAAGGATTTCGGTGGCCCTGCGATACCGGCTACCGGGATGGGTATGGGCGACTGCGTGCTGGAGATACTGCTTAATGAGAAGGGCCTGCTCGACAAAAAGCTACCTAAGCAACGGCTGGATTATTTTGTCGCTTGCGTGGAACCAGAACATTATCATGAAACAGCAATTTACCTGACAGCTAAATTGCGAACAGCGGGAAAATATGCAGATTTTAGTTACAAATCCGGGAATCTGAGTAAGCAGCTCAAAGAGGCCTCGGCGCGAAATGCCGGCAAGTGCATAATCATCGGCGATGAACTTAAAGAAGGTAAACTCGTGGTTAAAGACATGGCCACCGGCCGCCAGCAGGAAATTGGGGTTGATAAGTTTTTCGCTGAGCTTGAATCTTAGAGTGCCTTAATTCAAATGAAGAATTTTCATCTCAACCATTACGAGCGTGCGTTCGGAAACTGGTTGATGGATAATCGTGTTCAGTATATAGCAGTCGATGAGCAGAAAAGAGCGGCCCTGGGGCGGTCAAAGGTCAAGAGTTTTGATTATCTATTGTACCCCGCCAATCAGCAAATCATAGTTGCCGAGGTCAAGGGAAGGGCATTCAAGGGGACGAGTTTTGCCAAATTGGCCGGCTTTGAGTGCTGGGTCACGGCCGATGATGTTGAGGGGCTGGTCAGATGGCAGAGGATTTTTGGGGTCAGCCATACGGCGGCATTTATTTTCGCCTACAGGGTAAAGAACGTGGATGTGGATTTTGACGGCAGAGACATTTACGATTTCGATAGCGGCAGATATATATTTTTCTGCATTAAACTCGAAGACTATCGCAAATTTATGAAGGTCCGCAGCCCGAAATGGCAGACGGTGACACTTCCAGCCGACAGGTTCCGGCAGTGCGCGGTACAAATGCAGAAGCTGTTAGTTTGATAGCGGATAGATATGGCCTACGGCTCCATGATGCCGCCGAATACAATCACCGTCTCAGCGCGATCCCATGAAGCATGTCCGTACTTTGAGAAACCAGGGATATTGAAATGGCTTACCTGGCCTGACCGCACGTCTACGAGATAAAGACTGTTTCTCCCCATCAGAAAACCGTGAACGAGGACCTTGCCGGCATCGGCCGTCCAGAATGGCCCGTGGATCCACTCATTTTCCTTGAGCTTTACCGGCATCCTTGGCTCTCCATCGGGCCATTCGAGAATCGCAAGATTGTGCTGATTTTCCGGCGTGTTAGTGGTGAAGTAAGCCAGGTGTCGGCCATCAGGTGAGAAGGCTCCCCGGTAGTCGCGTACTTCATGCTTGCTGATCCGCCGGGGCTCAGCTCCGTCGATGTCGGTGACCCAATGGTTCCCACGGCCCGAGCGATTCGTGGAGAAAACGATTGTCCTACCGTCGGGAGCCACGCAGGGGCGTTCGTCCCAGACAGTACCTTGTGTTATCTGACGTAGATTCTTGCCATCGGCGTCTATGAGCCAGAGGTGGCAGGACCCGCCCTTGCCCTTGATCTCGGAGGCTCGCTTTGAGGAATAGACGATACCACTGCCGTCCGGCAACCAAAAAGGTGCCGGCTGGACATCGCCACACATCGTCAGTTGGCGCAGATCGGAGCCGTCCACTTTGACCGTCCAAACGTCCGAACCCTTCTTGTCGAGAGGGTTCCCCCAGAACGTCACGTGGGTCCCATCCGGGTGCATCATCGGTTGGTTGAAGCGGAAGCCTTCGGGAGAAACCCGTTTCGCCGTCCCAGGCACTACGGCCAGGTGTTTTAGTCGCGCGGTGAAGATGCCGTGACCACTATTCGCTTTGCTCCTCTTAGCTTCCGGGACGGAGTCGCTGCCAGCCGTACAGCCGACCTCCAAGGCCAACGAGAGCGCTACCGTGAAAATGATACCGAGCAAAGCTACCTGCTGTGTTCTCATGGTTGTTTTTCCTTTGACTGATAGGCATTTTGATTTTTCAACCATTAGACTGGGATTCCCCATAAACAATCGTATTTTCTTGCTTAGCTATATCGCTGAGCCTCATTTTCAATAGAATGACAAATCTGTCTTGAAAATTCAAGCTTTTTCGATGTTACTCAGGACAGGAATTGATTATTTGGTTGAGCTTGCCGTGTTAGCATGTCTGTTGCGATGATATAGAGGGGGAAATTTCTCGCTGAAAAGGGACAATTGTTGTATATTGTACAAACTAAAGATGCGGATAATAGCCGGCAAAAAACGAGGTATGGTTCTGATGAGTCCGAAGTCGGAGGTGTCCCGGCCTATTCTTGACAGGGTCAAGGAATCGCTCTTCAGCGTTCTTTATAAATATGATTTGATAGAAGGCAGAGCGGTTGCTGATTTGTTCAGCGGTGTCGGTTCTTTGGGCCTGGAGGCTTTGAGCAGGGGGGCTGGAAACGCTGTCTTTGTTGAAAAGGACGCTAAGGTTCTGGCAATCCTGAAAAAGAATATTGAAAAGGCAGGCTTTGTTGAAGAATCAAAAATCGTAAGGGCCAATGCCTTCAAAGTCGCAGCGCCGGTTGATTTCGAGGCCCGAAAGTATAGTGTTATTTTTGTTGACCCGCCATATCCTGCAACGAGGGATGTAGGTGATGGTTCTGCTTTGGCTGGATTGTTGGCGTTGCTTGCCGGGCAGTTGGCCCCGGAAGGAATTGTGGTGGCAAGAACCCACAAAAGGACTGAATTATTAGAGCGGTACGGCCAATTGGAGATTATAGAACGGCGAGTGTGGGGGAGTATGGCGGTGACTTTTTTACGGATGAAAGAGAATGACGAACAGGCAGACAGCGATAAAAATAATTAAACAGCTGCGCAGCGAGGGATTCGAGGCGCTGTTAGCTGGTGGCTGTGTGCGCGATATGCTGATTGGCAGGCGCGCCAAGGACTACGATGTTGCTACAAACGCGACACCGCGAGAAATAATAAAATTGTTCAAGCGTACGATAAAGGTCGGGGCGCAATTTGGTGTAGTGATAGTTTTGCTCGATGACCAGCAGGTTGAGGTGGCGACGTTTAGAAATGAAATCGGGTACGAAGACGGCAGACATCCGTCCTCTATTAAATTTGTCAGTATGGCTGAAGATGCCAAGCGAAGAGACTTTACCATCAATGGGATGTTTTACGACCCTGTTGAAAAAAAGGTAATCGATTATGTTGATGGCCAGGCTGACCTCGAAAGAGAAAGCATACGAACCATAGGTGAGCCGAAGGAGCGGTTTGGCGAAGATTACCTGCGTATGCTGCGGGCGGTGCGTTTTTCGGCCCAGCTTGGCTTTGCGATTGAGCGTCGGACCTGGCTGGCAATTCGCAACAATGCAAAAAGTATATCCAAAATAAGCGGCGAGCGAATAGCGATGGAATTAGAAGGTATTTTAACCAATCCGAATCGTGCCGCCGGGGCGGTGATGCTGGTCAAGAGCGGTTTGGCTGAGACGATTTTCCCGGGGTTCGATATGGTGCATACGAAGCCGGCAATTGATGTACTGAGGCAACTGTGGAAGAAAGTAGATTTTATCCTGGCGCTGGCCTGTCTTTTTGCAGACCGCCCGGTAAAGTTCGCACTTAACAGGTGTGTGATTTTGATGCTTAGCAGGAGTCAAAACAAGCATCTAAAATTCCTGTTGACCAACAGGGACAGACTGCTGAATGAAGATATGAGTCTGGCTGAATTGAAAATGCTGCTCGCCGAGCCGTACTTCCGGGACCTTTACGAGTTTCAAAGGGCAATTCAAAAGGCGCAGAAGAAAGATGTTTCGGCTTTGATAAGTCTGAGGAAGCGAATAAAGCATCTGGGCGATGTGGAATTGAAGCCCAGGCCTTTGCTAAACGGTCATGACCTGATTCAATTGGGGGCGGTGCCGGGGCCGGGACTGGGGCAGTTGACTGAAGAGATGTATATAGCACAGTTGGAAGGAAAGCTGCAAAAAGCCAAAGACGCTGAGCAGTGGGTTCTGAAATGGTTGCAGAAACATCGTGAAATCCCGAAGCAAAGACGGCCAATCAAGTGAGCTGTAAAAAACACAAGGGGATGTGAATGGATAGACGCCGGTTTTTGAAGAGTATCGGCTTGGGTACCGCTGGAATTGCACTTAGCGGATGTGTTAATAAATGGCGTCAGCTTGCAGGCGGCGGGTCTGTAAAGAAACCGAATCTGCTTTTTGTGTTCCCCGACCAGATGCGCAAACAAGCAATGGGTTTTATGAACGCCGACCCCGTGATTACGCCTAATCTCGATAGATTCGCCGCCGAGAGCAGGGTTTTTACGAATGCGATAAGTAGTTGCCCATTATGCACGCCGTTTCGGGCGATGGTTCTGACCGGGCGGTATCCTTTCTCGACCGGTATGGTGAATAATTGTATTCCGGGCCTGGATAGCGAATTGAGCGAGGATGAGATATGTATAAGTGACGTGCTCAAAGCCGACGGTTATCAGACCGGTTACATCGGCAAATGGCACCTCGATAGTCCGTCCCGGAATAAAAGCAAGAATCCTGTTGATGGCGCAACGGACTGGGACGCCTGGACACCGCCGGGGCCGCGTCGGCACGGATTTGATTTCTGGTATGCCCATGGTCATTACAACGAGCATTTCAATATGCATTATTGGGCCGATAGCCCAAAAAAAATCGAGGTAAAAAATAAGTGGTCGGTTGAGCATGAAACGGATGTGGCAATAGATTTTATCAGAAAACGTCAAAAGGATAAACCGTTTGTACTATTTGTCTCATGGAACCCGCCGCACGCTCCTCATATTGCGCCTGAAAAATATAAGGCGCTGTATAAAAATAAAAATCTCCCTGTCAGGCCAAACGTTAAAATCATCGAAGAGAAATTTGACGGTGAAAATTACAGTTGGTGGGCCAATCCGGAAGTCAAAAGCCCCGACCAGAAGTATCCAAAGACCAGCCTGTCATACTATGCCGCGGTTTCGTCCTGTGATGATAATTTCGGCAGGCTATTGAGAACTCTGGATGAGGAAGGAATTGCCGATGACACGATTGTGGTCTTTACATCCGACCATGGTTCGATGTTAGGCTCGCATGGTCGGTACGGCAAGATAATCTGGTATGAGGAATCGATTGGGATACCGTTTTTGGTTCGCTGGCCGGGCCATGTAAAACCGGGCACCGATGAGATGCTTTTTGCCAGTTATGATTTTATGCCAACTTTGTTAGGTTTGATGGGGCAGCCGATACCGAGTACCGTAGAGACTGCCGATTACTCCGATGCTCTGCGGGGCAAAAATGTCTGTGGGCCGAGTTCGGCATTTATTGCAAATTACAAGATTTCCGGGGACCTTCTGGCTGTTGGGCAGGAGCCGCTTGGTTGGTTGAAGCATAATTTCGAGCTTCGTGAAAAGGGTGTTGATTTGCGGAAGCTGGGTTATCGCGGCGTTCGTACGAAGCGATATACGTACGTTGTTAATCGGCGTACTTATGGCAAGAAGACACAGCGGCTGCTCTACGATAATGAAAAAGACCGGTACCAGTTGAATCCGGTTGAGGTGACAAGCCCGGAGGAAAATCCAGTTGCGGCAGAACTCAGCGAAGAACTGCAGAGGTGGCTTGATAAGACGCACGACCCGTTTCCGGTATAAGCAGTAACTGAACAAGGCAAGCGATTTATGCGTAAAGGCGAGCGAAAGTATAGAATGATTTTAATTGTTTTTGAGGGGTGCTAAAGCCAGTGCGGCCGTTCACTTTATTAATCAAGCCGTCCGGTTCGGACTGCAATGTTGACTGCAAATATTGTTTTTACAAAAGCAGGGCACCTGACGTCGGCCAGGGCAGGCAGCGAATGAGTTACGAGACCCTTGAGAAGCTTGTCAAAGATTATCTGGGTCTGGGGTATGCTGTTTCGAGCTTTGCGTGGCAGGGGGGAGAGCCTACACTGATGGGGCTGGATTTCTATAAAAGAGTGGTGGAGTTGCAGAAAAAATACGGCAGGAGTGGTCAGCAGGTAAGCAATGCCCTGCAAACCAATGCGATTCTGTTAGATGATAAGTGGTGCCGGTTTCTTTGTGAAAACAAGTTTCTTGTCGGCATCAGTATCGACGGCCCCAGGGAATTGCACGATTATTATCGTCTCAATTACGCAGGGGCGGGTACTTTTGATAAAGTGTTCGCGGCTTTGCAGAGGTGCAAAAAATACAAGGTAGAATTCAATACTCTTACGCTGCTGAATAAAAAGAACGTTGAGCAGGCGGATGAAGTTTTTGATTTTCTTATTGAAAATGGTGTCAGGTATTTACAGTTTATACCGTGTGTTGAGACCGACCCTGCTACAGCCGGTATTGCAGATTTTTCTATTACGCCGGAGCAGTACGGGCAGTTTCTGTGCAGGATTTTTGACCGGTGGTATGAATACGGGCCGCGGAAAGCCAGTATCCGTGACTTTGAGTCGATACTGTCGTATTGTGCGGCAGGCAGGCACACGCTGTGTACGTTCGACAGGCAGTGCAGTGACTATATTGTTGTCGAGCATACAGGCGATTGCTTTGTATGTGATTTTTTTGTCGAGCCGAAGTGGCGATTGGGCAATATTTTCGAGACGCCGATAGAAAAACTCGCGGCTGGTACCAGGAAGCAGGACTTTGCGCGATTGAAACATAAGCTCAGCGATAAGTGCCTTGTGTGCCGACATCTTGGGGTCTGTCGCGGCGGCTGTATCAAGGACAGGGTTGAGGTTGGCACCGAGCCGAGTCAGGAAAGCTATTTCTGCGAGAGTTACAAACAGTTCTTCGATTACGCGATGCCGAGATTTATGCAGATAGCGGCTACGATAAGCGCAGATTCGGCTGGGCAGGGCAGGGGTTTTGGGTAAAATAATGGTAGAGTAAAAGCGTGGTTTTTTGTTGACAGAAAAGGTTTTTTTTCATATCATAGGTGTTTTAGGGACGAATTATTGATAACAATCGGGGTTTTCGGCTGAAAAAGACGCTCGGATGGAGGTATATTCAGGGTGAGCGGCGCCGAAGCGGGCTTGTAGAAGTTTTGCGGCTATGACTTTATGGCGGACCGAACGAATCTTTTGGAGAAATTTCAATGTTCAAGAAAAAAACTGTGGCAGCGATTTTAGCAATAATGTTTATTTTGATTAATACCGGTTTCGGCCAGACTCTGAAGAGCAACTGGAGCGATTTTTTGCACTACACGAAAATCGGTCGGCTGGACCTGGCCAAAGGCTTTGCCCAGGCGGTAATCGAGAGCAACCCCGCCCCGGAGGAACTGCTTGTATTGAGCTTGGAAAATCCGCAGGGCTACAGGCTGTTGTTGAAGGTCAACGAAAGCGCGGTCGATGCCGAGTTGGTCGAACTCAGCGGCAAAGTTCTTGACATTATCGAGCGTGGGAGGTTTGCCAAGCGGGCCTCGCCAAGAATTATCGCAGAGGAGATAAGAAGGCTCAGCAGTACGGCCAGAGGCCGGCTTGCGGCGATTAAGCGATTGGCTAATGCCGGCGAGTACGCAATACCGTTTATGCTCGATGTTCTGTCGGATGAATCCCGCAGGGAAGAGTTTTCGAATATTGTCGGGGCGATATCGCAAATGGGCCGAGATTCGATAAGGCCTCTTGTCGCAGCGCTGCAGACTGAAGATATTGCGTTAAAAGCTGAAGTAATAAAAGGGCTTGGCAAGATAAGTTATCCTCAGTCGCTGGCTTACTTAAAGTATGCTGTTGAAAAAGACAAATCTTCTCAGGTGCGCAGCCTGGCTGGTCTGGCTATCGCCCAGATAGACCCGGCAGCATCAAGTCTTGCGGCGGCGCAGTTGTTCTACCTTCTTGCTGAGAATTATTATTATCACGCAGACTCATTGACACCGGCAGAAGACGCCGCTTTTGGCAATATTTGGTTCTGGGATGCCGGAGAGAGCCGATTAGTCAGCCAGAAGGTGGACAGGAATTATTTCAATGAACTTATGGCGATGCGCTGCTGTGAATGGGCATTGAAGGCTGACGCCGGATTTGGTCAGGCTATTGGGCTTTGGCTGGCAGCATATAGCAGGGCCGAGGCTGTAGGTATTAATATGCCGGAGTACTTCGGTCTCGGTCACGCTGACGTGATGACTTACGCTACCACGGCCGGTGCTGAATATCTTCATCAGGCGCTTGAGCGGGCGATTAAGGATAAGGACGCCGAGGTCGGGCTTTGTATGGTCGAGGCGTTGGCCGGTACCGCAGGAGAGAAAACGCTGTTTTATCGGGTAGGTCTGTCACAGCCGCTGATTGAGGCCTTGAGCTTTAATGACAAGGCGGTAAGGTATAGCGCCGCGATTGCAATAGCAGCAGCAGGTCCAAAAGAAGGCTTTGCCGAAAAGGGGCTGGTAGTTGAGAACCTGGCACAGGCCCTTGGCGAAACAGACTTGACGAACAAGTGGTCGAGCGAGAGCTATGCTTTTCGTACGGCCAAAGTTATGCTCCGGTCAGCCGAAAGGCGGAATCGTGTTATAGATTTATCCGCGGCCCAGACAGCTATTGTGGCGGCAACAAAGGACAGCCGAGAGGAGATTCAAATTCTTGCAGGCCGGATTTTAGCGAGGCTGGCAGGTGCCGCCGCTCAGCGTGCGATAACGGCAATGGCATTGGTTGAAACGAACAGTATGGACGTTCGGATACTGGCGTTTGATTCGCTGGCGGTCTCGGCTAAGCTTAACGGCAGTTTGCTTGGTGGTGTAACGATAGATGCCGTCTATTTGTTAGTGAGCTCGCAGGAGATTGACCCTGAACTGCGAAGCGCGGCAGCGGCGGCTTATGGCGCTCTGAATCTGCCCAGCCAAAAGGTCAAAGACCTGATACTCGACCAGTCACGCAGTTGAGTAAAGAAGTAAGAAGCAAAGAAGTAAAGAAGCACGACGACAAATCAGCGTACTCCGGTGTTGTCGGTGGTGAAATATGGGGGCTTAAAGGTCATTGTGATTCACATCTGCCGGTATAGGGGCAGGAGTTGGGTCAGCGGCCTTTGTTTCTACTTCCGCATCGTTTGGTCCGGCAGCCTTTGTTTCTACTTCCGCCTTGTTTGGTTCGGCGGGCCTGGCTTTTGGGGTGGTTTTTGGGCGAGTTTTCTTTTTAGTGCTTTCTGTTAGTTTATTGATGACCTGTTCTGTAGTGCAGTAG
>SDBT01016791.1_pt1 | contig 11579 bp, 6 predicted proteins | sample 2277101 | NCBI WGS metagenome assembly SDBT01 (sample SAMN10404973, study PRJNA504765) | marine sediment metagenome | isolation source: marine sediment core GS10_PC15, 103 cmbsf | place: Arctic Ocean: Southern Knipovich Ridge | collected 2010
GCTTTGTTACCACGCCTAGCGTCCAAGCGTAAAATTCAGCGCACCTTTTTATGTGTGGTGCCAGTGGAACCGGCGGCACCGATGGCACCGGCATTGTAGGATCACACAAATTGGCTTTTTGTTAAATATAAGTGCTACCTCCACGTATTCATCCCAATGTTCGTTTATCTGGTGATGTCTGGAGTATGTCTAGAGTATTTTCGATAAATTACCTTGTTAAAAATTACAACATAAAATACTATAAGTTAGCATAAACCACTTGACAAATACTATACTAGCTGTTATAATATAGTGTCTTACTGTAGGAGGTGTAATATGACGGAATCAGCATTACCCAAAGTTTGGACCCTGAAGGAAGTCACTGAATATTTCAAAATCAGTGAGGAAATTATATTGAAAGAATTGGAGGCCGGCAATCTTCGTGGTTTTAAAATAGGGCAAGAATGGCGATGTTCTGATAATGATTTGCTTGAATACATTGAAGGAAAGTATTCAAGAGCATCCAGTGAAGAAAAGCACGCATTTAATACTCAAGAAATGAATATTGAGTCGGAATTTACTAAGATTGGTGAATTTGATTTTCAATGGCCAAAAAATGTTGAGCACTTTGATACAGGTTTCACCGTAATACAGGCAGTAGGTGGTCGCCATATAAAATTCCGCATAGGGTTTGGAGACCGTAAAGCTGCCGGCAAAATGCGACGCAGAGTTGTTATTTGGATGGATGAAAGACCATTAGTTGAATTTGCCGGTGGTGATGATTATGAAACTAATGGATTATTAGCGAGTGTTATTAAGTCACCCAATAATAAACAGCTTTCTCCATATCAGAATTTACCCAAAGAATACAAAGGCTTTGAAGTGGCAAGGTATAATTCTATTATTCGAGGACCTTTTGCAAGTAGAAATATGGCAGTTATCGTGCATAAAGATGATCTCAAGGCAATGTTAAGGCATGCAGTCATACGAGCTACTTGGAAGCAACTCATATAGGTATAACCTAGCAACTCCAGCCGATCAGATTTTCAACTATAGATTTGACAGTAAGAAGGAAGCGAAAGGGGGGCAGCAGTATGGCAAAAATCGGATATGTCCAAATGCCGCAGGACGATATGGCTCAGATTGAGCAGATCGTAAGGGAGTACTGCTCAGAGCCGGGAAAGGGTCTTGCTCACGGCACTCAAAAAGATGCGCTACAAAATGGCGTTGGGGCAAGGGCAGTCGCGAATGAAAAGGAGGCATTCAAAACTTGGTGTTTCTATTTCGAACTCTTGAAGATTAATGGAAGCGACGCGCTCAGTTTTTGGGATGAAGGGACGCTGGGGCTGACAGGCGAACTGCTGAAGGCGGATCAAATAATGGAAAGAATTGCAGCAGACACTCTCGGCCCTGATCAGCGGTTAGGTCGGTTTCTTGCCCGCTTAGTGTCAGGCGCGAATCTGGGCCCCGGAATCTTCGGCAGAGGCAAGCTGATATTCCATGGAGCTTCCAGAACAACCGGCATTTTGGTTGACTCAAAGCGGAGTGATGACGGCATGTATATTGCTCTGGACCGCAGAATTATCGGCAACCGCCTAATGCAACCGGAGCTCCCTCACTGCGGAGAAGAAGCTGAAAAATTCATAGTTGATCAGACTGGGGGAGTTCTCAAGCCGCTGAAGAATACCGGAACAAGGGTAACTATACTGGACCTCGACCCCGAAGTGGCAGATGCATTCAAACTGTCGTTCTCCCCTTCTCCAACAGCATATCGCGACTCTTTCGCCCAGATGATAGAAGAAACCTGGTGGGAAATAATTCACAAGTTCGGTGCAAGAATCATCCTAAAATATGGCGCAAATACACTGAAGGTGGGATTGCATGAGCCGCTGAAAACCATTATCACAGCGGAAGATGGGCAGGATGGTGTTAGAGTTCATGAAAGACCGAATATTCCGATCACTGCGGGCAACAACCGCTACCGCATCAAGCAACTGCGGCTGGTTGTTCTGCCCAAACCTCTTGATGAGGAGTATCGAGAAGTTTGGATCCAGCGAAAAAGGATGAAAATCGGGAGGATTTATCGGTATATTGATGTCCATCCAAAAATCAGTCAGAGGCTTGCCGGATATATAGTCTTAGAGCCCGAGCTTGAGGATCTCGTAGAAGAGGCAGAAAGCCCGACACATTATGGATTTATTTTGACTAGGGCTGGGGTGAAACAGATCAGACAGGCGCTGCAGGCAGAATTGAAAGAGTTCGAGAGGAAACTAGGGCTTGTTCCCGTAAGCGAGGATGCTGCCTCACAGAAGAGCCTGCTTGATGCCATGAGAGAAATTAGTGAATATGCTCCTGAACTTGGACTTATGACCCTGGAGAATGTAGGGATTAGGAGGTCTAATGCAGAGATTATTGTGCGGGACTTAGGGCTGCCCAATGTGGGGACACTGCGGGTTGAATTTGGAGATAAGATAGGGCCTATTGACTACAGCCTCATCAGCACTGCTTCAACTTCTCTTATCGGTGCCTTTAGGGTTGAGGCAAAACAGTACAGCCGACCGCCGGTGCAGCTATATGAGCGAAGCCACAACTTAAGACCAAACGAGAGCGCAGATATTTCAGTACCTCAGTTTGATGTTTCCTGCGATCACTTTGAAGCAGGGAAGCCGCTGGATATTGCTGCGGTCTATTTTGATCCAGATACTAGGAAAAAGTTCGCCGCCTTAACTCGAAGATTATATTTAGGAATGGAGCCGCCTGAGCCCGAGAAAAGCCCAGTTCAGCTTTCTGTCACCTGCAAATTTCCCCATAGAAATACCAGGAGAGTTGAAATATCAGATGTTATCAGGAACATAAAAGTCAAGGCAACCAATACGACTCCGTTCGACTTAAAGATTCACTTAACTGCATCCGTAAGGCATCGAGAAAATAAAAGGACAGGAAGGCCGACGGATCCTTTATTTACTCTCTTCGAAGAAAGAAGCGTCATGCTTAAAAGCCAAACTGATCATATAGTCTATATTGATGACATCGCTGTCACGCTGGAGAAATTCTCCAACGTTCACAACACGATAGCGTCAACTCTTGAGCGCGCCTGCGATATTTTCACCACCGCCCGGCTGGTTGAGGACAGTCCAGAATTGGGACTGCCGCGCCGATGGACTCTTGATAAGATATCTATACCCTTTTATCTGGAAGTGGATCCACCGGGATACAACATTTTCCGAGACTGGAAGCAGCCTGTTATCCCTGCAGACGGAAGGCCCTCTTGGTACGACGGCAGTGCAGAAGCCGGCTACACTTTTTACCTGAATATGGGGCACTACAGCTACCGCTTCATACAGAGCAGAGGTGATGAAGCGGTCCTCAAGCAGTACGGGAAGGAGCAGATGCTCAGGCAGGCATACCTCATAGCATTCGAAAACGAGATATACAAAGGGCCCGCTGCAGAATTTAAGGATGAACTGACGGCACCGGACCTGCCATTTCGTGAAGCTATAGACATCTATGACCGCATCGTGGGGGCTGCTCTAAATACAATAGGCGGGAGGTAGTAAGTGACAGTACTTGTTAAGAAAGAGCCAAATAGAATATATCAATCTTTGGGAAGCTTGAGTGCCACCCAACAGGACTGCAGTAAGGCAGATAAGCTTGACCATGTACTTGAACAGCGTATAAAGCGGCTACTTAAGGATTTGAAAAGGAAAGGGTTAACACCCGAAAAAGCTAGCAAGGGCCGTGCCGCAACCTATTGGGAAGTAGGGAGAGCTTTGCACGACGTAGCAGATAACAGGAAGCTACTCGACAAGGCAGAACTCCCCTTATTCTGGCAGAATGCAAAGATGTACATTCCCGCTGAGCTACGGTACAGAGAGCGAGGTCCTTACCGAGAGCACCTGTGGTACTGCTACCGCCTTGGGAGCTACCCAAAAGAGCTCGCAGATAAGATGAGCTGGGGCGAATGGGTGACAATATTTGATTCCACAGGAATTAACCAGGAGTTGCGGTTTGACGTATGGTTCAAAGCTAAGCTGTCTGAGCGGCAGGAACATGTAGGACGCAACTGGATTCGCATGTTCGCCCCGTGTGTCAATACGATGCTTGGTAATATCTACACGCATGATTTGTCTGAGTCAGAACTGGTTTTTTGCTATGAAGCAGCTTGGCAGGTTATAAGAGAGGCACACACCCTTCAGCATAAAAGAGATAACAAAGGTAGCTACTTGGTAGGAAGAAGAGAATTACAGGCCAGTATTAAATGCAACCTGGCGCTTTTGGGTGGAGTGATGGAGGGCACCCTATCTGCGGCCGAATATGCGCGCAAGGTTCTAGCTGGCACTAGTGAGTAGAGAGATGTCTGCAGGGTTCCGCGCATACACATTCCGAACATTTGGGGTTGTAGTATGTGCAGACCAACGAGCAGAAATCGATCAGGGCATAATTCCAATCCCGGCAGTCTGCTGGCTTTCGTGGGAGCAGGCTGTGTGCAATATTCCAAAACTCGGGATCTGTCCGGGCTCTTGAGCGCTGAGAGCGCGTTCCAAAAAAGCGCTCTAAAATACGGACAATGTTTGTGTCTACAACGGCTGTCCTCATGCCAAAAGCGGCGCTAAGTACGGCATCAGCAATATATCTCCCTACACCTGACAGCATCATAAGCTCAGCCTCTGAATTAGGAATGCGCCCTGCGAACTTGCCATTGATATCTCTAGCAATATCGACTAACCTCCGAGCTCTATAATTAAGCCCTATTTTGGAGATGAACTCCTGGAGGTCTTCCGGCTCAGCCTTCGCGAGCCCTGAAGCGTCAGGATAGCGCTGGATAAACTCTGGGTAAACGAGAGACACCTTACCAGCGTCCGTCTGCTGAAGTAGTATCTCAGCTACCAGTATGCAGTAGGGGTCTTTGGTTTCCCTCCAAGCAAACCGGCGCTTATTATGGCCAAACCAGTTGCGGATTTGCCCGCGAAAGAAGCGCTTGGTATTACCTGAAATTTCCTTGAACTGCTGGAGTGGACCCGACTTCTCCATCTACATCTCCAACATTTTCCGCACTGATTTTGCGACTGCTCTAGCGAGAAATGGAGGGACAGCATTTGCAACCTGCTGCTGTTGCTTCCCAATGCCCCCAAAGAATATGAAGTCATCAGGGAAAGACTGAAGCCTGGCTGCTTCCCTGACTGATAAGCCCCGATTCCCACGAGGGTGAATCAGCATATTCTTGCGGAAGTTAGTGATGGCAATAGAGGGCTCATTCTCAGGTAACCTACGGTAGATCCATTGGTGGCAGCGTTCCTTGTTTGCATAGTTACCCATGAGTTCGTTGGGAATATCACGCCAGTTCCCGCCCTGCGGAATGAAAGAGTAGCGCTTTACAACTAGATCACTGTTTCTGGTCACCATGTTGTTCCGAACTCCAGCGTTCGCCTTTCTCCTCATTTTCTTTTGATAATCCGTCAAGCTCGTATTGTATCTGTAGGGCATCTCATCAATCGTATTGCCGTTTACCAGCGGCGGAAGATCTGCTATAGCCTCCCAAACGGAAACAAACTTCGTGGGGTCGGTTATTTCTAACTTCGGGAACTCAATAGGGATTTTATGGCGAGTCCCTATGAAGAAAATCCGCCTTCTTCTTTGGGGAACTCCAAAATTTACAGCGTTCAGTATCGCGATGTCAACCATATAGCCGATACGACAGAAGGCAGATATCACCTCGTCAACAACTTCACCGTTTTCAAATGCCGCTAAGTCAGCAACATTTTCTAGAACAATTACCTTTGGCTTATATGCATCCACAATGCTTACAAAATGCCGGAAGAGTCCATTGTTAGGATTATCACTGCTTCGGGTACGCATATTTGACCGCGAGAATCCCTGACATGGAGGGCCGCCAATAACCACATCAACAGACTCAATCCCCTCCGCTTGAAATTTGGCGATGACTTTTTCTGTGTCTCGCAGGTCCTCATTGAGAATTTTGGTCCGGAATTGTTTCCAGCGGGTGTGATTGTATCTCTGGGTCTCGGTTGCAAATATGTTTTTCTCTACTGAAGCGGCAACATGAAAGCCGGCCATAATGAAACCTTCAGAGAGCCCACCGGCCCCTGAAAAGAGATCCATTGCAACAGGTTTGCAGTTAATTTTCTTGACCGTCATCTCTGCGATAACACCAGTGCTGGCTGTACCCTGTTAGCAGCATAGCAGCTTAAAATCGTATTGTCAAGAGGCCTTCCTTGCATAACAATTCTCTTTTTTTGTTGTGCCAGAGACAAAAAAGGGGCCGGGGATTTGAACCCCCGACCCTTGATAATATACCCTTAGTAATATACTAGAAGGTAAAAAGTGCCGACTGCTCAGCTTTAACTCTTGCCGATCCTAAACATCTTGGTCCCACATGTGGGACATATCCCCTGAGTCGCCGGCTTGCCATTCTTCATCGTTATGCTCTTCGTATCTTTCATTTCTCTTTTTGTGCGGCATTTTACACAGTATGCTTGCATTCATATACCCCCCTTTTTGCTGGAGAATAGACCATCCCCTACTAGAATGTCAATAACCTTCTTTTTTACGCAACAATTTGACGAAATGTGCAGATATTAAAGAAGTCGGCACTTCCCGGACGGGGAGATTGAGCAGAGTCGAACTCCACCTGAAACAACGCTTGGCTGTCTCGAGTGGCTAAACGGGACCATCCTTAAACCGCTCTGTCAATCTCCAATCTAACATAATAACTAGACTAGTTTTGGGAGGCAGGTCAAGACATTTAGGTTAGTTCCGTGCTACGTGGCGATCGACCTAGTTCTTTAGTGTGTTAACCCAATCTTCAATGCCAATTTCCTGACTCCATAGTTTTTCCCAAATCCAAAAACCTCCGATGTCCACTTCAATGTTATCATTCGAATTTATTCCATTGAAACAGTCGGTAAACTGACGTGTTACGCTTGTGAAAGTAATTTTACTTTTTATTGCGTCCTTTAATTCCTGATCACACATTTCAAGCACAGACACGTCATAATCACGGAAATCGGCTACACATAGATAGTACATCTTGTCTGTCTGGTATGCGTTTTCTCCCTGCCTTTTAGACATTCTTACTCTTTTCCCGGAAGTGATCAGCTTTACTTCAACAAGACAGCCTTTCTTTACTTCTACTTCAATGCTGCCTGCATCAAAACCTTCATCCAGAGGCCAAACTTCTATATCAGCTCCAACATCGATTTTATGGACCTTTAATTTGTACTCGTTACTTAGAATATTTCTCAATGAACTTTCAATACGTTCGCCTTTCTCTTTGTTAACAATCGCCCTCTCGGAATTCTCTTTAATCTTGGTGATATGATCTTCGATATTGCTCAAATAACCGGGATCTGATATTTGAGTGAGCTTCTGCAAAATACTGAACTTGTTATCGCCATAGCCAGTCTGAGGCTCCATTATATCGGAGAATGTACTTTCAATTTGGTCCTGAGGTATCCCCGATCTCATGGAAAAGGCTGTTGTTGACAGAGATAATTTGTCGAAACCGAGATGTGAGAGTAGGTTTATTCCCTCTTTTTTTTGTAACAAGTCTTCTATACCCTTCTCGCCCAACAATTTGGTCAGGCTGTCTTTATTTGCCTCAGTCTGGCTAATTCTCCTTTCACCTTCGTCATTAACTTTTAAAAGTCCTACCCAGCTGTCGGTTTTTAGTTTCATAAGCCATTCAGATGGATACATTTCATGATCATTGCCGCAGCTGCAGGAATACCGGTTCGTTTTGTTCCAGCCTTCACTCCGTTGGCATATAACATCCGCGAAAAAATATAGAAGTAGTTTGGTCGTGTCTAATCCGTGCATGTTTTTGCCCATAATTTGAAACCAGTATGGGATATTCCAAAAATCTCCCTGGATAGTATGATCAGATTCAGAAACATTGCCATTTGAAATCATTGCAAGATCTGCAAAATTATTTTTTCTTATATTTAAAATTTGCGTTCGGGTGACCACATCTCTATAAGTAATTCCTTCTTCATTCAACACATTTAATAGTTTAATTATCTGATCCTCATTTAAATTAGTAAAATACTGCTCTAGAAGTATCTTACCTGAAGGAAACACTGCTTCATATTTTTTATCAATCTTCAATAATTCAAAAGGAGGGAAGACCAACTCGTCGCTGACGAAACTGATGTAATTCGGCTGAAGGAATACCGGCAGTTTTTTCAGCAACTGGGATTTACCGTTTTGAGCGCAGTATAGAAATAGTTGGATCCAAGCATCTCGCGCATTGTCTGAGATCTCTGCCTTATCACTGGCTTCGGGTTTGTATTGAAGTAACTCTTCAATGCTGCCTTCTAAGCTCATATTTGGTAAATCTAAGTCTCTTATGATTCCAAAACGCTCAAACTCTTTATCAAGTAGTATTGTTCGGAGCTGATATGGAGCACCAATTCCCCTTGAAATCTCTTTGATCTCCTCGGGAATATTATTGTCTATTGCTAAGAGAGTGGATACGCCATCGATATTTATATTTGAGCCGCGTATTGTGCCCGTTTGTGTTACCAGTAATCGATTTGCCAGGCTGGACTCTATTGTATTGGCAACAAACAAAACATCTAGGAATTCGAAAACCTCAAGTAAAAACTGTTTGGGGTCAGAGGCTAATCTATCAGAAAGGTCAGTAAGTTTCGGTAAGTAGCGTGTTTCACCCTTAACCTCACCGCAGTCCTTTATTGTATTAATCAAATTCTCCACATAGTAATAATCAATGGACAAATCTGCATTTAACCTATTCCAGCCTCGTAATATCTCTTGCCATCTGAAGGCTTCATCTTTAACAGGTGCTAGGTCGTCGGTTTTCAGCATAATGAATAGATCGTAAAATTGAGAGAAAACCGCTTTCGGGAAATCATCAATGCCGCGTAGTAGTTTTTCGTTGTCTTCTCCTTCACGTATAAAGGGTACTGGGAAGTAGCAGTCCTTGGGGGTTTGGAAACCATCCGAGCAAAAAACGCAATTTATGTCATCCAATATTTCAGGCAGTATTCCGGCACTTTGGTTCCTGAAAAAATCACTCGTAGCCGCAGAATTATGTTGCGGTGTTTCGAATGGCAGTATATTGATTATGCCATCTGCCTTAATGTCTGTAAAACCAGTCAATGCCTTTTTGTAAAGCTCATATGATTGCTCTATTATTCGCTGATTTTGCCCGGTTTCCTTGCTGTCTTTTGCTAAGTAGACGCCGTCCCTTTCCTCGGACGGCTCCAGATCACGTGCATTTATCACAAAAGGAATCCCAAGTTTCTCAGTACCGATAAAGGGTACGCTAACAAAAATTCGGGGAACCTCGTTTAATTCAGTCAGCCTAATGTTTCCACTGGCAGTCAAATGAACTGGAAATGCGATTTGTTGGTCCTGTTGTTCATCCGAGATAATCATAACCTGCCCTATCGTTTCCTCGCCGTTTCTGACAGTTTCGATAATTTGTATTTGAGGGTGACCGCTCAAAGAAGGGCAGTTAGCATGCCTCCAATCTATTAACTCACCGTTTATCTCTAGAGATTCGATGGAGTTTGTAAAACAACCTAGGTAAGGAATCAGTTTTTTAAGTATGTCAATCCCTTGTTCTACTGCTACCTCTCCAATACTATCGCGAATAGCATACGAATATCGAGCATCCCAGGCTGAACTTTCAACAATAACTTCCTCCGCCTGGCGATAGCATGCCGCGATGTTCTCCAGAATTCCCTGCTCATTTTCGGATGATCTGTCTATAGAAATTGAAAATTCCTTTATATTAGTTAACTCCCCTGGAGAAGGACAGATCTTTCCTCTGATATCTACCAGCGTTGATAATACATGGGAAACTAAGAACCCGATTCCGAAACGTCCCAATAATTCTGATTCCTTTCCGCTCTCGAAAGGCTTGGAGGAACCTCCCGTAATGAGTGCTACGAGATCCTGGCTTGTAAAAGGACCGGCGTTGAATGCAAATAGCAGTCTTCTGCTGTCCTTTTCCCAGTCAATTTTTATTTTATATTTACCTTGCTGGTATTTCGTTTGGACATCTAGGGAATTCTGTATCAGCTCCCAAACCCAACGTTTACTGGCAACGTCTGTGCGGTCTCGTGTCCATTTGTTTATTGCTTTTTTAATGTCTCTAGCTGCATTTTTCCTAGTCTGTTGCTGTTCAAGTTGATCTAAGTGTAATTGATTGCTATCCATGTTTCATTCTCCACCGGATGCTTTTACTGACCTGCCCCAAGTCGAACTCCACCTGAAACAAAGAGCCTGTGTTTTGTTAGCCTAGCCTCAGGCTAACAATATTACTGGGCTAGTTTTATATGGGCAGGTCACTAACTCTAATCTCAAGCATTGCTCCATCACGGCTTAGGCTACGCACATGTATTCCGCTATCATTTTCTAAGAATGTTGACAAGACTCTTTTCTCATCAGAGGCATTAATTTGGTCGTTATAATGTTTATAAAATCCTGATGGGTCCGATTCTCTAGTGAGCCAATTACTATCATCGTAATTTGTCTTTGTAAAAGTCTCCCGTAAGTGAGAAAGTATACCTCTAAATATTTCCAATCTTGTTCCATCTGGGTAATTAATAGTAATTGTTGTACCATCATAGTTCCCGAGATTCGTCTCAACCGTCTCTATATGACCAACCCGACTTGGAATTAGTTTCAATCTATCACGTACAAAATCAGGTAAAATTTTGTAAGCTTCATTATTAAAACCAGCATAAGTAAGCATTTTAGCTCTAGATATCAATCTGATATTTCTTCTAAAATCGGATCCCTTTGGTCGCCACAAACGTATATCGTTTTGTTTATCGAAATCCTTATCATTATATGAGTTTCCATCTTTTTCATTGGCTGGTGGATCGACAATATATGTCATTGTTCGATTCTTCAACATGCAAGTCGCAATTATTATTCTCGTGAGTGGTTTGCCATCAGTTGGTTGAATAGACCAAACTTGCTCAGTACCTCTTTGCAATTGGTGTATGCTTTCAGCGCGTGATGTTTGAGTGCCTTTACATTCAACTACGTATTTTGCACCAGAAACCTCGTCAAAGAAAATATAATCGGGCCGGGCTTTCCCTTTAGCATAAACATTGTAGGATAATGAGTGATCGATAATATAACTAACATCAACAGGGTTGATAGCGTTGAAATAGTTGATCATAAGGAAATTGGCAAAACCTACACCTATCTCATCTGACAACAGGGCTTTCTGGTGAAAGTCAATCTTTCTTGCTTCGTCACTCAGTTTTAAGTGAGGAGTAGAAAAGGTATTACGTTGTGGTTGAAATGCCCAGACATATCTAATCACCGCCCACGTTGAGCAAATGTCTACTAAATTGGAAACAGGAGGTGAAGTAATGAGGCCTATGGAAAGTAATAATTCAATTGGTTTAATATTTACAGGATATTCAAGCTGAAACATCGCGACTGTGGTTACACGTTTCATATCAGGCGGCGTTTTGTGATCTTGCAATAGCTTGTTCCTGCGTTTTGTTTGCATCTTTTGTACATCGGAAACGAGTTTAGGTGAAGATGATACTGAAATCTGATAATCGCTGAATAACGAATTTAACCATTCCTGCCGT
>SDBT01016793.1_pt1 | contig 11577 bp, 9 predicted proteins | sample 2277101 | NCBI WGS metagenome assembly SDBT01 (sample SAMN10404973, study PRJNA504765) | marine sediment metagenome | isolation source: marine sediment core GS10_PC15, 103 cmbsf | place: Arctic Ocean: Southern Knipovich Ridge | collected 2010
ATTCGCCCGGACCAAGCATCTCGATAATCTCCAACAAAGATTCAAGTTTCTATGTTGGAACATCGGCACTTGGACACAAGATACGTCAAAAAAACTCTGTATTGCTACTACAGTCTCGGAAAAGATGATTTATTCCGTTGCTGAACGGTGTGATGAGCAGGATCTGCGGAATTTTATGATTTTTGCGAATCAAGGCCCCGGAGCATCGACATGGCCACACTGTCATTGTGTTTTCGGGCGAAATCGCGGAGGAACTCCCGGTGCTGCACGAGGGCTGTACGGTACCGGCTTTTTGTCGCCAGATTTACCATCTCGCCCGGATCGGCCTGCATATCGACGAGCGATTCGCGCCGTCGTCGGAGTACAAAGCCTCGATTAGTTGCTGACTGTAACTGATATTTCGTCGACAACCTTGTGGCCTGCGTCAGATTCGGCCGTGACCCTGATCGTATAAACTCCATTAGGGAAGATCGGCAGGGATGTATCCACGTCGACTTCCGCCGTATTCCAGGTCATGTCGAACGAGGCTGTGCCGTCCTGTCTGCCGGCCCGGCTTGTACCTGAACTGTCGAGGATGTCAAAGTCGATGCCGCCGGCGCCTTCCATGCCGTCGCCGTCATCAGTGCCCACGCTCGGATCGTAAGATATCACATTGATAACGATCTCACCGGAGACGATAGTTCCACTAAGAGGATTCGTGAATTGTACGACCGGCAGAGCGAGTTCACCGGCGTCGTAAAGAAGGTCAGTAGTCAGCGATGCACTCTCCAGCCACTTGGCCGCAAAGATGGTGAAGTCCAGGAAGTTCTCGATACAGTCGTCATTGAAATCAAACTCCGGAGGAGTGTAGCCGTTGGGATTGTTCCTGGCGGCCTCGCAACTGTCGTTGTAGACCTTAATCTCGATAGCGTCGTCGTCTTCCTGCATCGTCGCGTCCCTGGCGTAAAGTTGCAGCATGTACGTTCCCGTCTCGGTAAGCGTAGCTGTAGTCGCCGCCGCCGCGGTGTTGGCTATATCAACGGCAGCCCCAGGCGGGCTCAGCACCGACCACTGGATCACAGACACATCACCGCTCGAATCCGTCACTGTGCCGTTCAAATCAACGGTGGCCGTGCCGCCTTCGAGCCATGTTATGATACTGTCGCCAGCATCGACCACGGGGGCGGACTTCTCCGTTTCAAAACGCCATTCATTGCCCCATATTATCCTGGTCGGATCAGCCTCACCCGGACCGGAATTCCCTGCGAGACCTTCATCTACGAACCACAAATACAATTTGTCCTTCTGCAGTCCGGTGATGGCCCTGGAGGCATTTGGGTCCACCTTTCCATCGAGCGGATCAGTATCGGCCGCGATTGTGAACTTCTGAACACCGACTTGGTCCCACCACTGTGCAGGGATAAACGGGTCGTCCGGAACATACGGCAAACTGAGCCACAGATAATGTTGTGTGATGTTCGGATTGGGAACGTTGGGGTCATTAGGATCCAAACCCGCCTTCCAACTCAGAGTAGTACTGGGAACGTTAACGCCCTTCGCCTTGTCCTCCGGTTGCGGATCGTGGGTTTGTGTCGGGACGACTATATATGTTGCATCTATGAAAGGTCTCCATGCTTCCTCAGAGTGGTCGTGCGTAGCAAGATCCTGTAAACTGTTGGAATTATGGAAAACGAACTGCACGATTCCGTCAGTATCAGCCTGGAGGATTCCAAGAATATCGATAGTAAACGAGTCACCAGCGACACCGTCAGTGAAATTGACCGTGGTAAGGAAAGTAGTCTTTGTCGGGTCAAGGAGATCGAGGACGGCGGTATTGTTGCCGGGCGCATTGTTCCAGGTGATACTCCTTTCGTCCCAGTCGATGTTATCGACGACGTCGTCGTTGACATAGGAAACGTCGAAGTTATTGTTGCCATCCTTCCCCCGATTCAGCGCGACTGTTAGGGTCGCCGTTTCGAGATTGCCGACGTCAAGTTCGCCGAGGTCGAATTTGACCCAGGACTTATGACCATTCGAGGAAGCCCTCATGGAGAGCTTGCTGCTGTCGTGCCTGTTCTCGTCCGCACGGGCCCCATCGGTCCTGCAACTTTCATTAGCATCGATGATAATGCCGGCAAATACGGCGTCGACTCCTGCGGTCAGGCCAAAGGCCAACACCAAAACTAAAAGAATCAACTTTCTACACATAACAATACTCCTCAAAAAGGATTAAATTATGAATGGCCTATAACACAACTCTTGATTTGATTATTTCCTGATTTGAGTATGCCAAAAGACATTCTTACCTTAGATTTGATAATACCACCTTCCTTCGACAATCAACCACCAGTTTACAAGCTAAGAGGTCTATCTCCAGAGCAAAAGAGACACAGATTCACTTATCTATATATACAAATAAACAGCACATTCGTCAAGGAAAATGTCCGTATGAGATGATTTATACCGTTGCTGTACAGTGTGATGAGCAGGTCCGGCTTAAATTTTACGAATTTGGCGAATCCAATCCCTGGAGCATCGAAAGGGCCACGCGGTCGTATTGTTTTCGAGCGAAATCGCGGAGGAACTCCCGGTGCTGCACGAGGACCGTGCGGTACTGGCTTTTTGCCGCCAGATTGGTCATCTCGCCCGGATCGGCCTTCATATCGACGAGCGATTCACGCCGCCGTCCGAGGCTGTAGAGACAGTATTTATACCGTGAGCTGCGGACCATTCTTCCATCCGGCTGCAGCAAAACGCCGTCCACCGGCTCGCACTGGACCATTCCATTCGAGACGACGATATACGGCCGATCTTCGCCGTGGGATTGATTCAGGGCGTGAGCTTTGAGGCTTCTGCCGGGCAATGCTTTCGGCACGTCGATACCCGCGAAATCGCAGAGCGTCGGAATCAAATCAATGCCCGTCTGGACTAAAGTGTCGCATGTGCCTTGCGGCGTTCTGCCCTTTTGGCTGATGATAAGCGGAACTCGTGCCGCCTCGTCGTAGAATACCGTTTTCTGGTTCCAGCGGTGAACACCGTGGCACTCACCGTGATCGCCGAGAAAGACGATGAGCGTATCTTTCTGCTGTCCCGATTCGCGAACGGCGTCCAGCAAGGTCCCCACGTGCCGGTCGACTTTCTCGATCAGCCGGTAATAGGCCCAGCGGTACTGCCGCCATTTATCGTTCGTGAAGTTGCCCACGGGAAACAGCCGGTGGGCCTGATACCCTTTTCGCATGTGGCTGATGATGTCGGTCTCGCCCTCGGGCGGCGCCATGTTCGGCTTCAAAGGCGGGCACGCCTGCGGCTCCGGCGGTTCACCTATCGGCCCGCCCGGCAGCTTTTGCCCACGTGACCATTCACAGATATTATGCGGATTGAGAAAGGAAGCGATAGCAAGGAAGGGACTCTTGCGGTTCTTCTGAATGAATTCCGAAGCCGGGATACCGCTGTATTTGCCTTTTTTGCCGATGTACGTATCGAATCCGTGCTCGTTCGAATTGGCCTCCCTGAAGGGCATGTGCCATTTGCCGAAGAAGCCCGTATCGAAGCCCGCCTCCTTGAAAATCCGGCCCATGCAGATGAACTTATCCGGATCGATTTTTTCTTTCGAATTCGTCTGAATACCGGTTTCGTGCAGATAGTGGCCCGTGAACATCGCGGTCCGCGAAGGAACGCATAAAGGATTGGCGCAATATGCCCTCGTAAACCTCATACCGCTCGCCGCTATTGAATCCATGTTCGGCGTATGAATATAATCGCGGCCGATGCAGCAGCTCATGGCATCGGCGAACTGCTGGTCCGTGATAATAACAAGAATGTTCGGACTCTTGCCCGCCCGGTTCGCATCTGAGGCAAATAATCGCGGCCCTTGAAGCAGCGCGCCGCCTGTTACCAAAGCCATCGTTTTAAGAAATTCACGCCGTCCCAAGCTGGCAACTCGCCCCATTCGATTCGATTCATTAACCACAGTCACACTCCCAAACTGATATTTTTAGAAAAAATACAAATCACCGCCAACCATATTACCAAATCCAACCGAAAATTGTAACCATTTTCAATTCCGTCTTGCCATCGCATTAATCAATAATCATTCTAAAATGCCCCGCTGGATGGCGGCCTTGTCGGCTGCTCCGCTGTCCCTGGTTTCCCCCAATTCTCTTGCCTTGAAATTCATTGGCGCATTAGTTCAATGGCAGTGTTAGAATCGGTGCAGTCGACTTGATTTCCCCTGCCTGTAGGGAAAATAACTGCATGAGCAGCGAGAAGGTGGATTTGGAGGTCAGATCACTATCATCGATGTAGAACCAACTGCCGCGATAGTAAATTGCCACGTACGAGTTGCTCGGTCGCTTATCTACCGAGTGGATGTGCATCAATCCGCCAGTGACTTTCTTCCAGTCGAAGCGATTGCCCTGGTCATCGCGGCTTACCGTCACCCGGCCGAGACGTTCATCCTCTGGCGGGACCTCCACACTCTGCGATATATAGAACAAACTGCCCATTAGTGAACGAGGCACGGCAGCAATGCGGTCTTTCCCTCCAGCTCCGCCGGTTATTAATCGAATAGGAGTCAGTCGGTGCTCCAGGCCGAGCAGGTTGCAGAACTGTTTCACCTGGTCCCAATCCAAAGCGTCTTTAGCGATGCGCATCTCCACATGTGGTTTGTTGGGATCATCGGATGGGACGTGACCCATATCCAGCACACGATGTAACTGCAGCTCACGCAGAAGTTTCACAGCCTCCTGAAACTCTTCGTACTCAGGCACATAATCGGGTGTTGGGCCTGACGCACTCGGGGCGTTCTTAACACCATTGATGCTCTGAAGACACACTCCGAATATTCTCTCAATAGACCAACCGGAGTGATATAGCAACAGGATGGTGTTTAGGTCGACCGGCGACATCAATTGTCTGACAAAATGGTCACCTTGTAAAGGCGTGTAGCTTACTGTGGGGCTTTCCGAGTAACCGATACCAACGCCTAAGCCATATATTTTGCCTTCTGACTCAGGAAGGGATGCACTGGCCGCTGCTGACGCTTCGAAGTCAAAGCTCGTCGAGACGCTGGAAACTTCCATAAAGAAAGGCGTATCCCGGTACCTCAGCCGCACAAGGTTCAGCAGCAGTTGTTCGCTGTTGCTTTGCTGGATGGCAATGTTGTAGCCGGCACGGCCAATTTTGACAGAGGCTGGACCACCCTGGTGGCAACCGCCAATCACGACCGTCAAAACCGACGTAGCCAAAATAGAAGAAATCAATCTTTGCATTGCTTTGACCTCCGTTCTTAGGCTAATAAATATCTTTCACAGGATTATACGCTATGTAATTGTAAGGCCTGCACTGAGTTATTGCAATCGTGAATGTAGGGTGTGATGAATCGCACCATTATTCTTTATTCTGCCGGGATTCCATATTTGTCATTCCCGCGAAGGCGGGAATCCACTCTGCGTCCGATCCGACATTTTAATATTTGAGTTTAGTTCCGGCCAGAGGCCGCGATAGGTATTGAAGTTCTTTTGCTTCTGTTTCTATACGGCTTTGCCATCCCTTTTCTCCTTAAACCTCATAAATTGGTAAATGGCACTAATAATTTAGTCGCTTTTGTCGCCCATAAATTCCTTGAACTCTTCGATAATCTGCTCGTTAGATAACGGACTGTTTCCTGTCGTGAGCAATCTCACAGAGACCTTACGATCACGTGCCGCAACTCCTCCCGAGCAGAGCGATTCAGCAGCAAATGGATGCCACTCGAGTGAGTCCCAATTTGGAACGAACTTTGCAACGTCCGCATGCGTTACAATCCTACCGTGGTACTCCATAAATCCATCAAACGTCCTACCGTTGGTCATACGGATCATTATGTGCCAGTCCTTATTCTCGAAGCTGACTGATAAGTATCCACCCATTGGGCCTGCGAAACCATTCCCGGTCATCTCGATATCTCCTTATAAAGTCTGTGTGTTAAATAGGCACGTTTACCGATTTCGTGTATTCAGTTCTTTTTCTTCTGTTTCTACTACAAGTTTTCAATGGCATCCTTGAGCATGTCTTGTTCAAAATCAGATAACTCCAGGGACTCCATGTCTATCAGCGCAAGATTAGACAGTATTGTATCAATATCGTCACCTAGGGGGCCGCTGTCTTCTATTTTTTGAGATAGCTGATATGGAAGTCCATATTCTTCTAGAACAGTCGCAGAAAGTGGCATGAAAAGTTTTTTAACTGAAGCACAGTAGACACTATAATTTCCCGGTTTTCGTTTAGCTTGTGAAAAAATATGGTTTTGAATTTTATCAAGAGCAGAAAGATAACGGGGAAAATGATATTCACCCCACTTACGGATAAAAGCAAGGACACTCTCAACTCCATCTGATGCGTTGGTCACTTGGATATTGTTCTCTAATTCATTTTCTATCAGGTTGGGAATTTTTTTAATTATACTAAATGTTTGCATTTTATACCCAAGTTGTTTGCCACTAAAGATGCCATCCCTTCCTCGCTTTCCCATTAGATAATTGAAAATTAACTCACAGACGGCATATAATTGATTCGACTTTGGGAAACCGCTCCAAGACAAGAGGGGATAATATTTCGCTATATCATTGTTAATTGTTTCAGCAAGGGTAATCTGGTTTTCGGGAGATATTCCCGCATTGCTTTTAAGGATTTCTATTGGCAAATAATCCTGAGCGTGTAAGTAACGAAGTCTTTTTAGTGAATCATCTGACAAATCCTTATCTTCTATTTGGATCAACAAGGATTCTGGAGTATCTTCGGGCTGAGTAAAAGAAGGTATATCAACAAACGGAAGTAGAGTCTGAGAATCGTAGTTGAAAGCATAAACATGTCCAACAAAATGCTCAAACATGCGGCCAGCACGTCCCTTTATGTTGTTGAAAGTAAACAGGTCGAATTTGCGTGTAGCTATTTTATTGTCATAAATAATTATATTTTTTGCTACTGTGTTTACTCCTTCAATAATGGTTGATGTACAAAACAAAAATCGAATTGCCCCATCATTAAACTTTCTCAAAATATGATAGGCAATAGAACGAGGTAATGAGCCGTGATGAACTGCAAATCCATCTTTAAGAATATCTGCAAGTATCCAATCACGATGATAATTCTCACACAACCACTCTGAAAATTCTTGTGTTTCTTGATTGGCTGCTTTTATTCCATTTTCTCGTAGAAAACAAGCTAGTTTATATGCACTATTTGACGACTTACAATAAATCAAAGTTGGGCCTTCAATATTTTTGCATATCCCTAAAACACTATTATCAATCTTTTTTGCGGATAGATGAAAATGCCGCACTTCTGTTGCAACTGTCGAGTAATTTGTATCAAAGTAACGGAACTCTAAATGACTCTGATCAATAGTAATATTTTGAACATTGGGTCCGATTAAGAAAAATTGCGCACCCGATTTTACTAATTTATAAAAAGCATGATTAAGGACAAAAGTTCTTTCGTCTCCACGGCTGGGACTTAGTTTGTAAAACTCGTCAATAACAAAAAAATCTGGTTTTAAAGATTCAACATTCTCAACAAAACGTTCTTGTGTAAATACATAAATATTTTTCTCGTGCGACAACTGAGATGGATGCGTAATTATTTTATATTCTGATTTAAAACGCCGTGAGAGCCGACGTCTCGTCTCGTCAATCAATGCTATCGTAGGAACTATTACAACAATACACTTATATCTCTTAGAAGCGATCATTGCATCAATTAAAAGGCTTTTGCCAAAACTGGTTGGTGCACTTAAAATAACATTAGCCCCATCCATAAGTGCCCTGTACACTTTCCCTTGCATGGAATGAAGAACTATATCATCTAACCCTTCTGGGGCATGTACTTCATAATTCAACAATTCCGAAGTAGATAATACTTCATGATTTGAATTAAGGTATGGAAGTAAACCAGACTTCTGAATCAAGCTTGCTAATATAGGAGCATGATCTTTGAAGATGTCTTGGTGCTCAAGTGCTCGGATGAGGCATTCCCGTCCATTGTCCTCATTCACATTCAAATTGTATGCTATATCTGAGAGAGCTTGAAATTTATTGTCGTTTAGCCATTGGCGATCGGAGAATTTTGTTAGAGCAGAGGAACTCATCGTTGCAGACCCTCCAGTTTCTTCTGTAGAGCAGATACAAGAAGCCCTTTATCGGCAAGAGGAAAAAGAAAAAGGTGTATGCGAACCTTCGGGAGGTCGTTTGAGCTAAACTTTTTATATATGCTCTCTACTTCCTCCCGTAATGCTTTTTGATATTCGTCGGTAACTTCATCGAAAGACAATACTGTTTTGCTCTCATATGTTAACAACACAGGAATACAGATACATTTGAACACTTTATCAAGGGAATTTCTTTCGCTGAGCAGCTTCTCGAATTTCTCTGCGTGTGGCCACTGAGGATCGATCTTAGAAGTAATTAGGATAAATTCTTCTCGCAGGTACTCATGTCCCATGTGTACTTCAAGCTCTTTAACTACCTTAGATATGGCCCCATTGATGTCCTTGTGAAACTTAGCCTCTCCAAGCCATAATTCGAGCTCTTCGCCATTTTCCACTACATGGACAGCATCAAAACCTTTTACTGTTTCATTGGCACTGCTCTTGTAATAGATTTTGCTAATAGCAGGCTGAGAGTCAAAAACCTCTCTAATCAGAGCATGCAGAATAAGTTCCCCAAACTCTCCTCGTGTTTTATATTTAGGGGTGTTATAGACCGTTCTTGCAGCCTTCTTAATCAACCGCATCATTGTTGCAGAATTCAAATCTTCTAAGTCCGAGTATTTCAGAGCAAATTCTGGTAACCAGTCAAAGAGATAATCGGCAACCGCTCTATATCGCCATTCTGAATTTTCATATCCCGCGCTTGTGGCAGTCAAGCCTGGTTCAATATTAATCTCATGTGTTACAAGTTCAAAAAGGGGTTCTGGTTTCTCTTTATAGACGCTCATAATACATCTCTTGAAAGACTAGGGATAGCCCACAGTCATTCGTTCTTGCTTCCTACCTTGACGATTCTAGTCTGTGTTTCTCATTTCCCTGGTTTTCCGATTCGCGACTCTCCCAGACTACGTATACTATAACACATGCACTATTGAGAATAGCTAAGGCAAAGTAGGATTCTGTCGATGGCTCAGCCTGTTCTCGCTTTCAATACACATATATATATATCGGCCATTTTTGAGTTCGATATGAATTGACCAACTCGTATAAATTTCGTTTCTTCCGAATACTGCGTAGGTGCATTCGTCGGTCCGGACGACCGGGGAATTAAGGGTGTTCGAGCTTTTTTTTTACAAAACCCATTTGCCGCCCTAAAAACTCGCTTCTTTACGTCTGTCTTTATATTACTCGCTCAAAGTTGATGTTTCAGATTATACTCATTTTCCCAGTATACAACAAAAACAATTCGTCTTTCTATCTGATACAACGTACCATACGGTGTTCAGCCCATGAGATAACTCAAACAAAACATACCATCTAATATAGACAGCGTATCTCACGGGCTAAATGTTGATAGTTATTTTTGAAAAAAATTCAATAAAAGTAAACTTTTTCACCAAATCGTCCTTAACAGCCCAATTTCAACGATTATTTTTCGCCGGAGGGGATGAAATTTCTTAAAAAAAGACAAAAAAGTGAGAAAAAGTAGCGAAAAGCGTGGATTCCTGCCTGCGCAGGAATGACAAGCATCAAAAATCAGCGTTTATCTCTGTAAATCCTGTCTACTTTAAGTTGATTATCCACAGCACGCATTACTCACTACGCAATACGCACCACGCACAAAGAACGCCGTGTCATGGAGATTTTTTTAGAATTTTTTCGACCTTTTATGTAAATGTTCGTATAATAGATAACATATTCGTATATCGTATGCAGTATGTCGTGTTTAGAATAGAGAAGACTTTGCCATTTATTATCCATTCGACGATGCTCAGGACAGGTTTATTAATTACTATTGATTCCCGAGGGATCGGGATCTGCGATATTGATTATTTCTCTGTGGCCTCTGTGCCTCTGTGGCAAAGAATCCTATTTGAAAAAACAAAGCCAATTTCGTGTTTAGTATTTCGTATGTAGTATGTAGTATGTCGTGTTTTGAAAAAACAAAGCCAATGTCAAGATGGGTAATATGGTGCTAATTCAATGATAGTAAAGATTTATGTGTGTTTCGGTGTTTTTTGGCGGTTTTGAACAGCGAAAAACAAAGCCAATATTAGTGAAAAACAAAAGGAAAAGGCAAAAATGAGAGTAAATCCGGCGGGTTTTTTTAGAAAAACAGGGTGATATCAGGGAAAAACGACGAAAATTTGGGCTGAATTTGAAAAAACAAAGCCAATTTGCGACGTGGCAAAATGGGCGTAAGTATCTATATGAAAGGGCATTATGAGGATTGTTAGCGTTTTAGGGCGACGAAAAACAAAGCCAATTCAAAGCCAATTTATTAGCGTTCAGTACCCTTCGTTCTCCTAGGGAGTCCTTACGGACAGCGGATAGCGTTAAGATGAGGAAAGGTAATTTGAAAAAACAAACCCAATATTCGAATAGGCAAAATGAGCATAAGTGTTTAGATGAAAGGTGGTTATGAAGAATTTCGGGCTGTGAGACGGCGAAAAAACAAACCCAATCAAAGCCAATTACAAATGCCGGATTGGACGCAGAGTGGATTCCCGCCTTCGCGGCACCGTAAGGCGTCCTGTGGAGAATGACAAATATGGAATCCCTGCACGGCGGAAAATTCTAACCCTATTTGAAAAAAAAACCAATTTATTTCGTATTGAGTTCTCCTGGGGAGTCCTTACGGACTGCGTGATGCGTATTGCGAAAACAAATTTGAAAAAACAAAGCCAATGTTAATATGGGCAAAATGGCACAATGTTAGCAATAACAATGGTTTATGGAGATATTGGTGGTTTTGGACGGTTTTGGGAAGCGAAAAACAAAGCCAAACAAAGCCGATTTCACAGCCCTGTCTAATACCAAAGGTGTAGGCAGGCAAAAAAGGGCATCAGGGCCGAACAGCGGTTCCTTATGGAATTTATGCGTAGAAAATCACCATATCGGCAAGAGGGCGCATCTGAATTGGAAGATACCCCCTCTTGCCAGGAAGATAGTTAATATGGACTATCAGCGTTGGTCGAATGACTTGGCTAATGTTTTACTTTTGTAATTGCCTTTGACTCTTAGCTCAAATGCCTCGTTAGACTCGATATGGCCTCTGTCCTGCAGAACTTTGCAGCCGATTGGGTACTTTAATTTGGCGAAAACCCAGGGCATGCCGGTGATTTTATCTATATTTATAAAAGTCTCGCTATATCCGAAAGAGTTTTTATTAACAACGTATGGAACAGAAAGGCTTGAGCCGTTGATTACGTGTATAAATCCGAAACCGGCAACGATCAGAATGGCTGCCACTAACAGCACGGCTGCTACTATTTTAGGCCATATATTTTCGGTTCATCCGGTTAATGCGTATATTGAGTTGTGCAAGTTGAAGATTCTCAGTTTTAGATATTCATCGTCCCGGTAGCCGTAGGCGTTACGCTGCAAGGTTCCGATTTTGCCGTTGATTGCTT
>SDBT01016794.1_pt1 | contig 11577 bp, 10 predicted proteins | sample 2277101 | NCBI WGS metagenome assembly SDBT01 (sample SAMN10404973, study PRJNA504765) | marine sediment metagenome | isolation source: marine sediment core GS10_PC15, 103 cmbsf | place: Arctic Ocean: Southern Knipovich Ridge | collected 2010
CTTATATCTTAAATCCGAGAACTAAAAGATTAGAGATGAGCTATTTGATCTGATATATTACCCTTTAGTCTTGTGATACAGGCTCAGATTGTTTTTTAATAGCATTCAGCACTTTGTCGAGTAATTTTTTCGGATCCTCATCAAAGACGATATTATCACCAATTTCCCTATGGCAAATTTCCACAATATCTTCAATGCGGTTCGAAACTCCCCCGCTTCCGCTTAAGACCCCTATAACCTTGTCTTCGTCATAAGCCACTGTAAATTCATTCAGCGTTCCGATTCCTCCCCCCATTAAAATAATGGCATCACTGCTTCTGATATTGATTATGTCACGCTCCATTAAGCCCAAACCCGTATAAAGGATGATATCGTAATAATCTTTTGGCGATTTATATTTCTCAATATGTTCTTTTTCGCTGAATGCAGGTGAAATCCCCATTACAAGCCCTCCCGCCTTATGTGCTCCGAAAGCCGCTTCATCAGGAAGTCCGGGGCAGGCGCCATTAACCAGAATGCAGTCAGCTTTGGCAATGTAGTGCCCAAGTTCAATTGATTCTCTTATATTTTCCTGGTTTTCGATGATAGGGCCTTGTGCTGAGCCCATTACTCCGATTTTTAGCTTCATAATTTTTTATTGAAAATTTGAAAATTTGAATCAGAAATCTGAATTCAGAAATCAGAAATTAAATAATCTATACATTATATCAGATTTTTACTCTATTTACAAGGGGGTAAAACGTGAAAATTTGAAAATTTGATTCATCCTTCGTAGTAAAATATTGTAATGCTTTTACTCTCAGGTAGTGTCGCGAAGGAATTAACAACACTACGGAGAATGGAAAACTTGAAAATTAAAACCAAAGGTCAAATAACTAAAACCAATTTTTAAATTTTCAAAAATAATTATGCTAAAATACCTCTGCCCTTTGTAATTTTGTAATAAAAGATATGAGAAAATCCGTTCTGCCATCACACCGGCAATATACAAAAGGAGGCTCCAGCCAGAGCAATCGTATTTTTCTTTTAACAGCATTTGCCGTCCTCCTTTTTGTAATTATTATAGGCCGCCTTTTCCAGCTACAGGTTATCAGGCATAAGCAATATATTGAAATCGCAAGAAATCAGCATTTCGGCTCTATAACATTACCAGCGAAACGCGGTGAAATACTGGTACGGGATACGCATTCCGGTGAACTTTCTAAACTGGCCACCAATACCACATTGGACCTGGTTTATGTGGATCCTCTTGTTGCGGAAGATAAGATTGAGATTGCCAAAAAACTTGCCCCTCTGCTATTCACGAAAGAGGATTATGCGGATTGTATTAATTTGCCGGAAGAATGCCCTTATGATGTGGAAGAAGAGCTAGATCTGGAATTATTTGTTCCTGTTGAGACTGTGTGGATCATTGATGATTCCAAAAAAGTGGAAATGCCACAGGAGGACATTGAATTCAAAAGCTATTCTAAAATGATTGATGAGTATGCGGCTAAAATCCTTCGCAAGATTTCAAAATCCGAAGTTGATTTTGTTGTTCTGAGGCACGATTCAGACCAGAATTTAATGGCAGATGTTGTAAATGAGAATCTTCCCGGCATTTTTGTAAATACAAAGAATTTTATGATTTATGCAGACCCAACGCTTATCCCTGAAAACCGTTTAAAAGAAACTTCAAAAGTATTAGCCCCTATATTACAGGAATCATCGAAAAGCCTTGGAAAAAGCCTTTCGCGCAGGAAAGTACGTTATGTTTTTTTAAAAAACAAACTGGAGCCCGAAATATCACGTAAAATTAAAGAGCTGAGCATAAGAGGTGTGGTTTTGCTTCAGGAGCACTGGCGTTATTACCCTGAAAATTCGCTTGCGTCCCATGTTATTGGTTTTCTGAATCGTGACGAAATCGGACAATACGGAACTGAAGGCTATTTTAATACTGATCTGGATGGTAAAAAGGGCACTATATATGCTGAAAGAGACCCTTCAGGACGCCGGATTACTGTTGGGGACAGCGAGATTGTAAGTGCAATTGACGGCGATACGGTTATTTTGACCATTGACCGCATTATCCAAAAGAGAATAGAAGAAATACTGGCGGAAGCCGTTGAGCAATATAAAGCTGACAGTGGCCAGGTTATCGTAATGGACCCATTTACAGGCGCTATAATTGCCATGGCGAATTATCCGGGCTTCAACCCTAATAAGTATACAGACGTTTTTGCTTTACGCCCTTTGGAAAAAGATGAATTGGTGGAAAAAACAGTACCCGTATTCAAGCTTAATGAAAAAGGCAAATATGTCCCTGTTATAGAAGAAGACCTTTTTAATGATGAGGTTCAAAAATACATTTATGAAAACAAATTCGGCCCCTCGGTTTTTAAAAACAAAATTATCTCTGAATTTTATGAACCCGGTTCTGTTTTTAAGTCTATTGTGATGGCTATTGCGCTGGATGCCAAAGAGGTGGAGCCTCAAACCACATTTATTGACGATGGGCCGCTCATGATCGACGAGTTCGAGATAAAAAATGCAGATGGGAAATACCGCGGCAGGACTTCAATGTCAGAAGTGCTTGCTTATTCTATGAATACAGGCATGTCGTTTGTGGCCAAAAAACTCGGTAAAAAACTGATGTACCAATACCTGACAGACTTTGGCTTTAGTGAGTATACTAATATTAAACTGGAAGGTGAAACTAAAAAAAGTGTGGATTATTATAAACGGTGGTCCAAAGCCCAGCTTTTAACTACATCATTCGGACAAGGTATTGTTGTCACCCCTTTGCAGTTGGTGACGGCTTGGGCTTCGCTGGCTAATGGCGGCAAGCTTATGCAGCCTTATATTGTAGACAGTATTATCCGCGAAAATGAAGTGATCCCAACCGAGCCGCAGGTGATTAAGCGCGTGATTTCAGAAGAAGCATCCAGCATTATCACTTCCATGAATGTAAACTCTGTCCGGAACGGAGTGGCCAGCCCTGCCGACATTCACGGTTACCTGATTGCCGGTAAAACAGGTACTTCACAAATTGCAGGGTCGGACGGAAAATACGAAGAAGGTGAAGGCTCTACTATCACTTCATTTGCAGGATATGCCCCTGCATTGGAGCCAAAATTTGTTATGCTCGTAAAATTTGACCGCCCGCGCTATGGCGCCGAAAGCACCTGGGGCTCCACCACAGCCGCCCCAACATTCAAAAAGATTACACAGTTTTTGATGGATTACTATAATATTCAGCCTACTTCGTAGGAAACTCAAAACTCTAAGCTCGAAAAAACTTGAAAACTATGAAAATTTGAAAATTTTATATCAGTCTTAAGCTATAATTTAAAATCAAAAAAATATGGATCCCCTTTTTGCCATCCAATTGATTACTTCTTTTGTGATTGGCGGAGTATTTATTGCTCTGTTGAGCCTTTTAGCAGAAAGAGCTTCTGAAAAGGTGGCAGGCCTTATAATTTCTCTGCCGGCTACGATTGCGCTTGGGTTCTTTTTTATTGGCTGGACATTGTCACCTCAGGCTGTGGCTGATATTGCACCTATGATTCCGTTAATGGAAGGTGTGGTAATGATGTTTACAGTTGCTTATTTGTATCTTTCAAAAGTTTTTTCAAAAAAACTCCCCTCCATTACACTAAGTGTGGCTGGAAGTTTAATTGTTTGGTTTGTTTTGGCTGTCCCTTTGGCTATATTTGAGTTTTCAAATTTATTCCTGTCCTTAGCGGGCTATGTGATTTTAGCGGCCCTGGCTTATTATTTAATAACCATGCGCCCCAACAAAAAGTCGTTTCATAAACCACTAAAATACACATTAGTCCAGAAAATCTGGCGTGCAGTATTTGCAGGCTCAATCATTACATTGGCCGTGTTCCTTTCTAAGGTATCCGGTCCATTCTGGGGTGGACTTTTTACTGCTTTCCCAGCTGTTTTTATATCATCCCTCACTATTGTTCATTGGCATTATGACAGCGCTTTTTTGTTTAAGGTCTGGAAGAACAGCCCACTGGGATCACTTATTTTTACAATTTATCCTCTTGTATCTATTTATACTTTTCCCGCTTTTGGAATCTGGGGCGGAACACTTACATCGTATCTGGTCTGTTTAGTTGCTTTTATTGTTCTCCGTAAGCTAAAAATCGCCACACCAGATGTAATTGAATCAGAGGAAAACAGCGGGCAAATTATATCGCAATGAATTTGTGGAACTCCTTATGGGAGCTTATTCAGGAAAAAATCTATCTGAACAGCTGAGTAAATTAAGGGCAATTTTGTGCTACAATAATTGACGTAAATAATAACTAAACTTATTACAAATGAAAACATTAGATTTTAAAATCGCTTTCAAATATCCGTTTAACCGCGCCACGGGAATGTGGAATATTTTATGGGCTCTATTGCCAATTGTTGGTTGGTTTGCCTTAGGTGGATATCATCTCAGGATTATTCAGGGGTTTAGCAAAGGGGAGTTTAAGCAATTGCCTACAATGAAATTTGGTAGTGATTTAAAATTTGGCTTCTTTATGTTCCTGAAGGCCATTCCTTTTATGGTTGCTTATATGGTGGCCCTTGGCGGTTTCGCTAAGATTGTTGAAATCTCAGGAATTTATGAGGGACTGATAGGCTTGGTTAGTACATTAGTGGGAGTATTTGTACTTCCGATTTTAGCTATAAATTTCATGAATAAAGAAACAATTGAATCCTTTTTTGAATTCAAAGTCGTGAAGTCTGTTTTAAATAACTTAGGAGATTATATTGTGATGCTGCTGAAGAGTATTCTGCTTGGCATAATTTTTGTGATAATGTGGATAGTGTTAGTGGGCATTCCCGCTGGATCTTTTACAAAAAATATCTTTTTAGCAGACTTTTACATGAGAAGGGTAAAATAGATAGCTTAAATAAGCCAAAAAACCTGGAGCGGGCAACGGGAATTTCTTACATTGTAAAAGATCAATTGTTATTTCTCAGGATATCCTTTAAACTCTATCGGTTTTAATATGCTTTTATGGATATCCGGAATATTGCCATTGTGGCTCATGTAGATCATGGAAAGACCACGCTTGTGGACGCTTTGCTTAAGGCGAGCGAAGATTTTGACTCTCGTAAGGGGCTTGAAGAGCGTGCGATGGACAGCAATGATCAGGAAAAGGAGCGTGGAATCACGATTTATGCAAAGAATGCTTCCATTACTTATCGGGGTGCTAAGCTTAATATTGTCGACACCCCGGGCCATGCTGACTTTGGATCTGAGGTAGAACGTGTTCTCCGTACGGTGGATGCTGTGGTGCTGTTGGTGGATGCTTATGATGGGCCTATGCCTCAAACTAAATTTGTGCTTCGTAAATCCCTGGAGCTGGGACACAAAGTACTTGTGGTTATTAATAAAATCGATAAACCGATGGCCAGGCCTGATAAAGTGGTGGACATTACTTTTGATCTGTTTGGCTCACTTGGAGCTTCTGATAAACAGCTCGACTTTCCGTATATGTATACCATTGCGAAGCAGGGGGTTGCAGTTCGTGATCTTAATGATGAAAAAAAAGACATTCGTCCGTTATTGGATTTCATCTACGAACATGTTCAGCCGGCAAAGAAAGATATATCTGCCCCTTTTAGAATGCAGCCCGCCACACTCGGTTATGATAATTTTCTTGGGCGCATGGCGATTGGCCGTGTTTATGAAGGGTCTATTAAGGTGAACGATAATGTCGTTATTATCAATGCTGATGGAGTTGAACGAAAAGGGAAAATATCTCAGCTTTATTCGTTTCGGGGCATTGATCGGACTGAAACGAAAGAAGCGATTGCCGGCGATATTGTGGCCATCGCAGGAATTCCTGATATTTATGTTGGCGAAACGATTACATCTGTGTCCGGCCTGGAAGCACTGCCGGCGATTAAAGTGGATGAACCTGCAATGGCGATTGAATTCATGGTGAACGATTCACCTTTTGCCGGGAGTGAAGGAAAAATGGTTACTAGTCGTCACGTTCGCGAGCGTCTTGAGAAAGAGCTTGAAACCAATGTCGGTCTCAGGATTGAATTTGGCGGAGAAGATCAGATGAAAGTATATGGACGCGGAGAAATGCATATTGCTGTTCTTATTGAAACCATGCGTCGGGAAGGCTTTGAATTACAAATTTCTCAGCCAGAAGTGATTATGAAAGAAATAAATGGAGAAAAGTACGAACCTATTGAGTCGGCAGTAATTAATGTGCCGGATGAAATGACTGGCACCGTTATTGAAGCCATGGGGAAGCGCAAAGGAATGATGACCAACATGACTTCAGAGAATGGAAACACGTTAATTGAGATGGATGTGCCAACCCGCGGACTCCTTGGCTTTCGCTCTGAATTCCTAGTAATGACGCGTGGCGAAGGCTCTTTATATCATTCTTTTAATCGCTTTGAACCTTACATGGGTCACATTAAAAAACGTACTGTCGGCTCTATCATTTCCGGAGAAACAGGGTCAACCATGGCCTACTCACTCTGGAAGCTTCAAGAGCGCGGAACTCTCTTCGTAAAACCTGCGACGGAAGTTTATGAAGGCATGGTTATCGGTGAAGCAAACCAGGAGAATGACATGGTAGTAAACCCTCTTAAAAATAAAAAACTCACCAATGTCCGTGCTTCCGGATCAGATGAAGCGCTGACTCTTACCCCTATCGTTCCCATGACACTTGAAAAAGCCATTGAATATATCGGGCCGGATGAATATGCTGAAATCACTCCTAAAAGTGTACGTCTCAGGAAGAAATATCTGAAAGAGCTCGAAAGAAAGCGGGCGAAATAAACTGCAATCAGAAGCAGTTAGTTTTGTTTGGAGCGGGTAGCGGGAATCTCTTTTTTCGTGGGTTTCGGGCTTTTCACCTAGAAAGGCAAAAGAAATTCTTATAGAATTGAAATATGAAAAAAATCTTAATACTAGTGTTGGCTTTTTTAGCACTATCCGGCTGCAATGATATTGATCGTTCACGAAATGACCACAGATCTTCAATAAAAAACGTTAATAATTGCAATGTTAAAGATTATGATCCAAATGCGGATTGTGAAATTACGAAATTTTTAGAAGAAAATACTATAAGCGGTTATACACTCGGGGGAGTTAATTTCTGTTCATATACGATATTGAACGATAGTTCTGATGAAAATCCTTTATATCTGCTTGTTGGTTGTGATGAATATTATCCTTTAGATAATCAATTGGAACTCGGTGAGGGATATTGTTGTCCTCCTACAAAAATAACCATAAGCGAAGATGGTACAATGTCATATCTGGCTCCTAGATTAGGGTATTCAGATTTGGAACAAGTTTTTCCTGAAGATATTATGCAGAAATATCTTTCTAAGGAATATGATAATAGGCGGGATTGGTTCCTGTGGAATGCAGTTAGAGCGGAGAAGTATTTTAATTTAGAGGTAGGAGATAATGTAAAAAAGCTTTGGTGGTGGGAAGAATAACGGCCTAAGGCGCTTTTTTAATCAATAAACCTCCTTCATATAACAGTTCTCGCAATAAACGATCTCCGGGCTATCCGGAGAATGGATAGTTTTGATTTCTGCCCCGCATTTATCACATGTTCTGTTAAACAGGTGAATAAAATTGTGTTTTTTTAAACGATCAAAATGCCTTTGATCCGGATGTTTTGTAGGTTTAGGAAGGCCCATTCTTTCATAAAACTTCAATTCCTGCGGTATAAGTTTAAACTCTTTTGTTTCTTTTCTATCATCTTTCCAAGTTGCGCCGAGTGCAATTGCCTGCTCTTTATTTAAGGGTAAGTACTCTTGCGCAATCGTCTCATTGTATGAAAACTGCATTATTTTGTAAGGAAAATACTCCCCCCATTCCCCTGCTCCCTGCATATGATCAATAATTTTTGAAACCAATTTTTCATATTCTTCTTTAGAATACTGTTTATTAAGGATGCAGTACTTCTTATTTCTAAGCCCTACACATCCAAAAATATTATTACAGTTGTGGCAATCCATTGAATAGTAAATATCACTGCCATGCCAAACAAAAAAATTCGTCATTGAACTTTCCAGATTCACAATTGAACAAACATTATAACAAAACCGTACTCCATCAGGGGCGCAAAAAGCACAATCCTGAGTCTCTATGGTTTTTGGAGAAAAATAAATATTTTTACAGTCTTCAGAATCTTTGCAATCAAATGCATCTGTGCAGTTTTTGCAGTTATACAAACCATCTCCGGTGCAATTTTCACTTGCGTATATGTGAGACTGTACATGCGGGAGTTTAGATTTTAGATCATCCAGAATTGTCTGCAGTTTCTTAATTTTCTCTTCAGTTAATTCTTTATAATCTTCTGCTGACTTTTCATATTCTTCTTTTGTGAATTGTTTATTGCCTATGCAGTATTCCTTTGCGCGAAGCCCAAAGCAAGCAATGCAGTTTTTACATCCTGAACAATCCTCAGTCATAAGACAATCACTGCAATTCCTGCAATTTACAAAATATTTACATCCGTAACACTTTTCAGAGGCAATTCCTTCATAGCAAAATTCGCATGAATAAACCGATAAACTATCAACAACATTTTTGCAATAAACAATAAATTTCCCAAATAAACAATCTTCATTATTACCCGCTCCAAAAACCAAATAACAGTTTTTCTGATTTAATGCATAGTTTGTATAGTAGCTGTTTTCAACATTAGTGTTATATAGCGAAACATGAGGAACATCTTTATAAAGAACCCTTAACTGCTCACTAAAAATTTTTGAAAAATCAAAATCACGTCCGTAAGAAAGCGCGTCCCATTTATCACTCCACCATTCTTCCTGATCATAGACTTTATAAGGCTTATCAGGAGAATATATTGAAATTATGGATTTGCCTGATAAATCGCATTTTCTGCTATACAGAACACGTTCATTTCTAAAAGCTAATCTTCTTTGCTGACGGCATACAGGGCAAGCCTTTGGAGGCGGAATCTGATGTTTCTTACCATCAAAGACTGGTGAAATTTTTTGCAGAAAATCTAAATCTGCCTGAGAAATCTCAAATTGTGAATTGCACTGTTCGCATATTTTTTCCATGCACAAATTCTAAATCAATTCCCCTAAAATGTAAAATTACACTAAAATGCATCTTGATTTGAATTTATTTTTTTGCTCTTCGTATAATTATTGGACTTACAATCATTGCGACTATTGCACCAATTATTACCCTAAGTAACACAAAAGACACAACCGAGTCTGTTGAAGGTGATAATATCCAAAATCCGATTATGGCAATTATTCCTCCGAAAATTCCTCCGAAAATTCCAAAACTAAATAGATTCAATTTATTATAATTCATATATTTCGATGTTGCAGTTATGGTGGAGCGGGCAACGGGGATCGAACCCGTGTCATCGGCTTGGAAGGCCGAGATAATAGCCACTATACGATGCCCGCTTATGCGACGATTATTTTAAGGAAAAAATACAAATGGCACAAGCCGAGTTTGATTTTAAGAGTTGAAAATTCTTGTCCGATTGCTAAGCTATATCAGCTTATTTTTTAAACCCAAAGCAAACATGCCCGACCTAAAACCAAATCAAATAGAAAACTTGCTTATTGAGCTGATGGAGCTGAAAGAAAAACTTCAGGATTTCCGGGCAACCCTAAGGAGCTTTAAAGTTAAATCCGACCGGCTGACCCAGCTTAAGCAGGCCAAAAAAAATCTTAATGAGCAAATTGAGGATGAGAGAAAGAACATTGAAGACGAATTTTTAGAAGATACCGATTACGAAACTGCCCACAATGATGAAATTGAATACAAAAACAAGATTAAAGACAAAAGTACGGAACTGCGCGAACTGATGGCTCAGGTAAATAAGGAGCAGGATCTTTCCACTTACGATTATAATATTAAAGGTGAACCGATGAAGGTGCAGGTGCAACGGGTGGTTAAAGTTTTTATCAATGGAAAAGAGGAGAAGTGATCTTCTGAAAACCTTTAATCCCGCCTTCCTCCTTTACTTTTTTTACATCAACTATTCCACAAGACCGCCGTTCTCCTATTTAATGTTTTTTGGTAATCTATTCCTATGAAAACCGAACGCATCCATTGGGTAGATTCTATAAGGGGCTTGGCAATTGTTTTGATGATTGTTTTTCACTTTACGTTTGATCTTGATTTCCTTGAAATCTTTCCAGTAAATATGGATTCAGGATTTTGGCTGGTGATCGGTAATTTTGTACGGTTTACAATCCTGTCGCTGGTTGGTGTTTCTTTGTTTTTATCGCATAAAAAATACACTACACGCTCCAATTACCTTAAGCGCCAAATTATTCGGGCAGTTAAACTTTTTTTGATAGCTCTGGGCATCAGTTTGGCAACCTGGTTAACTTTCCCTGATTCTTATATCCGTTTTGGCGTATTGCATTTGATAAGCATAGGGATTATTGCAGGCGCCTTATTGATAAAAAATCCACGAACCCTTGCTGTTCTTATGTTCCTTATGCTTATTTTAGGGTCTGTTTTTACCAATATTCAATTAAATACATCTTTATTCCTGCCATTCGGCATAACACCACACGGCTTTAACACGTTGGATTATTTCCCTATATTTCCATGGCTCGCTATTGTCTTTTTCGGTATTGTTTTTGCCCATATTTTTGACATCCATTCTTTGCTGGTAAATCCCAAAAAACTCCCACGTATACGGATATTGGAAAAAATTGGCCAAAATTCCTTAATCATTTACCTGGTTCACCAGCCGATTTTACTTGGCGGATTGTGGTTGATTAGTTGACATTCCTGAGGAAACTAATAAAATAAACCGCCTTACTTAAATTTCAAAAAATGTTAGATACCTCTCCCGATGTTGCTCAATCACTGCTTGATTCAGACAATCGTATTCATAATCAATATGAAAAACGCGAAGGAATAATTGAAGGCACCAGATGGATTGTAAGTTTGTATAGAGACTGTGTTGTCAAAACACCGCGAAACCCCTTAAAGGATGCTGCTAAGGATTTGTTTGACAGTCATTTGGCCGCAACCTGTTTAATGCAGGATCACTATAATCAAAATGGTTACGGGCCCGTGCCTGTGCCTGGCATGGCTTTAATTCCGGATAGGAATAGAATGGTGCAGGAAAGAATTTTCGGAAAAAGATTATCCGATCTTACTGATGAGGAGATATTTGAACTTCCGCCCCACACCCTTCAGGGGCTGATCAATCTGATTTCCTGTTCGCTGGAGGCATTTAAAGACAGGGGTATTTTAAAAGATTTCCCTGACCTTCCGGGATATAATTTTGATTTACCTGTACTACAAAGACTCTGGCATGCCCTGCGGGCAAGGCGCTCCGTCAATATTCTGATTGACGATGAACATAGCAATGTCCATTTTGTGGACCCTGACCTTTATTATTCATCCTGTCGATCCCCTGTTACAATAGCAACAGCCGCTTTGATGAAAAAGATCAGCATGTTCCCGAGCGCCCGAAGATTCCGTCGTAAGCTGGAGAAAGCACTGGAGTTAAGATGTTGAAACTGCTTTTCCTTTTTATCTTACAGCATTCCCGCAAATCCTCTCTAAAAACTCCATGGGGTACATAG
>SDBT01016795.1_pt1 | contig 11577 bp, 10 predicted proteins | sample 2277101 | NCBI WGS metagenome assembly SDBT01 (sample SAMN10404973, study PRJNA504765) | marine sediment metagenome | isolation source: marine sediment core GS10_PC15, 103 cmbsf | place: Arctic Ocean: Southern Knipovich Ridge | collected 2010
TTAAAGAAAGCCTTTCTTTCTCTGGAGAAAAAATCACAAGGGGTGGTTGGGTAAATTTAAAATAATGTCGGTATGCCGACCATAAAAAATAAAAGAAAAAAAAATAAATACTTAGATACTGAAAGAAAAAAGAAAAAATTTCATATGCCTTTTAATTCTGTCAATGCCTCTTTTATTGTATGAGCTACAAAAGCCGATACGCTTTTAAATCGTTTATCTTCTGGAATTTCACGGTGTTTTACTCGCACATACCTCTGTAACCATTCCTTAAGAGCAGGAGAGAGAGAAACTGTTTGAATAGCAGTTTTTTTTAGGGATAAATATTTTTGAGACGTCATTTCTTTATCATTTATTTGATTTTTGTCAAGATTTAAATAATTACAAGTTTGATTTAAATTTTTCTTATTTTGGTTTATTATCGTTATTAATATAAAAAAAAATAGGGAAGATAAAGACTAGTAATTAATTAGCTTTCAGGGAGTTTCTTATATTTCTACCGGTAAATGAGCTGTACTTACCGGTAAGCCTTTGGTGAATCTTATAGCGTGTGAATCAGGTGGAGTCGAAACTGAACTCGGTGACGAAGTATTTGGCTTAGTCCGAGGCTTTATTGAAGCGGGAGCGTTAGGTATCACGATATCTGGATGGATTGTCTATGATCACTACGCTAGCCTCTTCTTTAAGAGTTTTTATGAGCATTACATTACCAAGAAACTGCCTATTGCTGAATCCTTGCGTTTAGCTCGGCGACATATCAAAAACCTTATTCATACACAAGATGAAGGACGTATAGATGATTTGGAATTGCTCCATTGGGGTGCGTATAGGTACTATGGAATACCGTTTTAAGAGCTTTTGAGTTAAAAGCTTGTCAAGAATTAGAAATATACTGTGAAGAGTGTAGCACCGTCCTCACCGACCGAGAAAATCCTAAATTCTGTTCCTTGTGTGGATCTAGTAATCTATCGGAAAAATCGATTAAATTAAATAAGCAAAAGATTGAACCACTTTACACAGAAGAGACTTTAGACGAATTTATGAAAAAGCAAATTAAAATATTAAAATAAAGTTTATTTTTCCTATCTCTCCTATTATTCCATTGTTCTTTTTATTTTAATAGTCTAAAAATTACATCCAAAATTTTTCTCCACATTTGACGCAAAATTTAGCTGATAATCTATTTATCTCGCCACAATTATCACAGTACTTTATATTTTCATCTATGGGTGGTTCTTTTCCAAAAATCTTAATTTCAATTAAAAATCTTGATCCTTTTACTGCATATTCCAGATCTTTATTTGATTCTCTTACTACAATAATTCCTTTAACTTTTTTGTTTTGTGCGAGATTTTCTTCCACCCAACTTAAGTATTTTAAAATTTGACCAACTACTTTATATGTTCCTTTGTCCCTTTTTAGTTCTACAACAACATAATTATCATTTTTATCTTTAAATAAAATGTCAATAAATCCAACAGAGGTAGAATATTGATTTCCTATTAATTTTAAACCTTTTTCAAGAATTTCAGGATTTGAAATAATCTGATTTTCAAGATCAAATTCTAAAATTATTGTATCATCACTGATTAAATCATTAATTTTCCACATTTCTCTTTCAGTTATTACACCTTTTTTTTCTTCAATATTTTTCATCCTTTCAATAAAATGGGGAATCTCTGGAGGATCTAATTTAATAGATTTAATAGTATCATAAATAAAATAAGGAATTTTAAAATGAATTGATAAACTACCTGAGCCACTAAAATATGGAATCCAATATCCAATACCTAATTTTACTATCTCATCACCTAACTGCCAAAAACTAAGTTCTTGAGGCGGATTCATTAGAGGTATAATATATGATCCTTTTTTCCGAGAAGGTTTAGTCTTAAAGTTATATCCTTTTAATACTGTATTATAAAGTTGATTAAAAAGATATGTCCACTTCTCCATATCAATTTCAAAATATAGAATTTCGTCATTATCATTTGTTTCTATAACAAAATCCTCAGTAATTCCATATTTCGAATAATCAATATCTTTTCCTTTTTCAATTGATTCATTAACTCTTATTGGAATTAGATTCAGAATGTATGTTAATACCTGACTTCCTAATTCATTTAACAATCCTAATTTTTTCTTAATATTTTTTCTTAATAATTCTGAAGTCTTACTAATTAAGATTTCTTTAAAGAGTTCTCTGTCTTCATAAAAGGAGTCGTAAGATAAGAATGATTCGGGTAATTCGGTTATAAATTCTTTAATAAAAAATTTTAATTTTTCTTGTATCGCATTAACTTTTAATCCATACTTCTTTTGTAAATTTCTTGTAGATATTTTACTAAATGTTTTTTTAAAATCTTCTTTATTATCTTTATACCTGCTTTTAGAAAATTGAGCTAAAGAATAAGAGAAAATGTATAAGATATCCAGAATTTCAAGATTATTTTCTAAAATTACAGTATTAATGAAATTATTGATTTTTTGATTAAGTTGTTCCATTTTTAGTAAAACAATAATTTTTTATATATATCAGTATTTTATTTAGATTTATAATTATTTTTAATTGCGTTTTCTACAAGTTGTTTCAATTTAGGATATGTATTTATTGTATTGAGTGATATCTTAGCTCTATTTGAGATTTTTGTTTTTGTTATTTTTACTTTTTCTTGTTTTAGACCTTCAATTGCATTGAGTATTCGAGGAATATATTTTGAATTTAATTGGTTTTTCTGTTGTGGTCATATAAATTAATGTAAACTGCATTCTCGTATAAAATAGAAAGATAATCTATAATCTTCCCTTATTCAATATATATTTGTTTGATAATATTATCAACACAATAACTTGGTCTTTTATGAGTAATTATTTCTGGTTTATGCAGTGGTTCCTCTAAAATTTGAATTTGTGTTAATTTAGCTAGCTCTAGGCACCTCCAATTACTCTTACTCTTCCCATTAATAATTCCGCTGCTACTTTCTCCTCCATACTGATAAAATAGGCATTGGTATTTTCCTTTTTTTGTACCTAATTCATAGGGAGAGAGTTTTCGAAAAAACCTATTATAATAGGCACTTATAGATTTTCGTTCTTCCATTGCTTTTTCAATTTTATTAATTTTTTCAGATATTATTTGAATCACCATACACCAATTTATTGAAATTTAATTTTGGAGATCTCAAAGTTCATAAATATGTTGAATGATGGATTCTAAAATTGGAATTGATTTACCATCTTCATAGCATTTTCTAACAAAATCCTCCATGACCTTATAATTCTTTCTACAATTTTTAATGTTAGGAAATTGATATAATTCTTTAAGAACATTCATTTCTTGGTCATAGTAATCTTCTTCTATTGAGTTTTTTATAATAGATGTTAAATTAGGATTTAAAGAAGCCCAGTCTGTCTCAATCTTCTGTTTGATAGGATCTTGAATGTCAGAATCTCCCATTATCTTTCTTAAAGCTACATTACATTTTTTATGGCTCTCAAGATCATTCCCCTTTTTATCACTATCAGTATCAAATATAACATATGTGGGAATATCCAACTCTTTAAAAATCAAAGCAGGTCGATCTAGATTTCTTTTACCGAAAACTGGAATAATCACAATGCCAGATTTATCAAAATTATCTTCAGTTAATTGTTGATCTAGAGCAATAAATGCTGCTTTATCCTCAAGACCTTCAACAAGAACGATTTTATCGGCAAAAAAACCCTCCGAAAGTTCAGGAGTCATTATAGCAATTAAACGGCTTATTAATGATATTTCATCACTTCTTATTTCTTCAGGAAATTCCCATATTTCCTTAAGTTTTTGGGCAATAATATTTAAACTCTGGTAGAAGTAATTATTGAAATTTATTTAGATATCTTATATGAGAATTTAGGTTTTTATGATACATGTGATTCTTTTAAATGAAATTATTAACTAATCAGGTTTTATTGTTCTTCTTCTATTTTTTTAGAGCTGCACATATGTTAGGAAATACTTCTTCAAGTTTTGCTTTTCCAGTATTCCTTACTAATTCTTCAATAGCTCTTCCTTTTTCCCTTAAAATTTGTTTTATTTGATTTTTAATTGCTTTTCGTCCAGTGGGCTCTCCTTTTCTTGAGAGGTCAATTTTTACTCATAATTTGAGTTCCACCAATTTAGCAACAATTTTAAATAATTAATAGGAGAAAAGATATTTTCTTTTTTTGTTTTTTACAAAAAAGATAAATTTAAATACTAGCATAATATTTTTTACATTGCTGTAAATCCTAAAATTCGTTTCAGTTTCTTACAATTAACTACATTTATCATAAAAAGATTAGTTATTTAAAAGAAAATGAAACATGTTAAACAGCAAAAAGAGGCGAAAGAAGAGTGAAAGAACTAAATGATAGTAAATCAATTGAAGAAATTATTAAGAAAACCCTTACTGAACAATTTAAGGATGCTTTAGTGCTTCAAGGACCAATCCCATACACTTTATTGTGTTTTCCTTCTGTGAGCGGGTTATATGAATATAGCTATAAAAAGATTATTGAGCAACCTATTCAGCCAATTGATCGTCTTTTTCCTACACCTACACCAATCCCTCAACCGATACCATTACCTACCCCAATCCCTCAACCGATACCATTACCTACACCAATTCCTCAACCAATTCCATTTCCTACACCTTGGCCTATACCAATATTTTTCTTTAAAGAAGAAATACGATTAGATGTGGATGGAGATTATTCACAAATGGTAGTAAGCGGAGCAAAAATCGGTTTGAAATATTTTGTTCACTGGATTGCTAACTTAAGAACAAATCCAACTGGTTGGGAGGGAGATATTTGGTATAAAGATGGTGATACTAATTTATTCCCTTATACTCATGTTGATATTGTTATTAAAAATAGTTTTCTTCCTATTCGACGTAGCATTACTATAACTTTTTCTGGGGGCGGGGGAAATTCGTTTTCGCGTGTATACAAGTTTAAATCCAAATATTTTCATCCTGTTGATTTTGAGTTTGATTCTGCTACAGGTGAAACTGCATCAACTATTTATAATACATGTTCTCATCCGAATAGACCCAACAATATACGTTGTGAAGATTTAACAATTGAAACAGTCTATAAACGTGCAGGGTTTGACGTCACTACGACTTCTGGTAATATTGTGCCCATTAGTGGAGCGGGAAATGATGCAGAGTGGAGTGACCAAGAAATGCATGATGCTATGCAAACACATTGGTCGCATTTTTCAGCTCGAGGACAGTGGGCAATATGGGTATTTTTTGCTTCCCTTCATGAATGGGGAACAAATCTTGGTGGGATCATGTTTGATGATATTGGTCCTCATCATCGCCAAGGAACAGCAATTTTTAATGATTCATTTATATCTACAGCACCTGTTGGTGACGCAGATCCGGCAGCTTGGGTCGAAAGGAATCTATTCTGGACTGCATGTCATGAGATGGGACATGCTTTTAATCTAGCTCATTCATGGCAGAAGTCGTTGGGTACAGGTTGGATTACACTCGCTAATGAACCACAAGCCCGGAGTTATATGAATTATCCAAATAATGTTACTGGCGGACAAGCAGCATTTTTTTCTGATTTCGAGTTTCGATTTAGCGACGGTGAACTTCTCTTTATGCGACATGCTCCTATTCGTTTTGTGCAACCTGGAAATGCTGACTGGTTTGATAATCATGGTTTTCAAGGATTCAAACTATTTGCTGAACCAGCATTTAAGTTAGAGTTAAGGGTTAATAGAAATGGAGCAATTTTCGAGTTTATGGAACCGATCACCTTAGAAATTAAATTTACTAACATTTCAACCCAACCCCAAATTGTAGACAGTCATTTATTATCTATCTCTGATTCTTTAATCGTAATTATTAAACCTGAAGGGAAACCAGCACGTCAATTTTTTCCATACGCTCGATATTTATGGGAACAAAATAAGATAGTAATAGAACCGGATGAATCGTTATACGAAACACTCAGTATCTCTGCTGGTCGCAATGGGTGGGATATCGCCCAACCTGGAGATTATACAGTATATCTTGCTCTCAAATTAGAAAAAAATGATATTATCTCAAATCCTCTAAGAGTGCGTATAACACCCGCACACAACTATGAAGAACAAATGCTTGCTCAAGATTTTTTTTCAGATGAAATCAGCCGTATATTCGCATTTAAAGGTAGCCAATTCTTCACTGAAGGTAACATAATCTTAAGTAAGATTGCCGAGAAGTTAAGTGACCAACGTGTTGCACTCCATGCTAATTTCATCCTTGGTAATACTGTAGCGCATGAATATAAATTACTGGTTGAAAAACCGAATGATCCGAAAAATTATTTTAGTATAAAGATCAATCCTGCTCAACATAAAGAAGCTCAAAAATTAATGTCAATAGCTCTAACAGCGGATCCATCTACAGCCATTGAATCATTTGGTCACATCAACTTTAAACGGCATATTGATAAATTAAGTGAATTTTTTGCTAAACTAGGCGAAAAGGAAGAAGCAATAAAGACTCAAGATATTCTCTATGAAACTATGTCAAAACGTAGAGTACGGGACCGTCCAATCCTTTCAAAAGTTTTGAAATCTATTAATAAAAAACGAGACGGTTATAGAACTTAGAAGGAAGAAAGCTCAGGGGATTAAACTTCAAATATTTAAAATTATTAACTTCTTTTTTTATTTATTATTGAATAATTCACTCATTTGATTTTTCTTTATTAAGAAACCTTTTAGCAAATTTTTCCTTTTGTAATAATTTTATATTGTTGTTTATCTGTAGTGAATTGAAAAAGACTTCCTTCGAAAATATTAATATATAAATATAAAATCTTAATTTTCTTCTTGATCTTCTCAATTTTCTCGATGGTGTACTCAAGCGGAAAAGGCAGTTTGATTTCTTTTTTATCCACTTGTTTGAGTAAAGATACAAATGGAAGATATTCTTGATATATCATGTAGATAATATACTTAGTTTTTGATAAAAAATAGGTGTGATATGAAGGTATATATGAGCATATCACCCAGATATATAGGAACTGGTGATTCAGACCTCATTCGATCCATTTAAATAAAAAAATCCTCTAAATCATGGTCGGTGATCTTAGAAACGTTCTTATCCATAACGGTGATCCAAAATAGAAGGGCTAAATCATAATAAAAAGGTGATAACATCCACAAGGGGAGAATTTAAAACGGGTCAAATCTTAACTATTTTATCAACAGTCTTTTAAAATTAAAAATATCAAGGAAATCTTACAAGTGGCTTTTATTCTTTTATTGAAAAATTTGGATACGGAATTTTTATTCGGTATTTAGATGATATTAAAGAATTAATCTTATCTTTATCATATTTTCTAAAAGAACGAAAATCTAAAGGAAACAGTTTAGAACTGGTTAATGAAATAAATCAACATAATGATGGAATATAGAGCTATGTTTACAGATAAAAAACAACAATATATGTACGAATTAAGAATTGATGATAAAATCATAGATAAGATAAAAACTGATGATTTTGAAGTGTGGTATGATAAAATAACAGAGAAGGTTTATGAAATAAACACATTTAGGAAAATTGGAATAATAATTAAGATTACACAATATGGACATTTTAAAAATGGATTAATACCTGAACCATCAGCTTTAGGAATCGAATCTTTTTTTTGATCATCTGTAAAAATATGATGAAAAGCAAAATTACATTCAGGACATTCTATTATATGATCTTCTGGAATAAACGCCACCATAATATTAATCTAAAGGAGATCCACATTTTTTGCAAGTGCGTCCTTTTATTCTTCCACCAATTTTATTTTTTGTAAGACAATTTTGACAAACATAAATTCTCATTTTTAATTCACTTGGTTTTTTTTTATAATTTCTATTAAAATCCATAATTTATTTCAATCAACCCTCTTCTCTTTCTTGGAAAGCTAATCTTTTGAAAAATATCTAAAATTGTTCTCTAATGCCAATTCGTTATTTATGATGTAATAAATATGTATATTTCGAAAGATCAAACTTTTCTATTTTAATATCATCGTTAGAAATCTGTTTAATAAGACAGATTAAAGGAATTTTTAAGACAACGTCAGAGTTTTCAAAATAAATATTATCATAAAATATTTGCTCAATTTGATCATAATCAATATGTTTTTTTTGACAAAAATCTACTTCTTTTTCTTGAAATGACATTTTGTGCTTATATGTTTTGTAAGTTTGTTTGGAAATTCCCGACGATTTTATAAATTAATTATAAAAATAGTGTTATTTAAGGTTGAGTTTAGTAATTTTTTTTACAACGAATTTTATTAATCTTACTAAAAAAAAAAAAAGAAGTAAATTAAAAGGGGAGAAATTTCTGAATTTAATTCTCTCGAAAAATTCTTTCTTTATATCCATGTAGAATAAATCCATCTCTAAACACTCTTATTATTTGGTTTAAATCCAATCTTTTAAGATCATTCATAATCTTATATCTATTAATATGACGGCAGGACGACATATGAGTAGGCAACCCTCTCACCTCATGGACCATTAGACCATCGCTAGTCGGCAAGCTTATAGATGAAACTTGGTTTTCAACTGTAAGGAACGTGCAAAAAAAGCTGTAGAAATAAGTAAAGAAAATGTAAAAAAAGCTGAGATTTTGGGTGAGAGAATTTTGAAACCTGATTAAAATTTAATTTTTATATTTTTATAATCTACATATTTCCCTTGCTCATTTTATTCTTCAATACTATTTCTATGCCAGCTTTAACTTTGGATTCAAAAACTTTTTATAATTATAATTCACAAATTATATGACAATTCATATTGACATAAAATAAGAGTTGGAAAAATGCCAGATAAAAAGATAAGTGAAGAAAACATAAATTGGAAGTTTTATGGAGATCTTTTTAAAAAAGGTATAAAAGATATTAAGGAGAGGTTTGAAATTCTTTGGAAAAAGGATAATCATCTTAAAAGGATGTTTGAAACTCTCCTAGAAAAGGATAGTGATTTTAAACAGAGGTATCAAACTCTCTTAGAAATGCATAGCGGTCTTAAAGAGAAGGAAATTTATATACATATTACTATGATATTTGAAAATATAATTAAAACAATTATTTTTTATTATTGTGTTTCCCATAATAAAAAGGTTGAATTTCATGATAAATCTGTAATAATATGTGAGGGATTATTAGATTCTCCTGGTCAAACTCTTATTTTAATAAAAAGCCATGAGTCCTTCTACTTTCACCCCGAGTTTTACTTAGACTTTCCTAACTCCTATCAAGTTGATAACATATTAGTAATTGATCTAATATTTTTAGAGGAGGACTCTAGAGAAGGAATGAAAGAAAAATTTAGATCCGAATTAGGAGATTTAATCTCAATATTGCATGATAGATCTAAATTTGAAGTTTGGGATCTGAATCAATTTCTTTTTAAAACATTAGATTATATCAAATATATTTCTATGTATTCAAAGTTTTTTTTACAAATGGCATTCAAGAGAGTGTATTGCGGAGATCCTAAAAAAGAAGAGATAGAATCGAGAAATATTCAAGAATGTTTATTAAAGGAAATAATAAAAAAAAATCCTAGAGATTTAGTTTTATGTTTAGGAGCAGGAGTATCTATGAGTGCTAATCTTCCTGGTTGGAATAAACTTTTGGAAGGTCTAATGATTAAAGTAGTAGAGAGCTATAAAACAGATTTAGATTCAGCTAGTATAGAATTTTTTGCAAAAAGGATTCATACGCAAGAATCAGATAATCCTTTATTTGAGGCAGAATTTATTCAGTCTGCTATTGAGGAAATATTTAAGGATAACATTAAGGAAGTATTCCAGGATCTTATAAAACAAAAATTATATGAGAGACCTATAGTGTATTCAGAATTAATTGAAACTCTATCAAATCTTTGTGGTATTGGAATTAACAAAATCATTAATTATAATTACGATAAAACTATTCTTGAAAAAATTAAAAGTGATTATAATTCAGTTAAAATTATATCTGATGAAATTTCTTATGAGGACTATAAAAATAATCCAGATGAATATAGATTTAATATTTTTCACGTCCATGGTTTTTTGGAAAATCCTGATAGTAAAATCATTCTATCTGAAATTGGTTATTTTACTTTATTTGAATATAATTCCTTATGGAATAATAAAATTCAATTAAAATTCTTTGGAAATAATAATTGCTTACTAATAGGCCTTTCGATAAAAGATCCAAACTTACGTCGTCTATTGTTTAAAAGAGTTAAAAGGTTTCAATATCTAATAAATAAACCCAATATTTTACCCCATTATGTTTTTCTTAAAAGAATTGATAAAAAAAAATTTTTTGGGGGGGATATAAGTGATGGATATGGTAATGGACCATATGTTGAAAATTTCTTAAGGATGTATTATAATTTAAAAGAAATATCCTATTTACGATTTGGTATAAATGTAATTTGGTATGAGGATCATGAAGATCTTCCTAATATTCTAAATCAAATTTTGAAAATTATTCTAAATCAAACTTTGAGAATTATTCATTTTAAAGGTGTTCAAATCCCTCAATTCCAAGCGGATTTTCTTCAAGAGCTTGAAGATCAATTGGGTGAACAATTTAATGTAGTTAATAAAGTCGAAAGGAATACTAGGATGGGCTTTTCAGTTGAAAACAACCAAATTATGGGGATTGGTTTACATGATTGTGGTATATCAACTCTCCCAGAGTCAATATCGAACCTAAAATCACTCACATATCTTAATTTAAAAGACAATCAGTTAATGACTCTCTCAGAGTCAATATCGAACCTAAAATCACTCACAGGTCTTAGTTTGGCTTATAATCAGTTAACGACTCTCCCAGAGTCGATAGGCAATCTTAATTCGCTTAAAACACTATTATTAGGAAGCAATAAGTTAATGACTCTCCCAGAGTCGATAGGCAACCTCTCCTCGCTCCAAACACTTAGTTTAAGTGATAACAAGCTAACAACTCTCCCAGAGTCGATAGGCAACCTCTCCTCGCTCCAAACACTTAGTTTAAATGATAACAAGTTGACGACTCTCTCAGGATCCATAACAAAGCTTACATCACTCCAAATACTATATTTGAGGAATAATAAGTTAGCAACTCTCCCAAAGTCCATAGGCAAGCTAAAATCGCTTAAAACACTATTGTTAGGAAGTAATAAGTTAACAACTCTCCCAGAGTCCATAGGGAACCTAAAATTGCTTAAAACACTTGGTTTAAGTGATAACAAGTTAACAACTCTCCCAGAGTCGATAAAAATTTTAGAGCGGAGAGGTGTACATATATATAAATGATCATGATCCTACTAATGATTTTTTTTTTAAAATTTATACTTTTAAATCAATATCTGGCAGAACAGACATAAATATATAAAGGGTCGGTAAAATTTCGAAAGCGTTTGCTAATGAAATATTACTGGAGAATAAAATTATCCTAAATAACCCATAAAAAAGAATGTTTGAGTTTTATTTGGAGTTTTTTGCCAGATGACTTTTGTTAACTATTCAATGGCTTCTAAATGATAAGAAGATCCGAATTGTT
>SDBT01016796.1_pt1 | contig 11577 bp, 14 predicted proteins | sample 2277101 | NCBI WGS metagenome assembly SDBT01 (sample SAMN10404973, study PRJNA504765) | marine sediment metagenome | isolation source: marine sediment core GS10_PC15, 103 cmbsf | place: Arctic Ocean: Southern Knipovich Ridge | collected 2010
GGAACAGTGGAGGTGTGTAATCGTATCACCACGCCCAAACTTTCTGGCTCCAGCAGTCCCGATGTAGAACATTGAATTCGTCTTTGGAAACGTGAGTTCATTTTTACTCGCATTCTTAATCTGCGCCTTTGGTCCCTTAATGTTCTCTAAAAAGTAGTGAACCTTATGCAGCATCCTCTGTGTCGACTCTTTGTCGTGGGATATAACAACAGCTCTAGTATTCCTTTGTCCAAGACAAGATACCGTATATCTGCCTAGGAAATAACTAGATACGCCCATCTGTCTAGCTTTAGGTATTAAGTCCCGACCAGTAAGATTACTATCTACAATAGCCTGAGATGAGTTTAATTTAAAGTCAACGTCCTCACCTTCCTTGTCTGCTATACGCAGCAAGTTCTCAATAGCTATGCGTTCCTTAGTTGCCATTACGGGAAGTCACGACCTATATTAATAATCTCAAAACCAATTCTACGTTTGATCGTAGTTGCTATCTCAGATGAAATATTAAACTCTGTATCCACCAACGCGGGCGGGCCGTCAAAATCGTTACCACCATACAATCCCAGTAACTCAGCCCTAGACTCTGAATCAACAGTACCAGTCGGAGAGAACACCCTATTAGGTACCCAACCACCAGCTACCTTAAGCATAGCTAATCGTTTTCTTGCGGTATCGACTGCCACTATAACTCCTTCAAATTAGGTGGTATCTCAAACATTATATTAGAAGCTATTCTAGTACCAACTCCCTGAGCTATATTATCAGTTACTTCACCTTCTCGTACTCTCGCTGCAAACGTCTGTATAACCATAGCCCTAGTCAAAGCAGCTACATTAACGTCTAATGTAATAGTAGCGGCATTTGTAACCAAATCTAGAGCATCTGTATTAGCAAGAATGTCTGCACCAGCCGCTATATTTGCTGCATTTCCTACTATAACTAAAGCATCCATGTTTGCAATGACTTCTACATTCAGTGAGATATCGGCAGGATTCTCAGCAAGAATCAACGCCCGTAAAGTAGTATCTACTTGCGTATCAAGATCAACAGTAGCTGCATTCTCAAATAACGCAAGAGCATCGGTACCTGCATCTATCTCTGTATCTGCTGACACATCAGCTGTTATTTCAGCCAAGATCATAGCATCAACATTAGCACTAACATTAGCGTTGAGAGATATATCTGCTTGAATTTCTACTATAGCCAAAGTATCTGTTCCAGCAGCTATTTCTGTTTCTGCATTAATATCAGCTGCATTTTCTACTATGGCCAAAGCATCAGTTATAGTTAAGACATTTACACCAACTTCTATGTCAGCAGGATTCTCAGATAAAGTCAATGCTTTAGTTATTGCACCGACTTCTGTATCAAATACTATAGTAGCCTGTTGTTCTGTTATAATAAGAAGATCAAGAATAGATGTTATATTAACGTCAAAGTCGATAATAGCAGTATTTTCAATCAATACTAATGCGCCAGTACCAGCAAGAATTTCAGTATCAGCTCCAGTATCAATAGTAGCAGCATTTGTAGTTATTACTAATGCATCTACACCCGCAGATATATCAGTATTAAGACTTACATCTACTGCATTAGTAGATATTACAAGTGCATCTGTTTCCGTAGAAATCTCAGTATCAGCATCTACAGTAGCAGCTATCTCAGAAAGAATTAGTGCATCGACTCCAGCATCTACTTGAACATCAAAGTCAACCGTTGTTGCATTTTCTGATAATACTAAAGCATCTACATTCGCAGTAATAAAAGTATCTAATGAGATATCTGCTGCAATCTCGGACAGAACTAAAGCATCAGTAGCTGCTATAATATCGGAGTTTAATGAAATATCTGCCTGAACTTCCGCTATGATGAGAACATCTATACCAGCGTCTACTTGTATATCAAAATCAACTGTAGCTTGTTGTTCAGAGAGAACTAGAGCATCAACATTAGCTGTTATATTTACGTCAAGAGATACATCAGCAGCTTGCTCAACTAGTAAGAGAGCATCAGTTCCGGCAAGAACATTTACGTCCTCGTTTAAATCAACTGTTGCTTGGTTAGTTACTATGGATAAAGCATCAGTCCCTGCATCAATTTCAGTACTGGCATCTACATCTGCTTGAACTCCAACTAAAACAAGAGCATCAACACCTGCGTCTACCTGCACATCGAAGTCTACAGTAGCTTGCTGCTCTGAAAGAACCAAAGCATCAACTACTGCATCCACTTGTATATCGTGATCGACGGTTGCTTGCTGTTCAGCTAAGATCAAAGCATCCGTAATAGCATTAATCTCTACATCAGCATCACCGGTATTAACAGTAACATCTATCCAACCAATCAAGCCATCTGATATTCGTTCAACGCCAAGTTTTAAAGAACCTGTCGGCGCTCCAGTAGGATCTGTAAATGTAACAGAAGTACCATCCTCAGAAGCTGCCGTTACGGTCATTTCCGTAGCGCCAGATTTAGTCTCCGTAGTATTTAACCAGACAACAGGCCATTGCCAAACTTGAGCAGCTACTGTTGCTAAGACTAGAGCGTCGGTACCCGCGCTAATATTAACATCCTCACCGCCAGGCTTGAAAGCCGCAGTAATTGCATACCAAGCACCACTTAACCAAGTGCCCCAAGCAGGAGGATTTTCTGCATCAGCGCCAATATTAATAAATGTCGCGCTAGCAATTGTTTGATCGTTAGTCTCGTTTCTAGTATCAGTTAGCTGATTAGAATAACCACTAATTGTACCGGGAGAGGTATCTCTGACTTCACTACCAGCAGCCGCAATAACCCACGCATTAGCAGTCTGAGTTGTGATAGACGCAGGATCAGGGTTAGTACTTGTTGTTGGCCCCACTGTAGTTGCAATTTGATCCTCAGCAGTTGTAGTATCGACGCCACTAAGAACATAACAACCATACTGAACGCCATCGGCAGAATTTCCACCACCATCGCACACAACGCTAGCATCAGGAGTAGCTCCCATTCGCTGATACCACATACCGAATATCGGCGCACTACCTGTATGAATTCCTATCTGAACATAGTTACCACTGGTATTTCCTGATGGGGCAGATAGTGTGGTAGCGCCTGCAGCATGACCACCAAAGACGACAATGATATCATCTTCTAATGGTGGAGTAATCGTATCAAGGGTAAGCGTAACATTATTACCGTTATTATTATTACCAGTAAAATGATTAAGGCTTCCTCTTAATGCAATAGTCATAACTTAAACAAACCCTGTTCCGGTTGCTATTAAGCCTGTATCACCATCATCCCAGGCTTCGTCTGTATCTACGTCTGTTATTACAGGGACAATGATAGCTAACCCAGTTGGAATTCTAACGGTACGAGGCTCAAACAACTGCCAAGGATTCTTTGAGATAGACCGAATCATTGCCTCTGAATGGTAATCAGCAAATGCAGCGACGAACGCTATTCGACCATCTAAATCATCCGTTCCGTCAGAACGCCCACCAACCCAGATTTCTTTTACGCCAGTTGTAAACGTATCAGTTATATTTATTGGGCCGGTTCCCTCAAGTTTGCCCTCAAGATAAATCTGCGGCTTGCCCCCAGACAGCCATCTACCAGCAACCATCCACCATCGCCCTACTGTAACTTGCATCGAGGATTGAGCGAGGTTCCCCTCATCGGTAATTACCATCAGTGCGCTGCGGTCTTGGCCTGGATCTCCTATATCCAGCGTCCAATCTGCACCAGCATGGCTGCCGGCAGTATTTATGCGGTGGATTAGACGATTTTCGTCTGCATCAACCGTTAGGGTATCTGGATAGACAAGACAATAAGCAGTAACCATTGTCTTACCAGAAAAAATACTGTCGTTATATTCGTCTGGGGCGTCGCTGGCGTAATCAATCGCATACCCCTTATCTGTAACAAATTTCTCTGATGTGCTGCCAACGGTTGTTGGCTCACCATTCGTTACTAATTCCCGCAGCTCTCCGGTTCTTAAAAAGGCTAGATTGCCATTTCTTATTGCGGGGTGCGATTTATTAACACCCGTGCCTAAAGGTGGCTGCCGAGTCCAAGGAACCTTTACAGGAATCATACTAACAGGCACAGCTAGGTACTCGTGTACGTGATGCCGACGCTGTTTAAGGCGCTACCAGCAACCAATGTCCCGGCAGTATTATTATGCAAGAGAAAAAATATCTTCTGGGGCAAAACGCCGCCAAAGAACTGTGCGCAGCCTTGGGGATTGAATTGATACCCTTGAGCCGTGGCGGGTGTATCGGCTTCTATAGAAATAGACTTGAATAAAATTAGGTTAGCCAAAACAAAATCCGTATCCTCGACTTCTTCTGCTGGCGTGCCGGGGTCCATCAACGAATCAATGCCACCGCCAGGTGTTGTTGTTACGTCTTTGTCGTACAGGGCGCCGATATAAATGTCCAGCGTGTTGCCAGCTACTGGAGTAGTAGCGCCAAGCTCAATAATGCCGCCAACTAAAAGGTCTATGAAAAGGTTGCCAATGTTATTAACGATGGCTGACGTTGCAAACTCACCCGGAGCTAAACCGGTAGACCATAGTGTAACTGCAATCGCTACATCTGAACCATAAGTGATTTTGGTCTCGGCCATTACGTTGTCCTCTGCACATCAGCTAGAATCGGTAGTGGCAAACCAAGTTCCTCAACTCGGCTAAACAGCTGGTCTCGCAATGACTCTAAAGCCGTCATTGTAACTGAACCAACGCCAAAGGTAGCTATAAACTCCTGTACTGCTTGATGTGAATTGCCGGGGCCGACAACAATCTCTGCTCCCAAACTTAGCACCCTATCAACACGCACCGTTTCTGCATTACTCAACGCAACAAATTCAGCAGGGTCAATCTGCTCAAATATCTCACCGGCACTCAGGGTCGTGCGCGCATTAACTCTATCTTCAGTTTCGATAGATGTTAGGAACTGCACATCACTCATACCACTATAACTCCTCGCTAGAGGATCATTGGTTCTTTCATTTTGCAGAATACTAACCTGCTTCGCCGTGTATGGCATTATACTCTCCTATTAAGTAATAGTAAAGAGTCCGCCGCCAGCCCAAGTAATAGTAAGCGCACCAGCTGTCATATCCACAGGTCCGCCTAATTCTACAAATAATAGAGCATCTTTGCCTGCATCGGTAAAGTTATAAACAACTCCCCAAAATGCATCTACATCGTTGGAGGCGTTCTTAGCCCATGTTGGATTAGTGGCAGAATCGAAGGTCATTACACCTGCGGCCTCTGCTACTAACGTAGATAAAGCACCAAGATTTTCCCCATCAGCCGTATAACTACCTGCCGCAGTAACTTCGGTAAAATCACCGAATACAGGAGTTGCAAATGCGGCTATTGGAGTAGCTGTGTTATCCATAACTGCACAGTAGAAATCATCTGTAGCAGCCCAATTCCCATCGAGCATTTTCTCTTTTGCTTCTTCAAAAACAATAATATCGCCAGTTGCCATCTTTCTTCACCCTATCAAGTTAAATATTACGGTCCCGTTGCAACTTCAGCTTTAGTTGCTGTAGTAGCATCATCACTAACAACTGCTTTCTGATCAATAGTACTTGCATCATCATTAAACAGAGCATATAAAGTTGCAGTTTCTGTTGACTTATTTCTCCAAGCCTTATATATGAAACCAATCTTTTCTACTACTGAGGCATCCATTGGAGGTAATTTCTGCCCAGGCTCAACATAAGTATCTACGTTTAATGCATCAACAACTTCAGCATTAACATTTGCAGCACTTAGATCATTAAGACCTGTAATTAATGCCGGAATAGTTGTATCTGTATCAACCAGAATTGCATCTGCAACCCCATCTACCGTAGCTAAAGCTGCAGCAGTTGCAAGAGATGCATCACTTACTGCAGTATCTGCTTCTGCATTAACTTCTGCTTTCATCCCAGTAGACATACCACCAAGATCATTTAATCCTGCTCCAGCAGCTCCTATTTCAGCAGTATCGATCAATGTCGCTGCAGTATCTACCTTGATAGCAGCTACGTCCGCAGAAAGATCAGCAGCAGGGGCACCAATCTTAGGTTGAATATCTCCTGTATCTGTCAATATCGCATCAACATCATTCTTAAGTTGCTCACCGAAAGTACCAGCATTTGTATGCCCAGTAGTATTTTCATTCCAGATTGCATCAGCTACAGCAGCTACTGTCGGAGCAGCAGTTATCTCAGTAATCGCATCCGGTGTTACCTCGTAAACCGATGTTGCATCCGGATTAACTTCCCAAGTTCCAATAATAGTAGCAACCTTAGTAGTACCGTCATAGCCATTTTCAGCTATAGCCTTCGACTGTCCAACGCCTGTACCAGCACTAATAAAGACCAAGTGACCTTCAAGTACATTATCTACGGAAGGTGCCGTAGCAGCAAGTGTTATTGTAGTAGAAGAACCTGCTTGTGCCGTTCCTGTATCAGATGTAGTTGCTGAACCAGTCCAGGCAGCGTCACCCCTATTTCTAAGAGCTTCAAGACTATCTGTGCTAGTGGCAAAAGTAGCACCTTGTATATCATCTAATTTAGTATCAAGCGTAGTACTTGTATCAACTAAAATAGCAGCAATATCAGCAATAAAACTTGGTAAGTCTACTAAGATAGGAGCTACATGTGCGTTCTTTGCAGAAGCTACTACTAAGTCTAAAACAACTTGATCTACTCCTGTAGCGAAAGCTGCATCAGGATAGTCACATCTATAAACACCTGGCATAGCGGTATCATCGACTAATATAAATCCACCGTCAGCATGAGTTGCTGATGCACTTGCTAATGTAATAAGAGTTAAATCAACCCTTGCTGCTCCAGCACGCGAATAAGATGCAGAACCACCAGTCTCGATATCAGAGAATAAAAGACCTGTAATTGGATCACCGGGACTAGCATTAGAAGCATCTCCGGTAATATAAAAGAAAACTGAGCGATTAGTCGCTCCTGGTGTTACAATCATTCTCTAAATCCTCCAGATAATCTATTCATACCTTGATAGTTTTGCATTTGAAGTGCAGTTACTGCAGAAGTAATAGTAGGATGGTCTGCGTCAAAAGTTGGAGAGCCATCCTCGTCAAGATCTGGCCCACCATTACCAGACTGATCTGTGTGCATCGCTTGATCTGTGCCTAGTGGCCAATAAGCAATGCAATCTGCTGAGGCAACTGTATTTGGAGCTGGCCCAGCTTCTGCGCTTGTTTGCAAGGCATTTATTTCAGCATCCGACAACGCTTTATCGAAAATTGCTATTTCTGCTAGCAGTCCGGCGTATTGAAGACTACCCTCATACCACTCACCCACAGTGATCTCCAAAACAGAATTTATCGTGTGATCTGTTGACTGATTAGTAGTCTCTAATGTGCTTTCGATGTAAATATCACGATCAACTGTGACACCGGCAGCTTCAGAATATTTTGCGATAATCGGAACCCAAAGATCATCATATTGTCCGTCAGTAAACGTATGAATAACAGATGCAGAACCAGTTGCTTCGCTTGAACCCTTAATACTATCCGCAAGCGACCCGCAGATCATGGTATATCTATGATCAGCGTCAGTCCTATTGTCATTGAAGTCAACAATGACACCTTGACCCGCGCTTGCCCATTGTGCAGCTGTTCTTTTTACCCATGCTACAATCGTAATAGGCGAATCTACTCCCGCGCCGAAGGTCGCTATTAACCTTGGCCCTGCAAATGGCCCGTAACTCATAAGTCCCATCCTACATTACTTACATCATCATTTCGACGAAAGCACCAAGCTTCAAGTTCACTATAGCCTGTATATTTACCACTTAAAACAGTAGAGAAATCTGCCTCATACCCGTCAGAAAAAACAGTTCTATTTGTCCCTGCTGGTATTGGATCACCACCGTGTACACCGCTTGCTTCGTGATCAATCGACTCCTCAGAAATTACTGGTATCCCGCCACGATCAACTTCTGTCTGTGGCCAATTACCTAACGGTGTTACCCCATTTATAGCATTAATACATTCATCGAATGATCTTTGATGTGCTGTAATACGTATAGCAGGCCGTACACCAGTAAAACGATTAAATAGATCAACATAAGCTAAAGCATCAGAAATCGTAGAACCATCATAAGGAGTTTCATTGTATCCCGGGGATGCTGCATCAGGTAGTAATTCTAATTCAAGCGTTATCCCTGATTGATTGTCAACAATGCTTCGCGCTAATCCAAATTCATCGTTATTCGTTTCATAAACTCGGGACGATCCGCTGACGTTGCTTGCAATTTTTATTAACTGTCTACTACTATCTGGCCCAGGAACAGAGAAAATACCCCTTATATTGCTATCAGTAATTGGTGTTGTTGTTCCTTGATTATGAATAACTATTTGTTCGTCTGCGTTATAGATCAGATTATTAACAATATCTGAATTGTCAGCACCTGAGTTTGGTGTTCTACCTCGTAGATGCGCGAAAAAGCAACGGGCAGTCGTTATATCTGTACTATGCACATAAAGAGGCCCAAGGTTATGATTTAGACCTTCATCGTGATTACCGTCAGCCAATGCCTCTGCTAAATGCGTTTGATAAAGTGCTATACCACTTGGAGCGATTGTTCCGTTGTGCTTTGTAATCTGAGCAGATTCATCATTAGTCCAGAAAAAAGCACAGTTCATAGCAACTTGATTTATTTGCCCTTCAAAACCACCAAGAGACAATCCATCTTCGGCAGACGGTGAATCAAACCTCTGCAAGAATACACTCAAGTGCATAAGCAAAACATGATTTGATGTACCCGGTGGACTAACGCCAAGAAATACACCTCGACCAGTAATATGCAATCCTTCTCCGGGGGCACACTGTCCAACATATGTCGCATAGTCAGATACTACATTTGTTCGGTTACTTTGTCCAACGTCCACCATTCCTGAAATAGATGGAACAATAAATCTAGGTACATTTCCATAACCTTCAAACGCATTTGGCATTGATAGAACGCCACTATCACTAAGATTTTTAATGAAAATAACTCTAGTTCTTGTTGTTCCTAAATGTCTACCTGAACCAGCAGATTGATTAAAACCGAATCCAGCACCACCAGGAACAGCCGGGAGATAAGTTGGAGTATTTGCTGTCCACGGTGATGCCCCGACAGCGTTAATACTAATATTAAAGATTGAGCTAGTTACTATAGGATTGACCTGATCATCTACTTGAAGTTGATGTTGCGATACAGAGGGAATACCTATTCCATCATAAGTCAGTATATGAGTAACTCCATCATATGATAAGCCATTAGGCAAAGTATTAGTTAGACTGGTTATAACCGTCGATAGGCCATCATCTGTCCAATCTTGGGTTGTATCGTACGTATCTGCAGTTCCTTCAACAAAAGAAGGAGATGGGGTTGAAACTATAACAGGTGGTAAATTAGTAGGCGCTCCAGAAGTACCTGCTATAGTCACACCAGCATTAGTTAACATAACTTTAACTTCATAGTCGTGAAAGTAAGTAATACTGGATTCTGGATTAGCAAAACACAGATTTGTTGAATTTTGTGCAGCTTCCCGTTCAGTGGTATGCTGAGACACATACTTATCATCTTTGTAAATTTTATAATATCTACGTATCGCAGTAAGTTCAACAAGATCATCCAACTAGATCACCCAAGCATCTATAGCTTCTGACCCACCGCCACCGGATACATTAATTCTATGAAACTGTGCACGATGTTCGACATTTATAGCCTTTTTCGACGTAATAGAATCAACACCAACTACATCGAAATAGGTAGTGTCATCTAGTGATACTTGATATTTTACTGTTGCGCCATTAAAGGTACCACCAACAAAAAGAGTCCTCAGGTGACTCTCACTAGTATGGCCAAATCTAGAAATTTCTACGCCAGTACTATCGCCATCACCTTGAGCTGTTGCTATCTGTCTCTCGTCAGCCATCTGTTTTTCCTATATTAATTTGAACGTTTTTGCTCGTAACTGTAAGTTTAGCAAAGATTTCTTGAACTACATCTTCTGCCGTCTTAGCAGCATCATCCTCTTTACCAATAGAATCTTTAAGTTTTGTAAATTTATCAACTGCGCCAAGACGAATACGCATATCTCGTTTTTCGTCTAATCCATCACGAACAACGGCTATAGCTTTACCAGCCAGGGCATCAATTTCGCCCTGGCGGTCTCGGAATATAGTTGAGAGTAAATCTTGTGCTAGAGGATCGTTAAGAATACGAGAGACTGTTATAATAGTACAGCCCATTAGAATAGCTATAGTTTCTCCGCTTTCGCCCTGTAAATGACGCGAGATTATCTCAAGATGCCTGGAGCTTAATTTCTTAAGTTTTCTTGCACCATTTGCACGACGTAATCCTTGACGTTTTTCAGTCTGATACGTTGGAGATTTATAAGGAACTAGTTCTGTTGTGCGCAGTGGCGCACTTAGGTCGGAGGTGATTTCTTGCCCTTCGGCACTCATGAGAGCAGCTCGTAATTCTTTCTCACCGTGTTCGTCGAGTAGACTCTTAAATGTTCCGCCGTCATTTGACATTTGTGCCACCGGCTGACTTAGGCGAACCGCCTTCCTGTTGTAGAGTCAGAAGTTTAAATATAAACTCTTGAATAGCAGCCTCGTCTTCTTCTTTCTTTTGAGTTACTGAATTTTTTAGAGGTTTACCTGCGGAAGCGTCCATAATTGTTTTGAACAGCTTAGCCATAGTAGTATCGGGTTTATCAGCCACGTTTACGTTTCCTCCGTTTCTTCTTCTTGGGTTTCTTGCCAGTCTTTAAGCTTAACCCAGTTGAAGCTTGGCATATACGTGCAGCCGAAGACTTGCTCTTGCCTTGGGCAATAAGTTTGTTGAAGCATCGCTCCACGGCTGTCCCTGTCGGCATTACTCACACTCACTTGCCCCACATTGAACGCATTGGCAACCATTTATAGTCATTTCAGTTCCACAGCTAGGACATATTTTAGTAGCTTGTTCCAGGAGAAAGCCATTAATCTTAATAGTCTCTGGATCTTTCTCAGCGTGATCCCATAGTTCTTCTATTAGACTAGGCATAACTATTGTTCAAAATTTGACCATAAGAAAAAAGGAACCATGTAGCTTTTTTCTACCGATACATCTTAGAGAGGAATTGAGGACCGCCACATGATTCCTAAAAATCACTTTTCATCACCTACAGTAAACTTCTTATTCATGAAATAATCAGAAAGTTTCTTAACTCCAAAAGCTGATGAAACCATAACCCCGATTAGAATCCTGTACCATTCTGGTGTTTTGTCCAAAGCTGCGAACCCATCCTCCACGTACGGAACCATAAAAGGAATGAAAACTAAAACCATCGGGATTGAGAGTAATACCGTTAAGAATCCGGGGCGCCACCCTGCTTTGTTTATACTTGCCTTGTTCCATTCAGCCTCCGCTACCTTACCTGCCTGGACGTTTTCTAACCTCTTAAGATGGACAGCATTCTTAAATTCCAACTCCTGAGACATGCGGTCTTGCTTACGCTTTATTACGCCCCCAACTGTTTTCACAATCGGGCCGGCGATACTACCAAAGATTGTACT
>SDBT01016797.1_pt1 | contig 11576 bp, 15 predicted proteins | sample 2277101 | NCBI WGS metagenome assembly SDBT01 (sample SAMN10404973, study PRJNA504765) | marine sediment metagenome | isolation source: marine sediment core GS10_PC15, 103 cmbsf | place: Arctic Ocean: Southern Knipovich Ridge | collected 2010
TGCTTTGTGTAATTATTTTTTGAAGACATAGTCAATTGCATCCTTTAGGTATCGGGATGCAAAAGACTAGTCAAAATTGTAAAGAATGGAAGAGGTATAAAGAGGTTAGTGTTCCGTGGGCACAATATGATGCTTACAGACTTAGTGAATGTAAACGTGTTTTAGATCTAAAGAAGTTATTTACTGAGCTGGATAACCCAGTTCAACGGAGAGAATTCAAACTTTCGAATATGGTGATTCTTCTCCTGTTGAAAATAATGTTTGGCATATCATATAGAACTATTGCAAGTGCCACAAAGGATCTGAGGATCTATCAGGCACTTGATATGAAAAGAGCACCATGTTACAAGACGATACAGAATGCAATGAGTTATCTTGATGAACGGTTCTTCATAAAGGTCAATAGAATGCTTGTACCCTCAAAAGTCAAGCTTGCTGGTGTTGATTCTAGTGGACTAAAGACACATATGAAGGGTGCTTGGATTCAGATTCGTTTCCAGAGATATGTGAAGAAACGTGATTTCAAGAAAGTACACATCTTTGTAGATTTAGAGTCAAAGAAGATACTTCACTGCGTTATGACAAAAGGATCGTCGTATGATTCACCACAATTGAAGAAGATATTGAAGCAATGTAGCTGGCTGAAAGTTGAGATTATCCTTGGAGATGGAGGATATGATTCAAAGGACTGCTTCAATGAAATTACAAAACGTGGAGCTACACCTGGTATTCCGGTACGTAAGAATTCTTCAACTCTTTCTAGAGGTTCCCCTAGTAGGAGAAAAGCAGTGCTTGAACAACGTAAAGATCTTGAGAAATGGAAAGAAAAGACTCAATTCACTATGAGGTGTGTGGTTGAATCAATTTTCTCTGGAACTAAGAGGAGATTTGGAGAATATCTTTTCAGCATAAAGGAAAAAAGTAGGTGTATGGAGATGTGGTTACGGACGATTTTGTGGAATGTGTTGATTTATCCGAGGTGAAATTATTACACAAAGCACAATTTTTCCTATTTAAATATCATAGGCTCCGATTCCCTTATATATAGCATGTTTTATTAGGCATTTTTATGAAGGAATCAAATGAAATCGAAGCGAGAGCTAAAGTCTTTTGGGAAGGGGGACTAAAAACACGAAGTATCATACGAGGTTTCGAAGTCGAAACCGATAAACCTAAATCAGATTTTGGAACAAATACAGCCCCGGCTCCTTTAGAGATTTTTATTGCAGGTATGGGTGCATGTATTCTTTCGACCTTTATTTGGTCTGTTTGGAAGACAAGAGTACAGATAGAAGATTGTACTGTTGATGTACGAGCATATGCAAGTACTGTTGAAAATAGTGAAAAGGTTACTAAATCAACAATAAAACTTACTGTTTGGGCTGATAAAAAACATCATAAGAAGCTTGAAAATTGTTTTAATATTGCCCGATCATCTTGTACACTAACAAACGCAGTTTCTTTTCCCATTGAAAGTTCGTTTCAAATAAAAGACAGTTGATCACTTCATCACGTTTAAATTTCTGAAAATAATTAAATTTTATGCTAGATTTATCGAAATGTATTTAAGTACATATCGCTATTTTCTCCAGGGAGTTTTTGTGGAAGATAACATCAATTATGACTTTAAGATTTGGTTAACATACGAAGGAAAATCCCTAATTGGCGAAGGAAGATATCTGTTATTAAAGAATATCCAACAAACTCACTCCTTAAAAAAAAGTTCACAAAATCTAGGCCTCAGCTACAAAACAGCATACAATTACATTAAAAAAATTGAAAACAGACTCACAAAGAAAATAATTTTTAGCCATAAAGGCGGAAAGGACGCCGGTGGTTACACTAAATTAACCCCCATTGGCGAAGACCTTATAAAAAAATATGAGGAATCAATTGAGAAGATCAAATGAATGAAATCGATAGTTTACGATTATCCATTACACAACAATGCAATCTAAAATGTCCTTATTGCCACAAAGAAGGACAAATAGAATCTAAAAAAGAATTAACATTTGACGAGATTAATACAATATTGCACCATGCAAAAAAAGCTGGAATTAAAAAAATAAAAATAACAGGTGGAGAACCACTCATCAGAAATGATATAATAGATATTATTTCAACAGCACGACAATATAATTTTGAGGACATCAGTTTAGTCACCAATGGATTTTTATTAGATCACTATGCTCAAGATTTAAAAAAAGCTGGTTTGAATAGAATTAATATCGGATGTGATTCTCTTAGTTCAAATATACTTTTAAAAAATATAAAAAATATTGAGGACGGATTACAGAAGGCAAAAGAAGCAGGATTAGCACCTATTAAGTTAAATATGGTTATTTTGAAAGGTATTAATGATAATGAAATCGATTCTATGATTGACTTTTCGAGAAATAACAACGTAATTTTACAATTGATTGAACTCATTAATATAAATGGTAATGAAGATTTTTATAAAAAACATTTTTTTGATCTAAAAAATATTGAAAAGGAGCTTGAAAAAAAATCACTCTCAATTACTACAAAGGAAATGCAAAATAGAAAACAGTATGATCTTGGAGATGTTATTATTGAAATCGTACGACCTTTTACAAACGAATTCTGCAAGTATTGCAAAAGAATTCGCATAACTTCTGATGGAAAAATAAAATCATGTCTTATGAGAAATGACAATCTCATCGATTTTAAAGATGAAAATTCACTCATTGAAACAATACAAAAGAAACGTGAGGAATATGCCCAAACAAATCGATATATCAAAGAAAAAAGCAGTTAACAGACAAGCAATTGCCTCGGGTAGAGTTTTTTTGAAAGAGGAGACCATACAGAAAATCCGAAACAATGAGACAAAAAAAGGTGATCCATTAGATGTTGCGACAATAGCAACCATTACTGCAGTCAAACAAACCCAGAATCTCATACCACTCTGCCATCAAATACCAATTGATTTTGTTGAAACAAATTATAAGATAAATAAAGACAACATCGAAGCAACTGTTATCGTAAAATCATTTGCAAAGACAGGTGTTGAGATGGAAGCACTCGTTGGTGTTTCAATATGTCTCAATACTATTTGGGACATGGTAAAATATCTTGAAAAAAATAACGATGGCCAATATCCATCAACAAAAATTACTGATATTAAAATTCTACAAAAGATAAAAGGAGAATAATTGTGCAAGAAGAACATAAATTAAAAGCACCACAATCTGTAATCTGCGCTATAGTTACAGTATCTAATAGTAGAGATACTGTCTCAGATAAATCTGGAAGTTTAATTAAAAAAATATTAGAAAAAAATTCTCATATAGTTATAGATTATTCTATTGTAAAAGATAACGAAAAATTAATCTATGAAAAAATAAATGAAATTCAAAAAAATAGCGACATTGATGTAATAATAACAAATGGTGGTACAGGAGTAGGAGCAACAGATGTTACAATTGATGCAATAAAACCATTGTTTGATAAGGAGTTAACAGGTTTTTCTAATTTATTTTCAACATTGAGTTATGAAGATATTGGTTCTGCTGCTTTTTTATCTCGGGCAACAGCAGGCATTGCCAGTAAAACCATAATTTTCTGTTTACCTGGTTCACCAAAAGCAGTTGAACTAGCTATGAACAAATTAATCCTATCTGAAATAGGCCACATTGTAAAACATCTAGGTGATTAATATAAAAAAAATACTAGTCAATGTAATATCATCGATATCTGGACTGATAATTGGATTTATATCTGGTCTAATTGGCGTCGGTGGAGGAGAATTTAGAGCGCCAATTTTAGTATATTTATTGGATAGAAAGGTAAAGATTGCCATTGCGACTAACCTGCTAATTGGTGTGTTAGTAGTTTCAGTGTCTTTTATTAAAAGAGAAGGTTATACATTACCATCAAATATTTTGCTGATATGTTTTATTTTCATTATATTCTCTGTTATAGGTTCGTATTTCGGAGCAATATGGACAAGAAAAAGAAAAGATATCTTCTTAATTAAATCACTGGGTTTACTACTAGTTATAGCTTCTATTAAGGTTGCTCTTGACTCTGGAGAGATTTATTCTTTGAATTTGGAATTAAATGTTTTATCAATTTCGCTTGCAATAATTTTTGGATTTCTAATTGGAACATTAAGTGGTTTTCTTGGCGTTGCAGGAGGAGAATTCCGGATCCCTGCTTTGTTGTTGATATTTGGATTTCCAATAAAGATAGCTGGAACAGCTAACCTGTTGATATCTATTCCAACTGTATTGATAGGTTTTGTAAAGCATAAAAATCTAGGACATGTTGATAAGAACTCAATGAAAATATCTTTAGTAATGGGTATTTTTTCTATCATAGGTGCAATTATTGGAGCAGCTATACTATTTTCAGTTGATGACAAAATCTTATTTATTGTATTAGCAACAATAATGTTTATAGCAGGAATAAAAATGCTGGTGAAACCATGAAACAAGGATTTGGGCAACTTGTAAGTTTACAAGAAGCAAAGAAAATATTAAACAACTTTATCATTAAAAATGAAAATGAAAAGATAACTCTTCATACTGCTCTGAATAGAGTTTTAGCCGAGGATACTAAAGCAATTCTTGATGTTCCCCATTTTAGAAAAGCAGCAATGGATGGATATGCAGTAACTGCAACAAAGACATTTGGTGCTTCAAATACCAATCCAAAAATATTTCACAAAGATGAATATGCTGATATTGCAACAGGGGCACCTGTTCCTAAAAATGCTGATGCTGTTTTAATGGTTGAATATACTGAAAAAATTGATAATAATCTAAAATTTTACAAAGCAGTAACACCAGGAGAAAACATCATCACTATTGGTTCAGATATTAAAAAAGATACCCTTCTCTTTAAGAAGGGGACGATTCTCAACCCAAGATATATCGGTGTATTATCATCTCAAGGATTTACAGAAATATTGGTGAAAAATAAACCAATTATTGCCTATTTTTCAACAGGAAATGAGATACTATCACTTGATGAAACATTAGTTGAAGGTAAAATCTATGATATCAATTCTTTCACCATAAAAAACTCTATTTTAAATAATTATTGCGATGTCATTAATCTTGGCATTATCAAGGACGATAAAAATGAGATAAAAAAAATGATTATGAAAGGGATTGAAAAAGCCGATATCGTATTATTATCAGGTGGCTCATCTCTTGGTGAAAAAGATTACATGGTTGAAGCTGTCCAAGAACTTGGAGAAGTGATGGTTCACGGTATAGCTGTTAAACCAGGGAAACCAACATTAATCGGGAATGTAAAAGGAAAACTCGTCATTGGACTACCAGGGTATCCAACCTCTGCGTTATCAAATTTTTACATCCTTATCATCCCCTTAATTGATAATCTTCTTGGAATTAAACGAAAAAGTAGATGTATCAAAGCAAAACTTAGTAAAAAGATTGTTTCAACCGTTGGAAGATATGAATTCTTACCAGTAAAAATACAAAAAGAGACCGCTATTCCAATTCAAAAAGGTTCATCAGCAATAACAACACTTGCAGAAGCAGATGGTTTTCTTGAAATTGATGAAAATATTGAAGTCATTGAAAAAGATGAAATGGTACAGGTTCAATTATTCTAAAAGAGATGTGAGATAAATGTCTGCAAAAATCGTATCATTAAATATCAGCCCAAAAAAGGGTACTTCAAAAAAACCACTTGAAAAAGTAATAGTGAAAGAAAACTATGGATTAGAAGGAGATGCTCATTCTGGTGATCATCATAGACAAGTCTCATTACTGGGGTTTGAAAGTATAAAATCTGTCGAAAAACAAGGATATACTATTGGATGTGGAGGTTTTGGAGAAAATATAACAACAGAAGGAATTACTCTTTATGAATTACAAATTAAAACGATCTTAAAAATAAATGATGTAGTTCTTGAAGTCTCTCAAATTGGAAAAGTATGTCATAGACCATGTAAAATATATTATGATGTTGGAAAATGCATCATGCCTAGACAAGGAATATTTGCAATAGTTTTAAAGGGTGGAGAAATAAAAGTAGGAGATGAAATCCTTCTGAAACCTCCAAAAGAATAGATTTGATGTTCTGTTACTTATTTGATTTTTTCTCTGCGGGTTCTTCTTTAGGTGGTTCCTCAGTAATTTCCAATGCTTTTGTTATAATGATTTTTTTTGGACATTTTTTTACTGATTCAGGCGCTTCGATTGATTTTTCGACAAATCGTGGAAGATCACGTTTTTCATCCCAATCTAGAGCATCTGGAGTTGTTTTTTCGCAGATACGACAGTGAATGCAACCAACATCACATCGTTCTCTTCCCAATATGTTTTTCTTTGAAGTATAGCTACAGCCAAGATACTGAGGCAGATCTGCAGAGACAACCTCGATTAGATTATTAGGACATTCCTTAACACAAAGACCACATCCTATACATTTCTCGTGATCAATTATTGCAATATTTTTCTCAGGATCAATTGATATTGCATTCTCAGGGCAAACATCAACGCAATCTCCAAATCCCAGACATCCAAAAGGACATTTCTTGGAGCGTCCTGCAAGCTGAGCTGCAGCCTTGCAGGTATGAATCCTCTTGTACTCGTATTTGATATCGGATTTTCCATTACAATGAATGATTGCAGATTTACTAGAAGATCCTATCTCAATTCCCAGTTTCTTTTCAAGTTTTGCAAGAACTTCTTCATTTTTCATAATGACCATACAGGGAGTTGCAACAATGACATTAGAATCCTTTGCAAGTGCCTGTGCATAGGCAAAACATCCTGGTTTACCACAGGCACCACAATTCATACCGGGAAGAACCTCAGCGATCTCTTCAGCTTTTTTCAGATGCTCTGCTTCACTTGGAAGAAATCTGTTAGCTAAAAATATTGCAAGTCCACTGCCAAATCCAACAAGAGAGAGAATAATGATCCCAAGAAGATTCATCTACACCATTCCTCCAAAGGCAAGGAATGCAATACTCAGTATAACGGCAACGATAAATGCAATTGGCATACCCTTGAAACACTTCGGTGTATCTGCAAGATCCAGTCGCTCTCTTATACCTGACATTATACAAATCACAAGTGTAAATCCAACTCCAGCACCAAGTGATGCTACAAGACTTTCAATTAAAGAAAATTCTTCTTGAACATTGATAAGAACGATACCAAGAACAGCACAATTTGTTGTTATGAGGGGAAGAAAAATACCAAGGGAATTATATAACGCAATGTTAGTACGTCTGATAGCCATCTCAATGATCTGAACAAGTGCGGCAATGACAAGAATAAAGATAACAATATGCATAAAGACAATGTCATAAGGTTCTAAGACAAAGTAATAAATAACCCATGATACAAGAGATGCTGCAAACATTACAAGAATTACTGCAATTCCCATGCTTATTGCATTACTTAGTTTTTTTGATACGCCAAAGAATGGGCAAAGACCAAGAAATCTTGTTAAAATGAAGTTATTGATCAGTGCCATTCCTAGGAAGATTGCAATGAGATTACTCATATTCCATCACCCCCATATATCGAAACAATGCAAGAAACATTCCAATTACAAAAAACGCCCCCATCGGAAGAATAAATATGGACATTGGGTTTTCAGTCAGCCCAGGAATTGAGATAAAATGAACTCCAAACATATCAAGACTGCCAGTACCTAAAAGCTGCCTGATTGCAGCAATAAGAAGAATAGCAGCAGAAAAACCAATACCAATACCAATGGTATCAGCTAGTGTTAACTTTAATGAATTCTTTGAAGCAAACGCCTCAGCCCTCCCGAGGATTATACAATTAACAACAATTAGAGGTACATAGATACCTAAGGACTTTGCTAAAGGTGGCATATACGCCTGTAAAACGATATAAATAATTGTAACAAACGTTGCTATAATTACAATATATGTAGGAATTCTCACTATATCTGGCACCCATTTTCTTATCAGAGAAATAAGTATATTTGATGCTATCAGCACAAAGGTTGCTGCCCAAGCCATACCAAACGCGTTATCAAGAGAGGTACTGACTGCAAGTGTGGGGCATAATCCTAGAAGTAATATAAACACAGGGTTTGTTGTTGTAATACCATTAATAAAAGTTTTTATGAATCCCCCTTTGTTGCCTGAACTAACTGTTTTAGTATCAGAACCATCATGACAGGTAACACGTTCCTTTGCCTCTACCATTATGATACATCCTCCTTCTCTTTAATCAAATCCACTTTTTCAAGAGTTGTTCTCCGAATTGCTTTCACTACCGCAGTTGAACTTATTGTTGCTCCTGATATAGCATCTATTTGACCATTATTTTTCCGAAGTGCAATATCTTCAATTGCGATACCTTTGAATTGTTCCTGAAAAGCAGATTCAGTTATTCGTGAACCAAGACCTGGTGTTTCCATATGATTAATAATGGATATTCCATTTAACGTGGATAAATCAGAAAGACTAACGAGCATCTCAATTGTTCCTCCATATCCAGCACCTTTTGCTTCAAACGCGTATCCTATTGTCTCATTGATTGTTTCGTTTCCCATTTCTTTTGCTTTATAAATTATATACACTTCAATTTGTTCATCAAATTCGTAACCGGTCATTTCAGGAAACTGTGTCTCTAGAGATCTTTTAATCTCCTGCCTTTTGTTTTCTTCAATTATATCTCTTGTAGCATCATCAGTTAACGCTAAGGTAATTACTGAAACGCAAACAACAATTGTAAGAAATAAAATTGGAATAATTCGGTTTGAATTCTTCATTTAACGCCACCCTTTTTTTTAGTATTGTTTGATTTTTTAGGTTTTTCATCTTTCTTATGCTTATTTTCTTCTTTTTTTTCAACGCCTTCGGCTTCTTTTTCTTTTTTCTTTTTCTTCTTTTTTTCTGGTTTCTGATAACCTAAAGGTTTTGGAATTGTATATCGGTCAATTAGTGGTGTAAATGCATTCATTAACAGAATTGAAAAAGCAACACCTTCGGGCATTCCACCATAAAGCCTAATGACAACTGTTAAAAGTCCACATCCAACTGCAAAAATAATTTTACCATTATTTACAAGCGGTCCTGTAACATAATCTGTTGCCATAAAAAATGCTCCAAGCATGAGCCCGCCTGCTAATATATGAAACACTGGGTCTGCTCCTAATACAAATGAAAAAAGATAAACGGTACCGATATAAAATAATGGTATTCTCCAGTTGATAACTCTAAATGCTAGAAGTAGTATTCCCCCGATTAATATCAAAAGAACTGATGTTTCCCCTAGAGAACCACCTACATTTCCTAAAAAGAGGTGTTGATAATAATCAGCTTTTGTTCCAACAAATTCAAAACTTTCACTAAGAAGTGTAGGAGATGTTATCGCATCACCTGTGAGTGATTCTACAGGGAGCACAAATCGTGTCATAAACCCAGCAAAACTAACAGTCAGAAACGTCCTTCCAACAAGTGCTGGATTGAAAATGTTATGTCCAAGTCCTCCAAATGCTTCTTTTGCAATGGCAATAGAAAAGGCTGAACCAAGAACCACCATAAATAAAGGAGTTTGCGGTGGAAGTATGAGAGCAAGTAAAAGCCCGGTAATAATTGCACTTCCATCCATAACAAATTCTCGTTTTCGTAATTTCTTTGCGATAAATTCAGTGATAATAGCTGTTAAAATACTTGTAATTATTATAAATATCACGTAAATTCCAAAATAATAAATAGCTCCAATCACTGGAAAAAGAAGCGCAATAATAACAAGATACATGATCTGACTAATTGATATTTTTCCAGAGAGATGTGGCCCAGGTGAAACTAAAAATTTCCTGCTCTCTTCTTCTGTCATTTTTTCACCTTCATTTTTCTTAGTTCGACCTTAGCCGTTTTTATATATTGAACAATGGGTATTTTTGCAGGACAAGAAAACGAACATGATCCGCATTCAACACAGTTATCAACAAAGAACTCAGATCCACATTCTTCGTATCTTTTCTTTTTTACCAGTTGAACGTACATCGTTGGCATTAAATCCATGGGACAAACATTGATGCACGCACTGCATCGTATGCAATCTCGTTCTTCGAAGATTTCTGCTTTCTTCACTAAAATACAATTTGTTCCCTTTAGAGTAGGTGTATCAAGATCCGTTTGAGATAGACCCATCATAGGCCCACCAAAAATAATTTCATTTGCATCGTCTGTCATTCCACCGCAGAATTCTATTAATTCTTTTGTGGAAGTCCCAAATCTTGCAATAAGATTCTTTGGTTCTTTGACAAGCCCAGTAACAGTGATAGCACGTTCAACTAAGGCCTTTCCTTCAAATATAGCATCAGAAATTGCTTTAACGGTACTTACGTTTTGAACAACGACACCAACGTCCAAAGGTAAACCACCCATAGGAACCTCACGTTTTAGTAGATTTTTCGTCAGTGTTTTTTCAGCACCCATAGGATATTTTGATTTTAATACAGAAACCTTTACTCCATCAATACCTGCTTTTTCGACTAATTTGTTCATGTGATCAATGGCATCAGGTTTATTGTCCTCAATGGCAATGTGAACATTATCACAATCAAGTAACTTCATTATAACTCTCAAACCATCAATGATTTTATCTCCCTGTTCAAGCATTAATCGATGATCTGAAGTAATATAGGGTTCACATTCACATCCATTTAAAATAATGGTATCAATGTTTTTTCCTGGTGGAGGAGACAGTTTTACATTCGTTGGAAATGTTGCACCTCCAAGACCAACAATTCCAGCTTGTTTAATTTGATTTATCAAAGTTTCATTTGATTGTGACTCCCACTTCGTTATCTTTTTCATTAAAATCCATTTGTCTTTTTCATCAGATTCAATGACAACTGCATCCATAGGTTGAGAGGTTACAATATTAACAAGTTTCACGATTTTTTTTACCGTTCCAGAAACAGTCGAATGTATATTTGCAGAAATAAAACCACTGGGTTCTCCAATTATTTGCCCCGTTTTTACCTCGTCTCCTTTCTCAATGATTAGCTTAGCAGGCGCACCAAGGTGTTGTCCCATTGGAAGAACAACTTCCTTTGGAAGGGGTGCATGTACAATTTTTTTCTCTTCTGAGTATTTTCTTTCTGGTACCTTCTCACCATATAGAATTTTTTCAAATAATTCCAATCCCATTGTATCATTCCATCAATTCAAATTCATCTAGGCCAGATGACCTATGTATATTGCTTTCGGCATCTATTATTAATCCTTCAATATCATTTAATGATTCTATTAACTGCATACCTTTCAAAGGCCCTAGTACAAAAACACTTGTAGCAAGACTATCTGCATAGGTACAATTATTAGCAATTATCGTTGAACTCCAACAAGTATCAACAGAGTAGCCGGTTTTTGGATCCATGATATGTCCAACCTTTTCAGTTTCGTTGTAATATCGGAGATAATTACCTGAAGTTGCCACTGCTTTTCCTTGTATCTTGAAACGAGCTATGTAGTCCTCTCGATTTGCTGGATTTTCCAAGGCAATTGTCCATGGCATTTTAGGTTTGCCACCTATTGAGGCAATATCGCCACCTGCATTGATTAACACATGTTC